>Ga0160427_10000810_pt1 | contig 19011 bp, 9 predicted proteins | sample SolpanmetagenomL_FD_108194 | JGI IMG/M metagenome (GOLD analysis project Ga0160427, IMG submission 108194) | Solar panel surface microbial communities from Lawrence Berkeley National Laboratory, California, USA - L | ecosystem: Engineered > Built environment > Solar panel > Unclassified ...
GAGCCGACATCGAGGTGCCAAACCTTCCCGTCGATGTGAACTCTTGGGGAAGATCAGCCTGTTATCCCTAGAGTAACTTTTATCCGTTGAGCGACGGCCCTTCCACGCGGTACCGTCGGATCACTAAGGCCGGCTTTCGCCCCTGCTCGACTTGTAGGTCTTGCAGTCAAGCTCCCTTATACCTTTACATTCTTCGGCTGATTTCCGTCCAGCCTGAGGGAACCTTTGCGCGCCTCCGTTACCTTTTAGGAGGCCTCCGCCCCAGAGAAACTGCCTACCTGAAACTGTCAATTATCCTGATACAAGGATCACTATTAGGATTCTAGCTCTTCCAGAGTGGTCTCTCAATAATGGCTCCAATTTTCCCGAAAGAAAATCTTCTATGCCTCCCACTTAGTCTGCGCAAAAAGGGCCCGAACCCAATTCCAGGTTACAGTAAAGCTTCATAGGGTCTTTCTGTCCTAGTGTAAGAAGCCCGCATCTTCACGGACATGTCTATTTCACCGAGTCTCTCTCCGAGACAGTGCCCAGATCGTTACGCCTTTCGTGCAGGTCGGAACTTACCCGACAAGGAATTTCGCTACCTTAGGACCGTCATAGTTACGGCCGCCGTTCACCGGGGCTTCGGTCGTCAGCTTCTTAATAAAAATAACCGACTTCCTTCACCTTCCGGCACTGGGCAGGCGTCAGCCCCCATACGTCGTCTTACGACTTTGCGGAGACCTGTGTTTTTGGTAAACAGTCGCCTGGGCCTGCTCACTGCGTCCGCACATTGCAATGTGCGGAACCCCTTCTCCCGAAGTTACGGGGCCATTTTGCCGAGTTCCTTAGAGAGAGTTATCTCGCGCCCCTTAGTATACTCTACCTGCCTACCTGTGTCGGTTTGAGGTACAGGTAATCTGTGGCTTTGAATAGTAGTTCGGACTTTTCTAGGAAGATTAAAATTTAAGAATATTTAAGAACAGTTTTTCTTCTGGCTTAATTAGTATACCCAAAAATTGTTGCTTTCTTCGTCCTCCGGTACCAACCACAAACTAGTACAGGAATATTGACCTGTTTGCCATCGATTACGCTTTTCAGCCTCATCTTAGGACCTGACTAACCCTTCACGGACGAACCTACTGAAGGAAACCTTAGGCTTTCGGGGCATTGGATTCTCACCAATGTTTTCGTTACTCAAGCCGACATTCTCACTTCCGCCTTGTCCACATTTGCTTACGCATTTGCTTCACCCTATTGCGGAACGCTCCCCTACCGATTTGGTGTTTTCAGTTTACGTGTTTTTTGTTTAGTGCAAAAATAAATTTTTGCAAAAAAAAAATAATTGTACTAAAAACAAAGAATCCCACAGCTTCGGCAGACCGCTTAGTCCCGTAAATTTTCGGCGCGAAAACGCTTAACCAGTGAGCTATTACGCACTCTTTAAAGGGTGGCTGCTTCTAAGCAAACCTCCTGGTTGTCTTAGCATTCTCACCTCCTTTTCCACTTAGCGGCCATTGAGGGGCCTTAGCTGATGATCTGGGCTGTTTCCCTTTTGACAATGGAGCTTATCCCCCACGGTCTCACTGGTTAACGGAAAGCTTTGTCTAGTATTCTTAGTTTGCTACGATTTGGTACCGCTCTCGCAGCCCGCACCGAAACAGTGCTTTACCCCTAGACAGCTCTTTATTGTTTCGTTAACCGCTGCGCCTCAACGCATTTCGGGGAGAACCAGCTAGCTCCGAGTTCGATTGGCATTTCACCCCTAACCATCACTCATCCGCTGATTTTTCAACATCAGTCGGTTCGGACCTCCACTTGGTTTTACCCAAGTTTCATCCTGGTCATGGTTAGATCACCCGGGTTCGGGTCCGTAAAAAGTGACTTAATTGCCCTATTAAGACTCGCTTTCGCTTTGACTTCAGATTTTATTCTTTAATCAGGCCACTTCTTACAAGTCGCCGGCTCATTCTTCAACAGGCACGCGGTCAAAATTTATTTCACTTATTGCGTCTACGACAAATTGTCGTTGGGCTATTCGCCCAAAAGGCGCATTAATTCTTTAGATTTTTTCTTTTTTTAAACAATTATATTATGTATAAATCTTTTAAAAAAGTAAAAAACCTTTATAGTAATGTTTAAATAATTTCTCCCACTGGTTGACAGCTTAAGGTTTCATGTACTATTTCACCTCCCCGAAGGGGGAGCTCTTTCACCTTTCCCTCGCGGTACTACTTCACTATCGGTCACCCAGGAGTATTTAGCCTTACGAGGTGGTCCTCGCTGATTCACACGGGATTTCACGTGTCCCATGCTACTCGGGATAAAAGAAGATTAAATTTTTTATACTACTGGACTTTCACCATCTATGGTGCAGGATTCAGCTGCTTCGTTTTTATTATAAAAGGTTTTTAACTAAAAATATTTTAGTAAAAAAACACCTTTGTTGACTTAATCTTTTTTTTTCTTTTTATAATAGAAAAAGAAAAAAAGTTATCTTCTCCCACAACCCCAATTTAAAAATAAAATTGGTTTAGGCTGTTTCCGTTTCGCTCGCCGCTACTAAGAAAATCGCGTTTGCTTTCTCTTCCTCCGACTAATAAGATGTTTCAATTCATCGGGTTATCTCTTAATTGCCTATGAATTCAGCAATAAGTTATCCTGTAGTAAATACAGAATAGGGTTGCCCCATTCGGGAATCTTTGATTCACAGCTTGTTTCCAGCTCCTCAAAGCGTTTCGTCGGTTTCTACGCCCTTCATCGACTCTGGATGCCTAGGTATCCGCCTTAAGCCTTTTTTTTTTTGACCTGATATTTAAAATTTTAAACAAACTTTATGAAAAAGTCAAGACCTTTTATTTGATCAAAATATTTGTTTTTACAGCCTTATTTTTTTATCAACCCTTTTTTATTTAGATAAAATATCGTATATTAAAATTGAACCAACCACTTTATAAAACAAATGTTGGAAATACATCTTATTTGTTAAACTTAGACGATAATAAAAAGAACCAATCTAAAGTAAAAGAAGGTGTAGATCAAAACCTACAAAGCAAAATAAAAGGGAGTAAATCATAAAATTTACCAGACTTATTATTAAAAATCAATTGTACTATGCATCATGATCTTCGGCAATTAATCTTTAATCTATGGCGCTACGCGCAATTGTAGCAAAAATGCATTTTTGCATAGCCACAATAGGACGTGGTCTACGAAATGGTTGTGTTCTATTTTGCGAGTAAAATAAATAGCCACCATTGTTTATTAAGAGTGATCTCAAATTTTAAAAAGCAAACTCTCAAATTTTCATTGGTGGCAAAGCAGATGCTTGGTGAGTACCACCAAGGAATTTCTATTTTGAAAAAAAAAAATGTAAAAATATAGAGTAAAATTTTTCTATATCATTAATCGGTAGTAATACATTAAAAAAATTTTATTTTAATCTTTTACAAAAAAAGACTCTTCTATTTAAAAGTAATAAAATATTTTAAACAATTAACCTTTAACTTTATATAATAGCTTTTATTAAAAAAATAGAATCTTTAGATTTGTTTTGCAAAAACTTATATTAAAGTTTATTTTCTTTTTTTGTATGATAAACTAGTCCTTATTTTGCTAAATAATTTAAATAAATTATTATCTTTGCAGAGGGTGCTGTGCAAAAATACATTTTTGCAAAACGAATTATTAAGTTTCTGGACTTGATAAAAGAGTTTATTTAAAAAGATTGTAAACTACAAGTAAAAAGAAAAACTTTTTTTAGTTTTTAAAAACCGTGATTTGCATGTTTTACAAAACAATTTTGTTTTCTAAGACTTTTTTTGATATAAAATTTGCATTATTATTTTTTTTGTATAACTAAACTATGTATTATGATCTCTCATATTTTATATGATAAAATATTGATAGATACACTTTAGAAACAAAATATTAAACACAATCACTTAAAGAGGCATGCTTCCAAAAGAAAATTGTGTTGCATTTTGCTATGCAAAATACATACATCATTGGCGCTTCGTGCAATTATGGCAAAGCCACCATTGCCTACCATCTTTTTATATTTTGTATTTCGTTTTCAAAACAATAGAAAAACAGTTTTGCAATGCAAAATGTAAGACATAATATTTTAATTTCATTTTTTATTTTGTAAATTTTTAGTTTCTTACAACATGTAAGTCTAAATTTTTACTTATTGCTAAACATTTTCCTCTGGAAAATGTACGCAATAATATATTTTTGCATCTGTATTTTTAGTGTTTTTAGTGTACCCGCTTTCGCGGGTACACTAAAAACACAGCATTTTGGCACCTAATTCATTTTATTTCAAAAACTAAGTTTTATTAAAAAATATAATATTTACCATTTAAATTTTCTACTTTGTAATTTTAACAATGTAACTCTTTCAGTCCTTGTTGGTTTCAAAAAAACAAAAACTTTTTTCAAAACCTTTGTTTTTGCTTTTTCTTTTTACTTTTTTTGTAGAAACCCTTGTTTTTTGCTTTATTTTTTACAAAATAAAAAACATCATGTTTTACTTGCAAAACTGCATTTAATGCAAGACAACGCAAGGCATCAGTAAAATCTACACACGACTTTGTTAAATATCCAATTTTTTTTGTTTTATAAAAAACATTCCACACAAAAGTTTCAAAATGAGCTAGGAGGGATTCGAACCCCCGACTCTGTGGTTCGTAGCCACATGCTCTAGTCCACTGAGCTACAAGCCCTTTTATGTAAAAAAAGATAGGCAAAAATAAAAAAAAAAAAAAATCTTTTTTTAATAATATCACAACTCTAAATTTTTGCGTAGCAAAACTAAAAAAAAGAAAACAATTTTAATTCTAGTTATTTTTACAAAATAGATAATAAATTTTATATTTATTTCAAGAAAAAAAACAAGAAATTTATTTTCAGAAAATAAAAATTAAATAAGCTGTAATTTGTAAGTTTGTCCATTTAAGAAATGTGGCATAAACGTTATGTTTTACAAAAAATATGAATTTGTTTTTTGCTTTGCAAAAAACAGAATTATGGCGCTACGCGCAATCGTCCTGCGGACGCATGGTGGTAAGCATGGTGGCTATGCCACACATCGAACACAATTGTCCAGAAAACGCATGGTGATTGTGCAAAAATGCTTTTTGGCAACGCGTACATTTTTCAAAGGAAAATATTCAGCTCGTCAAATAGATACAACATGAATTTATTTGTTTTTTTATTTTATAGAAAACACGGTATCACAAAAAAAATTAATTGCACCTTGTTTTACCTTGTAAAAACACCACATTTTACTTGAAAAAATATGAAAAAGCATAAAATTTTTTCTTACGCTACTTTGTAAAACAATTATAAAACAATGCTTTAAAAAAAAAATTGTGTTTTTTGTGCAAAAACGCGTTTGATGCAAAAATTTATTTTTGCAACGCATCATATTTTGCTTGCATTTTTTTTTTGCAAGGCAAAAAACACATGGTGGCTTTGCCACAATTGTAGCAAAAATGCATTTTTGCAACCATGGTTACATTTTGCATAGCAAAATGTTACAATCGTCCGAAGGACGCATGCTTTGCGAAGCAAAGATTGTGCCTATGGCCTGCGGCCATGATGCGATCGAAGATCAATTGCGCGGAGCGCCATGCGTGCAAAGCAGATTGGTCAAAGCGCTAGAAGCAGTAAAAACACTACATTTTTTAAAGTAAAATATCAGTTTGCTTTATTTTTTACCAAATAAAAAACACAGCATAGCCACTATAGTAAAAATAAAATAGAAATAAGGAGGTATAACATTGGAAAATCAATTAAATTTAGAGTCATCAGCTAGTAGTACTCAAAATTCCCGGACAATTGTAGTAACTTCTGGCAAAGGTGGAGTTGGAAAAACAACTGCAACTGCTAATTTAGGAATGTCTATTGCTCGTCTTGGCTATAGAGTAGCATTAATAGACGCAGATATTGGCTTACGAAATTTAGATTTGTTATTAGGTTTAGAAAATCGAATATCTTATACTGCAATGGATATATTAGAGGGCCAATGTAGATTGGATCAAGCTTTGACACGTGACAAACGCTGGAAAAATTTATCCCTTCTTTCTATATCTAAAACACGCCAACGGTATAATGTGACACGAAAAAATATGGAAAATTTGGTCGCTTCTATATGTTCTTTGGGATATCATTTTATTTTAATCGATTGTCCTGCAGGAATAGATGTTGGTTTTATTAATGCTATCTCGCCAGCAAAAGAAGCTCTTATTATAACAACACCTGAAATTACAGCCATTAGAGATGCTGATAGAGTGGCAGGGCTTTTAGAAGCCAATAATATTTATAATGTTAAATTATTGGTAAACAGAGTTCGCCCAGACATGATTCAAAAGAATGACATGATGTCTGTACGCGACGTTCAAGAAATGTTAGGTATTCCATTATTAGGTGCCATACCAGAAGATAACCATGTGATAATTTCTACAAATCGGGGCGAACCATTAGTTCTAAAAAGAAAATTAACTCTTTCAGGTATTGCTTTTGAAAATGCAGCACGTCGTCTTATAGGAAAACAAGATTATTTTATTGATCTTTCAACACCGTACAAAGGTATTTTTCAAAAAGTTCAAGATATGATTTTTGGGACATAGTTTTTTACACTTGCAAGGAAAACTTGGTTTTCGTGCATTTTCTAAACAAAATGTAAGAAAAGTAAAAAACAAATAAAACAAAAACATCACATTTCAAGTTTTTGCTTTTCAAAAACCAGGTCTCCTAAGTTTTTGATGCTGAAGATTTTGCTCCTTTGTACGCAAAAAGACTTTTTTGCATCAAATTCATTTTTGCAGGAAGTCTAAATTTTTACAAAGTAGAAACTTAGAAAACAAAACTTAGCAAACTTTTATTTCCATTGGTGCCTGTGCAAAAATGCATTTGATGCCAAAATACATTTTGGCAACCAATGGTGGCTTTGACACAATGGCGCGAAGCGCCAAAGGATCTTTAATCAAATTGAAAAAATAAAAGACTTTGCCTTTGTTTTACTAGGTTTTTTTTTGAAAAAACTCGTGATTGGTACCCTTTACTTGCAAAAATGCTGTGTTTTTTGCTTCTTTTTTTTTTGCAAACCGCTTTTTAACATTTTGTTTACAAAATGTAAGCTTCTAACATTTTGCTCCTTTGTAAGGGTAGCAAAAAACACTAAAAAGAAAGACGCAAAAATGTATTTGGTGCTTTGCAAAAATACATTTTTGCATCATATCTTGTTTTGCAAAAATATATTTTTGCACCAACAAAATGTTACAAATGGTTTTGATGCCAAAATGCATTTTGGCATCAAATGCATTTTTGCAAAGAAAAATTTAATAAGCAAATATTTTTTTAAAAGTTTCTCTTACTTTATCACCAGAGTCTATAGACTCTAAAGGGTCTTTTCGTAATCGATGGTTTAAAGAAAGGGGAAGTACACGAAAAATATCCTGTGGACTTACTTCAACACGTTCTTCAAATGCGGCCAAGGCTTTACTTGCACGATTTGTAACTATATCTCCACGTAAACCATCAATATTAAGTTGAGAACATATTTGTGAAATTTTAACACGTAAATCGTAACTAATTTCTACTTTTTTTAAAAGTTCACGTGCATTTACTATTTTTTTTGTTAATTCTTGCTGAGATTGAACATAACTTTCTCTAAAATCAACCGGAGAACGATCAAAATTTGCTCTTTCTTCAACAATTTTGACACGCAAGGAAGGGTCTTTAACAGTTCCGATTTGAGCATGCATTCCAAACCTATCCAATAATTGAGGTCGTAATTCACCTTCTTCTGGATTTCCAGAACCCACAAGAATAAAACGTGCTGGATGACTAATAGAGATACCTTCTCTTTCGACAGTATTCCAACCTGAAGCAGCTGAATCTAAAAGAACATCTACAAGATGGTCATCAAGCAAGTTAACTTCATCCACATATAAAATTCCACGATTTGCTTTAGCTAAAAGTCCTGGCTCAAATGCTTTTATGCCCTCTGTTAATGCTTTTTCAATATCAATTGTGCCACAAACACGATCTTCTGTAGCTCCTAAGGGAAGATCAACCATCGCTATTTTTTTTGTAATAATGGGCAACTTTTCTTTTTTGAAAAGTCTGTTACGTACTTCCTCACTCATTAGCTCTGGATCTTCAGGATCAGAATTAAAAGGATCATTGGCTACCATTTTTATATCTGGGAGAAGATCTACTAAAGCTCTAACTGTAGTAGATTTTCCAGTACCACGGTCTCCCATAACCATAACCCCGCCAATTCTAGGATCAACCACATTGAGAAGAAGAGCTAATTTCATTTCTTCTTGACCCACAATAGCGGTGAAAGGAAATACAGGTCGGCTTTGTTCTTCGGTAAAAATATTTTTCATCATGTTTTTAATTACTAAAATCTTTATGAAATAGAAATGCGATGTTTTTGTTTTTTTTTGGAAAACTTATTTTCTTTCAGAAAACTTAGGTTTTTACAAAGTAAAAACTTAGACTTTGTAAAAGACAAAGTATTTTATGTGCGTTGCCAAAATATAGTGCTGAACATTTTACGAAGTAAAATGTACGCAAAAATACATTTTTGCATCAATTACATTTTGGCAACCATGGTGGCTGTGCAAAAATGCATTTGGTACAAAAAAAGCATTTGGTGCGTTGCAAAAATGCATTTCTGCAACGCACCAAATGCTTTTTTACCTACATTTTCCTTTGGAAAATATTCTTTGCTATGCAAAATGCTTACACGCATGGCCTGATAACGTGATGTGTATTTTACAAGCTAAAATTGAGGTCAATTTATGATGACTTATATTTAACATTTAACTTTTTACTATGTACAACATAAGCCATCATCTTCTTTGTTTTACTGACATTTTAATTCTGTAAAAATGTTAAACTGTAAGCACAAATTGTGCTACATCACCTTTTAATGTCATGTTTTTTATAAAACAAAAAACAAGATACAAACAAAGTCTAAATTTTTACCAAGTAAAAACCTAAGTTTTCCGTAAGAAAACAAGGAAGCACCAATCAAATATTATAAATATCATCTTTTATACCTTTTTTATTTTAATAAAATAAAAAAATTTTCTACAAATAGTTTCTAAAACACAAGTGTAGGTTGTACATTTTGTTTACAAAATGTAAGGGTTTTACTATACAAAATAAAAAGTAACAGTTTGCTTTGCAAAATAGCTCATTTTTGATGTTAAAGATTTTCAGAAAATGAAAGTGTGAGTAGTCAAAATGTTTAAATCGATAAGAACCCTTATTTATGGTGTTGCAAAAATGTATTTTTGCACAGCCATAATCGTGGTTTGCGCGCATGAAACATTGGCTTTGGATTTTGCATAATAAAAAGCAATAGTGGCGCTTTGCGCATTGGTCCTGCAAATAATTGTAGCAAAAATGCATTTTTGCAACCATTGCATAAGAGGAATGAGTAATTGTGCTTCTTAGTTTTTTGCTTTTCTGCTTTTCTGCTTTTCTGCTTTTTTTGTTTTTTTTTTTTTGCAAAAATACTTTTTTGTACCAAACAAGAAAACACTAAAAACAGAACCTTCTGCCAAGCAGAGGCCTTTTATTTTTATAAAATAAAGATGTAGCAACTATAAAAAAATTTCAAGAATAAGGGTAAAATTTACTTTAAAAACTTGAGAAAATTTAACTTTTATATTTAGCAAATGCTTTGTTTGCTTCAGCCATTCTATTAATCTCTTCTTTTTTTCGAATAGCACTTCCTATATTTTTTGAAGCATCTAAGAATTCAGCTGAAAGTTTTGAAATCGTATTTTTTCCAGATCTACTTCTACAAGAGGATATAATCCATCTAATTCCTAGGGCTGTTCCTCTTTCTGGGCTAACAGTCAAAGGGACCTGAAAGGTCGAACCTCTAACACGTCTAGCTTTTACTTCTACTAAAGGCGTTACATTACGAATGGCTTCTTCTATTATTTGAACAGGATCTTTTTGAGTAGTTTCTCCAATTTGTTTGATCGTAGAGTAAAGCAATTTTGACGCCAAAGATTTTTTACCTTTTTTCATTAAACGATTAATAATCATATGAAGTAAGTAGTTGTCATACACGGGATCTGGAGAAAGTGTTCTTTTTTTGGGAATACGTCGACGAGGCATATATTAAATAAATTTTAAATGTCTAAAAAGTACATGGTATTTTTTTTTCTTTGCAAAAAACAAACTACTTTATTTTACTTTCTTTTTATTTGGTTTGCTTTTTATGGCGCTACGCACAATTTTTGTTTCGCAAAGCATGGCTGCAAAAATGCATTTTTGCTGCAATTGCGGCAAAGCCGCCATGAAATAAAAAATACCACATTACCTTGTTGATTTTGTAAAAATAATTGAAAATTGTTTTCTTATGGAAAACTTATTTTCTTTCAGAAAACTTAGGTTTTTCATACAAAAAAGTATTTTTGCAAGAAATAAAAACTTAGAATATTGTATTTTTTTAAATTCACTTTATAAATTTACATATTTTTTAATTTTGTAGAATTCATGCTCCTTCTTACTATCCTGATACGTGCTATGTTTTTGTTTGTTTTTGGTGTCCCTCCTATGTGCGAAAAGACGGGTAGAGACAAAAATGAATTTGATGCAAAAATGTCTTTTGTGTACATTTTCTAAAAAAAAATGTTCAGCGTACATTTTGCAAGCATTTTTTTTTTTGCAAAGCAAAAAACTAAGATGCAAAAATTTATTTTTGCATCAGGAAAACAATCTTTTATTTAAATTTTAGGTATGAAAACCTAGTTTTTACAGAATAGAAGAAAAGGTCTACCTTTTTTTATAGGTTTTGTTTTATAAAACCTAGTTATGTAATAACATATAAAAATTCATTGGCGGCTCTGCCACAATTGTAGCAAAAATACATTTTTGCAAAGCACCAAAAACATTTTTGCAACGCAACCAATAGAAAGCAAAAATTTAAAAATTTTGAGACAAAAATGCGTTTGGATATTTTTTATGCGAAAATAGATTTTTGCTTGTAAAATATAAAAAAATTTTAAATTTAAAAAATTGTTTGCTATGTTTTTTGTTATGTAAAAAACAGAGGAAACCTGGCTGTTGCAAAGCAAAAGCTTGAAAAGTTTTTTATTAAATAAAGTCTAAATTTTCATTACATTTTACGTGCAAAAATGTATTTTTGCTCGTAAAATGTAGCTGATTTAAACTTACTTGGATTTTTTAACCCCATATTTTGAACGCCCACATGATCTATTTTTTACTCCTGCTGCGTCTAAAGTTCCACGGACTATATGGTATCGAACACCCGGTAGGTCTTTTACCCGACCGCCTCTTACCAGTACTTGTGAATGTTCTTGTAAATTATGACCAACACCGGGAATGTAAGCAGTGACTTCAAAGCCAGAAGTTAATCGAACGCGGGCCACCTTTCTTAAAGCAGAATTAGGTTTCTTGGGTTTAACTACATAAACACGAGTACAGGTTCCTTTACGTTGCGGACAAGATTTAAGTGCAGGTGACTTTGTTCTTTTAGGTATTTTTTCTCTAGTAGATTCAAGAAGCTGATGAATTGTAGGCATAAAATCTATTTTAATTGTAAATTTTTATATTAAATAATTTAATTTGAAGTTTTCATTACATTTTCCGTAGATTATGTAAAAAAATATAAGTAAAATATTTATGCAAAGCAAAAGTTGCGTGCTGAACATTTTACAAAGTAAAATGTACGCGTTGCCAAAATACATTTTGCCGCTTTCGCGGGCAGCATCAAATGCATTTTTGTTACAATTGTGCCTTTGGTACCAATGCATTTTTGATTGTATAGCAAAATTTATTTTTTTTACCTCTTAGATTTTTTATTTTAGAAAAAGATAAAAAAAGTTGCTTTACAAAAAACATGTTTTTCGTAAAGCAACTTTAATAAAGCAAACAAAAAAAAGCAACTTTCTTACAAAAAAACTAATGGTGGCAAAGCCACAATTGTAGCAAAAATGAATTTTTGTAACGCATTTTTCTTTTTAGTGTTTTTTGCATCAAATCCTTTTTTGCATTAGAAAAACAAGATATTTTTTAACTACTTTAATTTTTGTATAAATATTTTGCATACATTTTACTTTGCAAAATGCGAAAAAAAGGTTTTGTTTTTTGTTTTGTTTTCAACTTTGTAAAAAACAAAAACACTAAAAAGATCACATTTTACTTAATAAAATGTATACACCACTTTGCAAAAATGTAAGAGACCTTTTTTTAATTTGCAAATCAAACACAAACTATTTTATAGGGATTTTGTTTTATATATTTTTAATCATTTTTACAAAGTCTAAGTTTTTGCTTACATTTTGCTCCTTTGTACAAAAACAAAGGTTTCCTTGCAAGTGCAAAAATGTATTTTTGCATCAGAAAAACAAAATGTAAGAAATTATATAAAGATTTAACAAAGTTTTTTTAACTTTAAAATCAAAATTTTAATGTTTAATAGTGTCTAAACTTTTATAGAATTTTAATTTTATTTTAATTTAATAAAATTTAGGTTGCCTGCTAGATTTTTCTTTGTCAAATCGTTTTGCATTTTGCTTGCAAAATGCACAGCACCTTCTGCGAAGCCTATTTTTAACAAAAGAATAAGTCTGTGTCTCTCAAATTTTGTGAACAAAGTGTGAGAGGAAAACCTTCACTTTGTGAATAAAATCAAGTCATTTTACATTTTGCGGGCAAAATGCATAAGATTCGGTGTTTTGACTTGGTAAAAACAGAGAAACATGTACTTGAATATTTTATGCAATAAAATGCAAAATATCAAAAGGTTTTAAAAAACAATCGTGCTTTTTTGTTTTTTTTTTTTTTCAAAAATGTATTTTTGCAACACAAATGTTTGTAGGACCATTGTTTTAGTTTAGGCTATTTTAATTTTTGCGGAGTTTGTTGTTTGGAGTGCATTTTGCAAAGCAAAATGCAGAGAAGATTAGGAATAAAAATTTATTATAATTATCTTCTTTATATAATATCATATAATAATATGATTTTGTAAAAAGATAATTTTTCTTCTGTTTATTTTCTTTTTTTATTTGTATCTTTTTATTATTAAACTCTTTTAGAAAACAAATCTATTTATTTAACACTTTGCAAAGAAGAATGTACCAACACTTTATTTTGTGAAATAAACTAAAAAAAAGCAAAAAGTTTATTTTTTGTCAAAAGTTTAACGTGAAAGGTTTTCTTACACTTTTCTTTGCAAGGCAAAATGTAATAAAAACTTGGTTTTATGCAAAAAAGGATTTGTAACATTTGACGAGCAAAAATTTATTTGGTGCTTTGCAAAAATGTATTTTTGCGTACATTTTCCAAAGGAAAATGTTCAGCACGTCAAATACGATGCAAAAATGTCTTTGATGCTGCTGTGTTTTTTGCGCAGCAAAAAACAAAGGCAGTGCCAAAATAAATTTTGGCGTACACTTTGCTCCTTTGTTCAGCAATAAGTAAAAACTTAGAATTAGTTTTTAGGTAGCAAAAATTGAAAAAACATTAGTTTTTTTAGTATTGACAATATGTAAGACATTGTGATTATACTTATCTAAATAATGTTTGTAAATATTTTAGGGTGTGGCCAAGTGGTAAGGCAGCGGGTTTTGGTCCCGCCATTCGAAGGTTCGAATCCTTCCACCCTAGCTTACTTTGCTTCGCAAAAGGTACTGAGCGTGCTGCGTACGGATAGGAGCTATAAAGTACGTTTTCTTTTTGATATTCTCTTCACGCTTCCGATAATTTAGTAGTTTTATTTTGCAAGCAAAATACATGGGTGCGAAACACAACATTTATTTTTGCATCTTTCTTTTTAATGCTTTTTGCAAAGCAAAAAAGAAAGGAGCAAGTCCTAACATTTTCCTTTGCAAAAATACATTTTTGCAAAGCACTAAATGTATTTTTTGTTCACAATATTTTGGCACAAAAAAACAAATATTATAAAATTATATAGTAAGATTTAAAAGTAAAAACTTTGCCGAGATAGCTCAGTTGGTAGAGCAGAGGACTGAAAATCCTCGTGTCACCAGTTCAAGTCTGGTTCTTGGCATAATTGAAGTTTAATATAACATCATTTTTTTTTTCAAAAGTTGCTTACACTTTACTTTATAAAGTGTCGAATTTATGTAAACAAAAACTAAAAAAAATTTTTAGTACATTTTATCAAAATAAAAGCGTGCATTGTAAAAACTTAGAAAATATCCTTTTTAATTTGTCTTAATTTAGACAATTGTCCAGAAGATGCACGGTGGTTGTGCCAAAATGCCGTGAACAAAAAATACATTTAGTGCTTTGCAAAAATGTATTTTTGCAAAGGAAAATGTTAGGACTTGCTCCTTTCTTTTTTGCTTTGCAAAAAGCATTAAAAAGAAAGATGCAAAAATTTCTTTTTGCTGAACATTTTGCTTTACAAAATGTTCAGCAATACAATTGCGGCAAAGCCGCCATAAACTAAGTCTACCACGTCTCGTGATTCACACTTTTTACAAAGTAATTTCAAATTTTTTTAATCAAAACAAAGATTTTTATCCTGTCATATAAAACACATGTTTTAAATTTATAAAACAGAGTCCCACGGACGATTGTGTAGCCTTTTGCACAACAAAATGCTACATGAAAGCTTTGTTTTTTATTTTGTAACAAAGACAACTTAATAAAAACATTTTATAATGAAAAAAGGAAAGAGAGTAAAGCTTTCAAGAAGGCAATCTTTTTTTTTTCATAAAAACTGCTTTCTAACATTTTGTAAACAAAATGTAAGGGCAACAAAGAAGCACAAATTGGCAAAAATTTTTTTTATAACTTTTTTCGCGTTTTTTTACTAAAATAAAAGAATCCCATTTTGTAAAATAAAATATGACATTTTTTTTGGCAAAAAATAGCAATGCATTTTGTTTGCAAAATACAAAACAAATTAAATTTATTATTTATTATATTCCACCATTTTTGGTTGACAAGGAAACTTTTTGTAGTATATAATATGAAAAAATGTCTTTTTTTTCTTACTAAAAAATTTATTAAGGTAATAGTTGTTTGGATAATTCTTACATTTGTATTTCAATCGTGCGCTGCAAAAAAGAAAGAAGCAAAAAACATAGTATTTTTGTACAGCACAGCTACCATAAAAATGTTCAAATTTGCTTCCTTTCTTTATTTGAAAATTTTATCTTATTAAGCCAGTAATAAAGTGACGTTTTTTAACATGAAAAGGTGTTAAAAAAATTTATTTTTGTAAAATCGGGGCAAAAAATAAATTAAATCTTTCAATTTTGTATGCAAAATAAAAGAGGTTTTGCACGGTAAATAGTTTTAGCTTGTGTATTTTTTACAGAATAAAAAATAATAGAAGTAGTAAACAGTTATTTTTTTAATACCTGTCGTTTCATTTTTTTGAAAAAACTTTGGTAGAATAAAGAAAGGGCTATTAGCTCAGTTGGTTAGAGCGCACCCCTGATAAGGGTGAGGTCGCTGGTTCAAGTCCAGCATAGCCCATATAAGGAAGACTTATGGTGTTATTTTACTTTGTAAAATGTAGTGTAGTGTTTTTTTACTAGTTCAAAAAACACAGCATTTTTGCACAAAAAATACGATCTTTTAAAAGAAGGATAAAAAAGTAACAATTTTTGAAAATGCGTTCACATAATTTGTTATATACGGTGACTCTAACGGTAATTGTTTTACAAATTAATAACAAAATATTTTTCGAATCATAAAGTTAGGAAACTAAGGTACTGTTCATTTCATTTTCATTTTATAAAATTTTGACATAGTAAAAACTAGCTTTTATGAGGTCAAATTTTGAGTAACCAATTGTAGCAAAAATGCATTTTTGCTACAATTGTGCGTGCCACTAATAAAAAATTGCATGTAAAAAAAATATTTTATTTTCCAAAATGAGAAGACTGTTTTTTATGTAATAAAAAAACAAACCCTTTTTTTTTACTATTTGGTAGCCTGTACATTTTGCAAAGCAAAATGTAGGTAATCACTTAAAAATGGAGATAAGCGGACTCGAACCGCTGACATCTGCCTTGCAAGGGCAGCGCTCTACCAACTGAGCTATATCCCCTTTTATAGTAGCATTTCTACTCTATTTCAGTAAAGTACTTTAAACGATTAGAATAAAATTTCCACTACAAAATCAAATTTTGTAACTTTTTTTTTAAAAAAAAGAAAATAAAAAACACTCTTTAGTTTTTAACAATTTAAGTTTTTCTTTGTTGCTGAACAAAGGAGCAAAATGTACGCCTTACAAAAAGAAGTTTTTGCATCAAAAACAAAGTTTTCTGTAAAAAAATTTATTTTTGTCAAATTTTCTTTATTATGTGAAGATCAAAGAAAAAGACTAAATTTTTTTTTTTCACTTTTTATTTAAATTATAAGGTAAACAAAAAACAAAATCAAACATTTTTGTTTTTTATTAAAAACTTTTTTGCAATTTACATTTAGTTACTGGTCTTAGAAAAGAAACTGACAATTTATTTGCAAAAGGAAGTTTCTGCTTTTCATATTTTATTTGATAAAATATTCAAGTAACAAATCAAATATGGAGTTTTTTACAAAATTAAAAACGCTAAAGACAAAATTTTTTGCAAATCATTATTCGTTTTACAAAAATGTCTTTTTGCACAGCACCTTCTGCGAAGCAATGTATTTTTAGATTATCTTTCCCATTTTCATAGAGTAAAAATTACAGTGTTACGCACAATAACTTATCAAAGTTTAGAAAAATTTAGAATACTTGTGTTTTCTTTTTTCTAAGATATAATAAGTATTGAACTTCAATCTTTAAAAAAACTTTATTATTTTTTTATTATGTCACATTCTGTAAAAATTTATGATACGTGTATTGGTTGTACACAATGTGTGCGAGCTTGTCCTACTGATGTTTTAGAAATGGTTCCTTGGGATGGATGTAAAGCAGAACAAATAGCTTCTGCACCCCGCACAGAAGATTGCGTTGGATGTAAACGTTGCGAATCAGCATGTCCTACTGATTTTTTAAGTGTACGTGTTTATATGGGGTCTGAAACAACAAGATCTATGGGGTTGGCTTACTAAATTAAAAATTTTCTTTAACCCCTATCGGGAGTAGTTTTTGTATCACAAAATTTGTTTATTTTTGCCTCTTATATTTTGTATCACAAAATAGATTAGGACCTGCAACATTTTCAAGTTTTTTACAATGTTCCACATTTTACCTTGTAAAAAGTTCACCTTACGTTTTACGTAATGACATATACATCTATTTTTAGTTTCTATTTTGTAAAAACTGTATAAAATAAATCAGTTTTTTTACAAAAAAACTAAAGTCAAAAAGATATTTTTATGGTGCTTTACATTTTGCAAAGCAACTTTATATTTTGCTTTGCAAAATGTAAGCACAATTGCCCTAGGCGTTGCATTTTGCATAACAAAATGCACGTCACACTTTATCTATGATTTATAAAGTGTTAGATCGCGTACAAAAAATGTCTTTTTTGTTCACATTTTCACTTTATAAAAAAGGAAAAAATTCAAAGAAGTAAGTGACCCCAATTTTTGTGTATTTTGTTTTACAAAATTCCTAGTGACTTTCTATTTTGTTTGCAAAATAGAAAGTCACCATAAGAAATGAAAACTTTTTATTAAATAAAAAAAACTTTAATTTTATTTAATCTGAACATTTTGCTTGGTAAAAGAGAAAGAACTGAAGTTTTTGATGCAAAAATGTATTTTTGCAAAAAGTAAAAACAAAGACTTTATTTAAATGTAAGCCTAAGTTTTGACAAAACAAAAATTTATTAAAATTTAGATAAATTCTGAATAAAAAAATAAAATCAAAATCATAAATAAAAGAAAAATTTTTTATCAATTACTGTATCGAAACGTGTAGCACAATCAAATTGTTATAGACACATTTGTGGCTGTGCAAAAATGCATTTTTGCAACACAATTGTCCATAGGACCAATGGCCTGTGACAGTTGTGTGTAGTACTATTATGTTCAAAGAACAAATTGCCTTACAAAAATCACAGGTATTCCATCAGATGCTTCTTTATTCTTACCAAGTAAAAACAATGGTGGCTTTGCCATAATTGTAGCAAAAATGCATTTTTGCAACCAATAGGTTATATTTTTTATTTATAAAAAACAAAGAAAGACGAACGAAGGAATGCGTTGTGCTCCTTACAATTAATGTCATTTTTACTTTGTGATATTTTTTACAAAATAAAAAAACAAAATTATTATATTAAAATTTTAGATTTTATGAAATAAAATCTAAGGCTTCGCAGAAGGCACTCAGCGTGCTACGCTTTGATCTCATTTCTTGCGAATAAAAATGCTTCACACAAGGTGCTATGCTGTGTTTTTTGCCAAGCAAAAAACACAAAAAGCAAGGCTTGTAAAATGTAAAACAAATGTCAAAGTCATTTACCACTAGAACACACTTTTTATTTTGTAAAATATAAGCAATATAAATTTATTTAGCCTTTAGATAAGTATTTTTATAAGTAAATGTTCTCTCGATTTTAACTTTTTAAAATAAAACAATTTGATAAAAATCTTGCATACAGGTGTTGAAAAAACCAATTAATTGTTTTACATTTTCTTTTGTAAAAATGTAATGTTTTTACTGCTTCTGGCGCTCCGCGCAATTGATCTTCGATCGCATCGTCTTACAGACGATGGCCGCAGGCCATAGGCACAATCTTTGCTTCGCAAAGCATGCGTCCTTCGAACGATTGTAACATTTTGCTATGCAAAATGTAACCATGGTTGCAAAAATGCATTTTTGCTACAATTGTGGCAAAACCACCATGTGTTTTTTGCTTTGCAAAAAAAAAATATTTGGAAAATGTACGCCAAAATAGATTTTTGCACTGCCGTGCGCAGCACCAAATCCATTTTTGCATCAAATCCATTTTGGCACTGCCTTTGTTTTTTGCTGTGCTTTGCAAAAAGACATTTTTGCACTGCCTTTGTTTTTTGCTGCGCAAAAAACACAGCAGCACCAAACACAGCAGC
>Ga0160427_10000811_pt1 | contig 19006 bp, 18 predicted proteins | sample SolpanmetagenomL_FD_108194 | JGI IMG/M metagenome (GOLD analysis project Ga0160427, IMG submission 108194) | Solar panel surface microbial communities from Lawrence Berkeley National Laboratory, California, USA - L | ecosystem: Engineered > Built environment > Solar panel > Unclassified ...
AGGCAGGATGAAAGATCGCAAGCGAGACAGGGTATCAAGTGTCGTTACGATGTCTCTTTCCATTAACCAACCCCCACACGTCACATCTCGACTCCCCGCTTGAAAGCGTTGGCCACACGTTTCACGGATCAAGTTAGCTTACGACAGCTCCCGTGGCGCCAAGTATCGTGCCAAGCGATCATACAATTGAAGTGAAGTGGCAATTAACAGCAAACCCACCGCAACCTCTCGAGTGGCAATCGGCGCAAGGAATAGGATCATACGGATCCACCGCATTGCATCAACACATTACTTCAGCAATTACAGCTATGTACTCTTTCCTCCTAATGGTGAGTTGGTTTTTCAAGATATCATCTCAAGTCTTTTGCTGAGTGCAAAAACCTACTTCGTATGACAAGCAAATCCAAGCAATACTGTCTTCTTTCACCATATGCCGTTGTACTACCATAGACTTCTGCAGTAACATCTCGTCTCGTTTCTTCAGCGTGTCGTGTCGTCATGGTAATCTGCCGCCCTTTCATCATCAAGTCATCCTTACGTTGGCAGTTGAGCAGTTGTAATATCTGTTGTCAGCATGTCAGTATTCCAGCGAAAGCATATTGATAGCGTTCTCCCTCACCTTGTTGTATTCTTCTCATCCAGCAAACCTACCGTCCATGAAAAGGTTGGTATACTAATTCGTTCTTGTCGATAATGACTCCGTCTTCGTTAGGTCGACGATTTTAATACCCATCATAGTCATCATAATCGTCCGCGTCATCGTCGTCAAGCAAGCCCTCCCTGCGCTGACGACGAACCCAGAACTGATGATACTGCATCGCTCATTAGCCACGTACTCGAGCCACACAGCATCAACGACGACTTACCGAGCTATAGTCCCTCTTTCCACTAATACCCAGCTCCTGCGCAATATTGACATAGCCATCTGCATTCACCTTTGAACCAGTAGTTGCTCCAGTAGCATACTTTGCAAGCTCAGACACATCACTCTGCCAAGGAGTTCTGCAAAAGGGACAAGTGACGGTCGATCCACTGCCCCTCTTGCTTGCTGCCCACTGATCGAAGCACGTCTTGTGCAGATTGTTGCCGCAAGCTGCACGGCAGTAGACAATCTCCTCGCTATCTGCCTCAAGTTCGCAGCAGCAAATTGGGCAATCGTCTTCGATAGGTTTGCGATTGCCCTCCATCACTGCGCCACCAGTACCAGACGCAGCAGAAGGAGGAGGCGGAGCATGCTGGAAGATTTCGATAAGCTCGGAAGTCACAAAAGCAAGCTGGTAGACGAGGTTGGCAGGAGCTCTAAGAACCTGATGAAGGACGTAGATGACATGCTTGCATTCACGACTCTTTTGATATGCGAGACAAGTGCATGTAGGCACATGTGTGATGTGCACACTAGCAACAATATTAGTATCCTCTTTCTCGCTTGACCACTGCGACAGAAAACTCACGAGTAGACATTCCCAGTAGTCCCAGCCATAGTCACAGTCGCGCTAGGCGCCTGCTCGGGTGGCACTACCACAGGATCAAATCCTGCTTCCACCTGAGGTGTAGGGATATCGACTGCAGCGGTCTGCGTACGATCGAGAACGAACATGCGTTGCGTTGTGGCGCGATCATAGAGTTCTTGCCATGATTGAGGTGCTTTTTCGCGGAAGCGTCTGGCTCGTTTCTCTTCACCTGGAACGGTGGTAGAAGACTTCTTTTTGGCACGTTTGGCTGGTTTGACAGGAGCTCCTTCGTCTTCACCATCTTGGTCGTCGTTGAGTTTGAATTTGGAAGAAGTCTTCTTCGTGACGCGTTTGATTGATTTGACAATAGCTTCTCCCTGGTCATTATCCTCACCTGTCTGAACGAGTTGCTTTGACTTTGACTTTGACGTCACTGCGCCACTCGAGGCTGAGGCAGCTTTGGCTGACGTTGCAGTTTTGGTCACGATCGTTTTCTTTCGACCTTTCTTCTTCACAGGCTCATCTGCCTCTTCTCCATCATCTTCTTCGTCAAGTGCCAAGTCGTGGTATTTGCGCTTGGATGCAGCAGCAGCAGCACGTCGAGGTCTTGATGTTGCGGCCTTTGCAAAAGTCACGTTGTCGAGCTCGTGCTCGTGCTGGTCAGTAGTGGCGGTGGCAAAGTCGACGCCCATTCTGCTTTCAAGAAGTGCGACGCGTTTCAGAAAACCAGAGATAGAGGAGAGAAAGTGGGTGCGTGCGAGTCTTTACGAAGAGAAGAGAAGGTTATTTCAAAGATGCATAACAGTAAGGTACAAGGTGGCAAATGCCGATCAGTCACGCGCTCACGTGACCGTGACTTGACTTTAGCAAAATTGCGTATAACTATCTGACCTAATCCCATGTCCTTCATCTGCCTAAACAACTTGAGTACCAACATGGTATTATACGCTGTCTCAAAAGATAACTCCATCCCTTACCTCCTCTCAATCCACCAAGCATCAATATAAACATCTCTCGTTCGAAACTTGGAGGTCGAAACGTTGTCGACGATGTCGAAGGACAGACTTCGAAGCAACATGATAGCATAATATGGTCCTTCTCTAGACCGAGCGACATCTATTCTTCAGCGAGTGCTTGCAATGGCTTGATGGCGACGTCGATCACGGCGTAGACCTTACTGGGAAGAGATGTCTCGAGATGGTCTGATCCAGCTTTTGACATCAACGCTGACGTTCGTTATCAAGCAGAGTGAGCTATTGATCCAGATATATTTGCTGCTCACGCATCGCCCTCGCTGCCTGGAAAACTGCTCCAGCGTGTGACTTTCCGCAACTTTCTCAGCAGCGGCCTCTACCAGTGGTGGACGTTCACGTTTCGATACAGCAAATAGTAGCGAGATAGCTTCTTCCTCTGCCTATTGAGTCACCGTAGCATACGAATCGAGTACAAGCTCTCCAACTGCAGGGTCTCGGCTCGTTATCAACACGATACCGGTCGATGGGATGAAACCTGCTGTGAAATGATAATCGGTGGCATTGTCAATAACAAGAAGCCAGTTCTGCGATTTGGATTAGACTTCGAGAGGAAATCGCGGTAGGAAGTGGTAGTGCCGTCGCGTCTGGCACCCAACAATGAAGCTCTTCGACAGCTTTCCTTCATGCTGGCTTGGCTGGTGCCATCCACAAAGTAGGTCGGTGCAAGCCTGCTAATGGTGAGAAGACGTCGACCACCTAGCTTTAGTCAATCACCTTGTTTTACACATATCAGCCAAGTACCTGGCGATGTCCGTCTTTCCACAGCCCGGTTCTCCTAAAAGAACGTATACCTTCAGCTTGGAAGTGCGTATGTCACCAGCAAAGAAGTCCAGCAACGTCCTGAGGATGTCTTCTCGACCAGTGAAGTGAACCGAGGGTCTAGACAGACTAGTGGCGGCGACTCCCTCGCTATACTCAGAGATATGGTGCACTGTCAGGAGACTCGACCCGCGAGCCCATTGAGCTAGGTCGCGAGCGGTGAGATCGTTGGTCATAAGAAGACGGCGGATTTGACCGATGAACACTGCTCAAGGTATGTGTCGCGATTGAAAGAGATTGCCGCAGCGCACTCGCTGATGAAGCTCCTGATACCATCGTCAGATTTCTCGGTTGAGCTAATGGGGCTCGAAATTACTAGCACGCGCCGGGTTGCGAGCACACCAGGCTTGATCAAGCCCCTCAGCTATGTCGTCCATAATGTCTGAGGTGGTTGGGTTTCGAGTATATACCAGTATCTATGCTTGCATTTCGGGAATGTGATTCCAGTCGTCCAAAGCAAAATCCAAATCTGGATTTGGACGATAGTAGTAATGTTCGTTCATTGGATACTGGCGACGCATTTTGCGTCGTTCTCAGTGCTGTCCGTGGCTATACTTATGAGAACTTTCACGACATCTACGGGCACTTCCCTTCTTGTATCAGCGTTCTTGACGCTCACAACGTCCTCAATAAGTTCGCCTGTACCCAAGCTGAGAAGCAGACCTTGACGATTAACAAGTATTAATGGGGGTATATATATAGGTTTCTTTTGTTAGAACGAAGAAGAGTTCGTCTGCTTCTTTCACTGTCTTCAGAACAGGGTTGTCGCCTCGACTAAGATTGCCATCAATTTATCGAACATCGTCATATTTGCTGGTCATAAGTGACGTGAAGAAAAGATGGCTGACTTTAGTCCAGAAGCGCCCCCAGCCGTCAGCGCCGAAGACACATCCCGCAAAGTGTTTGGAAGACATGAGGGCGTTGGGGGCAGTCATTCGCGACCAACCAAGCATGATGGTGATGATACTACTTTATTAGTCGAAGCTATGAACGTGCGAGACATGGGAACTCACCCTCCTCTGCTTGTGCCACCAATGATGTGAAAGTATTGCACTGGAAGTTCAAACATCGTCATCTCGCAGTCCGTCCTTATGGTACGACTTGATTCTCTCCATGATTTGACACAATACCACAAGTCCTGCAACACCTCTTACACCACTATCAGCTGGCTAGGTGTCTAGGAGTAGATGGTGCTAAGCATCATTATACACTCGCACCAGACATTACGCCAGACCTTGTGCCACTTCCTGAATAAGATATTGAGCCGTCAACACATTCAGGGTCGCTTCAGTCCATCCTGTGACGGGCGTCGACGATATCGTGGCTGATTTAGCGCTCGAGGTAGGCAAGTCGCACATTGTACGACAAGGTATTTCAATCTCCACGTGATACTGAAAGGTCGCACGATCATCACACACTCATTACCTGCCTGTGCGACGTGCCCTGAACGACTACTTCCTTCACCGAAAAGCACCATGTCACCGTCTCCTACAGTCACCAACTCTTCCTCAAGTAATAATCCGTGAAAGTCATGGATTTTGCAAAGAAGGTGTCGTGCTTTCGTGCCGAAGTGTCACCTTATTGCCTGGATGAGGTGCTGAAGGAACTGGACCCACTGTTCAGCTCCGTCGATGACCGTCGTATGCTAAAGTGCTCTGGAAGATAAGAACAAGGTCACTCGAAAGCCCTTCGTCTTGCTCGTCAACAGCGCCTCGGAAAGGTACAATCCAGCCATATGGCGATTCTACGTCAGCCATTACCATGATCGACTGCGTAAAGAGTATTACGCTCGATTTGGCTGTATGCCCGGTGGATTGGACGGGTCCGAGCTCGATCAAGAAGACTTGAAGCCACTTCTTGGAAATGTAATCATCCGAACGCAGCATATTGTTTGGGTTGAGCACGATATGGTACTCGTGGTCGACACACTGCCATCACGGCAACACGGCATGGGCTTGCAACGAGTCACACCTCTATGTGACGTTGCATGGCCACATATCACTCTTGAATCATTGGAGATAGCTTTAATGAGGGTGTGATATACAATCTTCTGCTCAGGTGGCGTGCCTCCGACACGTCCAGTGGCAGGATATGGTCGATCCCACTCTCTGGCCGCTTTGAACTCGATGGTGGCATCCACCCTGTCTTATCACCACCATCTCCTCAGCCGCGCCCTTCGTCACCATAGGCAACAAGTGTGTATATTCAATCTTTCTTACTGAGTGTTGCATATTCTGACATGATCTACAGCACAAAGTATGCCATCGTCTAGCATGGCCGACATCCACGGCTCGACTCATAGCGACGTACACAACACTGATCATGCCACCAATGTGAGCATATCCCAGCGCCTTCGTCAGCGAATCTGTCCATGCATGAGCTCCGGGAGCCAATGACATGAGGGCTGCGTATCGTGTAGGTCGAGTAGCCTTTTAAGTAGTTCGGCCTCGCCTAGCTATCCGTAGCGACTTCAATAAGGACGTACCATGCCCCTCGCGAAATTGACGTCGTATAGAAGAGCTGAGAACTGGTCATTAATTACTAGAGAGCTGTTTATCCCAGTGTCAATTTCGCCAGGGGCGTGAAAGCAAATTAAGCAGAGTCTGTGCTGCATGTTAATGATTGTTCAGTTCGGCACGAAGCGTGTGCGTGACTTTCTTACATGAACTGAAGTGGGGCTTGTCAATGGTTGTAATTGAGCTAAGCGAGTGTCATCGCACACTTCACTTCCAGCCCGACCTTAACACTCCGGTGAGATCATGAAGCTCTTCTTGCAGGCAATATGCTTGTCGTAGGACAGCACGAGAGATCTGAGCAATGAGCAAGGACTCTCTGAGCACGTATCAGAGTTCCTGTGCTTAAGAAACCGAAGTGGCGAAGCACTACCATTGGCACGACGATTATGCTTTTTATGATACTATTCTTGCTGAAAGCCAGTGGTTGCTCGCTCGTGCTTGTCGTAGGTTCGATACGCTGCTGCTGCTACAGTGCTATGGATATACGAGATAGGATTGTGACATGCGCGCTCCTCGCCTGAGCTTGGCATTGCGCTTGATTGATATGACCAAAACAAGAAGGACTCAAACTACTCCTGCACACGTATAACTTAATCGCTAAGGCCAAGGTGACGAGGGGCGAAAAAGATCATCGGCATCACGCTCACGCTACTCACCTGCTGCAGTGTCTGCTCGACATCCTTACCCGTCCACAACGCGAGCAGACTCCAAGACGAAGATCGTCCAATACGAATCTCGTTTGCCTGTGCCTGCTTCTTGGATTAAGATAGAAAATGCCTAAAATGCTCAAACCATATGACAACGATTGGCAGGCCAATTCTTGGTCTTGGTCAGGCTATAGCAATGTCAGCTCCTTGACATGATGGCTTCGCGATAGCCTCAACGATGTAGACACACCGCGCCGTATAGCAATAGGCGCTGAAGCTTCGACTTCTTCCACGTCATCACCGGCTACTTGCGCTGTGCTGGGAGTCTGCAGGTCTGCGACACAAAAGGCAATAGTACTGCCAATGGTAGTACTGAGATTCCCTTAGATCAAAGAGTTATGGTTGAATGCCTAGCACGACCTGTGTGGATGGAAGTTATGATCATAAATGTCAATCTCAAATGCTGGCCATCAAGAATGAAAAACTTACTGGCGACCACGTTGCCCAGGCAGATTAGGAGACGATTAGAAGTGAGAAATTAGGGATGTAAGCGCGAGCATATAGCGTGGTATGACATCAGACTTGACAGACATCAAGAAAGAGATTGACTAGGACAAATTAGCCAATGGTAGTCTCATAGGGTTGAAATATGCCAAGAAACTCATTTGCTGCCTTCTGGGCCAAACACAGCCATGGAGAGTCTTCGACACTTGGTCGTTGCAGTCGGGATCGCAGCCCGGCACCACCTAACTCCAGGAGTATCATTACGGTTCTAGCTGGGCTGGACATTGTGGATGTAGCATACCGCCAGATTTCGTGGGCATTCCTGGGTTGATGATGATACGGAGTAAAAGCACTTGTCAAGTACATATCGAAGAAAATGAGCGTTTGGTTAGGGAGCTCATCATGAGGATAATGGTATATCTGACCCAATCCCATGTCCTTTATTTCGTCCAAACCAACCAAGAGTAACAATAGGGTATCACACGCCGTTCCCAAAACATCAATGCCAATCTTTCCTTTTCCCAATCCTTCGAGCATCAATATGAACATCTCTGCAACTTTGAACCATAGGTCGTTATGTACACGTTCATCCAGCATAAGCTGAGACACTTGTGCCCAGTGCACTCCTCTTTGGTGGCGGAGGTGGAGCGGGTTTGGTGTTTCGACTTGGTGGCGGAGGTGGTGGTGCTTTCTTGTTCTGCAAACTAGTCACATTCCCACTTACACTAGCACCAAATCCTTTCGAGCTACCACCTTCCCAGCTGGTGTTCCTGCTCAAAGATGACCCATATGAACCAGCACCAGTAACGCTTGTTGCTGGTGAGCTACTTCGCTCATTCTCCCAAAACTTGTCTGGGCTGCTCGAGATAGCATCATCAGTTGGATCACCAAAGACGTCACTTGCCGATGCTTGTCGTGGTCTAACTGTGCGAAGTGCTGTAGGTTGCCTGAAGAGGGATGCAGAATCTGCTGTAATATTGCGTGACAAGTTCGGTCGTGGTGATGAAACAGATTCTGCAGTGGTGGTTCGGCTGAGCGCATTGCGAGGATTCCAGTCAAACCCAGGCAACTCCCTTCCAGGCGATGAAGCATTGGAGTTTGCGTGAGATCGGAAAGGCCTCGGTGGTGGTGGAGGTAGTTCTTCATCATCTAACGTTTGTGCTGCCCGGAAACGGTCAAGAGTACTGGATCGTGATCGATTTGGTGGACTTGGACGACCTGTAGCTGAAGTTGGTCCCGGCCAGTTCCTCTTGAGCTGTAACAGGACCTCTCTCGCACGATCGTGAAAGTTTAGTTCGGCTTCCAGGAAAGCATACATTCCATCAATGTTCTCTTTTTCCGATTCGACAATGTCCTGCATTCGTCTATACACATCATCCTGTGATTCCTCAAACTTTGCCTTTTGTGTTCGTAGGTCGTCTTCTGTCTTGTAGTCCTCTTTCTTGGCTTTCTGCACCTTTGAGAGTGTGCTGTCAAATGCTGATCGTCTGCTGTCGAGCTTTTTCTTTGCAGTCTATAATAAACATTTTCAGTATACTTGCGTTGAGCTGATGGTTGCAATCCTACCTGATAGTCCTTCATCTGTGCCATTGACCGCTCCAGTGACTCAAGCCAGCTCGATGTTGCTTGTGCTGCGTAAGTCTCTTGAATTCTAGCAATACGCTCATTCACTTGACCGACGCCTGTACCAACAGTCAGCTTATCCCCTCATATAGGCGATATAAACACAGCATACTCAGCAAACACTCTCCGAACTTGTTTCCCTCTTCAAACACCTCACCATGCCTGGCCATTGTTGTTCCAACGTACGCAATAGGTATCATCTTCTCTTTTCCTTCTCCTTCTGTTCGTTTCGATAAGGATTTGACGTAGGTACTCATTGAGTTGTGCATCTTCTCCATGCCTGTAGGAGAGCGCTTGATCAGCCATTGTAATTGATCACGTATAGCAGCCGCTAAACATACCCTCGTGCCTCATATTCATCTCCGTCTCCAAAGCCTTGAAGTCATCTGAAGTGGTGTTTTTCGAGTCTCGTGCCATCTTCTCCTTGCCCCATTGGGCTAATTGACCGAGTTTGTTCATTGTTCTGAGGATAGAAGTGTCGTGTGTATGCGTATGGGGGTAATACTCGAAGGATGGTGGAGGTAAAAGGTGCAGTCGACAAAGGTTTAAAGTCCGTGGGGCGGTGCAGGACGAGGAAGCAGGCTGACGACGTGTTGTTGCCAATCGCGTTGCAAGTGGAGAAGTGCTGTGATGTTATGCCCGATGTTTCAAGTTGGGATCAGACGATGTGGTGGGGAAGGCGGTAAAAGGCTAAGATGAGATAAACGAGGGGCGTTGACCGGGCTTCTTAGAAGCTGAAAAAGTAGCGAATGTGACGATATACACGAAGCGAATGCAGCCAAATTGGTATTGCTGTTTATTGGAATTGAAACAGAAAGATGGGCTGAGAAGAAGAAGAGAGTATCCGTTTATCCTGAGGCAACTTCTTCTAATCTTTCAGCCTCCCCCGCTCGCTCGCTCTTGCCGCTGGGGAAGATGCCAAGAAGTTCCAGAATCCTGAGAAGCTTCTGAAACGAGGAACGAAGCGTGGTAGAGTTAGTTTCGGGTTAATTGCCACGAATTATGAAACATTTACATGAAGCTCATCTTCGACTTCATCTGCATGTATATACTTTATTACACGTTCAAGCTATAGCCTTCACATACATCAAAATTAGGACAGGTCCATAGCATCATCACCAGCCACCACGCCTTTCTTACCCTTCTTCTCTGCTATCCAAGCCTGGATCTCTATCCTCAACTCGTCGTTCGAAACAACATCTTCGATCTTCAATGGCGCTCTGTTGAAGGGATCTAGAGGATCACTCAACAACACCTGTCGGATCGTAGACCTGTCGACGATATTCTTCGACGTCGGTAGAGTAACGGGATCTTTCATCAACGTGCCCATGATAGGATCCATGTATTCATCTGGAATCTCACCCAAGTCTTCTTCCTCTGCCTCCTCTTCTTCCTTTGCCGCGGCAATGTTCTCACATAGTTTCTTCCAACGCGCTAGCTCCTGTGAGGACTTTGCGGCCTTTCGCGCCATGATTGCTGCCGCGCGGTCGAGGTTGGCGGGCTTGTACGAACGGCCATCACGAGCGACTGCTTGGTGGAAAGACGGTTTAGTGCTGAGGTTGAGGTAGACACTCATAATATCGCCGAGTAAGCTGACAGGATCAAACTTGTAATCGTGCTGTGCATTTTCGACCTTGAGATTGTTCGACTTCGATCCAGTGAGAGAATCCAGGTTGTAATCAAGCATATCTGCCAGTCTTTGCACAATTTCCGGCATAGTAAAGGCGTCCGCCAAAGCATCTGTGAACAACTTGAGCATAGCAAGAGACTCTGTTGTGAGCTGCATGTAGCTCTTCGCCTTGCCCTTGGCTGCCTCAAGTGCCTCCTCCTTTTGCTGCTTCTCCTCTTCTGTCATGCCAGCAACCTGATCTCTAAGCTCTTTCGTAATGTCGTGGATCTGCGTAAGACCAGTCAGCGACTCGTCAAGGACGAATGTGACATCGTTGAGCAACATGTTGACAAATTGAACGAAGAATTCAACGTTGACCCTGTAAATTGCAATATCAGATTATGCCGCTAAGGTAAAAGACTCAAATCATACTCACTTCGACTCCTTTGATAACTGCTCCCGGTACACAGTGTTACCCCAAACGCACTTAATGACTTGAAAGATTTCGTAACGGATGTTAAACTTGTCGTAAAATTGCCCGTGAGCGCCAGTGCGTTCACACTCAATATAAAAGTTCATTAACGCGTGAAGCAGGTGCTGATTTGAAAACGGTAGAGAATTGAGGATATCACCAAGGATACCTCGAGGAAAATTTCGTACTGGCCATACGCCGTGGAACAGGATAGCGATGAAACCAGACTTAAGGCCAGGATTCTTGATATAGTCGGAGCTTCGAAGGAAGGCGATGCAGAACATGACAATCTCGTCACACTGTGTAGAGCTGATGATGTGCGGCATGTTGCGGGTGATGTATTTGAAGTGGTCGACTATGTTCTCGACAAAGTATTCAGGCAAACACCTGAAGACATCAGGCTGTTCCTCTGGCAGTGGCATGTTCATTGCCTGCTTAGGGAATTCAACATGAGATACCAGCCTGCACAGCCAGACAATGACATATCGCATCAGGCCCATTGCTCGACCTTGCATGATCTCGTCCATCAAAATGCCTTCTGTCGCAACGACTGTACAACGTGTCATCTCGATCTGCTTCTTGACTGTAGCCAATCTTTGGTCGAATATCGTCAATGCGGCTGGATTGTTCAGGTAGTTGTTTCGTTGTGCCTCGAATCCAGCAAGCTGTCTCTCAGTATGTCTTTGTTGCCTGCCAACGTCAGTTTGCTTTGAGATTGTCGCGCCTATGCCATAGTGATGTGCCGCGACAGTGAGAAAGAAAACTTCGGAGATAAAGTTCGAGGAGCCTTGTGCTTCCTGTCCGTAAAATGCATCAGCCGTCTTTTGATCAGCGTTGATTTTTGTATCATCTTGAATGTTCACTCTTGGTGATCTCTTGAAGTAATCAGGCTCAATCCGATTGACCTTTGAAAAGGTCGCGTCCATGAAAGGCTCACATAGACGATCTAGGCAGACTGTGACGTTTACCATGAAGCCATCAGACGAAACGAGCTTCGGTTCCGTGTGATAAGCTCTCCTTCGGTGATTCGAGTTGATAATCATGGCGAACCAGTCAAGAATCTTCTCACGCGACTCTTTTGAGGATTTGATGAAGCGGTCAGCAATGTCGAAGAGCACGCTTTGATGTTGAGTCATTGACAGGCGAAGTGCATTTTGCGCTGTTCTTGTTGCTCCATCATTCGTCTGGGACGCAAAATACCTGTATGCGACTTCGGGATCTAATGGAGACAGCTTGAAAAAAGGTCCAAGAAGTGTGTCAGACTCAATGTTGCGTGCCTCTGCTTGAGGCGCAAGGAATTTTGGAGACTCTGCAAGGGCATTGACCAGTGGTGTGTAACGTACGAGGTGTACTAAAGCCATGACATAAGGTCTGTAGTTGCCATCGATACTGATTGCTGCCAGCTGCTGGCTGAGTTGCTCGACAGCCTCCACCAGCATCGTCTTGGCGCTCTCATCTTCCTCAAACCGTGATACTGCTTCTGTAAGGAAGTCGTGGCAAATACCTCTGTCGTTCTCAGGGTCTACTAGCAAGTGCTGCACAAGTGGGCTAACTGGTGTTGGTTCGTGTCCAAACATATCAGGTATCGTCACAGCAAATATGCAGTAACTCATGCACATTCTCTTCGCTTCTCGCATTACCGCAATCTTGCCATCCTCTTGCCCTGGCTTCAACATCCTGGTGAACCTTGCAATACGCTTCCAGCAGGCCAGCAAATAATCTAAAGGCTTTGTCTTTGGGCTTTGCGCTGCTTCGACCAATGCTTGATCAAGTAATGCCGTAACCAAAAGCAGCGGTGCGTTGTCAGCCTCGAGCTCAGCACGTAATCCTTCGAGGTATTGTAGTTGGTTTCCGTGGGCATCTTTCGTTTTTGCAGAATCTAATGTGATTTTGAATACGCTGCTCAGGGTCTTGTGTTCCCACTCTTCTGGTGTCTCTCGTTGTGATGATAGTGCTGATCGTGGTCGTGGTGTATCTGAAGCATCTCGTTTTTGTGGCGTTGTCTGTGATGGCGTAATGTTGATCGCAGGCTTTGGCTGTTCCTGACTCTTCATAAGTCCGAGCTGTGTGAATGGGTTGGCATCTGCAGCGCCATCTGTCTGTGAGGTGGTCTTTGGTGTAGGATTTCGAGAGGGTGTTTCAGAAGTGGCAACTGTGCTGGTTTCTGTCTGACTGACTGGGGGTGCTGCGCTGAGTTTTGCAATGCGCTTTTGACGGATCTTGTACAGCTGTTAGCCACGTCACTTGAGAATATATAAAGCACAATCTCACTCTCTCCGCGTCTGACATTCCCTCGGACATGATTGTAGTGAACAAATATGGGTATTTAAGATTGGCAAGTGAGCGTGCTCGGTAGATGTCAAGCTCTGGCGCTACAGTAGTGTGCAAGAACCTCAGCATTCAACTTCACCTGCGAAGAGAGAGGCATTCAAGTCAGGTTATGTATGCGAAGTGAAGGTGTCTGTTAAGCACGAGAGTCGCTCAGAACGACGTCGTCAGTGAGCCAATCTCAGGCTCTACGGCGCGGACTCCGAGGACCATTCTCCATACCCATCTAACATCTTCCATTTCACGGACTCACGAACATGAACAAAGACTGAAGAAGCATCAGGACCAATGTTGGCACAAGATGAGGCGAAGAGGCTCTTGGGCCTTCATGAACAGTACCACTATCACTTATGTGGCCCTAGTTTGCTATGCCTTGTCCTCCTTATTCGCAGCCTCGCTTTAAACCTCGTAGGTGGGTTTCATTAGTTCGCGCACTGATTGTGGCCGAGATTGTGTGTATCATACTAGATCCACGCATATACAACCCTTCCTATTGCTCTCTATCATTCGTCGCAATATGATCTACTCCAAAGGGCAGTATGGTGGTGGATTGATCTGAGAGATGTTTCATAGATGTTTCGTGGGTCAAGGGAACTTAGCTTAGGCAGCAGGCCTGCCAGTTTTGTGCGGCGCTTAGCCTTTTAACAGCCTCTTTTATGACAGTGACACACAGTACACGCTCGATGGTACCAGGTAATTCTAGGCGGAGGCTATCTGAAACTCGCCTCCGCTTTTGCGAGCGCTCATCTCTTTGCTTTAACCATATCGCTCCAGGAGTCTGATCCTCAAGGTCACTACATACTTTGGTCTAATCAGACATATCATAAGTAAGCACAATATTCGATGGATCCTGTAGACGACGAAGTGTTGTTTCAATAAGAGGCTTTTACATAATTAGGTTAATTGGAATAGGCTGGTTCCACCCGTGGGTGCCCAGACCTGTTCGCGTGCCCACTCGTGCAGATTGGAGGCTGTGCTGCTCGAAGCTAAATCGCCAAAAGCAATAAAGCAATTCGTAGGTAGCAAGAGACACCTTTGCCTCTACACCTCTACCTGCATCCTTTGTCACCTTCACCACTGTCTGCTGCTTCTCCTCTTCTCCAGCTCCTTCATCGCCATCACTACCAGCTCGTCGGTCTGCATCTATTTATCCTGTCCGGTCACTGCGACAACGCTCAGACACAACATTAGACCACATCTCCATAAGATCACAGACACAGTCGCACCAGCTTGAGCAGACGATCCTACTGCCTCTGGAGCGAGAACAACACTCCAGCTTCATCATGCGCACCAAAGTCCTTATCTTTTTCCTGCTCAACTGCCTTGTGGTGGGCTTGCTCGTTCGCTCAGTATGGAGCCTTCTACTCCTGCTGGTTATCGACGGGTCAGCAGATGCCATCAATCGTGCCGAGCTACCGGCGCCAAACTCAGACATGATCGAAAAGATGCCTCAAATAATACCCAAAATCATCCACCAAACCTATGCGAACGAGTCTATTCCTAAGGTCTGGCAAGAAGCACAACAGAGCTGTCTAGCATTGCACAAGGACTACGAATACAAGGTACGTTTCCAGCGCATTGTGAAAGTGTATAGATACTGACATTCCATACAGCTCTGGACAGATGCAAAAGCTCGAGACTTTATCATTTCTGAATACCCATGGTTTTTGGACACCTGGGATGGCTACGCATACCCCATTCAACGAGCAGACGCTATCCGTTACTTTGTCCTTTCCCACTACGGTGGTATCTACATCGATCTTGACGACGGCTGCCAACGTAGTCTCGACCCTCTCCTGGCTTATCCTGCTTGGGTTCGTCGCACCAAACCTACTGGCATCTCCAACGACGTGATGGGCTCAACACCAGGCCATCCATTCTTCCTTCGTGTCATCGACTCGTTACCGCGTTACAACCGCAACTGGCATTTCCCTTATATCACTATTATGTCCTCCACTGGCCCTCTCTTCCTAAGTCTTATCTGGCGTCACTACAATGAAATCGATCATGCGCCAGATACCCGCGTTCGCATCCTATTTCCCGAGGAATACATGGGCAATGGTTGGAGTTTCTTTTCTCATCACCTTGGGAATAGCTGGCACAAATGGGATACCAAGCTCTTGTTTTGGATGGCGGCTCACTGGATTCAGCTTACTGTCATTGGTTTCATTGTAGGATTCTCCGTCATTGGATTGCTGTGGTGTGCGTGGAGATGGATTGGCAACTTCAGAAAGAGGAGCGCTAATACCATCGGTTGGAGATGGTCCTGGACCAAGAAGACTGCCGATCTCAAAGGCTATGTGGAACTGGACAATCTTGAAAGATATGAAGCTTGACCTCGGACGTGCTTGGACAGCTCGATGCGACAGCACCAATGCAGCAGCTGCGCCTGCCAATATAACGCCCTTAGGACATTGCTATTGTCTTTCGACTGATAGCGATATTGGAAGATTGCACCGTTCTAGCGGGCCATGCGACGGGCCATGCGACGGGCCATGTGTCTCCGCTGCATGAAGCCAAGGTGCCCCCACGTCACACCTGGTTAAAGTCAATTGCACATCCTTGTGGGGTACGACAACAATACAACTAGGCCAAGCTTCCCACATCCAACCTGTCGCTGTTGCTATCATACACCTTGGAGAGCATTCTTCACCATGCCCGCCCAAACCTTCACCACCCTTGACTCTCCCCTCACTACCCGCGCTGAGGTTGCCGAAGCTCTCAAGGTCCTCCTTGACCCTCTCAAACCCCACTTCACTCCAGGCCGGACCTGTGTGAAGCTAGGCAATACAGCTACACGTTACGATGAGATTGGTGCACAGCTAGAAGGCTTCTCCAGGCCAATGTGGGGTTTAGCGTCGTTGCTAGCAGGAGGTCAAGAATATGACGGAACGGATTACTGGTTCGATGGTCTTCGCAATGGTACAAACCCAGACCACCCTGAGTTTTGGGGTTGGGCGAGAGACTTGGATCAACGTATGGTAGAGATGTGTCCAATAGGTTATGCTTTGTGTGTTGCTGGTCACAAGCTATGGGATCCACTATCCCAGAAGGAAAAGGACAACATGGCTGCCTGGCTTGGGTACATTAACAACAAAGAGATGCCAAATACGAACTGGTTATGGTTTAGAGTCTTTGCAAACATGGGCCTGGCAAAGAACGGTGCGCCGTATTCGCAAGAAAAGATGGAGGCGGATATGGATCATCTGGATACCTTTTACAGAGATGAAGGCTTTAGTAATGATGGTCCGGCTGGATATACCCAAATGGATTACTATTCTGGTAGCTTTGCTATCCAATTCCTGCAGTTACTTTATGGTCAGCCCTTCCGTGCTTTTTTGCCTGTATAATCCTCCTTCTAACTTTCCTCACTAGTCAAGATATGGGGTGACCGTGACCCCAAACGCGCCGAACTATACCGTGAGCGCGCAAAACTCTACGCCCTTCAATTCCTCCATTATGCCGACGAACAAGGCCGTCTAATCACCTTCGGCCGCTCCCTCACCTACCGCTTCGCAATGGCAGGCTTCTGGGGCGCCGTCGCCTTCGCTGACCTCGAACTCCCTGCTCCCTTGACCTGGGGCGTCGTCAAAGGCCTCCTGCTCCGTAACCTCCGCTACTGGACGCAGCAAAAGGAAATTCTAACTAATGATGGCACTCTGTCTATCGGCTATCTCTACCCAAACCAATTCATGTCCGAAAACTACAACTCCCCTGGCTCTCCGTACTGGTTTTGTTTGAGTTTTGCGCCACTTGCGCTCCCTGAAACTCATCCGTTTTGGACTGCGAAGGAGGAACCGTTTCCTACGAACGCGATACCGAGTGTTAAAGCGTTAACGCAACCCAAACATATCATGAGCAACCGTGGCGACCACACCTTCCTCCTCAGCTCCGGCCAAATGTGCCATTATCCCGTCCGAGCAAGCGAAAGCAAATACGGCAAATTCGCTTACTCCTCTGCCTTCGGCTACTCCGTGCCCACAGGTGGCTATTTCATCGAGGCTGTAGGTCACGATAACATGATTGCCGTGACGGAAGATCCAGAGGGTATGGGCGAGGTATGGCGTGTGCGCCGAGTCGCAACTGATGCACGAATCGAACAGAGGGATGGTGCGCCTGTTTTGATATCCGGCTGGAAACCGTTCAAGGATGTTGACGTCGATACGTGGCTTATTGCGCCGACGGAACAGGCGCCGAATTGGCACATGAGAGTGCATAGGATTACGGCGGGGAGGGATATCCGTACTAATGAAGCGGCGTGGGCGTTGACGGGGACAAAAGCTGGTGATGGGCGTGAGCTCGAGGCATTGCGGATGACCGGGGAGGGCTCTTCGCGGTCTGGTGATGTGTCCACTGCAGATGAAGGATTGCATGCGGAGGCGGGTGAAGCGCTTGCTGTTACGTCGGCGGGTGCTGTCGGTATTGTTGAGCTTGTTGCTGGCAAGGATCGGGTGGGCAAGGTGTTGGCGGCGGATGCGAATGGGAATATGTGCGCGAAGCGGAGTGTGCTGCCCAGTCTGTCGAGCGAGATTAAGCAGGGAGAGGTTGGGTGGTATGTTACTGCTGTGTATGCGCTTCCTGAGAGTGCGAAAGGGTGGAAAGGTAGGTGGAGGAGTGGGTGGGAGAAGAGGCCTGAGGTGCCTGGGTGGGTGAAGGAGATGATGTGATGATGCTTATTGTAGCTGGATAGAATGTAGATGACACTGTCAGGTAGAAAAGACAGTAGCAAGAACGGTAGAAACAAGATCACCCTGTTCAACTCAACTTGCTCAGTTCACTTCGAAACACCATCATGATACTGGCTCCAGGCCTGATTGTGAACTGTCTTCTATTATTTATTATCTATATACTATATATTCAACCACATAATCTATGACCTATCATTCCTCATCTTCGCGTCCCTCACTGCCCTCTCCCAATCCGCCCTCCGTATAAACATAAACTGAATCCCACTCGTCACAACAAGCCCACATCCAATCCCAAACCACAAACCCTCCAATTCCCACTGCAGCCAAAACGACGTCATGAATGATATCGGCAGGCCAACAACATAAAACGCAAACACCGTCGCATACCCAGAAATATCCTGTCGTCCGATCCCTCGCATGATTCCGCTGCAGTTGGACGATAGTGAGTCTAGAATGTGCACGAGGCCGACTGTGGGCATAATTGCTATGGCGAGGACGAGGACATCCGCGTCTGTTGTCATAAGCCTCGGCAGCACCTTTCTTAGTAACACCAATAACACCGCGTCGATTGCTGGGAAGAACAGCCCGGAGAACAAACTGACACCGACGGTAACTCTCGCCGCATCCTGTAGTCCCGCGCCGATAAGGTTGGCAAGTCGCGTAGACAGTGATATGCTAATAGCGAAAGGAACGGAGAAGGCAGCAGAGATGAAGGAGAGCACTATGGCTTGTGCCGCCAAGTGTGTCGTCGAAAGCCAACTGGAGGAGAGGGTTAGTAGCTCAAAGGCCCCCCACTCTGCTAGCACGTTCACTACGCCTGGGATGGAGAGAGTTATCATTGGCCACCAGCCTGTGAAGGCTTGGCGGGAGAAGCCGCCCCAACATTGCATGCCGTTGATGAAGCGGACGTAGAGGAAGAGGCCGAGGGGGAGTGTCCACTGGCTGATGACGACTGCAATGGGCGCACCAAGAAAGCCGAAATTCCAGTGAAAGATGAATAAGTAGTGGTTCAGGATGTTCAGTGGTGCTGTGAATAGAAGGCAGTATGTTGACGCTGAAAATATCCCTTGAGCCTGGGAGGAAAGGTCAGCAAGAGCAGGTTCAGAATTCGTCGTAGGGACTTGCCTGCACGAATCGCTTCCCTGACTTGGTAGTTGTTAGCTTTCATCTTTCCTTGAGAACATTCGGAACATACCTCAAACAACGCGTACTATAGGTAAGATGTCAGTTCTGTCATTATGAGATATAGGTCCGTCTCGACTTACACCTGGGGCACCAAACACAATAATCCTCAAGTACTGTCCTGCAAGCAAAG
>Ga0160427_10000812_pt1 | contig 19004 bp, 13 predicted proteins | sample SolpanmetagenomL_FD_108194 | JGI IMG/M metagenome (GOLD analysis project Ga0160427, IMG submission 108194) | Solar panel surface microbial communities from Lawrence Berkeley National Laboratory, California, USA - L | ecosystem: Engineered > Built environment > Solar panel > Unclassified ...
GCTAGAAATAATGCGAGCACCCAAGAACTGGTGCGTGATAGAAAGCTATTCATCATCCAAACGAACCGGTAAAACGGATTTCGGGCGTACCCTTTCCGGGGTGCAAATGTAGGCTAGGAATCGTGGGTGGCAAAGGTGAGAAAGCCATTTTAGAACCGGTCCAGCTTATTTGGAATCATCCTAAACTCAATTTCAGCCCTGCTTTTGCGGCCCGCTTATTACTAAGCCATTGGTTGCTTGATGAACCTGCTCCGAATGGCTTTGGTTTTTATGGCTGGGCCAACCGGCTCAATAATTTCCGAAGGCAACCCATTTGGGAAAGTTAGTTGCTCACTACTAGGTAGACTTGGCAACGATTATTACCAGCACCTATTGGTAATGCGCCGGAAAATCAGTACCTTTGCCCCCCAATTCATTTTTCACTTTACAAAATCAACCCCGTCAATGGACGTAAGAAATTACGAGACGGTCTTTATCCTCACCCCCGTGCTGAACGAGGGCCAGGTGCAAGAGACGGTCGAGAAGTTCTCGCAGGTGCTTAAGGAAAATAGCGCCGACCTCATTTCAACTGAAGCATGGGGCTTGCGCAAGCTCGCTTACCCGATTCAGAAGAAATCCACTGGTTATTATTTCACGCTGACGTACAATCACAGCGGGGAAGGTAACATCGTAGATGCCCTCGAACTGGCTTTCCGCCGCGACGAGCGTGTTATCCGCTTTTTGACCACCGTGCTTGATAAGCACTCGGTGACCTACAACGAGCGCCGCCGCAATGGTGAGATGAACCAGCAGAAGGCCCAGCCGGCCGAAGTAGCAGCTCAGTAACCCTCTAGCACGCAATACGATGGCTACGCAAAATAACCGCAATAACAACCGCGACAACGGCAACAAGCCGGTTGACACGCGCAACAAGTACTGCCGTTTCAAGAAAAATGGCATCAAGTACGTAGATTACAAGGACCCTAACTTCCTGCTGAAGTTTGTGAACGAGCAGGGCCGTCTGCTGCCCCGCCGTATCACGGGCACCAGCCTGAAATTCCAGCGCAAAGTGGCGCAGGCCGTGGCTAAAGCCCGTCACCTGGCCTTGATGCCGTACGTAACCGACGCCCTGAAATAGACCTGAAGACATGGAAATCATTCTGAAAGACGACGTTAAGGGTCTGGGTTATAAGAACGACCTCGTGACGGTAAAATCCGGCTACGGCCGCAACTACCTGTTGCCGCAAGGCTTGGCTATTCTGGCTGATAAATCGGCTAAGAAAATTGTAGCCGAGAACGTGCGTCAAGCTGCTCATAAAGCGGAAAAAGTGAAGGCTGACGCTCAGGGTGTAGCCAACCAAGTTGGTGAGCAGGTATTCGACCTGCCCGCTAAAGTGGGTGAAACCGGCAAAATCTTTGGCCGCGTAACCACGCTACAACTGGCTGAAGCGCTGAAGAATAAGGGTATCGACATCGACCGTAAGCGCCTGAGCTTTGACCAGGAGCCCGCTACGGCCGGCGATTATACCGCCACGCTGAACCTGCACAAGGAAGTGAAACACACGGTTAACTTCCGGGTGGTAGCTGCCTAGCTGCTGGCTAACAGTGTATTATAGAGACGCCCTGCCGCGAGGTGGGGCGTCTTTTTTTGGGCCTACCTTTGCCATTCATGTTTCGGACAGAACTAACCATTGCGCCGCAGGAGCGGCAACTAGCGCGCACGGCGCGGGTGCTCACGGTAGGCTCGTGCTTTGCCGACAGCCTGGGCACGCGGCTGCGGCTGAATAAGGTAAACGCACTCGTCAATCCTTTCGGGACGGTGTTTCAGCCGCTGGCGCTGGCGCAGCTGCTGCGCGCCGCTGCCGGTGAGGAGCAGGACTGGCAGCAGCACGTGGTGGAAGCCCGGGGCCGCTGGCAGAGCTACGATTTTCATAGCACCATCGGGGCCGAGTCGCCGGTCGAGTTGTTGCAGCTCATTCAGGAAACCGTGCAGCGGGTGGGAGACTTTGTGCGCACTGCCGATGCCGTAGTGCTGACGCTGGGCACTGCCTGGGCCTACCGCCTACGCGAAACCGGTGAGTTAGTCAGCAACCTGCATAAGCTGCCAGCCAGCCTTTTTGAAAAAGAGCTGCTGACGGCTGATGAGATTGTGAATGGCTTGGCCGAAGTGCACGCTTTGCTGCGCCGGGCCAATCCTGCCATTAGGATTATTTTGACGGTGAGCCCCGTGCGCCACATCAAGGATACCTTGCCGCTGAATGCGGTGAGCAAGTCGGTGCTGCGGGTAGCCTGCCATTATTTGAGCGAGCTGTTACCGGGCGTGAGCTACTTCCCAGCTTATGAGCTGCTGACGGATGAGCTGCGCGACTATCGCTTTTATGCCAGCGATATGCTGCACCCGTCGGAGGTAGCAGAGGATTACATCTGGGATAAATTTACCCGGGCGTACTTCGACGCTGACTTTGGCCGTTTCCGCAAGGAGTGGGCGGCGGTGCGGCAGTCACTGGGCCACCGGCCTTTGCACTTAGGGGCGCCGGAGCACCGTACATTCCTTGACCAGACGGTTGAGCGCCTGGAGCGGCTGAACGGCCAGGGAGTAGATGTGCGGCAGGAGCTACGCGAGGTGCAACGCCAGTTGGCCGCCTTGCCGCTACCAAAGCCAACCCGGGCACCGGTGGCAGAGCCCGACGACGAGGAGCGGATTGACATTGGCGATAGTGCACCGGCGACGGAGGGCGTGCAACTTACGGCCCTTAATAGCCAACGTGCTGAAGCTTCGGTTACTCAACCCGAGCGGCGCCAGGATAACCGACGCGATGGCCGGCGCCATGACCGTAATAATCGGAATGGGCAGGACCGCCGCCCCAACCGGGAAGCTCAGCCAGTAGCATTGCCTGAGGAGGGAGTTGCTGAGTTGGTTGATGACAGTGCCTTGCTAACGGAAATTGCTGCTACGGCAGACGTAGCAAATGAGGTAGTGTATACGGATGACACCCCTACGCTGCTACTGACGGAGGAAAGCCTTGCCTACCCGGCAAAAAAGAAGAAGCGCCGCTCGCGGGGTGGTGCTAAGCGCACTGCACGCAAGCATGCCGCACGCCTAGCCGCCGGGCAGGACGATAACCTGGCCGCCGAAGAGTTGACGGACGAGCTGGCGCAGGAAACTGCTAGCCTGACCGACATGACCACACCGCCAGCCACTGACTCGCTGGCGGCTGACGCTGGCACAGCAGAAGAGCCCTACGCTCCAGCGGATACCCCGGAGCAGGCACCAGCCATTCGGAAGCGCGGCACGGGACCTACGCCCAAAAAATCGAAGGTCATTACCAAATCGGGCCTCGTAAAGCGTGGCCAGCGCGGAGGCCTGTATCGTACACCGGAAGCGGATGCTGACGTTTCGGCTGCTTCGGAGGCAGGGCCTGCTACGGCACCTATCATTTCGGCGCCTATCATCCCGGTAGCTCTATCTGAGCGGCCAGCGGTGGAGCTAGCTGAGCCGCCGCAGCCAGCGCTGCCGGAACCGACAGCACCGGCGCAGCCCGTGGAGGAGCCGGACCTAGCTGCCACCGTGCTTGGGCTGTACTCTAGCAAGCCTCGGGCGGCGGTTGTGGCGCCCAAGACCAAGCGGGGCCGCCCAAAGGCCACCGCGACTGCTGAGGCTGCCCCGGCTGAAGAAGCTAGCGCAGCCGGAGCACCGGGCGCTGACTCGGCCGGCAGCGTAGCAGTTGAGCCCCCGACCGAACTGATGGCTAACGCGTCAGAGCCGGTACCAGGTGGCAAAACTGTTAAGAAGCGAGCAGCCCGCCCCAGCAAAGCCACGAAGCCAGCAGCCGCTAAGAAAGTAGCGGCTAAGCCAGCTACTCCCAAAAAAGCGGCGGCCAAGTCTACTGCGCGCCGCGGCCGGACGGCGGCTACCCCTACTCCACCGGCCACCGACGAGCCAACTGCTTGATTTTGTCAAAACCCAGCCCGGCCGGCTGGGTTTTGTTTTACCCAGCTATCCCTTCCGCGTTATGTCCGCTGACTCCTCCCTGCCCGCCAACCGCCTGGCCCACGAAACCAGCCCATACTTGCTCCAGCACGCCCACAACCCGGTCGACTGGTATCCGTGGGGGCCGGAGGCGCTGGCTCGCGCCCAGGCCGAGCAAAAGCCCATTATAGTTAGCATTGGCTACGCGGCTTGCCACTGGTGCCACGTGATGGAGCGCGAATCGTTCGAAAATGAGCAGGTAGCGCAGGTGATGAACGAGCATTTCGTTTGTATCAAGGTGGACCGGGAGGAGCGGCCCGATGTAGACCAAGTGTATATGGAGGCCGTGCAGGCGATGGGTATTCAGGGAGGCTGGCCGCTCAACGTGCTCCTAACGCCCGAGGCCAAGCCGTTTTATGGCGGCACCTACTTTCCGCCCACTAATTGGGTAAAGCTGCTCGAAAACATTGCCCAAGCATACGCTGGCGAGCACCGCGCAGAGCTGGATGGTTCGGCCGAGCGCTTTACCCAGGTGCTGCAAGCCAGCGAGCTGGAGAAATACAGCGCAGCGGGCGACCTGGCCGACGCTGGTGTCAACGACGAAGAATTTAAGCTGCTGGCCTACAACCTTGGCCTGCGCTTCGACCGCGAGCGCGGAGGCACCAACCGGGCGCCCAAGTTCCCGATGCCTAGCATCTGGCGGTTTTTGTTGCGCACGCACCACATTTCGGGCAGCCAGGCGGTGCTGAACCAAGTCAACCTCACCTTGCGCGAAATGGCCTGGGGTGGCATTTATGACCAAGTGGGCGGCGGCTTTGCCCGCTACTCGGTGGATGCGGAGTGGCTAGTGCCGCACTTCGAGAAAATGCTGTACGATAACGGCCAGATGCTGAGCCTCTACAGCGAGGCGTTTCAGGTGACGCAAGACCCGCTGTATCGCGACGTAGTGTACCAGACCGTGGCCTGGGTGCAGCGGGAGCTGACTAACCCGGAAGGCGGCTTTTATTCGTCGCTCGATGCCGATAGCGAGGGCGTGGAAGGCTTGTTCTACGTCTGGACGCGCGAAGAATTGCAAAAGCTGCTGGGCGACGAGGAGCCGCTAGCGGCTGCCTATTACCAATGCACGGGCCTCGGCAACTGGGAGCACGGCCGCAACATCCTGCACCGGCGGCAGTCGGACGCCGCCTTTGCCGATGAACACAAGCTGGAGCTACCCGTGTTGACCAAGCTCGTGCACGGCTGGCAGAAAAAGCTACTGACTGCCCGCATGCACCGCGTGCGCCCCGGCCTCGACGACAAGGTGCTAACAGGCTGGAATGCCCTTATGCTCAGTGGCCTGCTGGCCGCCTACCGCGCCTTCGGCGAGCCGGAGTTTTTAGAGCTGGCCCTACGCAATGCCGGGTTTTTGCAGCAAAGCCTACGCAACGGGCCACGCTTGTACCGCACTTGGAAGAACGGCCGCGCCACCATCAACGGTTTTCTGGAAGACTATGCGCTGGTGATAGAGGCCTACGTGAGCCTCTACGAAGCCACGTTTGCCGAAAGCTGGCTGCGCGAGGCGGCGACGCTGATGACTTATGTGCTCGCCAATTTCTTCGACCCCGCCGAACAGCAGTTCTTCTACACTGATGCCAGCGCCGAGCCGCTCATTGCCCGCAAAAAGGAGTTGTTTGACAACGTCATTCCCGGCTCTAACTCCGTGATGGCCCACAACCTGCTGCGCCTGGGCCGCCACCTCGGAAATGCTGACTACCAAGCGCTGGCCGCCGTCATGCTGGCCCAGGTGCAGGCCATCGTGGTGAAAGAGCCGCAGCACCTCACCAACTGGGCCAGCCTGTACGTAGCGCTACTGCGGCCGGGGGCCGAGGTGGCCATCACCGGGCCACAGACCGAAGCATTTCGCCAGGAGCTGAGTCAGCATTTTCTGCCCAACGACTTGCTCGCCGGCGCGCTGGCAACCAGTGAGTTGCCGCTGCTGCACGGGCGCACGGGCGGTGACCAAACTACCGTCTACGTGTGCCGCAACCGGGCTTGCCAGCTGCCGGTGCACTCGGTGGCCGAGGCGCTGAAGCAGCTGGCCCTAGCCGAGCGCTAGCCGGCTTTGGCGGCACTAACTGCCGGCTGGTTGGGGTTATCTTTACTATTCGCCTGCCGCTAGCTGTTTCCCGTGTCGCTTACCTTCGAATTTGCCTCCCCCACGCCCGCCCCGGTGGCCATGCCCGACCGCGTGACGCTGTTTGTGGACGTCATTCTGCCCCTGCCCCTACCCAAGCTTTACACCTACCGGGTGCCGTTTGAGTTGAATGACAACGTGGTCATCGGGGGCCGGGTCATCGTACAGTTTGGGGCCAAGCGCACGCTGAGTTGCATTGTGGCTGCCGTGCACGAAACGCCGCCCAAGGACTACCAGGCCAAGTACATTCTGGAGTTTATCGACGATGCGCCCGTCGTAACGCAGCCGCAGCTTAAGCTCTTTCGCTGGATAGCCGAGTATTACCTCTGCACGCTGGGCGAGGTGATAAACGCCGCGCTGCCCGCCGCCCTCAAGCTCTCCTCCGAGTCGCGCATTCAGCTGCACCCGGTGTACCTGAGTGATGGCAGCCCCTACCCGCTCGACGAAAAAGAGCAGCGCATTGTGGACAGCCTGCGCCTCGAAGACGGCAAGGCCCTCACCTTTACCGAGGTGGGCGACCTGCTGGGCATTGCCTCATTTCACCGGGTCATCAAGTCGCTGATGCAAAAAGACATCGTCTTTCTGTTTGAGCAAATGTCCGACAAGTACTCGCCTAAAGTGCTGAAAAAGGTGCGGCTGGCCCACCAGTACATAGGCGCGGCCGAGAAGCTGTTTGAAACCCTGGCCAGCAAGCCCAAGCAGGTAGATGTGCTGCTGAAGTACCTCCAGCGCGTGCCGGTGCACCACGACGAGCACCTCAACCACCTGGGCCTCGAAAAAGCGTACCTCACCAGCTCGCCGCACCTCTCGGCTTCCGCCGTGAACACGCTGATAAAAAACGGCGTGCTGGAGCAGTTCGACCAGATTGTGTCGCGCTTCCCGCTCGATGAGAACCCGCTGGCCCAGATGCCCTACCAGCTCAACGAAGCCCAAACCACGGCCCGCGACGAAGTAATGGCCCTGTTTGGGCAGCAGAATATCGTGCTGCTGCACGGCGTGACGGGCTCAGGCAAAACGGAGATTTACATCGACCTCATCCGGCAGGCGCTCGACGGCGGCGGGCAGGTGCTGTACCTGCTGCCCGAGATTGCGCTCACGGCCCAGATTGTGACACGCCTCATCCGGGTGTTCGGCTCGCGGCTGGGCGTGTACCACTCCAAGTTTTCGGACAACGAGCGGGTCGAAGTCTGGAACGGCGTGCTCTCGGGCCGCTTTCAGGTGGTGGTGGGCGTGCGCTCGGCGGTGTTTTTGCCCTTCGACAACCTGGCGCTCATCATCGTGGACGAGGAGCACGAAAGCTCCTACAAGCAATACGACCCCGCCCCGCGCTACAACGCCCGCGAGGTGGCCCTGATGATGGGCAACTTTCAAGGCGCCAAGGTGCTGTTGGGCTCGGCCACGCCGGCTGTCGAAACCTACTACCAGGCGCGGCTGGGCCGCTATGGCCTGGTCACGCTCAGCAAGCGCTTTGGTGAGGCCGGCATGCCCGAGATTGAGTTGATTGACACCCGCAAGCTGCGCGCCGAGAAGAAGATGCACAACCACTTCTCGACCGATTTGCTGAACGCGATGGAAAGCAAAATCGCGCAAAACGAGCAGGTGATTCTCTTCCAGAATCGGCGCGGCTACGCCCCGGTGACGGAGTGCAACGACTGTGGCTACATCCCCAAGTGCCAGAGCTGCGCCGTGAGCCTGAGCTACCACAAACACGCCCACGAGCTGCGCTGCCACTACTGCGGCTACCACGAAGGCATGCCTACGCAGTGCCCGGCCTGCGGCTCACGGGCGCTACGCACCCAGGGCTTCGGCACTGAGAAGCTGGAAGACGACCTCAAAATCATGCTGCCGCAGGCCAACGTGCAGCGCATGGACCTGGACACGACCCGCGCCAAAAATGCCTATCAGCAGATTATTGGCGACTTTGAGCAGCAAAAAACCAACGTGCTTGTGGGCACCCAGATGGTGACCAAAGGACTGGACTTCGAGAACGTGAGCCTCGTGGGCATCGTCAATGCTGACGCCATTATTCACTATCCCGACTACCGGGCCCACGAGCGCGCCTACCAGATGTTTGTGCAGGTGAGCGGCCGGGCCGGGCGCAAGGGCAAAAAAGGAAAGGTGCTCATTCAGACCGGCGACCCGACGCAGGTGATTTTTGACAAGGTTATCCGCAACGACTACCTGGAGTTTTATGAGTACGAGATAACGCAGCGGCGCGAGCACGAGTACCCGCCCTTTGCCCGCATGATAAAGCTTACGGTGAAGCACATGGACCAGGAGATAGCCCAAAAAGCGGCCATCCTGCTCACCCAGGAGCTGGCCGACCGCCTGGGGCGCGGCCCCGTGCTAGGGCCAGAAGCGCCCTATATCTTCCGCATCCGCAATTTCTTCTTGCAGGAAATCGTCATCAAGCTCAGCCGCGAGCACACCGTGCTGAAGGCCGCCAAGCTGGCTATTTGCGCGGCCCTGGATGTGGTGCGCGACCAAAAAGAGTACCGCCAAGCCCGCCTGGTAGTGGATGTGGACCCCATGTAGCCTCGCTCGTCAACAAAAAGGCAGCCCACGAAAAAGCCCCGACTGCGCTAGGCAATCGGGGCTTTTTCGTGGGCTGCCTTTTTAACGCAAGCCGCTGACTTAAATCTGGTCGAGCAGCCAGAGGACGATGAAAATCAGGCCGACGATGGCGATAATGGTACCGATAAAACCATTGAGCAGGCCAACCAGCAAGCCAATCAGCAGCAGCACAATACCGATTTTAAGGTTGCCATTAATAGCCCCGCGTGTGGTAGATGCCGTGTTGTCGCCCTGACGGGCGCTTATTTTCTGCGTCTGCTTATCCAGCTTGCGCATCACCTTGTTGAGGGCCAGGCGTTGCACTAGGTTAAGCTTAGGCGCAGCCGTGGTAGCGGTAGTAGTAGTGGGAGCGGCGGCTACGGCAGCTACTTCGGCTGGGGCAACGGCCGGGGCGGGAGTTACCAAGGCTTTGGGAGCCGCTACGGGGGCCACGGCTACCGGAGCTACGGGCGCAGCTACTACGTCAGCTACGGGGGCCTCAGCAGCGGGAGCAACCGGGGCAGCTACTACGTCAGCCGCAGTGGCCGGCGTGGCTACAGGCAGGGCAGCGCGGTGGGCCTTGGGAGCCGCCGTGGTGGTACCCAAGTACGAAGCCGAGCGCGGCAGGAAGGCATATTCGGCGCGGCTGCAAGCGCCCAGCGAGAGGGCACCAACGAGGACCACTGCGAGGCGGCCCAAAGTAGAGGTCAGGTTTTGCATAAGGTGTTTGCGAAAGGTGGATAAAAGAATTGGGTCGGAAATACGTGAAAAAAACGAATCTGGCTGAAGGCTGGGCCTACTTTTTTACTCTGCTTAGCGGCAAAACACGCGTAGCTTCGCCGCCCGCTGCTGAACGCGGCCGACAGATTGGTTGTTGTGCCGATGGCAAAAACTAGTTTTAGACTGACTTTCGTTGCTTATGAAGAATGCCGTTGTGCTGTGGCTGGGCCTGGGGAGCGTAGCAGGGCTGGCCGCCTGCACCCAGCTCCCGATGGAGACGAGCATCGCGAGCCGGGCGAGTGGGCGAGCCTCGACCATCGTGCCCCATCCGCCCGACTCAGTGGGCTATGAAAGCCGCCCGCCCCGCGACCCCAACGGCATTGCCCGCTACTACCAGGGCCGCCAGATTGCCCACGTGATGGGCCACGAAGGAGCCGACTGGCTGGAGCGCGATGAGCGCACCCAGGAGGAAGGCACCGAAAAGCTGCTGCAAGAGCTGCACCTGCGGCCCACCGACGTGGTAGCTGATATTGGGGCGGGCACGGGATATTTCTCGTTTCGACTGGCCCCGCTGGTGCCCCAGGGCCGGGTGCTGGCCGTCGATATTCAGCCTGAAATGATAACTGAGCTAACGCAGCGAAAGGCCAAAAACGGCCTGCGCAACGTGGAGCCGGTGCTGGGCACTACCGCCGACCCGCGCCTGCCCGCCGGGCAGGTCGATATGGTGCTCATCGTGGATGCCTACCACGAGTTTGACCACCCGCGCGAGATGGGCAGCGCCATTCGCCAAGCGCTGCGGCCTGGTACCGGCCGGCTGGCCCTGGTTGAGTACCGCGCCGAGGATGTGAACGTGCCCATCAAGCCCATTCACAAGATGACCGTGACGCAGGCCCGCAAGGAGATGGCCGCCGTAGGGCTGGAGTTTGTGGAGGTGCGTGAAACGCTGCCGCAGCAGCACTTGCTGCTGTTTCGGCGGCCGCAGTAGCGCTGAATAGCTGGCAAAATCCTGCTAAAAAAGGAGGGTCCCGCAGAGCTGCTTTAGCAAGCTCCGCGGGACCCTCCTTTTAGTTTTTAATCAGTTGCTGGCTAGCGCTTCATCAAGCGCTCGATGTCGGCTAGCTCGATGGGGATATTGGCCATCAGGTCTTCATTGCCGCCGGGGGTGAGCAGGAAATCGTTTTCGAGGCGAATACCCAGCTTCTCCTCGCGGATGTAGATGCCCGGCTCAATGGTATAAACCATGCCCGCCTCAAACTTGCGGTACTTGTAGCCCACGTCGTGCACATCGAGGCCGAGGTAGTGGCTGGTGCCGTGCGGAAAATACTTTTTGTAGAGCGGCGCGTCGGGGTCCTGGTTTTTGACGTCGCTGGCGTTGAGCAAATCGAGCTTGATTAGCTCCTGCTCCATCGTTTCGCCTACGGCTTTGTGATAAGCCTCAATGTTGTTGCCAGCTACGAGCTGGCTTTGGCAAAACTTGAAAACCCGCAGCACGGCCTCGTACACCTGGCGCTGGCGCGGGGTGTAAGTGCCGTTGACGGGAATGCTGCGCGAAAGGTCGGCGGCATAGTTGGCGTACTCGGCGCCGAAGTCGAGCAGCAGCACGTCGCCGTCTTGGCACTGGCGGTCGTTGCTGATGTAGTGCAAGATGGTGGCGCTCTCGCCGCTGCCGATGATGCTGGTGTAGGCCGGCCCCCGCGAGCCACTCTTCACAAACTCGTGCAAAATCTCGGCCTCTACCTCGTATTCCCACACGCCGGGCCGCACGAAGCCCAGCAGGCGCCGGAAGGCGTTGCCGGTGATGTCGGCTGCCCGACGCATAAGGCGGATTTCCTCGGGGCTCTTGATGGCGCGCAGCTGGTGCGTGAGCTTGGCAGCGCGGCGGTACTGGTGCAGCGGGTAGCGGCGCTGCAAGTCCTTGATAAAGCGGGCGTCGCGGGTTTCGACTTCCACCACCGAGCGAATGTGCTCGTTCGAGTTCAGGTACACGTACTCGGCCTCGTTCATGAGGGCAGCCAGCACGGCCGGAAACTGCTCCAGCCACATAATGGTGGGCACGCCCGACACCTGGCGCGCCTCGTCCTTGGTGAGCTTGTAGCCTTCCCAGACGAGAATATGCTCGGAGGTTTCTTTTAAAAACAGGATTTCGCGGTGCTTGGGCAAGGCCGCGTCGGGGCAGATGACGAGGATGCTTTCCTCCTGGTCGACGCCCGAGAGGTAGAAGATATCGGTGTTCTGCTTGAGGGCCAGCGTGCCGTCGGCGTTGGTAGGTAGGATGTCGTTGGCGTTGAAGATGGCCAGCGACTGCGGCGGCAGCAATTCGCGGAAGCGGCGGCGATTTTCAACAAACAGCTCGGGGGCAATGGGGCCGTAGCGCATACTGAAGCGGGGAAAAACGGGTTAGGAGGTGCAAGTTAGGCCGCCCCCAAACGACGCCCGGCCGCGCAGCGGTAATTTTGGCGGGCCCCGGCCCCACCCTGGCCCCGTGCTTCTCCCCCGCTTATGCTGCATCTGCTCCGGCAAACCCGCACCTTCCTGATTCCTTACCTCGTGCTGCTGCTGGCCGTGGGCAGCGTGTTGCTGGCCACGCCCAAGCACACTGCATTTTTCTGGGTCAATGGCCACAACACGCCGTTTTTCGACCAGTTTTTTCGGCCTTTCACCAATGTCGGCGACGGGCTGTTTTATGTGCTCATCACGCTGGGGCTGTTGTTTTGGCGCTTTCGCTGGGCTTTTGTGAGCTTCGTGTGCTTTGCTGTCACATCGCTGGCCGCCCAAATTGGCAAGCAGCTCATCTTTACGGGCCACCCCCGGCCCTTTCGCTATTTCAGCGAAAACCCCGGTTTTCCGCCGCTGCACGTGGTAGAAGGCGTGGTGATGGGGACGCTTAAGAGCTTTCCCTCCGGGCATTCTACCTCGGCTTTTTCGGTGTTTTTGCTGCTCACTTTCCTCGTCAAAGACAAGCGCTGGGGCTACGCTTTTGCCTTGCTGGCGGCGCTCACGGCCTATTCGCGGGTGTACCTGGCCCAGCACTTCGTAGAAGACGTGACCGCCGGCTCGGTGCTGGGCACCGCGCTCACGCTGGCCGTGCTGGCCTGGCTAGTGCCCTACCTGGAGCAACATCCCAAGCCCTGGCACAGTTGGCGCCTGCGCCGGCCGGGGCAGGCGGGGCGCTCGTAAGGCTACGCTAGCTGGGGCACCAGCACTTCGCGGCCGATGCGCTGGGTACGGCTGCGCAGCAGGCCCACTACCTCGGCCTCGGTGCGCGGCGTGCCGTCGAGCAGCACGAAGTGCCGGGCCAGCAGGTCGTAGCGCTTGGCCATGAGGTAGAAGAAGATGTGCAGAAAATGGATGCCGTCGAACACAATGGCCTCATTATCGGCGTACTGGGCCAGGTTTTGGCGGAAGTGGTGCGGGTGGTCGGTCCAGTGCAGGGCCGGCTTGAGGTGGTGGCTGATGTGGTAGCCATCGTTCCAGCACTTGTGGTTATAGGGCGTGTTGATGCAGGTCACGCTGTTGCGGTAGCAGTTATCGGGCGCCTCGGCGTCGATGAAGGCGTGCTGCGCCCAGTTGCCCAGCATCATGATAATGCGCGAAAGCACGAACGGCAGCACGAATACCGCCAGCGTAGCCGGCAGGTTCACGAAGGCCAGCCCTAAGGTGAGCAGCACGTACACGGCCTCGCCACGCAGCAGGCGATAGCGTAGCGTGGCTTTGTTATTGCGATTAAAATAACCCACTAGACGCGGAATACCGACCAGCAGAAAATCGCCGAGGTAGCGCAAAAAGCCCAGCGGCGAGTCGCGCTGATAGAACATGGTCGAGCTCTCGTCGTCGGGCAGGTTGTTTTCGGGGTGGTGCATCCCCATGTGGTGGGTGAAGTACGTTTCCGGCGTTTGGCCAAACAGCGGCCCGATAACCCACGGAATATACTTGTTTAGCCGGCCGTGCTTTTTCTTAAACAGCACCCGGTGACTAGTGCAGTGCAGCATCAGCCCAAACGGCCCTTTAAAGCGGGCATTGCTCAGGTAGAAATACAGCCCAAACGCCGCCCACCACCACGCCCCTTGCAGGGCCGGCACAAACAGCAGCCCGGCCAGCGGCAGCATGGTAGCCGATATTTTCAGAATGAGGTAGGCGAAGGGCAAATCGCGCTCGTCCTGCACGTAGCTAGCCAGCCACGCATCCAGCCGGGAAAGGGAAACCGCCCGGGTATATACCGGGTCGGTAGAAACGGCCAATAATTTCATGCAGGAGCTTCGACAACGAAGCGGAGCCGCTCGCGGGCGGCTGGCGGGAGCTGAACGCAGCCCTAGGCGGCGGGTCAGTGCGACCCAGTTGGCGAAGGTAACGGGACGCTCCTGTATTGAGTTCGGCCGTAGATTAAAATACCCTGCTCATTTTCAGTGAGATTTATTTCTGGCTCACCACCGCCAACCACTAACCCCTGGCCAGGCGGTAACTTTAGGTTTCGATGAAGAGCGACTAATTAGGGCGTTGCAGTAAACTGCTAGCCTACGTTTCGCTGTTTCAAGCTCACCACCAAGTTTTTCGCGCCATGCCCGTTTTTTCGCACCTTCACTCGCACACGCAGTACTCCTTGCTCGATGGCCAGGCCAGCATTTCGGCGCTCATGAAGAAGGCGCAGGCCGACGGCATGCCCGCCGTAGCCCTCACCGACCACGGCAACATGTTCGGGGCCTTCAACTTCGTGGCCGAAGCGAATAAGTACAACGTTAAGCCCATCGTGGGCTGCGAGTTCTACATGGTGGCCGACCGCCACAAGAAGACTTTCCTGCGCGAAAAAGGCGAAAAGGACAACCGCTACCACCAGCTGCTGCTGGCCAAGGACCAGGCCGGCTACCACAACCTGAGCAAGCTCTGCTCCATGAGCTTTATCGAGGGCGTGTACTCCAAGTTTCCGCGCATTGACAAGGAGCTGCTGCTTAAGTACAAGGATGGCCTTATTGCCACTAGCTGCTGCATTGGCGCCGAGATTCCGCAGGCCATTCTTTTCGAAGGCGAAGCCCGGGCCGAGGAGTTGCTCAAGTGGTGGCTTGACGTATTCGGCGACGATTACTACATCGAGATTCAGCGGCACGGGCTGATGAACTTCGACGGCACCGGCAAAAGCCAGGAAGACGTGAACCAGGTGCTGCTAGGCTTTGCCAAGAAGTATAACGTTAAGGTTATCTGCACCAACGACTCGCACTACGTGGACCAGACCGACTACGCGGCCCACGACCTGCTGCTGTGCGTGAACACGGCCGAGGAGCGTAGCATCCCGGTCGGCGACTTCGAGACGAACTACTACACCGTGCTCACCGCCGACCAGCGCGTGCACTACGACACGCTCGACAACCTGCGCGGTGCCCACGGCTACGACGAAAACGCCCGGCGCATGCTTTCGCGCATCGACGAGGAGCTGCAAAAGCCGCCCAAACAGCGCCGCCGCCGCTTTGGCTTCGCCAACGACCAGTTCTTCTTCAAGAGCCAGGAGCAGATGAACACGCTCTTCGAAGATGTGCCCCACAGTGTGGATAACACCAACGAAATTGTGGATAAGATTACGCCGCCCAAGCTGGCGCGCGATATCCTGCTCCCCAACTTCCCGCTGCCGCCCCAGTTTGCCAACGCCGACGAATTTTTGCGTGAATTGACCTTCGTGGGTGCCTTTGGGGCTAGCGCTGGCAATGGCTCCGTGACCATGACCAAGCCGCCGCGCTACGGCGAGCGTACGCCCGAGGTAGAAGAGCGCCTTAATTACGAGCTGCGCATCATCCAGACGATGGGCTTTGCCGGCTACTTCCTCATCACGCAGGACTTTATCAACAAGGGCCGCAGCATGGGCGTGGCCGTGGGCCCCGGCCGGGGCTCGGCCGCCGGCTCGGCGGTGGCTTACTGCGTGGGCATCACCAACATCGACCCCATCAAGTACTCGCTGCTCTTCGAGCGCTTCCTGAACCCGGAGCGCGTGTCGATGCCCGATATCGACATTGACTTTGACGACGTGAACCGCCAGAAAGTCATTGACTACGTGGTGGGTAAGTACGGCAAAACACAGGTGGCCCAGATTATCACCTTTGGCACGATGGCCGCTAAGTCGAGCATCAAAGACGTGGCCCGGGCAATGGAATTGGGATTGCCAGCCGCCAACGAAATCGCCAAGCTCGTGCCCGAAAAGCCCGGCACGACCCTGGCCGGCGCCTTCCGCGACGTGCCGGAGCTAGCAGCCATCCGCAACGACCAGAGCGACCTCAAGGGCCAGATTCTGGCCCTAGCCGAGCGCCTCGAAGGCTCGGTGCGCAACACGGGTATTCACGCGGCGGGCGTCATCATCGCCCCCGACGATATTACGAACTACATCCCCGTTTCGACTTCCAAAGACTCGGACCTGCTCATCACGCAGTTCGACGGCAAGGTGATTGAATCAGCGGGCATGCTGAAAATGGACTTTCTGGGGCTCAAAACCCTGACTATCATCGTCGATGCCTTGAATTTGATTGAGCGCAACCACGGCGTCAAAATCGACATCGACGAGATTCCGCTCGATGACCCCAAGACCTACGCGCTCTACCAGCGCGGCGATACCATCGGCACGTTCCAGTTTGAATCGGAAGGGATGCGCATGTACCTCAAGGACTTAAAGCCGACCAACATTGAGGACCTGATTGCCATGAACGCGCTGTACCGGCCCGGCCCGATGCAGTTCATCCCCGACTTCATCAACCGCAAGCACGGCCGCGAGCCTGTGGAGTACCCGCACGAGCTGCTGAAACCCATCCTGGAATACAGCCAGGGCATCATGGTGTACCAGGAGCAGATTATGCAAACGGCGCAGATTCTGGCCGGCTACTCGCTCGGCGGGGCCGACTTGCTGCGCCGCGCCATGGGGAAGAAGGATATGAAGAAGATGGCGATGGAGCGCGAGAAGTTCATCAAGGGCGCCGGCGAGCTGCACAAGATTCCGGCCAAGAAGGCCAATGAAGTCTTCGACGTGATGGAGAAGTTTGCGGAGTACGGCTTCAACCGCTCGCACTCGGCTGCTTACTCGGTAGTAGCCTATCAGACTGGCTATCTGAAGGCTAACTACCCGGCCGAGTACATGGCCGCCGTGCTCACCAACAACATGGGCGACATCAAGAAGGTAACTTTCTTCATTGAGGAAGCCCGCAAGCAAGGCGTAGCCGTGCTGGGCCCCGACGTGAACGAAAGCGAGCAGAAATTCAACGTACCGCGCGAAAACCAGATTCGCTTTGGGCTGGCCGCCGTGAAGGGCGCGGGCGAAGCGGCCGTACTCGAACTAGTGGACGAGCGCAAGAAAAGCGGCCCCTTCTCCGATGTGTTCGACTTTGCCAAGCGCGTGAACCTGCGCTCGGTAAATAAGAAAACCTGGGAAAGCCTGGCCCAGGCCGGGGCCTTCGACAGCTTCGAGAAGTACAACCGCCGCCAGTTTATGGACGCGCCGGCCGGCGACCAGAACCTCATCGAAAAGGCGATGAAGCTGGGCCAGCAGCACCAGGCGGCCAAGGAATCGGCGCAGCACAGTCTCTTCGGCGCGGGCGCGTTTGGCGCGGTGGCCGCGCCGCTGCCCAAGGTCAACGACCTGGAAGACTGGAGCCCTACCGAAAAGCTGCGCCGTGAGAAGGAAGTGGTGGGCTTCTACCTCTCGGGCCACCCACTCGACACCTACCGCATGGAGATTGACGCCTATTGCAGCTGCCCGCTCGACCAACTCGACGCGCAAAAAGGCAAGGACGTGAACGTGGCGGGCCTCATCTCGGGCGTCACGTTTCGCACCACCAAGAGCGGCCAGCCGATGGTGTCCTTCAACATTGAGGACTATGATTCGAGTTTGAACCTGGCCTTGTTCCGCGACGATTTCAGCAAGTACGGCCCCCTCATCAACCCCAAAAACTACCACAACGACCAGGTGCCGCCCATGTTTGTGCGCGGCAAGATGGAGCTGCGCTACGGTACCCAGGACCAGTGGGAATTGAAAATCAAGCACATGGAGCAGCTTGGCAACATCGCCGACAAGCTCAGCAAAGGCGTGCGGGTGAAGCTGGACCTGCGCACCGTAACCGGCCCCATGATTGACCGCTTGCAGGAAGCCATTGAGCACGCCAAGGGCACAAAACGGCTTGAGATACAATTTGTAGAGCCCCACGAGCGGCTGGCCGTCGATATGTTCTCGCGGCGCTTCCAGATTGAGCCGAAGACGTTTATCGACAAAATGCGCGAGTTTGAGCTGGACGTGTGCGCGTTGATTTAGCACCTATTTAAGCGTCCGCTAGGCCGTCAGGCAACGTGACCAAAGCACCTCGCTTACGTCGTTGGGAAATATCCCTGGCGGCGCGAGCGAGGTGTTTCGGCTTTACGCTGCCTGATGTTTTGATGAAGATATTACCGATTGGTTTCTAGTAGATTATAAATAGCTTGAGCGTCTTATATTGCGTCGAACAATCTTTCTTATCTCCCACCTGCTATGCTGCACTTTTCCACTGGAATACTCTCCGCTACTTTAGGACGCGCCGGCGCGCTAGCACGCTGCCGGCGGGCGGCGGGCCGCCCCCTCGCCGGGCTGGGCCTGGGCCTGGGCCTGCTAGCCCTGACGGCACAGGCCCAAGACCAGCCAGCTACCGAGGCGCTGCGCCACCCGGTGCTGGTCAATCTGAAGGGCGGCTTCAACCTGAGCACCTACACCGGGGGTGGCTACATTGGCTGGGAAACGGGGCTAAAGGGCGGCTTTTCGGGTGGCTTTTCGGCCACTCGGGCGCTTGCCACCAACGTGGCCTGGCAAGCAGAACTGCTGTACTCTCGCAAGGGCGCAGTGGCCTACGACTACTACCACGTGTATGCGGCGCCGGCCCCGCCCTCTGGCCCAAAGGACAACATCTACCGCTCCGAGCTTCACTACCTTGACCTGCCAGTGCTGCTGACTTTTGGCCCCGGCAGCGGCAGCCGCAAGGGCTGGTACGTAGCCGCCGGCCCCCAGCTTAGCCTAGCCCTCGACAAGCAGGAATCGGTAGTGCCCAACGGCGTGGGCAATTCCGACTCATATGAGGAGAACCTCAACGGCGACGCTAAATCGCTGCGGCGGCTGGGCGCGGGCTACGTGGTGGGCATTGGCCGGCAATGGACGGGCTACGGCATCGAGCTGCGCTACAGCGGCGATATTACCAATGTGTACCGCGATGGCTACGGGTCGGGCGCGCTCTACCCAGGCAGCAGCAACCGCTTTCACAACGGTGTTATCCAGCTGCAAGTGAACTTGGCGCTACGCGGCGGCAAGTGGCGCTGGGACTGGGGCACGGGTGGCGGCTACCCCTACCCGTACGACGGCCCTGTGAATACGCCGGAGCCACGGCAACGCCCGCGCGCCCAGCCCCACCCACGGCCGCAGACGTAGTCGCGCCAGACGATTTGGGGGGTGCCGATTAAGTGAAGAAGCGCTAAACCTTTCCGGTTTGCCCGGTGTTTTACCACAACTCCGCTACCTTGCAGCTTCGTTGGCTGTACACGCCGGACGTTTTTTCACTAACATTTTCCTTAGCGTCATGGCGCACAAAGCAATTGAAATAACCGACGCCAATTTCGAGGAGATTATCA
>Ga0160427_10000814_pt1 | contig 18990 bp, 8 predicted proteins | sample SolpanmetagenomL_FD_108194 | JGI IMG/M metagenome (GOLD analysis project Ga0160427, IMG submission 108194) | Solar panel surface microbial communities from Lawrence Berkeley National Laboratory, California, USA - L | ecosystem: Engineered > Built environment > Solar panel > Unclassified ...
CTCTTTCTATTTACTTTTTTATTCATTTATCCCGGAGGTTGCTTGCTTGTTTTCTTCCCCATCCTGTTTACGGGTTGGTAACTAAACTTAATAAAGTATAGCTCTTTGGCAATAAAAAAAAAAAGATAATAAAAGAGACTCATTTTTAACGTTTAATTTAATAATCACAAATTTCCGGCTCTTCGAGCTTTGTTCGAAGAGAATTCATTTCTAACCCATATATTTTTTCATTTAAAGTCATCTCAAGTAATTTGTTACTTCGAAAATTTTGTTAAAATTTTCGAGATATGTTAACTCGAAAATTTTTCTTGTTCGGGTGGGACATAAAGGAATTTTATGAATATTCTTTATTCTATATTTATGAAAATTATTATTCTTTAGATATAATAGAAAGATTATATCTAGAGAAGATCGCGCAGATGTTCAGCCGCTTCATCCAGTGGCTTAAAACCAAAAAATTATAATTTTTGGTTTTGCGCGGTTTTAGGGCGAACTTGTTGGATAATTTTGACAAATTTCATGCAAAGCTCTGAATTATATTTTTAAATCCCGGGGTTAATTTTAATTCATTCTCTCGCTCAGCCAGAGTTAAATTAACCCTAATTCAAGTTCACCTAACATGTAAAAATATTTTACAGGTAATTTATCTATTTCATATTCAGTTACTCTAATCCTTACTGTAAGGTGCTCGTAAACTGTATTAATTAGATATGTTTCTGTAATTTTTTTTTTTTTATAAATTTTTTTTTACTGAATATATTATTTTTATCATCCGGCTGCTCATCTAAAGATTTTGGTTGAATAAATCATTAAATAATATTTAATTTAGATTACCTTTCGGAGGGGCGAAACCCTGGAGGGTAATCCAGCCCTAGGGCTGGCCGATTACCTTGTTTTCAATTAATATCGTTTGATGATACGCTTTCAATATCCAAAAATGTATTATATTTGTCATCATCATCGATGATTTATTTTTAAATCGAAATTCTTTATCGTTTTCCAACTTTTCCTTATTCAGTAGGGGATTATCCATCATCAACATTACCCATCCCGAAAATTTTGGCGATATCTTGATCATATTGATAAGGGTGATAATTAAATTCTTCTCATTTCCCTAAGTCCTGTTTTTGAATGATATCATCTTCAAGGCTTTAATTTCTTCTGAGACTGCTGAGGTGAAATTACCTAATCCAGATCTGTTACTCACAGGATCAAAACAACATCGTGAAGATATTATAGAAAAGAATCCGGGAGGTAATCTAAATGAAAATAAGGAAACCAAAAAATCCGATTCAAGACAGAAATTTTAATTTTATCTTATATTTATAAGTAAATCAAAAACAAATATAAACAATGGTGGATATAGTTCAATAGGTAGAACAACTGTATGTGGCATAGTATATTCCTGTTCAAGTCAGGGTATCCGCCCTTTAAATATATATTTTGCGCGGTTTGCTAATCTTGGATCGAGGAAGGGGGTCCCTTGTTTGCTTTAAACCCCTATAAAACGAAACAAGGCAAGCAAACAACCCAGAAAGATAAAATAAAAAAAAAAAAAAAAAAATGTCTTAAATCATGATCGCTGATAGTTAAATTTAAATATTTTCTTTAGATCAAGGGACCGCACTGCGGTCCCTTGATCAGTCCAGCCACTCTTTGGCTGGCCCGATCTCTCTGTAAAAAATTTTTTTGATTAAATCAAGATTGAAATTATTATTAAAATATATTTATGATTTTTTTATATTAATTATAAATAACTTTATTTCCGGCATCCCCCCCCCCACCCGGATAATTAATCAAAATCAAAAAAAGAATATAATTGCCTGGATAGTTCAATGGTTAGAACATTAATTTCATACATTAATAATGAGAATTCGATTTTCTCTCCCGGCTCAAAACTTTTAGATTATTAAATTAAATAAATTCCGTTTCTTATACGCTGGAGGGATAAAGATCGAAATTTATATAAATCAAAATTTTCTGCTTATATTTTTTCCGGGTTAACCAAAAAAATATAGCAAGCAAGTCCCCCCCTTATTTTTTTTTTTTCTCCTCTTGTTTCAATGCATTTAATCCTAATATATTGGTTGCCAGGAGGCGAAGCCTGGTTCGTTTGCTTAGGCAAAATCATTATTATCGCATATGTTTGAGACTGTTCCGGATTGATTTGTTTATAACCTGATTCAAAGATTAGATCTCTGGCTCCAGAGCATTAATAAATACTTTTTACTCCTTTTTCTCATTCATCATATTTGACATTATTGCTAATATATTAGACTTCAGGAATGAGAGAAAAAAAACCACCAAAAATGTGGTATGTATACGCACCTAAGCGGATAAGGGCGGGCGTTGAAGAAAGTTGTCATTGATGTAATGAGAGTAACGAAGAGTAACGAATGAAATGAAATAACAAGAATCAAGCGAGGGGAAAAGGGTGTTGCCCTCTGACATGTAAATTTAGGTTACTAAATAAAGATAAAGAATCATGTTGTAAATTATTGAACCCCCCCCCCCGAAGGGGGTTTACTGCTCCACCTTTTCGCACGTAAACTATGAATAACAACCTCACGAGTGATTTATTATTCCCTAGGAATGTAAAGTACTTGCTATAAAAGTTATACACTGTAAATGTTAAGCATATACTAGTTAGCATCTACTCAGTATATCGCGAATACCCTTTTAACTCACTAACTCTGTATAATAACATCATAACGAATTATACTTTCTTCATTACTTATAAATAAAACATATATTTATATATGATAAAAATGACAAAAAATTTTTTTTAAGTATATCAAAAACAAATAAAAAAGAAAAAGAATAACTATAATCCAGGTCTGTCCCAGAATTCATCGGGAAACACGGCCGCCTCAAAATGTCTTTGATTAAAAGGAAGTAGACTGATCAAAAAAAAAAAATTAATCGTGACAATCTGATATTAAAAAATAGTTTGTTGCCCACTGAATTACTTATACTGAAAATTCTGGCGAAAAAGATCAAAGATAATTTCGCCCTTGGTCAGAATTTTTTTTTTTTTTTTAATTTTGTTTTGTGGAAAATATTAAAATTCTAGTTTGTTTGATTTTTATAAATGGGAAGTAGTAAATAAAAGATTACGCGGGAAGAAACATGAAACAAGGCTCGAGAGTTTTTCTTTAGAAAAAGCTCTGGACGAGACGTGAAATGTTGTGTGATTTATTGCCTATAATTACGTCCAGATCTACTATTATTCAAAGATAATCGAATATATCAAGAGGTCCTGTTATAGCGATTAGATTACTCCGGCGGAAGTTCCCGTTTTAATAAAATAAGGTGGTTTACTTGCAGATAAATCTAATTTTGGTAATAAACGGATTATATAGAAGCATGCGCAGCGACGCCAAAAAGATGGCTGACTCCAAAAATAGTATATTATAACTCGATTAAAAGTACTTTTGAGATAGGTTTATTCACACCGTATCGGATCATATTCCCAATTTGGGAGTAATATAGGATACGGTATTCTGTATTGCATCTAGATTACTTCTAATAAACTTACTAATAAAATAATATCATGAATTAAAAAAAACAAATGCTAAATGGTAGCCTTAAATATGATGAAACGGAAACTAAATGAAAATGAAAATGAAATGAAATAAAATTAATAAATAATTAATCAGAATTAATAAGGAATAAGTTAAAGAATTAATTTGTATCTCTGGCGGATTTTAAGGACTTTTGTCTTAAAAGTAATTTGAGTTAATTATATATCTGTAATGAAGTGGAATAACCCTTTACCCTCAAAAAATCTTTGAGAATGAAGAATCAAAATTTTCGGTTCTGAGGAAGATTTTTTGAACTATTATTAGTATCTTAAAGAGAAGATAGATAAATAGAAAAAGATAAAAGACGCGGTGGAAACAAGGAGTAAGTTTTTCGAGTAGAATAAATTCGAAAAGAGATCGTTTCACTATAACGAAGATTAGTGGTTAATCTCGCAAATAATGACTGAAATAGCAATTAGATAACGGGATCTAATTTTGGTGGAGGAATGCTGCATCTTATTTAGTGAATAAATTTCTTGCCCCGATGCAATTACAATTTTTTAATTAAATTTTGAGATGTAAATATAAGTAATATATTTACCATATCATTATTAATTTTCAGAATCTGGACTTATAATTTTAATTTTTAGAATCCCGGATTCCAAACTTGATTTTATACATTTTGAATTCTTTTTATCTTACTTAAAATAAGCCTTATTCCATCCCAAAACCGTGCACAAAAATATTACCTGTAACTTAACCTTACTTTTTAATACACCAAATTCAAAATGCCAGATTTCTGGATTAACTGCACCAAATTTCTCGATAATATCCATGCCTTTTATTATGTATACAACTTCAAAATTTAAAGGAGATTAGCTCAGTTGGTAGAGCTTTTGTTTTACACACAAAAGGTCAAAGGTTCGAACCCTTTATCTCTTAAATAAATATAACCCGGTAAGTTTTTAAAGTAATGATAAAAAAAAAAAAAAAAAAATATTATTTTTTTTGAATTTCCTTATTTGAGAAAGCAAGAGAAACAATTTTCTCTTATCTTGATGAGAAGATTATTTTAAAAGGTTTAGTATGTATAAAAAATAATTATAAAAATAAAAAAAAAAAAAGAAAATATGCGTGTATTTAAAAGTCATCCCTTATTAAAGCTACTTAATCAATTTGTTATTGATTCCTCTCAACCGTTAAATCTTAGTTTTGCTTGAAATTTCGGTTCATTACTTGCTGTATGTTTAATTATCCAAATTGTATCTGGTGTTACTTTAGCTATGATTGTGCGTAGCTATAAAATCCCACTATATGCTGGAAACCCCTAAAGCTTTAATAACTTTAATTATTACCAAAGTGAAAAACTTAAAGATGTTACAATGGACAATCAGCAGGAAACTCTTCGATATTTTACGAGCGCTTCAGCTTTTATTAGAGACGGCCCGGAATTTAAGAGGATCCTCAGAGACTATATGTGAGACATCTTACTGTATTCATAGATGAAGATATAGTCCATATTTAATCAAAAAATTAAATAATTAAGGCCAATCATTTATAAAACATGTTTTATTTTACCTTTATTAACAATGTCAACTAAAAATTATTCAGATTATACTAAATTTAATTCATCTTCTACATTAAATCCTTTTTGGATAACGGGGTTTACTGATGCTGAGGGTTGTTTTAGCATGTCAATTTTAAAATCTAAAACACATGCTATAGGTTGAACTATTGAACCTTGTTTTATTATTACTTTACATATAAAAGATTTAAATTTATTAAAAGCTATCAATAAATTTTTTAAAGTAGGAACTGTTAGTCTCTCTGGTAATAAACTAGCTCGTTATAGAGTTAGATCTAGAAAAGATTTGCAAATAATTATTAACCATTTTAAGAATTATCCGTTACGTACATCCAAAACTATTAGTTTTGTATATTTTTGCGAGATATTTAATCTAATGAACTCAAATGCACATACTAACGTAGAAGGATTTTTAAAGTTAGTCTCTTTAACACATAAACTTAATAAACCCATATCTAGTTCTACATTAGATAAATTATCTTACTTAGGTATATTACCTTCTATAGAACTTGAAGTCCCTGTTCTTGATAGTGTTACTGATTTAGATCCCAGTTGAATTTCTGGTTTTATCACTGGGGAAGGGTCATTTACTTATTTTACAAGAACTAGAATCAATTCTAAAAAAAATAGTGTTAAAGATTATACTCTAGTTATGGAAATCACTCAACATAGCAAAGATTGATTTATTCTTAACTTAATCAAAAACTATTTTAAACTAGGAAAAGTCTATAGTGAAACGCGAGCTATAAGTAAATTTAGATTAACACAAAAAGATGAGATAATTCAAAAAATCATTCCTTACTTAAAAAACAACCCACTTCAAGGCCGTAAAGCTCTACAGTTTTCAATTTGAATAGAAATTGTTAATATTTTAGCTGCTGAAAAAACTAGAACATTACAGAGAGATAGTAAAATCGAAATTTTGATAAAAAAATTATCAAAGATATAAAGAAAAATATTTTTATAAATGGGCCTTTTCATCTTTGATTTATAATATTCAATGATTATGAATCAAAAAAAAAAAAAATGATGAAAAATGGCATTACAATCCTAGTGTTCAAGAAGCTTTTAATAGCGTTGAGCATATTATGAGAGATGTTAATAATGGATGATTAATCCGTTATTTCCACTCAAATACAGCTTCAGCCTTCTTTTTCATAGTATATCTGCACATCGGAAGAGGATTATACTATGGAAGTTACCAAGCACCTAGATCATTAACTTGATATATTGGTACTGTAATCTTCATCTTAATGATGGCTACGGCCTTCCTGGGTGGTGAAAACAGCCCAAAATGATTTAAAACAAAAATCAAAACAAAAACAAAAATCAAAACAGAAAATAATAATCAAAACAGAAAACCAAAAAAAAATCATAATTTTTTTGAAATAATTGGCGGACTATTTGAAAAATTCAAAAAAATTATGAAAAAAATAAAAGTAATAAAATATACTCTTTTATTATTAAGAATATTCTTCTTATTTTTAATAGTCGGGCTGCTTTGCTTTATCGTTGCCAATATGGGATGATATATTTTATCTCAGTATTTAAGATCCAGTTTATTGATTATCACATGATTAATTATTAAAGTTATTATGATATTGTATAAAATTCAAAAATATAATCTTTGAATAAGCTCGGGAGTTTGAAAAAAGCGTGTAATACATTTTATTATAATTAAGTTAACTATATTCACGGGAATCTATATTGCTACGAGAAGTAATATATCTTGGTGAGAAATTACAATAGTTATAAATATATGGATAGATTTTGTTATTATTTTCTGTCATTGAACAGAAGATTTAATTGGTCTCGTAAAAGATTGAATTAGCTTAATTTGAAATAAAATTGTTTTATATCATCAATATTTCTATAAAATGGTTCGTAATATATTGTTTGAGATTATAAATAGTAATCAAAAAATGTATATGACTGGTGATCAAGAAAATATCACTAATCCAGATAAAAAAAATTCAAAATTAAATGATATTCATTTTATGAATAATTCAGGTGACAACGGTGAAAGTTCTCGTACCGGGGCTGCAAGGAATAACAAACGAGAGGGGAGTTCTAAAAAGATATATTCTTTTGAATCAGAATACATTAAATATATAGCAAAAGATAATCCTTTTGCCTGAAACTCATTAATTCCAGGATTAAATTCTCCAGATTTATTTTATCATATAAAGGTGGATCAAAATTCTGATTCTAAAATCATTGATATGGTTATAGGGTATAATGATATAGTAGATGAATCACTTGTTGCCTTAAATAAATTATGACAAGATTACCTATATACGTTACGTAATATCGGGAATGCAGATAATACAGTTTTTATTTTACGGGAAATACGTGAAGACATTCTCTCTAGAATTGAGAATATTAGACATACTAGAGAATTGGTAGAAGCATGAATTATTCCACAAGGCTCGGACGACTCAGAGGGATCAGACTCGGAGGACTCAAAGGGATCAGACTCGGAGGACTCCAGTAGTACAGTAAAACAATCATATTTCTCAGTTTCAAAACAAAACAGATCAGTAGTTTCAAAGATTAAAAGATCAGATTCTCATACTGAAACTGAAACTATTAGCTCCATTTTTGGAACAGGTATTAGAATGTTTGAGCAAGGAGAATCTTCACAATCCCAAACACAGACTGACTCAAACTCAATTTGTGAATCTCCCTCCGCTTCAAAACGGAAACGAGAGGCTTATAATGATGATCAGGAGGATCAAAATCCTAAAAAAAAACTCCGTGTTGAATCTAGCCAAAGTCAACGGGAGACTACGGATTCTGGCCCTGTAACAGAAAATATATCACCAGCTCCAGAGGACACTTCCTCTGACCAAGAGGAGGATCAAAAAGTAAAACCTATGTCAGAAAAAGCAAAAGGTAAACAAAGAGAAAAATAAATTATTTTTAAATTATTTTGAATTATTAATCTTAAATCTTATTTATCTTAATTTTGTTCTTTTTGTTACTTTTAATTTTGCTTTTATTTTTTCCGGAGGGGCGGGATATAAATATAGAAAGCGCCTTGTTATTTTGTTTATTTATTTATTTGTTTATCTTAATATAATGGGTGGTGAAAACAGCCCAAAATGATTTAAAACAGAAAAAAAAAATGCACAACAAACAACATAGATATAAAAATATAAATAAATTCAAAAAAACCTTGTTTATTTTACTGAAAGAGTCGGCGGGTAGATGACTTTTAATGATCTGGTTGAAGGCCAAAAATCAATTATTTAATTACATATAATTTATACAAAAATTAATACTCGCAATATATACAATACTCTTAAAATCTTAGCTATATTTCAAATTACATCTTTAAATTTAAATACACACACACAACACCCCATACATATTCCAGCACCTAATTAAACCTGGAATATGTAACCCGTACCTATAATTTTTCAACCTTGTATCATTTATTTGTTTTAGATTCAGAGTTCAAGCCATTACTAGCCTGAACTCTGAAAAAAAAAACATAAAATGAAAAATATAATGAAAGTAATAAAATATATCGCTGGATTAATCACAATATTGTTAATATTATCGCTGCTGTTGTTTGTCTTCACTTTTGGCTACATGAGTTTAAATAGCATATATTATAATTTATGATACATTGCTCTAGTTTCTTTTTGGTTGATAATAAGAGTCATTGTAATATTGTATAAAATAAAATTGTATGAATTATTAAGTAATAAAGTATGAATAAAACGTGTAATTAACTTGGTCATAGTTAAATTGATTATTCTATCGGTAATATATACCGCTAATAACGCTAATCTAAATTGAGGGGAAATTTTTATTATGTATATCTTGATAGATTTTATTTTGATCTTAATGATTTGAATAGAAGATTTAATTGGCCTTGGAAATATAATTGAATCATTTTGGCGCTTCGCGAATCAAATTTTTTTATATCATCAAAATTTCTATAATATGGTTCGTAACATATTGTTTGAGATTATAAATCATACTGATAAAAAAAATTCAAATCATCATTTTATGAATGCTCCAAGTGACAATGGTGAAGGGAGTTCTCGTGAAAATACTAGAGGTGGCTATTGAGATACAGTTATAGATCGAAACACTCAACCAGTTACTCAGGATCAACCTACTCAATCAGGTGGAACCACTCAATCTGCTTCTGATAATGGTGAAGAGAGTTCCTCTCCGGAAAAAGAGAATTCAAGGAATGAGTTAGAAGAGGCAATTTCTCGAACTTATCCAACTCCTGGTGAAGAAAATCATGATTTTTGGCCTAATGAATGAAATCATGAATTAGGACATATTTTAATGATTGAAAGAGATCATGATCTAATTAATTATGGATGATTCATACGAGAATTAGATGATCCAAGCTTATTTCACCATATGCAAGGACGACTTAATTCTGATTCACGTACAGATCAGGTTGCGGAATGATATAATAATGAATGTGAAGATGTATTTAATGATATAACTGAACTACTTGATCTTTTAGAAAATGTACAAAATGGTCTTAGTGAGCAAGAAGAAACAAATACTTTGCTTGAAGATCGGGTAATTGATAGGATTAGAATACACATAGATCTTATTTATCAGATGAGAGATAAAGTGAAATTAATCTTTAAGATTGAGGAAGAACCAGATGTGGATGAGGAGATCGTTTCGGATTATGGATCTGATATTGGGAAGTCAGAACAAGTAAATTATCATCATCATCATCATCATCATCATCATCATCATCATAATGATGATAATAATTATTCTCCATGAGATCAGAATGATTCTGTAGATGATTCTTCTAACCAAAAGATTGAAAACAAAAAAAATAACAAAAGATCTAGGGATGATTTTAATGATGATGAATCACAAGATCCAGGTGAAGGTCCATCTAGTAAAAAACCTCGTGTTTATACCTCGTTTCCAAAATATAATCCTGTGATTGCTAGAGTTGATTCACCTTATCCTCCTTTATCACCTGAATCTTTCTCAACCCAAAATTGAGATAATGATGATCAATCCGCGGCTCCTAGTGATTCTGAAGAATCCTCTGATTCTAACGATAAAACAGGGACTAAACGTAAGCGGGAAGATTGTTCTGATAATGACGAGGATCGAGTAATTAAAAAAACTCGTCTGGAAATTGCTAAGATTAAATCCCGGCATTCTCCTGAATTATCTGTATCTGCCCTTAATTCTGATAATGAGGATAACGAGGAAGATCAAGGAGTAAAACCTATGTCAGAAAAAGCAAAAGGTAAACAAAGAGAAAAATAGGGTGGCAACCTGGCTTTGTTTATTTTTTATTTTTTCTTTTATTTTATTTTTGGTTTCGTTAACCCCTTAAAAAAAAAATATACGCAAGTGCCCGGAATTTGTTTTTTATATTATTTATTGTTGTTGTTGTTGCTTTTCTTCTTATTTTTCCGATAAGCAAGAAAAACGTTTTAAATCATAGTCATATTAAAAAAAAAAGAAGTAATATACACATAGAATCTTTAATTAATTTAATATAATAGCCGGAAAGGTTATTTGGATAATAATTTATCTTGGCGATGCTAGTGAAAACGGTCAAATACAGGGGTAAAACGTAACGAGACCGTCGGTTCTGTATAGGATCGCTACAGACTGCCTCACTGGTGGGTGGCTGAAAAGCTGCTTAATGTACAGTCGGAATTTTTAAAATAGAGTTAGATTAATTTTTAACTTATAAAATAACGATCCCCTTATAGTTATTTTAGCTTATTTAACATAAATCGTGAATAAGCAGAAATTTGTATGTTTTACCTTATGGACAAATGTCACTTTGAGGTGCAACTGTGATTACTAATCTTATGAGTGCTATACCATGAGTAGGACAAGATATTGTTGAGTCAAAAAACATCACAGAATACCTTTGGCTGGGAGGAATCATACCAATCTTGCCTACCATAGGTACTGTTAGTGTACATGCATTAAAAAAAGGAAACAAAACAAGATTAGATAAAAGAGAATATTTATCTATTCCTTATTCATTTATAGCTTTTTTAGCTGGTTTTATAGATGGGGATGGATATATTCAAGTAACTAAAACTACCAAAGGCTTTATAACTATTAAACTAGTAATTTCAATTCATTTAAAGGATATTTCTAGTTTAGAGTATATTCAATCTGTATTAAATTTGGGTAAAATATCAATCAATCGAAATCATAAAAGTCCAAATTGTAAATTAATAATAAATAAAACAGATCTACAAGAAGTTCTTTTTCCATTATTATTACACCACGAAATCTTTTTTTTAACTGAGACTCGTAGAGCTCAATTTGATTTAGCTATGTTTATCATGAAAAATGATCAAAAAGTTTATGATGAAATTCCAGTTCAAAAAGAAATCGCGACAATATTTGAATTACCTAGTACAGCCAGAGATTACACAAATTTAGTTTTTTTTAAAAACTGAATAGTAGGATTTACAATGGCTGAGGGTTCTTACTTGGTAAAAAAAAATAATGATGGATGTTTTCAATTAAAACAAAGATTACATGTTATGTTATTTGAAGCATTTAAATTGGTATTTGAAACAAACCGAAATATAGATACTGAAAAAGATATATATAATCAGTTTTCTGTTAGTTCTAAAACTGATATACAAACAGTAATTAATTTTTTTTCTTTTTCAGGACTTCATCCCTTAATAGGGTTGAAGGGTATCCAATATTTAAAATGGATAGAAACTTTGCGTAATAGTTCTCGTTATGGTAATCTTAATTTTCCTTAGATAAATGCAAATACTATTTTAACAGAATAAATTTTGTGAAAGATAGGCTCCTTAAATCAGTAATGGTTTAAAGGCAAATAGGGAAAAATGCAAGAACATCTTAATTAATTTTACCTCCGTGATTAAGATAATTTGCTGCGGAACTTGATTCGGTATATGTTGATAAAACAATAAATCAAGAACGTTCAACGACTAATAAGTGAGTTATACCAACAACAAGCTTGACACGATAACCCTACAGCCAAATTATTATAATTTGGTTGAAGACATAGTCTAAGCATTGCCATGAGGCAATGAAGATAGAATTAAATGTTCTCTCGAATATAAACTGTTATCTGAGGAGGTTTCTCAGTGAATAATGCAACATTAAATAGATTCTTTGCATTACATTTTGTATTACCGTTTGTAATTGCTGCATTAGTGTTAATGCATTTAATTGCATTACATGATACAGCTGGATCTAATAATCCTACTGGTTTATCTGGAGTATACGATAGATTACCTATGGCTCCATATTTCCTGCCGAGCTTTTTAGGAAATTGCTCAATGTGGGAATAAATTACCAAACTCCGGAGACCCCTTAACACTTCTGATACCAAACTGAATTTTCAAAAAGTGAGAAATAGAGTCGAAAGACTCAAAGTGGACGAACTAATCACTCGTGTAAGGTAATAAGTCAGAAGATTATCGAAAGATGAATAGAATATCGCGGATCTAAATCAGATAATTATCTGTAAAAGAGCAACGAGTAGACGGTAATTGACACATAAATCTCGCTTGAATAAATAAAGGATCTTGTGTTTAAGGTATACTCTAACAGGTTTCTGAAGAAACTATTCAATCAAAATCCTTTCTAAACAAATATAACTTGGATGATTTTAATACCCGTGTTCGTGGTTTAGTTCCTTATCCTATACATAATACCTCTTTAGAGATTAAAAACATAGGGAGGTAAAGTGTATTGTTGCATATATAAATTATTTAATAAATTTCAAAGTTGGATATATTCTAATCTCCGGCAAAGTCAAAAGAAAAAAAAAAGATTTACACACGAACAAAGCGATTAAATTCTGTATTTGAATGATAAATTTGATAGCCGAGATTTAAAAAATTGATTTATGGATTAGGTTTAGTTGCGAGGTTTTTTTCGAGTAATTTAAATATACCAGATTCAGAGGGGTTAAAAAAAGAAAAAACTTTATCTGATCTAACTGTAGCTCAATTAACTTTAGCTGAAGCCATAGAAAAATATCAACCAGATACATCTAATTCAGAAATGTTTAGAAAATTAGCCAATGGTGTATTCCAAGCTGAAGGTTGCGTATCTGCTTGATTTAACGGTAAATCATTAACTGTGTCTCCTGTAGTAAATTTAGGTCAAACTTATTCATCAGAATCTCTAGCTTTTTTTGTTCGATTGTACCATGAATTGGGGAAAATAGGTAAGTTGCAGGTAAAATTAAATTGTTCGCAAAAGGTATTTATTACCTGACACTTAACTAATTGAGATTTAATATTATCTGTTGTATCTAAATATTTTTCATTTGTTTATGGGGAGAAATTAAGGGGTTTTCAAAAACTGGAGGATATCTATAAATTAAAAAACAAAAGGGGTAACGACGATAAAGTCTTGTTGGTCAAACTGGTTTATTCTTTAACTTCAGCAGGAAAATCGCGAAAATTATCTCAAAACGAAAAATTGAAATCTTTGAATTTAGTTGATTCAAGTCCAGAATTAGAGATTTCTTATCCGTATAATCCTGAAGCTATTTCTTTTTTTTTTGTTTTAGGTTTTCTCTTAGGTGATGGGTCTATCTATATTAGAGTTCGTCAAAGTAAATCAGGAGCTGGAAATTTTATTCCTAGTATAATATTTTTTCAAAAGTCTGATGCAAACTCAAAGCTTATTTATGGGTTATTATCTAGATATTTGGATAATCTTGGATGTAAATCTATAGTAACAGCCCCTAATAAAGCTGGAATGTCTTATCTTAAAGTTGAAGGTATTTTAGCTGTGGGTTCTTTAATTCCTTTATTTAAAGAATATTCCAATCTAGGTTATTGAAAATCTGATAGTATTAAAATGTTATTAGATTTTTATAAGTATCATACCGCTGGAGTACAGATTTATTTAAAGGGCTCAAACACTGTGTTAGATCTTTTATATAAAGATCCTAATCACCGAATAAAAACTCTGGAAGAGTGAAAAAATTTAAATCAAATATATTTTAATTCTGTCGATAGTAAATATAAATCTAATTTTCAGTTTATTACTCCTATTACTAAAAATAAAAAATACGTAGGTTGAATTGTTATTTTCTCGGAAAAATTAACAACAGTTCATGGTCAAAAGCTCACACTGAAAAATAAATCTTTTTTCTTTTCAACTTTTACATCTGATAACAAAGCTTTACAAGCAGCAATTATATATCGGGATTCCGTTTTGTTTTCACACTTAAAAGAATTGATTTCTTAGACTTTCTATATAATCCGAGGGTTCAACTTAAATTTTTGCTAAAGCATTTTAAGTTTAGTTTTTCCATTCGAGATATATACGCGCTAATCTTAGCGGTTTGCTTAAACCCAATCAAGAGATTAATAAATAATTATTATATAAATAATCACTAAATCCCATATATTTGAGTGATAAATTTGATAGCCGTGATTTAAAGATTTAATTACTTTTTTTTTATTTGTTTGAGTTATATCTGCGTTTGTATATTTTATGCCAAATGCTTTAGGAGATAGTGAAAATTATGTAGCAGCTAATCCAATGCAAACTCCACCTGCTATTGTTCCAGAGTGATAGAAAAAATAGATGTCACTTAATCTCGCTGTATGCTGGAAGTTCCATCGCATTGCGATGGATAATCAGCAGGAAACTAAGAGATATATAATTTTATTAGGATCCTCAGAGACTAGACGCGAGACAAATTAAGTTGTTTTTAATTTGAAGAGATAGTCCAAACATATTAGTAATATTATGTATAATTAATATGATCTAGACTTTACTCTTTTATTATTACCTGGTTTTATATTATTTAGTGCTCGTTCTACAAAGGGTATTACACGTTTATCTTTAATGGATAGAGCCTCAATAACTATACCTGACAATATAAAAGAGATATTAGTTGGTATACTACTCGGTGATGCCCATATAGCCAAAAGATCCTCTACTGGTAATTCTAGATTGATATATGCTCAAACAGCTCAAAAACATAAAGAGTATTTTGACTATGTATATAGTTTTTTTTAATCTTATTGTGTAAAAGATTATATACCTCAATCTAGAATAGTTAGAGATAATAGAACTAAGAAAATATACAGTGCTATATCTTTTACAACTATGCAACTTCCGTGTTTTAATGTATTTAGAGAAATGTTTTATGTATCAAATGTGAAAATAGTCCCAGATAATATTCACGAGTTGTTCACTCCCAAAGCGTTAGCTTTTTGAATTATGGATGATGGAAGCCGTGAAGGTAGTGGATTACACATAAGTGTTTATGCATTTACCAATAATGACGTAGATAAACTTATCTTCACATTACAAGATAAATTTAATTTCAAATGCTCAATACATTACAACAGGGATAATAAACCTCGCATTTATATATTCAAAGAATCTATGGATAAAAAAAAATAATTTTAGTTAGACCATATTTTATAAAAGAAATGTTGTATAAATTAGGTTTATAAAGTTGTCACCTACATTTAGAGTATTCCATCGCTTCGTGATGCGAAGACTTAAATGCATATTAATTTAATTTTTTGATCTATTACCATTCTATGCAATATTACGTTCAATACCCAACAAATTATTAGGAGTTATAGCAATGTTCTCAGCAATTTTAGCTTTATTAGCCATGCCTTATGTAGATTTAGCAAGATCAAGAGGAATACAATTTAAACCATTAAGTAAAACAGGGTTTTTTGTTTTCTTAGTGAATTTTATAATGTTAATGATATTAGGTGCAAAACATGTTGAATCACCATTTATTTTATTCGGAATGATAGCAACTGCCGGCTATTTCTTATGATTTATAAATGTTATACCTGGGTTTAGCTTGATAGAAAATACTTTACTGTTCGTAAGACCTCTTGTAAATTATTTTAAAGGAAAATCAGCACCAACCCCTCATAATTTTGTAAAGACATCTTTACAATCTGGTGTGGGCGGTCCAGGAAAAAATGATTATCCTACAGCTTCGCCTGGTTCACCAAGTGCAAATTCTGATGGAAGTTTATGGGTGACGACTTCAGGGTCAGACTCAGGGTCAGACTCAGGGTCAGACTCAGAGTCAAAGCCAAAGCTTATTTCCATTGAAAAATGTATAGATGTTGCGCCAGGTGAATTATCACGTAGTGAATTGCGTGAAGCTGGTCGTGAAGTAGTGGATTATCGTCTTGAACATCCCGAGACGCCTTTTTGGGCAGAAAGACATCGTGAGCTTGATCAAGAGGCTAAAGATAGAGGGTCACCTCTATCTACTACTTTCAGTGCTTTCTCACCTCACACTTCACCATCACCATTGCCTCAACCCGATCCTGTTTCTGTTGATTCAGAACCAGAGATTACATTACTACCTGTTAAAAGAATTAAGCAGGATTCTAGTGATATTACATCAGAGACAGATTTAATGGATATCTGTCCCGTAGATGATTAATTAGCATCTTGTTTTATCTTGTTTTCTTGGTTTTCTTGGTTTTCTTAGCTAATCTTGTGTTAATTTACCAAGATCAAGAGGAATACAATATCTCTATTTATTTTATTCGGAATGATAGCAACTGCCGGCTATTTCTTATGATTTATAAATATTATACCTGGTTTTATTGTATTTAATAGAAAATACAATAAAATCAGCGCCAACTCCTCATAGTTTTGTAAATACATCTTTACAACCCGGAATTGCAATAGGCCATCTGACGACAATACATTATATTGCAAAATATTTAATTCTTATTTGTTTTTCTCCTGTTATAGTTATAATAGGAACAATATTAGCATTTTATATAGTTGCAATAAATATTGATTCACTTATTCATTGTCATATCCCTAGTGTTAAATGTCCTAATTGTCTTGCCAACGGTACTGAGACATTAGTGATCAGAGGTAAATTGTCTCGAGTTTGGATCTGCTTGTGGTTAAATTAATTCATGAGGAGTCCAACCATATATTAAATTTGGCGGGGTAAATTTAATAGTGGTTTATTATATCTATAAAAGAACCATTTTGGATTGTTTAGGGAAATAATCCAAAAATTACTTAAAATATTTTACCTTGAATTTATGTGATTATTTCGCAGCTTATTTCTGTTTATTAATTCATCATTAGATGAGTTTAATGAACCTTTAAATTACAAAATACATGACATTTTCCTTTTTCTCGCTTTTATTTTTTTTTTAAGGGGACGCTTCAAATTCCCCCTCGGTATTTTTTTTTTTTAAAAAATAAAAATAAAGGAGGGGAAAAAGCCTTAAAAAATATAGCCCCAAAAATATAACGAGACATTTAAAATAATAATATTAAAAATAGTGTTATAACTAATCAATAATCTAGGTTTACTAAGCATATATGGAGAATTTTTTTTTATAATGCCTTGCAATCTGGAGTTAACTCTTGAGACAATATACTGCTTTGGTGTCCTGGTTGTTGTAATTTGCTAATATCTATTCTGTCTAGATTCGGTTTAACTGAAGATACATTGGTTGCGGAGTTGCTTGTTTATCTAGATCAATTAAAGTATGTTTGGCATTCTACATGTAGCGAAATAATTTCTGTTAACACAGAAATTGCCGTTGAATATCCAAGATTTTTTGAATTATATTGAAACATAGCCTTCGCCTGACTTTTAAATCCAGATTATATCCAAATCCGTTAACTGCAAGTAATTCGGATGATTCTTTAAGTTCTCAGTCTGGTGATTCATTATCAACAGCAGAATCTACAGATTCTAATGTATCTATGCAATCTAATTCCTATGATAATTTTAGTTTTCCCTAGTAATTCTATTTAAGCAGAGAATTCTGATTGTCTGATATATCACCTCGATGACAGTGTTATCAAATTACCTCAGAGTTAGCCAAGATTTACCAAGTTTTATTCCATAAGGATGTCCTTTACCCCCTCCCCCCGGGGGATTTTATTTTTTTGTTCTAGCTGTAGGGGTTTTGTTTTGAATTAGGTAAAAAAGCTTTAACTATAAATTAAAGACAAATTAACATGGTAAATATTTCTCGGGAATCTATCGCTGATTGATTTCAAGATATTAAACCAATTAAACAGAGATTCTATCCCCAAATTCTAATTTTATAGCTTTAATTCGCAATCTTTACAATCTTATGAAACCCCCTTCCAACTATTTTGAACTTTGACCACGTTAGTCCAGGTACTTTTGGGGAAATGACACCTTACCTAGCAAGGCAGGGCATTTACAAGCAAAAAAATAAAAAAATAAAAAAAAAAAAATACGTTAATCAAAAAATATATATAATTATAACCTCTGGATTTATATTTGGGTTATATCTCAAAAAAAATCCCAGATTTTTTTTGAGATATAGCGGGAAAGTCTGGTGCTTTGTGACCATAAAATACTATTTAAAAACTGATAATTATTTTAATATCACTGAGCTTATTTTAAAAACAAGTTTTGTTTTAAATTAATTGTTCAATTAGAAAATATATTTAGGGTAAGAATCCTGATTGATCAGAGAAAATAAGTTATCTATATGCTAAGTAAATAATTTTTAAATTATGTTATGTAATAGATAAATGAAAACATGGACACTGTGGTTAGTTTATTTTAAGTCAAATCCATCAACAAAACTCAGCTTACTTAAATCAGAGTAAAATAGATATAATTAAGATTAACGAAATCAAATATTGGGATTCGCCCCCCAAAATATTGTTTTTTTTTTCTCAGGGGGGGAGCGCAAGCGCAGGTTGAATTTTTTTTTTTTTTTTTGATTAGATTTAGATTTAGCGCCAAAGGGATGATACTAGACACATAATCTAATTAAAACTAAATCTAAATTAAAAGGATTTAATTTAAGGTAAAATAATAATATTCAATCTTTTGTGTTTATTCAAATTAAGTTAAGCAGTTTATCCTGAAGAAATTAC
>Ga0160427_10000815_pt1 | contig 18962 bp, 15 predicted proteins | sample SolpanmetagenomL_FD_108194 | JGI IMG/M metagenome (GOLD analysis project Ga0160427, IMG submission 108194) | Solar panel surface microbial communities from Lawrence Berkeley National Laboratory, California, USA - L | ecosystem: Engineered > Built environment > Solar panel > Unclassified ...
CCGGTCACCGATAACCAGCATGTCGAGGCCGGCCAGACCCTGTTCCAGATCTATCAGCGCGACTATCAGATCGCCCTCGATCAGGTGAAGGCGCAGGTAGGGCCGATCAGGCAGCGATCAAGAACATCGATGCCCAGATCCAGGCCCAGAACGCCAATATCGACGTGTCGAAGGCGCAGGTCGCCACCGCCGAGGCGGCCCTGAAATTCGCCCAGGAGGACGCGGCCCGCTACAAGGACCTCGCCGAGCGCGGCTCGGGCTCGGTCCAGCAGTCGCAATCCGCGACCTCGACGCTGCAGCAGCGGCAGGCCTCCCTGCAGAGTGCCAGTGCCAGCGTCGTCGCGGCCCAGAAGCAGATCGGCTCCCTCCAGGCGCAGAAGGCCTCGACCGAGGCGCAGCTCGCCCGCGACGCCGCGCAGGTCGAGCAGGCCGAGCTGAACCTCGGCTACACCACGATCCGGTCCGTGCAGCCCGGCCGCATCGTCCGGCTCACCGGAGGCAGCGGACAACTCGCGCAGGCCGGCCAGAGCCTGTCGATGTTCGTGCCCGACGACATCTGGGTCACCGCGAACTTCAAGGAGACGCAGATCACCGACATGCGCCCGGGCCAGCCGGTCGACGTCGAGATCGACGCCTATCCGGGCCGCAGGATCCACGGCACCGTGGCCTCCGTGCAGCCGGGCTCGGGCACAGCCTTCAGCCTGCTGCCGGCGCAGAACGCCACCGGCAACTACGTGAAGGTGACGCAGCGTATCCCGGTGAAGATCGTCGTCGAGGAATGGCCGAAGGACGTCGCGATCGGTCCGGGCATGTCGATCGTCCCGACCGTCACGGTGCGGTGAGCGCCGTGACCGGCCAAGCGGGCGCCGTGCCCGGGCACAAGTCGAAGGCGGGCCGGGCATCGTCCGGCCAAGCATCGTCCGGCAAGGGGTCTTCCGGGAAAGCGTCTTCCGGGAAAGCATCGTCCGGCACGGCACCGGGCGGCCACAACCCGTGGCTGATCGCCGGCGTGGTCGCGCTGGCGACCTTCATGGAGGTGCTCGACACCACCATCGCCAACGTGGCCCTCCGCTACATCTCGGGCGGCCTCGCGGTCGGCCCCGACGAGGCCGCCTGGGTGGTGACGAGCTACCTCGTGGCCAACGCCATCACGTTGACGGCCTCGAGCTTCCTGGCCAAGCGCTACGGCCGCAAGGCCTTCTTCATGTGGTCGGTGGGCCTGTTCACCGTCGCGTCGATCCTGTGCGGCTTCGCCTGGAGCCTGGAATCGCTGCTCTTCTTCCGGGTGCTGCAGGGACTCGGCGGCGGCGGCATGGCGCCGCTGGCCCAGTCGATCCTGGCGGATTCCTTCCCGCCGGAGAAGCGGGGGCAGGCCTTCGCGCTCTACGGCGTCGCCATCGTGGTCGCGCCCGTGATCGGGCCGACGCTCGGCGGCTGGCTGTCCGACAACGCATCCTGGCACTGGTGCTTCCTGATCAACGGCCCGGTGGGCGTCATCGCCCTCGGCCTGATGCACTGGCTCATCGAGGACAGCGAGGCGGCCAAGAAGGAGCGGCGCGCCCTGGTGCGCAGGGGCATCCGGTTCGACAGCGTCGGTTTCCTGCTGGTCGCCCTCTTCCTCGGCTCGCTGGAGGTGATCCTCGACGAGGGGCAGCGGAAGGACTGGTTCGGCACCTCGACGCTGATGAACGTGTCCGGCATCCTCATGGTGGTCTCGTTCGTGGCCATGATTCCGTGGCTCCTGAACGCGAAGAACCCCGTCGTCGACCTGAGGCTCATCGGCAACCGGCAGTTCGGATCCTGCTTCGTGGTGATGATGTTCACCGGGGCGATCCTCATCTCGACGACGCAGTTCATCCCGCAGATCACCCAGGAATATTACGGCTACACCGCCACCCTGTCGGGACTCGTCCTCGGCCCGGGCGGCATCGTCACCGTGGTGATGATGTTCCTCACCGGGCGCGCCTCGGCGTTCCTCCAGCCGAAATGGCTGATCGCCACCGGCATGGCCATCGTGGCGCTCGGCATGTACGACCTGACGCGGATCGACGGCACCACTACGTTCTCGTTCTTCGCGTGGTCGCGGGTCTACATCGGCATCGGCCTGCCGATGGTGTTCCTGTCGATCACCTCGGCTTCCTACGAGGGCATCCGCAAGGACCAGACCGATCAGGCCTCGGCGCTGATCAACGTCGCCCGCAACGTCGGGGGCTCCATGGGCGTCTCCCTCGCCCAGAACATCCTGGCCTACCGCGGCCAGTTCCATCAGAGCCGGCTGGCGGAGAGCGTGAACCCGACGGCGCCTGCGTATCAGGAGACCATGCGGCAGGCGACGCAGTACTTCTCCGAGCACGGCTACGCCGGCGTCGAGGCGAAGAGCCAGGCGACGGCGTGGATCGGGAGCGTGCTGAGCACGCAGGTGGCCTACTGGGCCTATATCGACGTGTTCTGGGTCCTCGGCGTCGTGGCCGCCTGCGCGGTGCCGATCGCACTCAGTCTCAAGAGCGTGAAGCGCGGCGGCGGCGCCCCGGCCGGGCATTGAGGCGGGAGTCGAGGTTCAAGAACGTGGACCGCGCCCCGCACGTCGCGCGGTCCTCGGTTTCGGAACGGAACTCCACCCGCGGCCGGATCCGCTCGCCCCGAGCGACCGTCACACCCCGTCCGGCGGCAGCGCTTCCGTCACCTCGACGCGGCGGCTGCCGGCGGGCGCGGGCGTCTCCTCGGCGGCCACCTCGGTCGGGGCCGGCGGCTTCTCCAGGGCCTCCGCCACCGCGGCGACGCCCTGGTAGCGGGTCAGGCGCCGGTCGATCATGCCGTCGATCCGCCCGTGCAGTTCCGCGACGGTCAGGCTGCGGCGCTTGCCGCCCGTCTTCTGGGTGAACAGGCTGCGGTTGGCCCGGGCAGCGCTCCGGAATTCCCGTCCCGCGACCTCGTCGGGCCTCTCGGACGAGAGCGACAGGAAACGCCCGGCGCTGGCCGTGCCGAGGAAGTGGGCGAGGTACAGTTCGGTCGTGGTCAGAGCGCGGCCCACACGGGCCTCGATCCGCTCGCGGTCGCGCTTGATCAGCTCGGCCGCCATCAGCGCCGCCACGCGGGGATCGTTGCGCAGCCCGAGAACCCGGGTGCGCATGCCGGCCGTGACGGTGATCGCGGAGCCGCGACCCTTCACGGAGGCGGCCTCCTCGGCGAGCCCGTAGCGGGCCCCGTAATCGCGGATCATCTCCAGCCACGTGCGGGCCACGAACTGGAACAGGCCTTGCGCCGAGGAGGTCGCGGCCTTCGCGTCCGTGTCGAAGCTCGATTCCTTGTCGGCCAGCGCCATCATGTAGACGGGGTCGACCCCGGCCTCGTCGGAGGCCTTCACGATCGTGTCGACCACCTTGCGCGGCACGCTCCGCTCGCCGAACTGAACGGTGGTCTCGCCTTCCCCCTCGGTCACCCGCGGAAGGGTCGCGAGGTCCTCCTGGACCAGCGCCGTGGTTGCCGGCTCCTGCTCGGGCACCGGCAGGCCGTTCCAGGCGGCCGGGGTGTCGATCTCCGGCGCCGGAGCCTGGTCCAGGCTCGTCCGGAGGGACAGCTCCTGCGCGAATGCCGCGACGGCCTGCGCCTGTGCGGCGAGCGCCTGCGCAGCGAGGTCCCGGGCGGCGCGGGGGCTGGTATCGACGCGGTCGTGAGCCTGCGCGGCAGGCGCGAAATAGGCGGGCGCGAAGGCTGCCTGCGGCAGGCCGAACCCGGCGACGAGGCCGAGTGCCAGCGTCGACGAGAGGTGCCGGATCCCGCTCCGGCCCGCGCGGCGGCGTGGCCGGCGCGTCATCGTGCGACCGGCGCGCGGCAGCCACGCCACGGCTTCATCTTCGAAATGGCCCGCGCCGTTCCGGATCTGCGGCACGAGTCGGCTCACGTCGTCGGCGCGACGCGCCGGCTCCGGGAAAACCCCCATCACTGGTCCTCTTCCGATTGGTCCTTACGTCGGCCCGACGTCTTCCGGCCGGGCTCCTTGAAGCGGCGGCCCTATCGGCGCCGGCCGTGACCAGAATGGGACGACCGCGTGATCCAAGCGTGGCACGGTCAAGGAAGGGTTAACCGTGCGCGTTAAGGCCGTCCGGGCGCCGCGATCCCGCCGTGGATGCGACGATGGAGGCGCAAAGTTGTCGCATTCAGCTTGGAACGCCGCACGTCCGAGCCAGTTAGGTACGGCCCGGGGGGCAGAACTTTCCGTCCCAAGACGCCACCCGCGTCCCCACAAGGACTCTAATTTCCGATGAGCATACAGTCCGGTCGCCGCGTCGGTGTCGCCTTCGTTGGCATGGGAGGCGCAGTCGCCACCACCGCCATCGCCGGCATCGAGATGATCAAATCCGGCTCGAACCGGCTCGACGGGCTGCCGCTCGCCGGCCTCTCCGTTGCGGGCATGGTGGACTACAAGGATCTCGTCTTCGGCGGATGGGATCTCAACGGCGACGATCTCGGCGCGGCCGCGAGCGGCCACGGCGTGCTGTCGAAGGACGACATCGATAACGGCGCCCAGGTCTTGAAGGGCATCACGCCCTGGCCGGCCGTCGGCAGTGCCAAGTTCTGCAAGAACATCGACGGTCAGAACCGCATCGTGGCCAAGGATCACCGCGAGGCGGTCTCCGTGATCGCCAACGATCTCCGCCGCTTCCAGAAGGAGAGCAACCTCGACGACGTGGTCGTGGTGAACCTCGCCTCCACCGAGCGCTGGCCCGACCTGAACGACCCGACCCTGAACTCCGCGGCGGCCTTCGAGAAGGGCCTCGATTCCAGCGACGAGTCGATCTCGCCCGCGATGCTCTACGCCTACGCGGCGATCAAGAGCGGCATCCCCTACGCCAACTTCACCCCGAGCGTGGCCGCCGACGTCCCGGCCCTCCTCGACCTCGCCAGGGAACTGAACGTTCCGGTGGCCGGCAAGGACGGCAAGACCGGCCAGACCATGATGAAGACCGTGCTGGCTCCCGCCTTCAAGGCGCGGGCGCTCCACGTGGACGGCTGGTTCTCGACCAACATCCTGGGCAACCGCGACGGCCTCGCCCTGAACGATCCGAACTCGCTCCAGTCGAAGCTCAACACCAAGGGCACGGTGCTCGACTCGATCCTCGGCTACCCCGTCGAGGACCACTTGGTGCACATCCACTATTACCGCCCGCGCGGCGACGACAAGGAAGCCTGGGACAACATCGACGTCACCGGCTTCATGGGCCAGCGGATGCAGATCAAGGTGAACTTCCTCTGCAAGGACTCGATCCTGGCCGCGCCGCTCGTCATCGAGATCGCCCGCGTCCTCGATCTCGCCAGCAAGCGCGGCGACGGCGGCGTGCAGGAGCAGCTCTCGACCTTCTTCAAGGCTCCGATGGTCAAGAACGGCCACGGTCCGGAGCATGCCTTCGGCAAGCAGGAGAAGATGCTCCACGACTGGCTGGGCGTGCACTGACCGGGCGCTGACGCGTCACCGCGGACGCTCCTCCCCCGGGCGGGAGGGGCCTGGAGACGGCGGGCGCCCCCCGGACGCTCGAGCCTGCGCCACGCCATCCCCCTGTGGCCCTTCCCACGAGGGAAGCGGCCTCGCGCCTTCAGTTTCGCGCCTTGACGGTCCAGAAGTATCCGCGCGGAATCCGGCGAGGACCCCGCGCGCATTGCCGACCGCTGTCTGAAAGAGCCGATGTCCAGCGACAACCAAGGATCCGGCCCCGCGGCGCCGGAAGCGCTGCGCGACCTGCTGGTCGAGATGAACGACCTCAAGCGCGTCCGCTCCGCCGGACGCACGGGTTCGATCGCCGAGCGGCTGTTCGCGCAGGGGTGGGGTCTCCTCACCGGAGGCACTCCGCCGGACGACGTCGCCCTCGACATCACCGCGACCACCCTCGCGGCGACGCGCCTCTGCGACCTCGACGCGGCCTTCCTGACGGCGGCGGGCCTGTCGGAGGAAGCGGCCAGCGCGGTGCTGGTCGCGGGCTTCGATGCCGTGACGGGTGACCTCGATCCGGATCTCCGCGCCCGGTTGCGGGCGCGGCTCGCCCCGCGTCCGGCCGGTCAGCCGGGCCCGTTGCCGGGTTTCGTCGGCGCCCTGGCGCAGCAGCCGCGCGCCGGCGTCACCTGTCCGGGACGCGCCCGCATCCTGCTGGAGCCGCCCGAGAACCACGCCGAGCATTGCCTGATCGTGGCCGCCTACGGCGTCTGCCTCAGCCCGTTCTACCGGGCCGACCCCGGCACCGTGTTCCTGGCCGCCATGGCGCACCACTTCCACAACGCCGCGATGCCGGATGCGGGCTTCACCGGCGAGATGCTGCTCGGCGATCATCTGGGGCCGATCATGGCCGCCACCACCGCCTGGGCCCTGGACGAACTCGCCGAGCCCCTGCGGGGTCAGGTCGAGCGCGCCCGCGCGGTGCTCCCCGACGACGCCACCGCCGAGGGCCGTGCCTTCCACGCGGCGGATTGCATCGACCGGGTCCTGCAGATCGCCCAGCACCTGCGCGGGGCCTCGACCACGATGGGGATGGTGCTCGACGAGTGGGAGCTGGTCCATGCCGGCCCCGTGAAGGGTTTTCACGACCGTGTCCTCGCCGACATGCGCATCCCTTGATCGCCCGACCCATCCGCCCATCTGCCCGGGCGGTCCCGAGAGCCATGATCCCCTTCGAACTCAGATCGCCGGATACCGGCCACCCGCTGAAGGCCGACGGCCCGCACGCCCTGCGCGACGCGGTCACCGGCGCGCGCTGGCCCGTGATCGATGGCATCCCGTACCTGCGCGTCGGCCGCGACACCCTCATCGAACGGGTATTGGCGCATCTCGACGCGGGTGAGCCCGACGAGGCTCTGGCCGCCCTGCTGGTCGATCAGGACGAGTGGTGGAACGGCCCCCCCGCCGATCCCGCCGGGATCATCCGCCTCATCAAGGATCGCCGCACCGCCACCCTGCGCGACGCGGTCGAGCTCCTCGGGTGGGGACGCGTCGGCGACTACTTCGTGCACCGGTGGAGCGACCCGACCTACCTGGCCGGCCTGTCGCTCCTGGAGGCGCACTGGAACGAGCCGACCTGCGTCTTCGAGTTCGCCTGCGGCATCGGTCATTACCTGCGGGAGCTGCAGCGCCGCGGCTGCAAGGTCGCGGGGGCCGACGTGGTCTTCGCCAAGCTCTGGGTCGCGCGCCACTGGGTCGTGACCGAGAAAGCGCAGCTCGTCTGCTTCGATGCGGGCTCGCCGCACTGGCCGATCCCGGGGGCGCCGGTCGATCTCGTCGTCTGCAACGATGCCTTCTACTTCCTCGACGACAAGGCGACACTCCTCGACTGCCTGCGCCAGAATGCCGGCGACGACGGGTGGCTGGCGCTCAGCCACATCCACAACAGCGACTGCCCGGGTTTCTCGGCCGGTCGGGCGGTGGCCGCTGAGGAGATCGCCGAGCTGTTCCCCGACGCCTTGGTCTACGACGACGCGGAGCTGACCCGGGCGCTCGTGGCGGCGCGGGCGCCGGGTCCGCAGGAGCCCGCGGCCCTGCGGAGCTGCGAGGCCTTCTCGGTGGTGTGCGGTCCCGGGATGCGCCCGGCACCGCGCGCGCTGGTCGACGGTCTGACCCTGCCGAAGCCCGGTACGGTGCTGCGGCTCAACCCGCTCTACGAGGCCGAGGGCGAAGGCTACGCCATCCGGTGGCCGTCGGAACGCTACGAGGCGGAATACGCCCCCCGGGCCACCTACCCGCTGCACTCCCCCGGTCCCGAAACGCTGACCTTCGCGGAGGGCCTCGACGCGGCGGAAATCCAGCGCGTCCGCGTGCGCGAATTCGTCGACCTGCCGGAGCGGTGGTGATGGACGCGGTCGGCTGGGGCATCGTCGGCTACGGATGGGTCGCCCGCGACTACATGGAGCCGGGCATCCGCGCCGCCGGCCACCGATTGGTCGCGGTCTGCGATCCGCATCCGGACAGCCGCGCCGCCGCCGAGCGGGCGGGCGCCCGCGGCCATGCCGACCTCGCCGGCCTGATCGCCGAGCCGGAGGTCGAGGCCGTCTACGTGGCCACGCCGAACCATCTCCACCGGGGCGCCGTCGAGGCGCTGGCTGCGTCCGGCAAGGCGATCCTGTGCGAGAAGCCGATGGCGGCGACGCTCAGCGACGCCGAGGCGATCACGCGGGCGGTCGAGAGCGAGAAAGCCTTCTACGGTACGGCCTTCGACCAGCGGCACCACCCGGCCCACCGGGCGATCCGCGCCCAGATCGAGGCCGGCCGGCTCGGAACCGTGACCACCGTGCGAATCGTCTACGCCTGCTGGCTCGGGCGCGACTGGTCGGAGGCCGGCCAGCCGAACTGGCGGATCGACGCCGCCCAGGCCGGGGGCGGTGCCCTCATGGACCTCGCCCCGCACGGGCTCGACCTCGTGGATTTCCTCCTCGCCGAGCCGATCACGGACCTCGCGGCCCTGACACAGACCCGCGCCCAGGACTACGCCGTCGACGACGGCGCCCTGCTGATCGGGCGCACGCCGAGCGGCGCGCTGGCGAGCCTGCACGTCGCCTACAATTGCCCGGACGCGCTGCCCCGCCGTCGCCTGGAGGTGGTCGGCACGAAGGGCATGCTGGTGGCCGAGAACACGATGGGACAGACGGCCGGCGGATCGCTGACCTTCATCGACGGCGCGAGCGGGCGCTCCGAACCGGTCGCCTTCGACCGCGACCGGTCCCCCTTCACCGAGCAGGTGCGCGCCTTCGGCTCGGCCCTGCGCCGGCCCGAGGAGCGGGTCGCGTATTCGGCCGCACGCGACCTTCACACGATGCGGCTCGTCGCCCGCGCCTACGGGCAGGGGTAGCGACCACAGGACAGGACGACCAGACGCCGACACACCACCCGCTCCATCCCGTCCCCGCCCTCATCCTGAGGTGCCCGCACCAGCGGGCCTCGACGGAGGGCTCCAGCCGGCCGCACGGTCCCTGAAGGGCTCCTTCGAGGCCTCCGCTGCGCTCCGCCACCTCAGGATGAGGGGTCGGGTGGGACATGACGGCGGAACGGGCGGATACGAGAGGGACGGGACCATACCTTGACCAACGCAGACGCCTTCCACGACCAGGACGACCGCGCCCGCCACGAGCGGATCAAGGCGCCGCGCTCCTACCGCTTCGGTGCCAAGCGGCCCATCGAAGGTCTGCCCGCGATCCTGCCCGATCCCGTGCGCGCCTATCTCGACGTCCTGCCGGAGGGCCGCGTCGTCGGCTTCCCGCTGGCGCCGCTGGACCGCACCGGCATCCCGGTCTGGTTCGTGGCCCTGTTCCTCGACGACCCGTTCTTCGTCGGCGCGATGCCGTCGGGCATCGGCTACGGCGCCACCGACGACGAGGCGCTGATCGGCGCCGTGGCGGAGATTGCCGAGAACCTGATGCCGTCGCTGGCGGTGTTGCCCCGGGCCAAGGAGCGGGCGAGCTACAATGATCTCGCGCGCGTCTACGGCCTGAAATCCGTTGCCGACCCGCTGACCCTCTGCCTGCCCGCTGGCTCACCGGTCGGCCGCGACACGGTGCTCGAATGGACGCCCAGCGTCCGGCACGCCACGGGCGAGATCGTGCTGATGCCCCTCGACGTGGCCGCCACCGACTATTTCGAGCTGTCGGAGGGCTACCGGCCCTTCACCAATCTGATCACCAACGGGCTCGGCGCCGGGCCGGACGTGCCCTTCGCGCTCGGCCACGGGGTGCTGGAGCTGCTCCAGCGGGACGGCAACGGCCTGCTGTTCCGGGCCCTCGACCAGGGCGTGATGCTCGATCTCGACGGCATCGGCCCGGAGAACGCCGCGATGCTGGCCCGGCTGAAGGAGCTCGGGATCCGCGCGCTGCCGAAATTCGCCACCGACCAGTTCGGCCTGACCAACCTCTACGTCGTCGGCTACGACGAGGACCCGGCGCGCACCCCGGCGCCGATCGCGCTGTCGGCCTGCGGCGAGGCCTGCGATCCGGACCGGGAGCGGGCGCTCCGCAAGGCGCTCCTGGAATTCCAGGCCGCGCGGGTGCGCAAGACGTTCGGGCACGGCCCCCTCGACATGGCCGCCACGGTGACGCCGCCGGGCTATATCGACGCGTTCATCCAGAAGGCGCTGCCGAGCCTCGACCTGGAAGAGAGCCGCGCACTCCAGGCGATGCTCGAATGGATCGAGATGCCGGCGGCCGACCTCCGGGGCGTCCTCGCCGACACCGTCTATTCCCAGCGCAGCACCAAGCGCTTCGCGGAGCTGCCCTCGACCCCGGCCGCCGACGGCCATGCCCGGGGCAAGATCGCCTGCGACCGGCTGCTGGAGGCCGGGTTCGACGTGCTCTACGTCGATTGCACGCCTCCCGGCGGCGGTGTCGGCGTGGTGAAGGCGATCGTGCCGGGGCTCGAGGTCGAGACCATGAGTTATTACCGGATCGGCGAGCGCAACACGAGGAAGCTCCTCGACCGCGACCATCCGCTGATCCGCTTCGGCACCGAGAGCGAGACCCTGCGCCCGGTGCGGCTCACGCCGGAGGCCCTGGAGCGGTTCGGCGGCCAGCCGCTGTTTGACGTGGCCCTGGCCGAGACGATCGTCGGGCGGCACTATCCGCTTTACCGCGAGCCCGAATCGCACCACGCGCCGTTCCGGCTCGCCCAGCGGAAGGGGAGAGAGGCGTGACGCTCCGGTTCGCCTACAACACCAACGGCGCGGCCAACCACCGCCTCGACGACGCGATCCACCTGATCAAGGCGGCGGGCTACGACGGCGTGGCCCTGACCCTCGACATCCACCACCTCGATCCGTTCTCCGAGACCTGGGCGGCCGAGGCCGGCCGGGTGGCAAGCCTGTTGGAGAAGCTGGAGCTGACCTGCGTCATCGAGACGGGCGCCCGCTTCCTCCTCGACCCCAATGCCAAGCACGAGCCGACGCTGGTGACGGCCGACGCCGCGGGCCGGGCGCGGCGGGTCGGCTTCCTCAAGCGGGCGATCGAGATCGGCGCCATGCTCTCCGCCGAGGCGGTCTCGTTCTGGGCCGGCGTCCCGAAGCCCGGCGTCGATCACGGCGAGGCCCGGCGCTGGCTGGCCGAGGGCCTTCACGAGGTCGCGGGTTTCGCCACCGAGGCCGGGATCGTAGCCTGCCTGGAGCCGGAGCCCGGCATGCTGATCGAGACGCTCGACGACTACGCGGCCCTCGACATCCCCGGGTTGAAGCTCGCCCTCGACACCGGTCACTGCCTCGTCACCGGCGAGCGCGAGCCGGAAGCGGCGGTGCGGGAATTCGCCGACCGGATCGGCACCGTGGCAATCGAGGACATGAAGCGGGGCAGCCACATCCATCTCCCCTTCGGCGAGGGCGACATGGACGTGCCGGGCGTGCTGGAGGCGCTGGAGGCGGTCGGCTTCGGCAAGCTGATCTGCGTCGAGCTGTCCCGCGAGAGCCACCGGGCCGACGTGATGATCCCGCAGGCGCTGGACTATCTCCGCGGCTGCCGGCGCTCCGGCCCGGTGCTGGCCGGCAGGCAGGAGACACGGCGTCAATGACGGTGAGGGTGATGCCGCGGCGGGCCGAGGATGTGGCGCAGGCCCCCTCATCCGCTCGCGAGAGGACATTCCGGAACTTCTCCTCCTGCCGGATCGATGGCGTCGCGCGATGAGAATCCTCTTCCTCAGCCGCCGCTACTTTCCCGCCATATCGGGCATGAGCGTCTACGCGCAGAACCTGCTGCGTGAACTGGCTGGCGCCGGCCACGACGTGACGATGATCTCGCAGTACCGGGGCGACGCCTTCGGGACCCGCGTCTACGGGGGCGGTCCGCCGCCGCCGGTGCCGGGCGTGCGGGTGATCGGCCTGGAGCAGCTCGGCGAGCAGGAGGCGGGCGATTTCGAGCGTGATATCGCCACGATGGTCGACGCCATCTGCCGGGAGCACGCGCGTGAGCCCTTCGACATCCTGCACGCGCAGTACGGCTACCCCACGGGCTGGGCGGTGCTGCTCGCCGCGCGCAGGCTCGGCGTGCCGAGCGTCGTCTCGATCCAGGGCGGCGACGGCCATTGGGTCGGTTCCTGCTGCGAGACCCACAGGGTCGCGATGTGCGAGGTCCTGGCCCATGCCAACGCGCTCCTGATCGGCGGCGCCTCCTTCGTGAACGAGGTCTGCGGCCGGCTGGGATCGGATCCCGCCCGCTTCACGATCGTACCCGGCGCGGTTGATACCGACCGCTTCGCGCAGGGGACGCCGGACGGGCTGCCGGCGCCCCATGCCGGTCCGGTGCGGCTGTTCTACCACGGTCGTGTCGACCGCCGGAAAGGCGTGCTCGATTTCATCAATGCCCTGGCGATCTTGCGCGAACAGGGCACGCCGTTCGCCGCGACCATCTCGGGGATCGGACCGGACGTGGAGCCGGCGCAGGCGCTCGCCGCGGAACTGGCCTTCTCGGCGGCCGAGATCGCCTTCACGGGCTACGCCGAGTACGGTTCGGTGCCCGATCTCTACCGCCGCGCCGATGTGTTCGTCTCGCCGACCTACGCGGAGGGGTTCTCCAACACGATCCTGGAGGCGCTGGCGGCCGGCCTCGCCACGGTGTCGTGCCACGCCGTCGGCGTCTCGGACTGCCTGCGCGACGGCGAGAACGGATTGCTGGTCGATCCCGGCGACGTGCCGGCGCAGGCCGCCGCGCTGACCCGGATCATCACGGACGAGGGGTTGCGCCGCCGCATCGCGACGGCCGGCCTCGAGGAGTGCCGGCGGGTTTATTCCTGGCACGCGGTCGGGCAGCAGATCATGGAGATCTACGGGCGCGTCCGGCACGAACGGCCGGCCACCGACTTCACGCCGGACCTGCCTTACGATCCGAGCTGCCGGTTCCGAGCCGAACCGCATCTCCTCTGAAGGCATCGCTCACGCGGGATGACTCGCCCAGCCTATCATCCCGAGGCGCGGCGCTCCGGCGCCGCGGGAGGCGGCGGCGGATTGGACTTCGCCCCAGCCGAGAGGCCTTGAAACGTGCCAATTGCCCTCGCCCTGTCACCCCATCTCGACGACGCCGCTTTCTCCTGCGGCGGCCTCCTGGCGAGCCTCGCCGCGGACGGCTGGCGCGTGGTGATGGCGACCCTGTTCACCGGCAGCGTCGCCGAGCCGAAGGGCTTTGCGCTGGCCTGTCAGCTCGACAAGGGCCTGCCCGCCGGGATCGACTACATGGCGCTGCGCCGGGATGAGGATATCGGCGCCGCCGCCGAACTCGGGATCGCGCCACCCGTCCATCTGCCGTTCCGGGAAGCGCCGCACCGGGGCTACGGCTCGGCGCCGGACCTGTTCTCCGACACCCGCCCGGACGACGGCATCGCGGCCGATCTCGCCCCGGCCATCGCGGAGCTGATCGCGGCCGAGAGCCCCGACCTCCTCCTGGCGCCGCAGGCGATCGGCGGACATGTGGACCACGTGCAGTTGGTCCGGGCGCTCCGCAGCCTCGATCCGGCGCAGCCGATCCTGTGGTGGCGCGACTTCCCCTACACCGTGCGCGATGCTGCCCCGAAAGCGCCGCTGGCCGCGTCGTTCACGAATCTCGCCGAGCCCACGATGCGTCTCGGTCCGGATGCGCAGGCCCGGAAGCGGGCATCGTGCGCCGCCTATGCCAGCCAGATCGGCTTCCAGTTCGGCGGTCGCAAGGGCCTCGATGCGCGGCTCGCCCAGGAACAGGGAGTCGAGCGCTATCGATTGTCCGGCCGGCTCGGTGCAGCCATCCGCGGCCTCGATGTCGGCTGAGCCGCAGGCGCCGAAGTCCCTGGCTGATCCGGACGCCCTCGCGGCCCGCCGCGCGATGATCGGGGCTCCGCACATCGCGCCGATCCGGGCGCTCGGCGACCGGATCTCCGCGGAGCGCGGGGCGCCGGTCCCGGTGCCCGATCCCCTCGACGGTGGGGTCGGCGCGCGGATGCTGCTCCTCCTGGAGACGCCCGGTCCGGCCGTGCTGCGCACCGGTTTCGTCACCCGCGACAGCGCGAACGGCACCGCCGCCAACCTGTTCCGCTTCCTCGCCGAGGCCGGCATCGCCCGGACCGACACCCTGATTTGGAACGCCGTACCCTGGCTGATTCACCCGGAAGGCGCGCTCAACCGCGCCCCCCGCCGGGCCGAGATCGCGGCCGCCGGGCCCTATCTGGAGCCGCTCCTCGACCTGCTGCCGCGCCTCGCGGTGGCCATTCTGGCCGGCCGCCATGCCGGCGAGGCGGCCCCTGTGGTCGCGGCGCTCCGACCCGACCTGCCGGTGATCCGGGTTCCGCACCCGAGCCCGACCTACGTCTGCACCTCGCCGGACGTGCCCGCCCGCATCCGGCGCGGTCTCGCCGAGGCGGCCGCGATCCTTGGCCGAGCGGCAGGTTGCGGATAGAACAGCGCACACCGTCGGACCTTCCCTGGCCTTAAGCGCTTGTTCGGCCTACATGCGGGGCAACGGGCCGCGGTCCGGGAGATCCCGGCATAGGCTGACGGCCTTCGGCCGGGCCGCGCAGCCGGAAGGGCGGACGCCGAACGGCATGAATTTTCAGGGACAGCACAGGGACGCGGCCGAGAAGGCCGAGCCGGTCCAGCACGACGACGCTGCCGCCGCGAAGCGCAAGATCCGGCGCAGCCGCTATGCCTGGATCGGCACGGCCGCCAGCATCGTGCTGGTCGCGGTCTCCCTCGGCGTGCTCTGGAAGCTCGTCCAAAGCGTGAGCTGGGCGGAGGTGCGCACCGCCATCGCGGCCGCCACCGCCGAGCAACTCGGCCTCGCCTTCCTGTTCGTCGGGATCAGCTACCTGTTCCTCACCGGCTACGACGCCCTCGCGCTGCGCCAGCTCAAGATCAAGGTGCCCTACCGGATCACGGCGCTCGCCTCGTTCACCAGCTACGCGGTGAGCTTCACCCTGGGCTTCCCGCTGCTCACCGCCGGCACGATCCGCTACTGGATCTACGCCCGGCAGGGCCTGTCGACGGCCAAGATCGCGGCGCTCACCGTCATCGCGGGCTTCACCTTCTGGCTCGGCATGGGCGTCGTACTGGGCCTCAGCCTGATCATCGAGGCGGGCCAGCTCGCCGGGCTCGCCTTCACGTCGATCCGGATCAACCAGGGCGTCGGGCTCGCGGCGCTCGCCCTGGTGCTCGGTTACCTGGCCTGGGTCTCGGCCAAGAAGCGCAGCATCACCGTGAAGCAGTGGCGCCTCGAGCTGCCCGGCGCCTCGGTGTCGATCGGGCAGATGATCGTCGGGATCGGCGACGTCTGCGCGGCCGCGGCCGTGCTCTACGTCCTGCTGCCGCAGGAGACGACGATTGGCTTCACGACCTTCCTGGCGGTCTACGTGCTCGCCGCCATGCTGGGCATCGCGTCGAACGCCCCGGGGGGCATCGGCGTGTTCGAGGCGACGGTGCTGCTCGCCCTGTCGAGCCTGCCGCGCAACGAGGTGCTGACCTCGCTCCTCCTGTTCCGGGGTTGCTACTACGTCGTGCCCTTCGTGACCGCCCTCGCGATGCTCGGCCTGTATGAGATTGTGAAGCGCGCGGGCGGTGCGCGCGATTCCGGGCCGCCGGAGGGCACCGCCGGACCGTCCGGCCGGGCGTGGCGCGACAAGACCGAGTCGCGGTAATCCGCCCGCCGCGCCCGCCATGTCCGGCCGCCTGCACAGTTCCCCCGCCTGGGCCGGTGCCGCGATCGCTGCGGGCCTGTTCGGGCTCGCCACGGCCCTCGCCGGACGCCTCGATCTCCCGCTGATCCTGGTCGGGCTCGGATCGGTTTGCCTCGGCGGATGGCTGGGGGGGCGCGACCGCGAAGCTCCGGCACCGCGGCCCGCCGCCGCGGCGCAGCGTTACGCGGTGGCGGAGGCGCTGCTCGCCCACGTTCCGGACCCGGTGATCCTCGTGGACCGGCGGACCCTGGTGGTGGAGGCGAATCCCGCCGCCCGTTCGCTCCTGCCGGCCCTGCATCAGGCCCGGCCCCTGTCCTTCGCTCTGCGTGACCCGGAGGTCCTCGACGCCGTCGAGGCCGTCCTGAATTCCGGCATGCCCCGTCGGGTCGCCCTCTCGACCCGGATTCCCCTGGAGCGGACCTTCGACGTCCAGATCGGCGCCCTGCCGATGCCCGACGGCTCGGGGGTCAGCGCCCTGCTGTTCCTGCGCGATCTCACGGCCGCCCGGCGGCTGGAGGCGATGCGGGTCGATTTCGTCGCCAACGCGAGCCATGAGCTGCGCACGCCGCTCGCCACCCTGATCGGCTTCATCGAGACGCTCCAGGGCCCCGCCCGCGAGGACACGCGGGCCCGGGAGCGTTTCCTCGAGATCATGCGCGGGCAGGCCCTGCGCATGACGCGGTTGATCGACGACCTGCTCTCGCTCTCGCGGATCGAGCTGCGCGAGCACGTCGCGCCCACCACCGTGGTCGATCTCGGGGCGCTCGCCCACCAGATGGTCGACGCGCAGGCGCCGCCGGCCGAGGCCCGGGGCGCCGCGATCCGGTTCGAGGACGGTCACGGGCCCTACCGCGTGGCCGGTGACGCGGACGAGCTCGCCCGGGTGATCGAGAACCTGATCGAGAACGCGGTGAAGTACGGCGGCGGCCGGATCAGCGTGGGGCTGTCCCGCGAGGACGACCCCCGGCTCGGATCCCGGATCGTCCTCTCGGTGGCCGATGACGGGCCCGGCATTCCGCCCGAGCACATCCCGCGGCTGACGGAGCGCTTCTACCGGGTCGACGTCGCCTCCAGCCGGGCCCGCGGAGGCACCGGCCTGGGGCTCGCCATCGTCAAGCACAGCCTGAACCGCCACCGCGGCCGCCTCACCATCGAGAGCTCGGCGGGCCAGGGGACGACGGTGCGGGTCAGCCTGCCCGAATACGGCTCCGCCGCCGTGCAGCCGCCAGCCGATCAGACGTAGGCGCCGATCCCGAGCCCGGCCTCGACGCGTCCGATCCAGGCGCGGACGGCCGGATAGGCGCCGAGATCGAAGCCGCCCTCGTGGGCCATGCGGGTGTAGGCGACGAGGGCGACGTCGGCGAGCGTCAGGGCGTCCCCCGCGATGTAGGCGGAGCGTGCGAGGGTTCCATCCATCAGCTGCAGCGCGTCGGCACCGCGCACGGCGAGCTTCGAATCCAGGTCCTCGGGCGGACGCTTGAGGTAGTGAAGCTGGTAGCGCCGGACCGCGATGTAGGGCTCGTGGCTGTACTGTTCCCAGAACATCCACTGCAGCATCCGGGCACGGGCGAGTGCCGCCTCCGGGATAAGCGGGGAGCCCTCCGCGAGGTAGGCGATGATCGCGTTCGATTCCGACAGCACGGCGCCGTCGGGAAAGACCACGACCGGCACCCGCCCGGCCGGGTTCAGGGCCAGGAATTCGGGTGTGCGCGTCCCGCCGCGGGGCACGTCGACGTCGTGCCAGAGTGCGGGAATGCCGAGATGGGCGGCGACCCATTTGACCTTGAGGCAGTTCCCGGACCCCGGATCGCCGTAGATCGTCAGCGGTTCGGTCATTTGTTTCCTCGTCGTCCCGGGTGCGGCCGAGCTTCGACGGACCCGCGCGATTCCGCAACGGGCACTTCGACGAAGCCCCCCGTGACACGTCCGCGAGCCTGGCCCTTGACCTTCCCATGATGGGAACCCCCATCTGACGCAGCGTGGAAGCTTCGAATGGAACTGCCGCCATGCCGGACCCCGTCGTCCTGACACTCCCCGTGGAGGGGATGTCCTGCGCCTCCTGCGTCGGGCGCGTCGAGCGTGTCCTCCGGACCCTGCCCGGCGCGCGCGACGTGGCGGTCAACCTCGCCACCAGCCGGGCCAGCCTCATCCTGGAAGGCGCCGCCGGTCCGGCCGACGCGGCCGCGGTTCTGGCGGAGGCCGGCTATCCGGTGCCCGAGACGCAGAGCCTGCTGGCGGTCGACGGGATGACCTGCGCGAGTTGCGTCGGCCGCGTCGAGCGGGCGCTCGCCGCCGTACCGGGCGTGACCGGCGCCAGCGTCAACCTCGCCGCCGGGCGCGCCGCGATCCGCTATCCCGAGGGCGTCGTCGCGATGGCCGATCTGGTCGCCGCCGTCGAGACGGCGGGTTACGAGGCCCGGCCCGTCGACGCGGCGCATCCCGCCGACCCCGCGGCGCGTCAGGAGGCCGAGAGCCGGATCCTGCGCCGCGACCTGCTCGCCGCGGCCCTGCTCTCGGCCCCCGTGGTGATCCTCGACATGGGCGGCCACGTCCTGCCGAGCGCGGACGGCGGCGCAGTGACAGCGCTGGTCCAGGCCGTCCTGGCTACGCTGGTGCTCGTCGGGCCGGGCCGGCGCTTCTTTCTCAAGGGCGTGCCGGGCCTCCTGCGCGGCCATCCGGACATGAACGCCCTCGTCGCCCTCGGCGCCGGTGCGGCCTATCTCTATTCCCTGGTCTCGACCGTGGAGCCCGCCCTGCTACCCGTCGGCGCGGCGCATCTGTACTTCGAGGCGAGCGTGCTCATCGTCACGCTGATCCTGCTCGGCCGGACCCTGGAGGCCCGGGCCAGGGGCCGCACCGGGCAGGCGATCGCCCGATTGATGAACCTGGCACCGAAGGTGGCCCGGGTGGTCCGGGACGGCGCGGAGGCCGAGGTGCCGCTCGACGCGCTGCGGGTCGGCGATGTGGTCCGGGTCCGTCCGGGCGAGCGCGTCGCCGCCGACGGCGCCGTGGTGTCCGGCACCAGCCTCGTCGACGAGAGCATGGTCACCGGCGAGGCGGCACCGGTGCGCAAGGGGCCGGGCGATCGGACGGTCGGCGGCACCCTCAACGGCCGCGGCAGCCTCGATCTCCGCGTCGATGCGGTCGGAGGCGCCACCGTGCTCGCCCAGATCGCCGCCATGGTGGAGCGCGCCCAGGGCGGCAAGCTGCCGATCCAGGCGCTGGTCGAACGTGTGACCGGGCGCTTCGTACCGGTGGTGATCGCGATCGCGGTCGCGACCTTCCTCGGATGGCTGCTGCTGGGGCCGGCACCCGCCCTGGGAAC
>Ga0160427_10000816_pt1 | contig 18947 bp, 17 predicted proteins | sample SolpanmetagenomL_FD_108194 | JGI IMG/M metagenome (GOLD analysis project Ga0160427, IMG submission 108194) | Solar panel surface microbial communities from Lawrence Berkeley National Laboratory, California, USA - L | ecosystem: Engineered > Built environment > Solar panel > Unclassified ...
ACCGCGTCGATGGACAGGCCTTCGAGGTTGACGATGCCGCCGACCGCGCCGGCGAGTGCCAGGATCACGACGAGCCAGCGGCGGCGGATGAGGAGGGCGAACCAGGCGTTCATGGCGCCCTCAATCTGTCGAGCCGAGGAGCGCGCGCATCAGGATGGCCTTGAGGCCGAAGCTTCCCTGCGTCGCCACCGTCTCACCCGCCGCCACGCCGGACGTCACCTCGACCCAGTCGGCACGCTGGATACCGAGCTTGAGGTCCCGTTTCTCGAAGCGGTCGTCGCCGGTTCGCACGAAGGCGATGGGGCCACCCTCGGTCTGCTGGATCGCCGCGGCCGGAACCGTGACGCCCTCGCGCCCGAGATCGGCGGCGATCTCGACGGAGACGAACATGTTGGCGCGCAACGTCCCGTCCGGATTGGCGATCTCGATGCGGGCCGGGGCGGTGTTGGTCGTCGGGTCGATGGCCGCGTTGACCGAGCGCACCCGTCCCTCGAAGCGCGGATGCGCCGTGACCGGGGCTTCGATGGTCGCCCAGTCGCCGGCCTTCACGGGGGCGATGTCGTGGCCGTAGAGGTTGGCCAGCACCTGGATCTGCGACGGGTCCGCCACCGTGAAGGCGTCGCGGTTGGTGTCGACCACCTCGCCCAGGGTGATCCCCGCCATCGTCACCACGCCGTCGATGGGCGAGACGATGGCGCTGGTGCCGGGGGCCTGCCCAGGCGCGGGGGCAAGGCGCTCGTACTGCGCCCGGTAGAGGTCGACCTGCGACCTGGCGGACAATGTGGCCGCATGGGCCTTGGCGAGGTCGACCTGGCGCCGGTCGACCTCGGCCTGGGCGACCCCGCCGAGCTTCACGAGGTCGCTGCCGCGCTTCAGGTTGGTCTCGGCGACCTTCTCCGTCGCCTGCGCCTCGCCGAGGCTGGCCTGCGCGGCGGCGAGGCCGTTGCGCGCATCGAGAACGCCGGAGGCATCGAGGGTAGCCAGCGTCTGGCCGGCCTTCACCCGGTCGCCGGGCTGCACCGAGAGGCTGAGAACCCGCCCCGAGGTGCGGGGCTTGAGGCGAGTGACCCGGCGCTCGTCGAAGGCGACCATTCCGGGGGTTCGGACGGGCAGGACGATCCAGCGGGTCTCGGATTGCCCGAAGGCCAGTCCGAGACGGCGTTGTCCATCGGTATCGAGCCGGACGACATTGTCCTCTGTCGGCTGCTCGGAGGCGGCAGGGGTCGTCGTTGCGGCCTCGGGTGCCGCGGGCGCCAACCCGGCCGTCTGGAGAAGCGGTTCGACATAAGGCCGGACGGCGTCGCGATACCACCAGCCGGCCAGCCCGAGCGCGGCCAGACAAACGACCAGGAGCCATCGCGAACGCAACCCGATCCTCGTGGATGCGGGACCGGGTGCCTCGGAGCCGATGGGTGTTCCCGTCGTGCCCGATGCAGCGGCATTCGCCGACGTCCGCACCCCGCCACGGTCGACGATCTCGGCATCGTCGGTCCCGGGCATGTCGGTCTCCGCCTCCCTCAGCACGTTATCGATCCAAACCAGATTAGAGTTGTTCTAAGACATAGGGCGTACCACCGCACCCGCCATTAAATTCGCGTTCACACTCGTGGTCCCGGGACCGGTTCCGAACCACATCACGCATCGGGGATAGGGGCGTGAGCCCGTGAGGGGACCGGGTTGGCCAAGCTGCTTCTGATCGAGGACGATGCCGCGACGGCCGAGGAGATCCTCGCCGACCTGCGCGGGCGGGGGCACGAGGTCGCGTGGGCCGCCACCGGGCCGGAGGGTGCGGATGCGACCCGTTCGGGGACCTGGAACGCCATCGTCCTCGACCGGATGCTGCCGGGCCTGGACGGGCTCACCCTGCTGCGTGACCTGCGCGCCGCCGGGGACCGGACGCCCGCACTCGTCCTGAGCGCGCTGGGCGACGTCGACGAGCGCATCCGGGGCCTGCGCGCCGGCGGCGACGACTACCTGGGCAAGCCTTTCGTGCTGGGGGAGCTCGCGGCCCGGATCGAGGCCCTGTTGCGGCGTCCGACCGACTCCCGCGAGACGGTGCTCAGGGTGGGGACACTGGAACTCGACCTCATCGCCGGGACCGGACGCCGGGGCGTCCGCGATCTCGACCTGCTGCCGCGCGAGCTCAAGCTGCTCGAATACCTGATGCGCCGGCCGGGCCAGGTCGTGACACGGGCGATGATGTTCGAGGAGGTCTGGAACTACCGGTTCGCCCCCAAGTCCAATCTCATCGACGTCCACGTCGGACGCCTGCGAAAGAAGCTTGAGGTCGATGGCGAGCCGATCCTCATCCACAACGTCCGGGGAGAGGGCTTCACCCTGACACCCGATGTCTAGGCTCGTCCGCTCCTTCGCGTTCCGCTGGGCGCTCGGCATCGCCCTGTGGTCGACCCTGCTGTCGTTGATGCTGTTCGCCTTCGTGTACTGGCAGACCGCGGCGTTCATGCAGGACGAGCTCAACCAAGTGCTTCGACACGAGGTCCGTTATGCCGCCCAGGACCCGCGACAGGCGGCGGGCCGCATCGAGACCTGGATCAGCGAGGATCTGCACAGCGTCCACTTCGCCGGCCTGTTCACGGCCGATGGGGGCAGGCTCGCCGGGAATCTGGATGCGCGGCCCGCCGATTTGCCCCTGGACGGCGAGGTCCGCCGGATCGGCACGGAGGTCGCCATCGCCGGACGACGCCTGCACGAGGACCTCTGGTCGGCGGCGGTGGCCCTGAGCGACGGGACCGTCGTGGTCGTGGCCCATGACACCGACGAGATCGACCGTGCCAAGGCCACGGTGATCCGGGCACTCGGCCTCGCCCTCGTCCCGACCCTGGCCTTTTCCATCCTCGGCGGCGTGCTGCTCGCCGGGCGTGCCAAGCGCAGGCTGGCATCGACCGAAGCGGCGGTCGCGCGGGTGATGCGCGGGGACCTGCGCCAGCGGCTGCCGGTCGGCGAGGCCGGTGACGAGTTCGACCGCCTGGCGCGGGACGTCAACGGTATGCTCGACGAGATCGAGCGCCTTGTGGACGAGGTGCGCGGGGTGGGCGACGCCGTCGCCCACGATCTCCGGACGCCCCTGACGCGCCTGCGGCTGCGGCTTGAGCGGGGCCGCGATCAAGCCCGCGACATCGTGGAGTTGCGCGAGGCGGTGGACCAGGGCCTGGTCTGGATCGACCAGACCCTTGAGATGGTGACGGCGGTGCTGCGCATCGGCGAGATCGAGCATGGCCGCCGATGCGCCGCCTTCGGTCCTGTCGACCTCGGGCTCGTGGTGAGCGAGGCGGCGGAACTGTTCGAGCCCCTCGCCGAGGATAAGGGGGTCGAACTCAAGACGGCGGTCGACGCGGGTGTCCCGGCCATCGAGGGCGACCGGAGCCTCATCTTCGAGGCGATCTCGAACCTCCTCGACAACGCGATCAAGTTCACGCCGGCCGGGGGCAGCGTCAGGGTTGGTCTCGTCCGATGCGAAGGCGATGGCAATGCCGTGATATCGGTCGAGGACACGGGTCCGGGCATCGCCGCCGGCGAGCGCGACCAGATCTTCAAACGATTCTATCGCGCGGAACGCGCCCGACAGACGCAGGGAAATGGCCTCGGCCTCGGCCTCGTCGCCGCCATCGCCAAGCTGCACGGGTTCTCGCTGGCCGTCGGCGAAGGGCCTGCCGGGGGAAGCCGTTTCGAGGTGGGATGCCCGACGTCGGATCGTCGTACGACCCTCGTGGGATGACGCGTCCCCGGTAAGCAGGTCGCGGGATGGCGGACGGCGCGGTTCGTTGAGGAACGAAACGCCGACCACTTCCCGTCAAGGCCTTGGCCGAAAAATGAATTTAATTTTAAGAATTGTTCTAATCTGCCCTTCGGTGTGAAGTGCCGGCCATGATGTCGATGCACCCTCGCGCCGTTCGAATGTGGGCAAGCGCCGTCCTTGTCTTGGCGACGATGACGGCGCCGGTCGCGGCGGCGTCCCCGCAAATCCGTAAGGACGCCCCCCTGTCGTTCTCCGAGCCGGTCGGCGTGCCTCACAAGCACTGCGGGGGCTCCTGCATCAGTCGGGGATCGCTGCAATGGTATTGCAGGGCGGACCAGAGCTGCGAGCTGAACTGCTCGACCGCCCCGCCGGGCATGGAATGCCACGGCGGCGAGGACTGAAGGCCGTCGGACGGAAATGGCGAATGGTCGGGCGCCATGGGTGTCCCGGGGCCGACGGCATGACCCGCTTCGCGTCGAGCCCTCGATGGGGCGAACCGACGGGCGTCGACGCCGACGCATGATCATTTTGAAGAGGAAGTGACCTTGAATATCGCCGATAACGACAAGCTGGACACCAAGACCTTCGAGATGCAGGGCAAATGCCCGTTCGGGGGTGACCGGATCGGCGGCGCCGTCGGCACCACGCCGGTTCTCTCGGATTGGTATCCGAACCGGCTGAAGGTCGAGCTCCTCCATCAGGACGGACCGCAGGCCAACCCGCTCGGCGCGGACTTCGACTACAAGGCGGCCTTCGAGACGCTCGACCTCGATGCGGTGAAGCGGGACATCAAGGCCTTCCTCACGACGTCCGTCGCCTGGTGGCCATCCGATTACGGCAATTACGGCCCGCAGATGATCCGCATGGCCTGGCATGCGGCGGGCACCTACCGGATCGCCGATGGGCGTGGCGGAGCCGGCGAGGCGCTCCAGCGCTTCGCGCCGATCAACAGCTGGTGGGACAACGGCAACACCGACAAGTCACGGCGCCTGATCTGGCCGATCAAGCAGAAGTACGGCAGCGCCCTCTCCTGGGGTGACCTGATGGTCCTGACCGGTAACTGCGCCCTGGAGATCATGGGCTTCCCGACCTACGGCTTCGCCGGTGGCCGCCACGACGCCTGGGAGGCCGATAACGCCACCTACTGGGGTCCGGAGATCTGGGACCCGACAGACGTCAAGTCGTTCGACAGCATGGTGACCCGGGACAAGCGCTGGCGCGGCCGGAACGGCGATGCGGACTACGACCTCGAAAACCCGCTGGCCGCGTCTCACCAGGCGCTGATCTACGTGAATCCCGAGGGTCCCTACGCCAACGGCGACCCGATGGGCTCGGCCCGTGACATCCGCACCACCTTCACCCGGATGGCGATGAACGACGAGGAGACCGTCGCGCTGATCGCCGGCGGGCATGCCTTCGGCAAGAGCCACGGCATGGTCTCGGCCGATCAGGTCGGGCCCCCGCCCGAGATCGCCCCGATCGAGGCGATGGGCCTGGGCTGGCACAACCCGAAGGGCACCGGCTTCGCGCAGTACACGATGACCAACGGCATCGAGGGCAGCTGGACGCCGAACCCGACCCAGTGGGACAACGCCTACCTGGAGAACCTCTTCAAGTTCGAATGGGTGCAGACCAAGAGCCCGGCCGGTGCCACGCAGTGGACCCCCGCCGACCCGAATGCGCCCAAGACCCCCGACGCGCACGTCCCGGGCCAGATGCACGGCCTGATGATGATGACCAGCGACATCGCCCTCAAGGTCGATCCCGAGTACCGCAAGGTCTGCGAGAAGTTCCTGAACGACTTCGACGCGTTCACCCTGGCCTTCTCGAAGGCCTGGTACAAGCTGACCCACCGCGACATGGGTCCGAAGGAGCGTTACCTCGGCCCCGAGGTCAGGATCGAGGACGACCTGCTGTGGCAGGACCCGATCCCGCCGCGCGACCACGCGCTCATCGATGACGGCGACGTCGCCGCGCTGAAGCGGGACATCCTGGCGACAGGCCTGTCGGTCTCGGACCTCGCCTTCACGGCATTCTCGGCGGCATCGACCTATCGCGACAGCGACAAGCGCGGTGGTGCCAATGGCGGTCGGCTGGCGCTCGCCCCGCAAAAGGATTGGGCGATCAACCGGCGCACCGTGCCTGTGGTCGCCGCGCTCCGTCCCATCGCCGATGCGTTCAACGGACGTGGCGGCGCCAAGAAGGTGTCACTTGCCGACCTCATCGTGCTCGGCGGCTGCGCCGCCGTCGAAAAGGCGCTGGCCGATGGCGGCCACGCGGTGGAGGTTCCGTTCACCCCCGGCCGCGTCGACACCCGCAAGGACCTGACCGACATCGAGATGTTCACGTGGCTGAAGCCCGTCGTGGACGGCTTCCGGAACTTCGTGGCGGACGATTATGCGCCCATCACGTCGGGTCGCGTCTCGCCGGAAGAGCTCTTCCTCGACAAGGCGTATCTCCTCTCGCTTACCGCACCCGAATGGGTCGTCCTGGTCGGTGGCCTGCGTGCGCTCGGAGCCAACCACGATGGATCGAAGCACGGCATCTTCACCGACCGGGTCGGCGTCCTCTCGAACGACTTCTTCGTCAACCTGACCAGCGTCGACCTCGAATGGCGCAAGGCCGACGAGGCGGGCATGACCTTCGATCTGGTCGACCGCGACGGCGGCGCGACGAAGTTCACCGCAACCCGCTGCGACCTCGTCTTCGGGTCGAATTCGCAACTCCGCTCGGTGGCCGAGGTTTATGCCGCCGGCGACGGCGCGGGCCGGTTCGCGAAGGACTTCGTGAAGGTCTGGAACAAGGTCATGATGCTGGATCGCTACGACGTCCGGTCCTGACCGACCCATGCCGTGACGGCACCGCAAAAGCAGCCAAGGGCGGGGCATCCGGTGAAGGAGGACCCGCCCTTGGCATCTTCAGGGGCATTCGGCGCAATCCTAAATTCGGTGTCATTTTCGAACGCTTCTAAACTGTAGCCGTTTCCAAGGTTCACATCGCCCGTCCGGGCGGTGCCGCTCCAAGGTCAAATCGGCACCTCATGAAGAACGCTCGTTTCCTCTCGGCCCTGCTCCTCGTCGGGACCGCCCTGCCGCTCCCCGTCCTCGCCAACGGCGCGCCGACCGCCGCACCCTCGGCCCCGAGCGCGATGAAGGTCCTTTCGCGGATCGACCTCGCCCAGGCCGATCAGCCCACCGCCAAGAGCACCGACGACGTCCGCAGCGCGTCGCAGACCAGGACCGCCAGCCCGCAGCCGGTCGGCGCCTTCCCGACCAACGAGATGTCGGGGATGCCGGTCATCGGCCTCGACGGCGACGCGGACGCGATCAAGAAAGATGTCGCGGCCCTCCAGCAGACCCTGACCGAGCTGCAGCAGCTCCAGCTCCAGACCAAGCAGGCGCACTGGAACGCCTCCGGCACCCTGTACTACCCGCTGCACCTGCTGCTTCAGGAGCACTACGAGGGCCTGTCCAAGTACGCCGACACCATCGCCGAGCGCCTGCTCGCCGTCGGGACCTCAGCGGACGGCCGCGCCAACACCATCGTGAAGACCTCCGGCGTTCCGGAGATCCCCGGCGGCTTCCTCGACGACGCCCAGATCCTGGTCTGGTTCACCAACGCCTACAAGCGGGTCGGCGAGGAGGTGAACGCAGCCATCAAGGCCACGGAGAAGGTCGATCCGACGACGTCCAACCTTCTGCAGGAAGTCGAGCACGGCGTCGCCAAGTACCAGTGGCAGATGCGCGCCCAACTGCAGCGCACGAAGACCGACCCGAACACGGGTTGGGACCTGAACGACAACAAGCCCGTCGACCTGTCGCCGCAGCCCGTCCAGAAGCCCGGTGATCCGAAGCAGTAATCGAGAATGCGCGGCCTGGCCTCGACGAGGATCGTCCATGCCGGGCCGTGCACTTGCCGTCATGCTCCAGTTTTGATTAATTCCAATCGACCATGGATTACCGCGATACGGCTTCCACTTGGCGTGCCCTGACGCCTATTCAGAGACTGATGCTGCGCCGACTGCGTCGTGACGGTCCCTTGGTCGGGTTACAGCCATGGGAGATGCGGACCGTGCGCTCCTTGCTTGACCGGCGCCTGGTCAGGCCGCGGTGCGCGACCCGCGACGGGCGCACACATGCCGGACTGTGGTTCCTGACGAGGCGTGGTGCGAGCCTCCTGCCAGGGGGGGGCGAGGGTACCGTCGACCCTTCGCCGGTCGATCACGGCTGAAGGTCGGTACCGCCCCCGGATGCTCCCTTCGTGCGGAAGAACAGGATGCCCGGGCGGCAACCGCCAACGCCGCTCCATCACGGAAGCCAACCGAGAGGCCACGCGATGCGAACCACCAGTTCGACCTATGACCGCACTACCATTCTTCTGCATTGGCTCATGGCTGCGCTTGTGCTGTTCCCCTGGCTCATCGGCACCTTCCTCGAAGACCTCGTGCCGAAGGGTGCGCTTCGGTCGGGAATCTGGTCGGCCCACTTCGTCCTGGGCTTCGCCTTCACCGGCGTCATCGTCGCGTTGCTGGCCTGGCGGCATACGAAGGGCCGCCAGTTGCCGGTCGAGGATCCGGGTCCCCTTCATGTCCTCGCCAAGACGACCCATGCCGCCCTGTACATGCTGCTCTTCGCCATCGCCGGGCTCGGCATCGCCAACGCCTTCGTGCGCGGCGTCACCCTGATCGGACCGATTGCCCTGCCGCAACTCGGTGATCCGGAATGGCGCAAGCCACTGACCCAGTGGCATGGGCTTGCCGCCAACATCCTGATGGCGGTCGCCGCCTTCCATGCCGCCGCCGCGCTCGTCCACCATTACCTCTGGCACGACGCCGTGCTGCGCCGCATCCTTCCGGGCCGTGCCCCCTCCGCCCCTCTCGAAAGACACTGACGACGATGCGACGTATCCATAAGGAAAACCATCTGATCGACCGCATCGGCTGGCTGCGCGCCGCCGTGCTCGGCGCCAATGACGGCCTCGTCTCCACCGCGAGCCTCATCGTCGGCGTGGCCGCGTCATCCGCCGCCTCCGGGGAGATCCTCGTCGCCGGGACAGCGGGCCTCGTGGCCGGTGCGATGTCGATGGCGGCGGGCGAGTACGTCTCGGTGAGCTCCCAGTCCGACACCGAGCAGGCCGACCTCGCCCGTGAGCGACGCGAGCTCGAAGAGGACCCGGCCGCCGAGCGGGAGGAACTGGCGGGAATCTACGTCGCGCGCGGCCTCGACCATGAGCTTGCGCTGAAGGTGGCGGAGCAGCTCATGGCGAAGGACGCGCTGGGCGCCCATGCCCGGGACGAACTCGGCATCTCCGAGTTCACCACGGCGCGTCCGATCCAGGCCGCGTTGACGTCAGCGGCGACGTTCTCCGCCGGGGCGGCCCTCCCCTTGCTCGTTGCCGCGCTCTCACCGACGAACGTCGTGGTTTACACGGTGTCGGGCTCCTCCCTACTGTTCCTGGCCGTACTCGGCGCGCTCGGGGCCAAGGCAGGGGGCGCCGCCATTCCGCGAGCGACCGCGCGGGTGGCGTTCTGGGGCGCGGCGGCGATGGCCGTCACGGCCGGCATCGGCCATCTCGTCGGAAAGGCCGTCTGAGCGACCGGTCGTTGGTCGCGGCATTAAGGCACCTGCTGGTCGATGCCGAGCAGGCAGGCTCCTGCCTCGATGAACCCGATGCAACTTGCCCCGAGAAGCAATCGTCCTGCGACGATGAGGGCCATACCGATGCTTCCCGTCAGGGGTCATTCGACGGTCTTGCGGTTGTCGTTTGCGGAAATTCCGATGCGGGAGTCGCGACGTACCGTCGTCACCCCGGCACGGATCGAGCGCATCCGGTCCTCGTTCGGCAGGCGACGGATCGCTCTCATGACAGCATCCCCTGCGGCGAGCCACCATGGCACGACCATGCGGCCCGCGACGAACGGAGCCGCAGGATTCCCATGGCGGCCGACGGCACCGTGCTTCTGGTAGTGGGCCGCCGTCTTCACTTGGGACATGGCGAGGAGGGTTCGGTTAATCCATGGCCGGGGTCGGCCACCACCGATCCGATGCCGTTGGCCATGACGGCCGGCGTTGCGGATCGGCCTCGGCCAGGGATTGCGGGGAACCGCTCCAACCATGCCTGAGGCAGGGGATCGTTCCCGAGTCATTGCATCCGTCGGCCCATGCAGGCGTCGGTGACGTACTGCCCGGTCTCGACGTCCCTGACGGAGATGCGTTGCCCCTCCGCCCTGAACCGTTCGAGGTCCTCGGCGGAGACGTAGGTCTTGCTCCCAGGATCGTACAGCCGGGAGCCGCCCTAGCGCTTGAGCTGAGTGATGGATCGCAGATTCTTCTTAGGCATCGCTTCCGTGGGGCTGGCGTCGCCGACGGCGCGACCCATTCCATACCTTAGAACAATTACAGTCTGAGATTTGGGCGTGCAATGATTGATCAGGCGCTGGGCCGGTCAGATCGCCGGCCTCGTGGCCCGTGCCGGTACCGCCGCGCGAGCCATTGAGGGAACTCAGTCGATGGTCCTTCGCAATGCGATGGTCGTGTCAGGGGCGAACTCGTAGATCCATATCGCCCCGGTTGCGAGTGCGCGGCACTCGACGTCGCCCCTCCCAAGACCTTCGAGTGCCATCACAAGGTCCCGCAGCGCGTTGCCGTGGCCAACGACGAGCGTCGGACCGCACATCGTCGCCGGCTGGACGTGCCTCAGGTGGAAAGGGACGACCCGCGCGATGGTGTCCATGAGGCTTTCGCCGTTCGGCGGCCGGCGCTTGTACGACCAACGCCACTCCTCGACCCGCTCGCTTCCGTCGGTCGTCGGACCCGCCCGCTGACCTTGGTCCCGCTCGGCCTGGCGTATCCAGTTCCGCAGCGTCTCGCCCGAGCAGCCGATCTTCGCGGCAATCGAGCGGATTGCATCGTACTGGGAATCATGCACGCCCTGGTGCTCCAACACCATCCGCACAGCGCGCTCGCGGACCTCAGGGGAAAAGGGTGGGGTTCGCTTCGTCATGGCTCCATCCTCGCAAGAGTTGGGGCCTCCCGAAAACCCGGCGCGGTTCAGACCATCCGATCTCAGAACGCTGGGACAACAACGCCTTCGCTTCTGCGTCGCGCTCGTTCGCGACAATAGTCGCTCATCACATCTTCTTCCTATCGGTCGAAAGGGCAGCTACAACCTCCAGCGGCTAGAGGTGCGAGAGGTTAGTGATGGACATCGCAATCGGTGAGCTATCTCTGCGAACCGGGGTGAAGGTGCCAACGATCAGGTATTATGAGCAGGTTGGGTTGATGCCGGCGCCAATCCGGACGGCTGGATCGCAACGCCGTTACGGCGTGGCGGAGGTAGCCCGGCTGAACTTCATCCGCCACTCCCGAGAGCTCGGCTTCGAGGTCGAGGCAATCCGCGAACTACTTTCGATGCACACGCATCCGGATCAATCATGCGCCGACGTTGACCTGATTGCGCGCCGCCATCTCGTAGAGGTCGAGCGGCGGATCGCGCGGCTCACCGCCCTTAGGGTCGAACTATCGCGCATGATCGAAGAATGCGGCAACGGCAGAGTCGGTGAGTGCCGGGTTATCGCAACGTTGACGGACCACGGGCAGTGCGATGACCCGAGCCACCATGCAGATATTCAGGGTGCGACCACACCCCGAACCGTTCCGGAGGCCTAAGCGGACCTACCTTTCGTGGTAGGGATTGCCTTCAGGACCCGAGGCTCGACGAAGCAGGCCCCTAGATTGCGGTAGTAGGGGACTGGGGCAGGGCCTGAAGGGGCCCATACACCGGCCGTCCGCAAGGCGCCGAAGCCCATTGGAGTTCGAGGACGGTTCTAGTCACGCGCCGTCGAGAAGGGCTTGGCGTGATCATCGCCTCAGTCAATCTCCCGCCGTTCGTACGCGAGTCTATTGGTTTAGCTCCTTTTTTCGAGGATGGGGAGTGAGGCCGATCGAGGCCGATCGGAGGACGTGCCGGACCCGTTACCACTCGGGGCACCGCCTCGGTCACACGCCGCGGCCGCCGCAGCCCGATCCAGACGCTCGATCTCAGAGACGATGAAGGCCCGTGATGGACGAGGTCCTCGCGGTGGTGTTCCGGCGTGAAGCACGTTCTGCCCCATGTCCAGCAGCCGGGTACCGTAACTTCCGAGGGTTCCAGGAGGGAGTTGGCGATGTGGGCCATGGCGGCGAGGCCGGGGTCTCCGAGCATGCATCCATCATCGTGCTCCGGCGTCGATTTCTCCACCATGACTTGGCGCTCCCGCCTGACCGCGATGTCCTCCAATGCGCCTATCGACCGCTCCTGTGGGCAATGGCCCGGCTCGATATGCCGCCCGGCCATTCCTGACGTTCCGTGAAGGTCGGAAACAGCATTGAGCCGCATTTTCAGCAGATGCGTGGCGCCAGCAAGTAGTGATGTGCCTGAGGCTGCTGCCGCGTGGTCCAATCTAAAACTCCGGAATGGGTTATGGCTCACCCTACCGAGTACCTGCTCCCAGGAAGCGCTCGATCCGTCAGAACGTGACCTTCGCGCACGGCTCCGGACTGAAGATTGCCACCGCGGACCGGACCGGCCGGACATAGAGGCCAGGGACTGCTTAACCGTGCGCCGACTCAAACCTCCAGTGACTAGAGGTTTTTCTTGAAATCAGTTCTTCGCCTGGGGTAGTATTGCAATGTGCCCGGGAGGCACTGACCGATTGCGGAGTTTCCGTGATGAACATCGGGTTTTTCGCCGACGACAGCTCGGCCTGCCACGCCGCCCTACTTGCGAATAATGCCCTTCTTAAGGAGGGCAGGTCCGACACCGGCATTCTTGCCGGTGGATCCAACATCGTCGACGCCGTCCCGGCTTACCTCGACGAAGCCACGGGAAGCGACCGCAACCTCATGGTTGCGCTCCCCTTGGCGCAGCTCGACAATACCGCCATCCGCAGCCGGCTCGACCTCGCCGTCGTCGCTTTCGGTCCAGATCCACTGGCCCATGACGGGGCCCGGCGCGTCATGGCCTGGAAGGCTGCGCAGCCGACGGATGGCTTGCCCCCGCCATGGATGCTCGCAGCTTGCGGCCGTGCACTCCCGGACGCGCCGCGCGCGCTGCCCATCCGGATCGGGGCGCTCCGGCGCTCCGAGGCCAGCAGCCTCCGGAGCGGATGCACCTGCGCCAGCCTTCGCTGGCGTGCGGTCGGCCTCGCGGCCACGCTGCTGATCGCGGCCGACGATCCCTACGCCACCCGGATCGACCCAGCCCGCGTGGTCCAGGCCGTGACCTCTGGCGCGACAGTCGCCGAAATCGGGCTTAGGGCCGATCTGCTCGACCTCGCCGCGGAGCTCGATGAACGCACCGCGGACATGGCCTACTTGAACTCGCACCGGCGTCCGCCGACGGATCCGTTCCGACGCATCGCGCGCCGCGGTTCCGGACGAGCGTTCCGCGAATGCCGGAAACCCCTTCCCGCACCTGTTTCCGAAGCGTCCCGTCATTCCGCGGACTGCGCCTGTTCCGTTCCCGTCTGAGTTGGAGGTCGTCATGAAAGCTCGTCGCAAGATCCTTCCCGCCGGCCTTCCGTCCCAAGGTCGGGACGCGGCACGCCCGACGCGCCTCCGGGATGCCAGAAAGGGGCGTCGCAGGACTGTGCCGCGGAGCGCGATGGACCGCTCCAGGGGTATCGCGCCACAACTGCCGGCCGGCGTCCCCCAAGGGGTCGGCCACGGCATCGACTGGGACACCCTTCCGATTTCCATGCTTCTCGACAGCGACTTCGACATGGAGGACGAGGAGGCCATCCTCGGACATGCCAAGTCCATGGCATTCGCCATCAGGGACGAGGAGGACGGGCTCTAGGCGTGATCGACGCCCTAGCTACTCGTGGAGCACGCCGCCGAAGGGCCGGCGTCGGACGGGGCGTCGAAAAGTTCGGTCAGGGGCCAGCGCAAGGCGGCCTCCTAAATACGCGCCATCCAGCAAGATCAACGATCCACGCATCCGGGTAGTCGATCCGTCGAATTTCGACAAAATCATCTTACCTGTCAGGACGTTATCAGTAGGATATTTGTTGGCGCACGGTCGCCTTTCGACGACGCCAGTCGAAACTTAAGTGGCGTCCAAGAATGATTGGCGCACCCGACACGATTCGAACGTGTGACCTTTGCCTTCGGAGGGCAACGCTCTATCCAGCTGAGCTACGGGTGCTGACCGTGTCGTTTTGGTAGCCCATGGGAGATTCGTGAGTGAAACCAATCTTCTACGCTGTCAGTGGAGTGACCATAATCCAGAGCCATAGGGTTGGCAACGGTCACGCTGATAGCTGTTTCCGCCTCGCCGTTGTGACACCAGCGTGACAGGCTTGGCCACCCAGGGAACCACCGCTTATAGCCAAGGCAGCCCAACAAAGTGGAACGCCTGGATCACGGCTTTGCCACGAATCACAGGTTCCGAGAGCCAAGGGTCTGATGCCGCGATGTCAGCCTCTGCCCGGTGGTAAGCCTGGAGGAACGCTGTGCTGTGAGGGCTGTCCATCTGACGTGCCAACTCAATCACGGCAGTAGCGTTAGCCATGACTGTTTCGTCACTTTCAAGAGATTCGTATCGCATCTGTGACCCCAAAGCCGAGCCTGAGAACATCAGGAGTTACTCAGGAGCGAGAGAGCAAGTTCCGAGTTTCGCTGCGGCAAAGCGCCTGCCGTTACCTCTCAGCGCGACGGCTGTTCAAACTGCCGCCCTCGTACAGGATGACTGGATGACGCTGGGCGAAACTTACACCAAGATCGAACTTGGCTGAGCCGGACTTGGATGTACCACGGTTAGGATTGCTGACGCTGAAGTCGATTGTTGACCGGGCAGCACACTTCATTGCAGATGGGTTGCACACTACTTTGAGTGTACCAGGGCGATGGACGTACCTACGGACGGGCCACTGATTTATAGCCCGTCGCTTCTCCGCGATAAGGTCAGCCTGTGTGTATCGATGCCCGTAGAACATGACTGTCGGACCGTACATATACGGAACTCCGGCTATCGGGCTTGCATCGTTAGAAGACCATATTTGTAGATAGCGGCTGGCAATCGAAGCGGTGCGTTCGTTCATCTCCTGTAGGCCAATAGCATGGGCCGAGGCCGAGCCCAGGAACGCCGGAACCACGAAGATCAACAATTTACGTTTCAGCATCTAGACCGCCGACAGTTTGAGACGAGGCTTACGATAGTTTCGGTGCTCCTCAGTACCCTCAAGGCTGCACTAGCCACCCCATCACCCCATCTGTCCGCCCGGAGGTAACTCGCTGTCTTGATCCATTAGGCTCCCTCCCGGGCGCAGCCTCAAAGGATTCAGCATACCTTACCCGAGCACGCACCGAGTGGGCCGTTCGCCGAGTTGCATCAGCTTGGTCCGGGATCAGCACCTTTCTGACACCACGATCAGCCAAGGGCGTTCGGTCCTTTTTGACCTCTATCCTTGCAACCTGAGCTACCTCCGGTCTCCGTGGAGGCAGGGGGGCCGCTACTACCATGCTCTCCAGTTTCGCACTGCTTCCACGTTCTTCGGGGGTATCCTTCAGGTGGAACTCTAATGGTGGCTGAGATGAGCGTGAGGCCTGTTTTGCTGGGACATTTTGGACAGGATCAACCCAACTGCCGGAGCCGAATTGAGCCGAGTTGCGGTTTGCCGGAGCAGCTTCAGGCGGAGGAGCGGAGTGAGCTTGTGTCGCCACCCGTGCTGCCGATGGTGATCCAGCAGTCGGTGTGTTCTTCGTTTCAGAGTCGCTTCTGGAGCCAATTGAGACAAATGCCACAGTGGTAGCCACCCCAGCCGCAAAGGCAGCTCCGATGACGTAGCGAGACGCTAGTTGGGCAGCCATCTGCAGCTTCAACTCCAATCACGGGGGATGACCAAAGGAACACGCCGCTGGACAGCATGGTTCCGAAAGGCTCCTCACTGGGATAGCGGGACAAGCTTGCTCATAAGTTGTAGCGGAGATCCACCAGCGGCCTTTCTACCTTCAAGGCACTGTGACCTTAAACAGCTTTCGTGGCCGCTGGAGATCGTATGGCTGCCGTCTAGGATTAACCCAATCAGCTAAGTTGCCGGATCAACTCGGGTGTACTCCGGGTGTTGAGCCAAAGGTTCAGCAAATTCCTCATTCGCTCAGACGGAATGAAGAGGTGTATCGGGTCGTATCGCCTGATCTGAGAACGCCAGATCCACTGGAGCATTCCAGAAAGAGCGTAGAGGTCGGAATTGAACTTGATGCCCTCTCCATTGAGGTATTGGCGGATTACTGGATTCGGAAAAACGTTGCATAGGTAAGCTAATGAGCGCCTATCAATGTGGTCGTTGGTAGCTCTGCAGTTAAACGCTAGAAAGCCTTTCGTGTAACGTTCACCCTTCAATTTGTTTTCGTAATCGCAAAATGTTGTCCATACGTTATGCTTTGACGGGGTATCAGCAATTTTCTTGAAGTATTTTGGGTGGAACCCTTTAAGTCAGCCAAAGCCGACGTCTTTTGACTAACCTGATTTTGATACCAGCCAACCGATAACGGCTGACGCTTGCCAGATTGAGCACCTACCTTATTCATTGAACCATCGTAGACGGTGATGAGATCCTTAAATTGTGACTTGATAATAGACTCATCACAATGATTCGCCCAATGCTCAAGTTTATGGTCAACCAAGGTCAACATACGATACGTGTGTCCGTGCTTGGTTAGGTATGCCGACATAGGCGAACCTTCAAAGAGATAGGTCAGGACATAGACATCAGCGAATACGCTCAGAAACTCTGAAGGGAACTCTTCTAGGACTACCTTTTCGCCAAAAAGCACAAGCTTGTTGTTGTCACACAATCGCTTAAAACCGCTGAACCTGCCATAGTAAGCTTGATCTTCTTCGCCACTCCAGAATAATCGGCATGTAACATCGTCCTTTACTACATGACCGGAACTAACCAATAATCTAAGATCTGGATCACTAATTTGTTTGAAGAATGAGACACACTCCATAACTTCATCCAGAATTAGAACGTAACTACGCTCTTTGATTGCTTGCTTTATCTCCCGATTAAGAAGCGAGAACAGTGAATGTGTTGTAGCTACATTATGACCATTTCTAATCAGGTTGAGAAGACTCTTCGTCTTACTCCCATATTCCAATTCATCAGGTTGACGGAAGTTAGCCCACGTGCAGCCTTGTATAACCCGCCCAACCTCAGTTAAGAATGGTGTCACGTATATGATATTGACATAATCACCCACGAGTTCATTCATCTCTTTGGTTATGTGTGTGGTCTTTCCCGAGCCCATGATTGAGTCGATGACATGAATCATAATCTATATATCTCAGTTTATGTGATATCTATGTTGTTATTACCTATAGATCTTCCTTTTAAGGAAACAGGCGTCTACCCCTAAGGAAAATGGTTCTCAGGTCCGGTTTTGTTTTCGAGAGTTCCGGACTTTGCCCGATGCCCTGGCTTGTCATCACCGAAGCCCCTCCAAGGCATTGAAGTAATCAAGCCTCTCCTGCCTCTCCTTCTCGTCATCCTCCTTCACAATCTTCGCAATGGTCACACCGGCCGGACCAAGGCTTTCGTTGATCAGAGTGGCAATGACCTTACTGGCTTTAGGAGGAAGCTTGTCATAAGCGATCTTTGGCTTACCACCGTTCTTATCAGGCCAAGACTTTGAGTTAAGAGTGGTCAACCCTCTAACCCGTCTCACCAATTGAAACCTGAATGCCTGATCTGACTTGAACCTTTGTCCTTCAAGGTATTCTATCAGATACATAGCCAATATTGTATCAACGACCTTACTCGGCTCAACGTGAATACCTACTTTCCTTATCTCCTTCATGCCCATTCTATTGTAGACATTCATATAAGGCAGGCTGGCTAGAGGCTCCTGACACCGGTTAACCAAGCTGTTCCACTTGGCCTCCATCATCACCCAAGCCTTGTTGTCCGGGTGCCTACTCCGCTTATCCTGTATCATCTCGACGTAGGGCTTCAGTTGACCCTTGGTGATACCCTGTTGCTCCGGATCACCGTGGTCCCTCATTGCTGAGTCGTGTTTGCCGCAATAGACCCCGTAAGGCGTCTTCGTCCTGTTGCCGCAGTGTTCGACACGGCACCACCTGTGCATCACTTGTCTCCTATCAGGTTCTAGGGGGCTTCCCCTACCTGACAGACGTAGACACAAGTTTACGGAGGTGGAAAGGGCCTGTCGATCCGGTATTTACTAGTTCATATCTCGACCGTTACGCTACCGTAACAGTTAGGTTACTTCGCTTCGTTTGGTATCAGAGGCTTATAAGCTGTTTGGCATTGTGGACCTCCCGATCCTTGAGCCCAACCGGCGCGAGAATTTATTTTCAGACCCGCCTCAACACCCTGCCCACCTGAGCCGGATGCCATCTGCCTCTCCCGCTTGGGGTCGGTATAGCTCTCTCATTGAGGGCCTTTGCTAGCTTTCCCAGCGATGTGATTCCCTCCGTCTGTAGAGCCTTGATGGTCACCCCAAGGTCCGCAGCCCTCGCGTTGGCCTGCTCTATCCGGCGTGCTCGACCCTTCGCTCTCACTTCATCCGACAGGGCCACGCGATGATCTCCAACTGGCTGCCCGTAGAGTATGCCGCTGACGCATACCCTCACACCTGTCTGATAAACGATCCTTTCCCTTACATCTGAAATCAGCACTCAATCTGACAGCCTGTCCTTCGAGCTGTATGTCGAGAAAACGAGTCAGGAAATCTTAAGTCGAAAAAAGGGTATTCTGAAGCCTGACAGCATGAGTGGGATCGAGAATCAGGCTCGGTAATCGGCCTCCTACCTGTCTCGCACCATCCCGCCCTATCTGACGGAGTGATCCAAGGGAGAGATACCGATGAAGAAGCTTACAGCCGCTACCGTCACCCTACTCCTCCTGACCGCTGCACCCGCCTTCGCCATGGGCTGCTGTAGTGGAAGCAAGGGTAAGGCTGCAATGTGCGGGAAGAGCGGCATGGCGATGAACCACGCTGGCATGAAGGCCAAGAAAGGCTGCTGTTGCGAAGGCATGGCTGGTGGAATGAGCAAGCGAGGCTGAGCCTGCACCGACCTGCACAACCGAGCCCTGGGTTGGTCAAACAAAGATTGGGAGGGGACAGCACAGTCGCCCGTGAACACCGTGTTCGCCCCTTCCGACGCTTAAGGCACGCACTGTCGA
>Ga0160427_10000817_pt1 | contig 18941 bp, 20 predicted proteins | sample SolpanmetagenomL_FD_108194 | JGI IMG/M metagenome (GOLD analysis project Ga0160427, IMG submission 108194) | Solar panel surface microbial communities from Lawrence Berkeley National Laboratory, California, USA - L | ecosystem: Engineered > Built environment > Solar panel > Unclassified ...
CGGCGTGCCCGCGTTCACGATCATGTCCTGCGACAACATCCAGGGCAACGGCCACGTGGCGCACCAGGTCTTCGTGGGCTTCGCGACGCTGAAGGACCCCGAGCTCGGGGCCTGGATCGACGCGCACGTCACGTTCCCGAACTCGATGGTCGACCGGATCACCCCGGGGACGACCGACGCCGACCGGGCCGAGGTCCGCGAGTCCTTCGGGATCGAGGACGGCTGGCCCGTGGTCTGCGAGCCGTTCGTGCAGTGGGTCCTGGAGGACGACTTCGTCCAGGGCCGCCCGCCCTACGAGGACGCCGGCGTCCAGGTCGTGGCCGACGTCGAGCCCTACGAGCTCATGAAGCTCCGCCTGCTGAACGCCAGCCACCAGGCGCTGTGCTACCTCGGCTACCTCGCCGGGTACCGCCTCGTGCACGAGGTGGCGCAGGACCCGCTGTTCGCGGAGTTCCTGCTGGCCTACATGGAGCGCGAGGGCACCCCGACGCTCGCACCCGTGCCCGGCATCGACCTCGACGAGTACCGCCACGAGCTGATCTCGCGGTTCTCCAACGGCGAGGTGCGCGACACCGTGGCCCGGCTCTGCGCCGAGAGCTCCGACCGCATCCCCAAGTGGCTGCTGCCGGTAGTGCGCCACCAGCTCGCGACGGGCGGGGAGTTCCACCGCGCGACGGCCGTCGTCGCCAGCTGGGCCCGCTACGCCGAGGGCGTCGACGAGGCCGGCGAGCCGATCACCGTGCAGGACCGCCTCGCGGCCCAGCTCACGGCGACGGCGCTGCGCCAGCGCGAGGACCCGACGGCCTTCATCGCCGACCGCACGCTCTTCGGCGACCTCGTCGACGACGAGCGGTTCGTCGCGGAGTACACCGCGACCCTCGCGTCCCTGCACGCGCGGGGCGCCCGGGCGACCCTCGCGGACGTCGTCGCCCGCTGAGCGCCGCGGGGGTGACCGGTGACCGGCTCACCCCCGCGGGCGACGGGCGCGTCGTAGTGTGACGTCGTCGCGACGACGCGACGGTCCCGTCGACCGGAGGCGCTGCGAGGATGCAGGGACTGCTCGTGACGTTGTCGATGCTCCAGGCGGAGACCGACCCGGCCCCCCGGGTGTCCGCGTTCTTCGACGCCGTGCAGCGCCGGCCGGGAGACCTCGTAGGCGTGCTGCGGGCCACGGCCGCGTTCGCGCAGTGCGTCGTGGGCCTGGACGACCCGGCCGCGGGCACCTCGTTCCGGGTGGCACCCGACGGGCGGCTGCTGCCCCCGCGCACCGACCACGACGGGCCCCGGCTGTGGCTGGAGCGCGACCCCGCCGGTCCCCTCGACGCCCTGCTGCTGCAGCACCTCGTGCGCGCCGTGGAGCACCACCGCGCGGCCCGGCGACGGCGGGCGTCGGCCGGGTCCGAGCGGCCCGGCGACGCGGCCGCACCCAGCGAGCAGGCCCTCGTCCGCCTGCTCGTCTCCCCCACCGCCGACGACGGCGACCGCGCGCGGGCGGCCCTGCACCTGGGGCTGCGCGCCGACGCCGGCGTGCAGGTCGTCGCGCTCGCCGGCGGCGGCACCCCGGAGCTGGTGACGCGGGTCGGCGGCCGGGTCGCCGCGCTGCGCTGGGCCCCGGACGCGCCGGGCGAGGCGACCGGGGGGCCGCTGCTGCTCCTGCAGGGCGGGCGGCTGCGGCCCGACGACCTGGTCGGCGAGGGCACCCGCGCGGGCACGCGCGAGGCCGCCTCCCCCGCGGCCGTCGCGCTGGCCTGGCCGCAGGCCCGGGTGGCGCTGCGCTTCGCGGCCGCCGGGCTGCACGGCACGAGCGACGACCGCCTCGTCGCTCACGAGGAGCTCGGGGCCCTCACCGCCCTGGCCAGCGTCCCCGGCGAGGTCGCCCGCAGCCTCCCCGACGTGCGGGCCCTGACCGACCTGGGCCGCCGCCCCGGCGGGCGCGGCCTGCTCGCGACCCTGGCCGCGGTCTGCCGCACGCGCTCGCACCGCGCGGCCGCGGTGCAGCTGCACCTGCACCACTCCTCGATCGCCGGGCGCCTGGCCCACGCCGAGCGCGCCCTCGGCTTCACGCTCGACGGCGACCACGCCATCACGCGCGCCCAGACGGCGCTCCTGCTGCACCACCTGCACGCCGCGACGCCCTGAGGCGTCCGTCGCGCGGGCGCCTCAGGCGGCGTAGCCGCGGATCAGCTCGATGGTCGCGTCGAGGGCCGTCTCGAGCGGGACGGTGCTGCGGCGGGTCTGGGTGAGCAGCAGCCCGCCCTGCAGGGCGGCCAGCAGGGCGAGGGCCAGCCGGTCGGGGTCGGCGTCCTCGCGCAGCAGCCCCGTCGCGCGCATGGTCGCGAGCCCGTGGCGCAGGGGCGCCTCCCACTGCTCGAAGCTCTCGACGAGGTCGGCCCGGGCGTCGGGGTCGTCGTCGGCGACCTCCGCGGCGATCGAGCCGATCGGGCAGCCGCCGACGCAGTGGCGCGCGCGCTGCAGGGCGACGAGCCGGTCCCGCCAGCGGTCGAGGGCCTCGAGGCTGTCGAGGGCACCGAGCTCGGGCTGCTGGGCGGCGAGGACCTCGACCGTCTGGTGGGCGATGACCGCGCGCATGAGCGCCTGCTTGTCGGCGAAGTAGTGGTAGAGCTGCGAGGCGCTGACGCCGGCCTCGCGCTGGATGTCCTCGACGCCCGTGCGGGTCACCCCGTGCGCGAAGACCAGCCCGGACGCGGCCTCGACGATGCGGGACCGCGTCGCCTCCCCCTTGGCGGTCAGGCCTCGCGGGGCGGTGGGCCGGGCTCGGGACGTGGTCGTGGGCACGGGGTCCAGCGTACCGGATTCTGGAGTTGCCTCTCCAGAATCCGCTCGGCACTCTGGAGCAACCACTCCACTCTGGAAGGACCCCCATGACCACGTCCCTCGTCGGCCGCACCGCCCTGGTCACCGGCGCCACCAGCGGCATCGGGCGCGCCACCGCCCTCGCCCTGGCCGCGCGCGGCGCGCACGTCGTCGTCTCCGGCCGCGACGCCACCCGCGGCGAGGCCACCGTCGCCGCGATCCGGGAGGCGGGGGGCCGCGCCGACTTCGCGGCCGCCGACCTCACCGACGCCGCGAGCGCCCGCGCCCTGGCCCAGCGCGCGAGCGAGCTGGGCGGCGGGCACGTCGACGTCCTCGTCAACAGCGCCGGCATCTTCCCGTTCGGCCCGACCGCGTCCACCACCCCGGCCGACGTCGCAGAGGTCCTCGCGGTGAACGTCACCGCGCCCTACTTCCTCGTCGCCGCCCTCGCCCCCGCCATGGCCGAGCGCGGGCACGGCGCGATCGTCAACGTCACGACGATGGTGGCCGAGTTCGGCGCGGCCGGCATGGGCCTGTACGGCGCCAGCAAGGCGGCGCTGGTGCTGCTGACCAAGTCGTGGGCGGCCGAGTTCGGGCCCGCCGGCGTGCGGGTCAACGCCGTCAGCCCCGGCCCGACCCGCACCGAGGGGACCGCGGCCATGGGCGAGGCCCTCGACCAGCTCGCCGCCGCGGGCCCGGCCGGGCGCCCGGGGCAGCCCGAGGAGGTCGCGGAGGCGATCGTCTTCCTCGCCACGGACGCGGCGGCCTTCGTGCACGGCGCCGTGCTCCCCGTCGACGGCGGCCGCACCGCCGTCTGAGGGGGTCCGGCCGGTGGTCCCGCCCCCGCCGGCCGGGCTCAGACGACGGCCGGGCTCAGACGACGGCCGGGCTCAGACGACGGTCGGGGTCGCGGGCGGGAGGCTGCGGCGCAGCTGCTCGGCCGGCGAGGGGTGGGACCGCCCGCCCTGCACGACGGCGCGCCGCGCGAGGGTCTCGCGGTCCTCGACGGGCAGGTCCTGGGTCAGGCGCAGCTCCCGGCAGTCCAGGTAGCCCCGGAGCCGGGCGGGGTCGTTGGTGATGATGCCGTCGACGCCCGAGCGCAGGACCTCGGCCCACAGGACGGGCTCGTCGACGGTCCACGTGAAGACCTGCACCCCCGCGGCGTGGAACGCGCCGACGACCTCGGGGGTGGCGACGACGGCGGCCACGCTCGGGTTGCAGGCCATGACGCCGAGGTCGCGGGCGAGGGCCGTGGCCTGGGCCGCCGGGTCCTCCTCGGGCCGCAGCACGAGCAGGGCACGGCGCACGTCCGGCGCCCAGTCCCGCAGGGCGGCGACGGTGGAGCGGTCGAAGCTCTGCAGCACGCAGCGGTCGGCGATGCCGGAGTCCGCCACGATCAGCGCGGCGACGGCCACGGAGGCCGGTGCCCACCGGCCCTTGAACTCGATGAGGAGACCCGCCCCGGGGTGCTGGGCCGTCAGGTGCAGCACCTCGGCCAGGGTCGGGACGCGCTGGCCCGCGTAGGCGTCGGAGAACCAGGTCCCCGCGTCCACGCCCGACAGGTCGGTGGTGGACACGTCGCCCACGGCCCGGTTCAGGCCCGTGGTCGCGTCGAGCGTGTGGTCGTGCACGACCACCGGCACGCCGTCCGCGGACAGGTGGACGTCCAGCTCCAGCAGGTCCGCCCCCGCCCGCAGCGCCGCCTCGAAGGCGGCGAGGGTGTTCTCGGGGGCCACCGCGGAGTACCCGCGGTGGGCGATGACGAGCGGGCCGCGACGGGCCGTGGCCGGGGTCATGCGAGCAGCGGCTGCACGTCGGTCCCGCGGCCCTCCAGCCGGTGCTGCCGAGCCGTGCCCCGCGCCGTCGCGGGATCTGCGCCCTGCACCATGCTGCCCTCCCAGGCCCCGACCGCGGTCCGACCGGCACCCGGGACGGAGACCCGGGTCCGGTCCTGCGTGCGCGTCCCGGCCGGCCGGTCCACGGCGGTCGGGAACGGCGGCGTCGTCACGTGCACCTCCCGCACAGCATCGGCCGGTGCGGCGGGAGTCTTGACGGTCACGCGCCCGGTGGTCCGGGAGGAACCGGTGGTCTGCTGCAGGGTCGCCATGACGACCTCTCCGTGCGGCGGAGTGCTGACGTCACCAACCCTAGGTCGCGCGTGCGGGAGTTCCGGTGCCACCCGGCCCCCCTGGGGCAGAGGTCACCGAGAGTTCACCGGGTCGCTCCGCGGGCAGCCCCGGCGCCCCCCGCCGTTCACTCCCCCGGGCGGCCGCGGACGCGGCGGGGCGCTCAGGCGGCGGTGAGCGACGGCTGGCAGCGCGGGCACCACCACGTCCGGCGCTGCTCGGCGTCACCCGGCACCTCGGCGGCGACCTGGATCGTCGTGCCGCACCGCAGGCACGGCTTCCCGGCCCGCCCGGCGACCCAGTGCGACCGGCCGGGGCGCGTGTCGCCCGTGGTGACCTGGTAGGCGCCGGGGACGTCCACGGAGTGGCGGAGCATCCGCACGGCCAGGTCCACGGCGCGGCGCAGGTCGATCGTGCCCGCGGGCCGCCACGGGTCGAGGCCGCGCAGGAAGCACAGCTCGTTGACCCAGAGGTTGCCGAGGCCCGCGAGGTTGCGCTGGTCGAGCAGGGCCGCGGCGATGCCCCGGTCGGGCTGGGCCGCGAGCCGGCGCACGGCCTCGTCCACGTCGGGGTGCGGGGCGAGCACGTCGGGGCCGAGGTGGCCGACGGCGTCGCCCTCCTGCGCCGTGGGCAGGAGTTCCACGACCGGCATCCGCAGCGCCGCGGCCGTCGGCCCGGGACGGCCGTCCACGGTCGTGGCGAGCAGGATGCGGACGTCGGGGACCAGGCGGCGCGGCAGCTGCTTGCCGGGGGCCAGGACGGTCCACTCGCCGTCCATGCGCAGGTGGGTGTGCAGCGTCGTGCCGCCCTCGAACCGCGTCAGCAGGTGCTTGCCGCGCGCGACCGTCCCGAGGACCGCGAGCCCCGACAGGTCCGCGGTCGCGTGCTGCGGGACGCGGAAGTCGCTGCGGCGCAGCACGGCCCCGCGCAGGCGGGCGTCGAGCTTGCGCGCGACCTTCAGGACGCTGTCCCCCTCGGGCACCGGTGCCCCCTCAGCCGAACGGGCTGTCGGAGAGGTCGTGCTCGGCGAGCCAGGCCGTGCGCCGGGCGAACAACCCGGGTGCGGCGCGGCGGGCGCGGTCCACGACCTCCGCCAGGTCCGCCGTGACGAGCTGCCCGTCGCGCACCAGCACCCGGCCGTCGACCACGGTGAGGTCGACGTCGCCGCCCCGCACGGCGTGCACGAGGTTGTGGTGGACGTTCGCGTGCGGGCCCGCGTCGAAGTACGGGGTCGTGCGCGGGGTGTCGGCGCGCACGGCGATCAGGTCGGCCTTCTTCCCCACCTCCAGCGACCCCACGTCGCCGTCGAGGCGCATCGCGCGGGCCCCGCCCGTCGTGGCCATCCGCAGCACCGTCCAGGAGTCCATCGCGGCCGCGTCGCCCGAGGAGAGCTTGCCGAGCAGCGAGGCGACCTTCATCTCCTCGAACATGTCGAGGTTGTTGTTCTCCTTCTCCCCGTCGGTGCCGAGGCCGACGGCGACGCCCGCGGCGAGCATCGCCGCGACGGGCGCGACGCCACTGACGAGCTTCATGTTCGACACGGGGTTGTGGGCGACCCCGACGCTGCGGCGGGCCAGGAGGTCGATCTCCGCCTCGTCCAGCCAGACCGCGTGGGCGAGGACGGCGGGGACGTCGAAGAACCCCAGGTCGTCGAGGACGAACGCGGGCCGCTTGCCGTAGCGGCCGGCGAACTCCGGGAGTTCCGTCTGCGACTCGCTGCAGTGCGTGTAGAAGCCCGTGCCGTACGTCCGGGCGAGCTCGACGGCCCGGGCCTGGCCCGCCTCGTCGGCGTAGAACAGGTGCTCCAGGCCGACCCACACCGAGACGCGGCCGTCGGCCCCGCCGTGGTGCTCCTGCAGCAGCCGCTCGTTGTCGTCGAGGGTGTCGAAGTAGTCGTGGTCGGGGTGCGCGCCGACGTAGGACGCGGTCACGAGCCGGTTGCCGAGCTGGCGGGCGACGTCGGCGCTGCGGTCCATGTAGCGCCACATGTCCACGACGGTCGTCGTCCCGGCGAGCAGCCCCTCGGCGTAGCAGAGCCAGGACGCGGCCTCGGCCTCCTCGGCCGTCAGGACGCGGTGCATGGGGTTGATGTGGCGCCGCAGCCACTCCCACACCGGCAGGTGCTCCGCGGTGCCGCGCAGGAGGCCGGAGTGGTGGTGGGTGTTCACGAGCCCCGGCATGAGCAGGCGGCCCGTGAGGAACTCGGCGGACGCGGCCGGGTGCTCGCGGCGCAGGGTGTCGTAGTCGCCCACGGCCGCGATGCGCGTGCCCCGCAGCAGGACCCCGCCGCGCGGCAGCACCGTCAGGTCGGCGTCCATCGTCACGACCGTCTCGGCGCCCAGGAGGCGGTCGGCCGCGAGGTCGGCGGGTGGGGGGTCAGTCTGCCCGTCGGGCGTCACCGGCTGCTGGGTCACGGCCTCAGCCTGCCCCACGTCGCCCCGGCCGGCGACGCCGCCCGACTCAGTCGATCTCGACCACGAAGTCCCACGTGATCAGCGGCGCGCCCTGCGGCTGCCAGGTCAGCGTGGTGTGGCCCGTGGCGAAGCGGCTGGACAGCTGCACCGTCGCCGGGTGCCCCGGGGTGGCGGTGACCGTCGGCGCGCTGGACGTCAGGGCGACGGGGTCCTGGTCCTCGTCCAGCGCGAGGAACGAGGAGGCGGGGACGGTGAGGTGTCCCGAGTCCACGGTCAGGGTGACGCTCAGCACGCCGGGGGCGGACTGCGCCGTGATCGGCTGGCCTGGCGCGGGTTCCGGGACGTCGAGCTCGGGCCCGGCGACCACGGCGACGAGATCGGCGTCCGGGAGCACCACGCGGACGGGGTCGCCCGCCGCCACCAGCTGGTAGCCCCCCGCGCTGACCATCGGGGTGCTCGTCACCTGCGGCACCGGGGTGGCGACGGGGTAGGCGCCCGCGTGCGGCGCGCTCGTCGCCTCCCCGGCCTCCCCGGCCGCCCCCGCCGCGCCGCTGCACCCGGTGAGGGCGGCAGCGGCGACGACGGCGAGCGGGACGCGCAGGTGCCGCAGGTGGAGCACCGTCACCGGGCCTCGTCGAGGCGCGCGTAGGACACCGGGCGGTCGGTCTCGTCCAGGCGCGCGACGGCCGCGTAGACGCCGCCCTCACCGGACGGCTTGGGGGCCAGGACGGTGCCCCGCGGGTTGTTGTACACGTCCGGCCCGAAGGGCCGCAGGCCGTCGGCCCCGGCGTAGCCGAGGTGGCCCTTGCCGTCCGAGCCGCCCCGGGTGACGCCGAACAGGTCCTCCATGGAGCGCAGCCAGCTGTAGTGGTCGTACGGCTGGTCGGTCACGGAACCGGGCGTGATGTACGGGCTGATGAGGACCGAGCCGGTGATGCCGCCGCCGGGGGTCGTGTCCTGGTTGAACGCCTGGTTGCCGGGCTGGGTGGTGTTCGGGCCGGGCAGCTCGTTGCAGCAGGCGACCACGGACTGCGCCGTGTTGGCCTGGCTCTCGACCGACGCACCGTTGCCCGCCGCGGTCGCGGCCCCCGTGGCGGTGCCCAGGCCGGCGTCGGGCGTGTAGTTCTTGTCGGCGATCGAGTTGCCGTAGATCTTGTAGGGCGGGAAGCCCTCGTCGAACGTCACGTCGATCAGGCCCCCGTCCTGGTAGGCGGGGCTGCGCATGATCGCGGGGATGACCTGCTCGAGGAACAGGTCCGCGGCGTACAGGCCGCCCTGCGTGTTGGCCGGGGTCTTCGCCTCACCCGTCAGGACGTTCGACCCACCGGAGAGGTTGTCCCCCTTGCAGGTCGCGTCGTGCGCATCGCTGCAGTTGTCCGGGGTGATCCAGGAGAAGGCCGGCGTGGTCTTCTCGCTCTTGAGGTCGTTCAGCAGGTTCTTCGCCAGCGGGACGACCTTCTTCGCGCAGTCGCCGTTGTCCAGGAGGGAGTGGAACCAGACGAACGGGTTGTGCTTGGCGACGTAGGCGTCGTCGGGGGTGGTGCTCGGCGCGGCCAGGCTCGCGGGGGCGGCGTAGGGGCCCTCGGCCCCACCGGGGTCGACCACGGCCGGACCGGGCTGGGCCTGCGGGGCACCGCACGTCGTCGCCTCGCGGGCCGGGTCCTGGCCCATGTCCTGCATGTAGCCCTTGTAGGACACGTGCTTCGCGTCGAACTGGTTGAACAGGGTCTGCACCTGCCGGGGGAAGACGCAGCCGGGCTGCACGGACCCGTCGTTGTACGTGCCGTCGGCCTGCTTCGCGTCGTTGAGGATCTTGTACTGCCCGTCCGCGACCTGCTTGACGGGGCCCGTCTCGTTGTAGAGGGGGCAGTCGTTCTGCGGACCGGGCGACGGCGCCTGCCCGCTCACCAGCGACAGGTAGTTGTCCTGGCTGAAGTGGCCCGTGCCGTAGTACTGCCGCGCGAGGACGCCCACGGACGGCAGGGTCTTCCACAGGTAGGAGTTCTGGTTCAGGCCGGTGAACGACGCCTCGTAGGACTTGTTCTCCAGCACGATGGTCCAGACGTGCTTGATCGTCGGGGGCGTGTACCCGGCGGCGTGGTGGCCGTTGGCGGAGTCCGCCACCGCGGACGGGGAGTCGGCCGAGGCGGACGCGGCCGAGAGGACCGCGCCGGAACCGAGGGCGACCGCGACCGCGAGAACGGCAGGGACGAAGCGGCTGCGCAGCCGCGGCGACGTGGGAGGCACGGGGCACAGCGAACCACTCAGCGGTGTCCCGGGCGAACTGTCCTCCGGTGACGTTCTGGTGACGTTCGCATGACGGGCGGGGTGTCCGCTCAGCGGGTGCGGGCGTCCAGCCCGCGGGCGACGGCCAGGGCGCCGAGCAGCGCCGCGGCCAGCGGGACGACGAGGGGGACGCCGCTGCCCGTGAACTCGACCAGGAGGACGACCGCGGTCAGCGGGGCGCGCTGCACGACCGCGAGGACGGCCCCGGCGCCGACCGCGGCGAAGGCGGCCGGCGGGGCTCCGTCCCACAGGTGGCCCCAGGCCGCGGCGGCCAGCGCGCCGAGCAGCGCGCCGAGGGCGAGCCCGGGCGTCAGCAGCCCCCCGCGCGCGCCGGCCCGCAGGGACGCGACGCTCGCCACCGGGCGCAGCACGAGCAGCAGGGCCGCGGTGCCGAGACCGGCCTGCCCCAGCAGCGCCAGCTCGGTGGGGGCGCGGCCGTTGCCCAGGACCCCGGGCACGGCGGTGGCCAGCAGGCCGATCGCGGCGAACGTCAGGGTGGTCAGGACGGGGAGGCGCCACCCGGGCGGCCGGTGCTCCCGCGCCCGCGCGCTCGCCCGGCGGAACGCCCAGCCCAGCAGCCCGGCGACCGGCCCCAGCACGAGGGCGCCCACGACCAGCGACAGCGACGGGGGGCCGAAGGGCGCGACGAGGTAGGTCGGCTCGCGGCCGGTGACGGGCCACGCGACGACGGTCGCCGTCGCGGCGGTGGCGAGCGCCGCGACGACGGCGTCCGCCGCGAAGGACTGCAGCAGCACCTCGAGGGTGAACAGGGCCCCGGCGAGCGGGACGTCGTAGACGGCCGCGAGGCCGGCCCCCGCCCCGGCGGCGACGAGGACGGCGCGCCGCCGCGCGTCGAGGCCGAAGCGCTCGCCGAGCCAGCCCGCCGCGGCGGCCCCCACCTGGCGCGGGGCGCCCTCGCGACCCAGCGGGGCGCCGGCCCCGACGGCGACCACCTGCAGCACCGCGTCCAGCGCGGTGGCCCGCACCGGCAGCCGGGGGCCGCCCTCGCGGGCGGCGTCCTCGACGGCCACCAGCGCCGGGCCCCACCGGCGCAGCGCCCACCAGCCCGTCCCGACGAGCAGGCCGCCGAGCGCCATCGCCAGCACCCGCCGCGGGCCGGACGCCTGCAGGACCCCGGCGCCGAAGCGGCCCTCGTCGTACCCGTAGGCGAGGTGCTGGACGCCGTGCAGGACCAGGACCAGCAGGACGCCGCCGACCCCGGCCGCGACGCCGACGGCCAGCAGGGCCCCGGCCCACGGCAGGGAGGCGGAGGCGCGCCCCGTCGGTCCGCGGGTGTCCGGCGACGTCACCGCCGCATGCTCGCAGCAGCGCTCAGCCCTCGAACGCCCAGCCGTCGACCCCTCAGCCGTCGACCCCTCAGCCGTCGACCCCTCAGCCGTCGACGAGGCGGCGCATCGCCACGCGCGGCCACGCGTCGAGGCCGACCGCGGCCTCCTGCCGCCGCAGCGCCCGCAGCTGCGGGCCCTGCTCGTGCGCCTGGAGGATCCGGTACCCGAGTCGCGAGTACAGCGGCCCGTTCCACGGCACGTCGGCGAAGGTCGTCAGCGTCAGGGCCCGGAAGCCCTGCTCCTGCGCCCAGACCCGGGCCTGCGCGAGCAGCGCCCGCCCGGCCCCGCGGCGCCCGTGGTCGGGGTGCACCGAGACCTGCTCGACGTGCCCGGCGCCGTCCACCTCGTCCAGCAGCAGGTAGCCCACGGCCTCGCCCGCGGGCCCCTCGGCCACGAGGGTGCGGCCGGCGGCGGTGAGCGCCGCGAGGACGTCCAGCGGCGGGGGGTCGTCGTCGGCCACGCGCAGCATGCCGAGCGGCCGGAACAGCTCCCCCGCGGCCGTCTCGACGGTCTGCAGCCGGGTCAGCTCGTCCGGGCGCGCGGGGCGCACGACGACCGGCGCTCGGGCTCCGCGGGCAGTGGACACCCTCCCGACGGTAGTCGAACACGCGTTCGACCGCACCGCTCCGGCGCGTCGCCCCGCACAGGCCGCCGGGAGGCTGGACCGGGCGCGTCCGGCGGTGCCACCGTGGTGGATGACCTCGCCGTCGCGCCGTCTCAGCGTCCACGTCGACCGGACGCCGGTGGACGTCTACGCGTTCGTCCGGGACCCGGCGAACCTGCCGCGGTGGTCCACCGGCATCGGCGGCTCGGTGGTGTGGGAGGACGGCGAGTGGTTCGTCGAGACCCCCGCCGGCCGCGCCCGGATCCGCTTCGCGCCCCGCAACGCCGACGGGGTGCTGGACCACGACGTCCTCACGCCCACCGGCGAGGAGGTGCACGTGCCCCTGCGGGTCCTCGCCGACGGCGACGGCAGCGAGGTCGTGCTCACCCTGAGCGTCCCGGCCGGCGGGGACGCCGAGCTGGAGCGCGACGCGGCGCTCGTGGTCGCCGACCTCGCCCGGCTGCGGCAGGTGCTGGAGGCCCCGGGGGCCTGAGCCCGTCAGGGCCGGAGCTGCTCCAGGTCCTCGAGGAGGCCGGGGTGGCGCGGTTGCCAGCCGAGCACCGCGCGGGTGTGCGCGCTCGTGGCGGGCTGGTCGGCGGAGAAGACCGCGCCGAAGGGACCGAACACCTCCGGCCCGACGGCCCGGACGGGCAGCCCGAGGCGCCGGCCGACGACCGCGGCGATGTCCCGCACGGCGTCGCCCTCGTCGGCCACGGCGTGCCAGGCGGTGCCGGCCGGGGCCTGCTCCAGCACCAGGCGGAACAGCGCGGCGGCGTCGAGCGCGTGGACCGCGGGCCAGCGCTGCGTCCCGTCGCCGGGGTGGCCGGCCACCCCGGTGCGGCGGGCGGCCGCGGTCAGCAGGCCGGCGAACCCGCCCTGCCCGCGGTCGTGGACCGTCCGCGGCAGGCGCACGGCCGCGCTGCGCACGCCGCGGGAGGCCAGCGCCAGGACCGCCCCGACGGAGCGGGACCGCCCGCCGACGGGTCCGTCGGTGGGCAGCGGGTCGGCCTCCGTGCTGGGGCGCCCCGGGGCCACCGGGGTCCCCGAGACGGTGACGAAGGGGCGGTCGCTGCCGGCGAGCTCCTCCCCCAGCGCGTGCAGGGCGGCGCCCTCCTGCGCGACCGAGCGGGTCAGGTCCTCGGCCGTGACCACGGCGTGGTCGAAGGCCAGGTGGAGGACCGCGTCGCTGCGGGCCGCGCCTGAGCGCAGCACGTCGAGGTCGTCGAGTCCGCCCCGCAGCACCTCGGCCCCGGCGGCCTCGAGCGCAGCCGCGGACGCGTCGGAGCGGGCGAGGCCGAGGACGGTGTGGCCGGCCCGGAGCAGTTCGGCGACCGCGGGGGACCCGACGAGGCCGGTACCGCCGGTGGTGAAGACGCGCACGGGGTGCTCCTCTGAGTGATGGGACTCTTGTCCCGTCACCCTAGACCGCGACGGGACCTCTGTCCCGTCACGCGCCGTGGACGCCGGCCCGCCGCCGTAGGATCGCCGCGTGGCTCGGTGGGAGGGGGACGCGCGCGAGCGTCTCGTGACGGCCGCGATCGACCTCTTCGCCGACCAGGGCTACGACGCGACGACGGTCGCCCAGATCGCCGAGCGCGCCGGGGTCACCAAGAGCACGTTCTTCCGCCACTTCCCCGACAAGCGCGGACTCCTGGTCGCGGGGCAGGACGTGCTGAGCCGCCTGCTGGCCGAGGGCGTGGCCGAGGCACCCGCGGCCGCCCGCCCCCTCGACGCCGTCGCAGCGGGGCTCGAGCGGGCCTGCGGCGCCATGGGGCCGACGAGCCGCGAGCGGGGGCCGGGCATCAGGACGGCGATCGCCGCGAGCGAGGAGCTGCGAGCCCGCGACGCCCTCAAGACCGTCGGCCTCGGCGTGGCGCTGACCGACGCGCTCCTCGCGCGCGGCGTGCCACCCGTGACGGCGCAGCTCGCGGGGGAGCTCGGCACCCTCGCGTTCAAGCAGGGCTACGCGCGCTGGGTGGAGGCCGACCCTGGGACGGCGGGCGGCATGGCGCCGCACGCCGTCGCCGCGCTCGAGGAGCTCCGCGCCGCCACCGCCACCCTCGGCTGAGGGTCTCAGGTCCCGCCGGACGGCGGCGCGCCGCGCCCCGCCGCGCGGACGTGCGGGAAGCCTGTCCCGTTCGCGGCCAGGAGGTGTCACCTCCCCTCCCTAGCGTGGGTGCGACGGCGCAGGGTGCGCCGCAGCGACCGGACGGGGACCGCCATGAGCACCGACGCCACCACCACGGACAGCAGCGGCACGGACAGCAGCGGCACGGGCGCTCCCGTCGACGAGCGCGCGGACCTGCTGGCCTCCCTCACCCGGCACCGCTGGTTCGTCACCTTCACCCTGCGCGGGCTGAGCGAGGAGCAGGCGCGGCGGCGCCCGACGGTCAGCGCCCTGTCGCTCGGCGGGCTGCTCAAGCACGTCGCCCGGTCCGAGGACCAGTGGGCGCGCTTCCTCGTCGTGGGGGCGCCGGCCATGGGCGAGGCCGCCGACGAGTGGGCCGACGGGTTCGAGATGGGGGACGACGAGACGGTCGACGGGCTGCTGGCGGAGTACGCCGCGGTGGCCGCGCGCACCGACGAGCTGGTGCGGACGCTGCCCGACCTCGGTGCGGCGCAGGCCCTGCCGGCCGCGCCGTGGTTCGAGCCGGGCGCCCGCTGGTCCGCGCGGCGCGTCCTGCTGCACGTCATCGCGGAGACGGCGCAGCACGCGGGTCACGCGGACGTCCTGCGCGAGTCGATCGACGGGCAGAAGACCATGGGGTGAGCGACCGGTCGGTCTTGACCGGTTCCTCGGGACCGGCGCAGGGTGGGCGCACCAGGACGACTCCACGACGAGGCGCCGCGACCTCCCGGGAGCCCGCGGGGGCGGGCGCACCGTGACCCCCGAAGAGACCCGACCGGATCGGAGCTCCCCCTCGTGAACCCCAGAGTCCGCTTCGCCGTCGTCGGCGCCGGCGTCATCGCCGCGCAGCACGGCCACGCCCTGCACCGGCTGCGCGAGGAGGTGGAGCTCGTCGCCGTGGTCGACCCGGTCCGCTCGCGCGCCGAGGCGCTGGCCGCCGAGCGCGGCGGGCAGGCGTTCAGCACCCTGGCCGAGGCCCTCGTCGCGGTCGAGGTCGACGTCGTCGTCGTGTGCACCCCGACCGGCCTGCACGGCGACGTGGTCCTCGAGGCCCTCGCGGCGGGGCGGCACGTCGTCGTGGAGAAGCCGGCCGAGATCTCGACGGACCGCATCGACGCGATGATCGAGGCCCGAGACCGCGCCGGGACCCTCGTCACCGTCATCTCGCAGCACCGCTTCGACCCCTCCACCGAGATCGTGGTCGACGCCGTGTCCTCGGGCGGCTTCGGGCGGCTCACCTCCGGGATCGCCTCGATCGACTGGTGGCGCGGGCAGACGTACTACGACTCGGGCGACTGGCGGGGCACCTGGGCCCTGGACGGCGGCGGGGCCCTGATGAACCAGGGCGTGCACACGGTCGACCTCCTCGTCGCCGCGATGGGCGAGCCCGTCGAGGTCTTCGGGTGGACCGGGAGCCTGGCGCACGAGCGCATCGAGGTCGAGGACGTCGCGGTGGGCGTCGTGCGCTTCGCCTCGGGCGCGCTCGGCGTCCTGCACGGCTCCACCTCGGTCTACCCCGGGCTGAGCGCGCGGCTGCAGGTGCACGGCGACCGCGGCGGCGCCGTGATCGAGGACGACCGCCTCGTCTACTTCCACGCCACACCCCGGGGCGAGGAGGCACCGGAGACGTTCATGGGCGGCCGCGCGAGCTCCTCGAACCAGGTGCAGCGGTTCGCGGGACCCGACGGCGCCCTGCCGGGCCCGGTCAGCAGCACGCCAGGGCGCATGTCCGACGCCCACGAGCACCAGTACCGCAACGTCCTCGCCGCCCTGCGCGGCGAGGAGGAGCTGCGGGTCACGCTCGAGGAGAACCGGCGTGCGGTCTCAGTGATCACCGGCCTCTACGAGTCCGTCCGCACCGGCCGCCCCGTCCCCCTGCGGCGCACCGCGACCGACGCCACCACCCGCTGAGGAGGGACCCGACGATGACGTCACCGACCCGGACCTCCCGGATCGCCGCCAACCCCATCCCGTACTGGGCGGACGCCGGCAAGACCCGCGAGGTCTTCGAGCAGGCGTTCAGGGACCTCCAGGGGATCGGCTTCACGGCCGTCAAGGCGGACGTCCCCGCCGGCATGGACGCCGGCGAGTACGCCCGGTGGATCGCGGGGTTCGGGCTGAGCCCGTCGCTGAGCCTGTTCAGCAGCCCCCTCGACGAGACGGTCGACATGGCGCAGGTGCTCCAGGACGCGCAGCGCTTCGCGGCGACGCAGGCGGACCTCGGCCTGGACCGCACGATGATCTCGTCCATGTCGCTGCCCGCGCGCCTGGCGAACCCCGCCGTCGGTGCGGACTTCGACCCCTCCCGGCTGGAGCGGGCGATCGAGAACGCGGGCCGGGTCTGCGAGGTGCTGATCGCCGAGGGGATCCGCCCCCTGCACCACTCCCACGTCGGCGGCGTGTTCGAGACCGAGCAGGAGATCACCGCCCTGCTCGACACCCTGGGCCCGGACGTCATCGGCTTCGGTCCGGACACGGGCCACCTGCGCTGGGCGGGGATCGACCCGGCGTCGCTCATCGAGCGCTACGCCGACCGGGTCGGGGGGATCCACCTCAAGGACGTCCACCCGGACCACCTCGCGACGCCCGGAGCGGCGGACTACCGCACGACGTCGACCAGCGGGCGGCTGTGGGCCGAACCGGGCCGGGGCGTCCTGGACCTCCCGGCGGTCCTGGCGGCGCTGCCGGAGGACTACGACGGCGACTGGATGATCGAGGTCGACCACCCGAGCGCGGGGACCACCTTGCACGAGTCCCACCGCCTGTCCTTCGCGTGGGCGGTGACGGCCTTCGCACCGACCGCGGAGCGGGACCAGGCCCCGCAGGTGTGAGCCACGTCACCCCTCGTCGCGCGTGACGATCCCGGCCCTCGGCCCTCTGCCCTGGTGACACCGTCGCCGTGGCGGTGCGCGAGCACGGAGGACCACCATGAGCATCGCCGACAAGGTGCAGAACGCCGCGGAGAAGCTGGTCGGGCAGGCCAAGGAGGGCACCGGCAAGGCCACGGGGAACGACGAGCTGCGCGCCGAGGGCCAGGCGGACCAGACCTCCGCCGAGGCGAAGAAGACCGTCGAGGACGTCAAGGACGTCGTCAAGGGCTGAGCGCGGGCCCGGAGGCGAGGACGAACCCCGTGGGGGCCCAGCTGCCCGGCGGTGTCCGCCGCTGGATCACGTCGACGGTCGCCCTGCCCCTCGGCGCCAGGGCGCTGACCGGTATCGCCGACCGCCTCGAGCGGGCCGAGGGCCCGAGCGTCACGTCGCGCGCGCTGCGCGGGGCCTCCCTCGTCGCCGGCCGCCGGAGCGGGCGCACCCGGGGGTCAGGCCGCTCCGGGAGCTGATCCACCCCGGCCGTCGAGGGCGACGGACCGGGAGCACGACCGCGAGGTCCCGCTGCGCACGAGCGCGGCGGGACCTCGCGCGCGTCCGGGGGACCCTGCCCGCGTGCGGACCGCCGCGACCCCGGCGGCCTGTACCGTGCGAGGAGGGCCGGTCGCGACGACACGTCGTCGCACCGCCGGTCGCGAGTGAGGTCCCCGGCCCCCGACGGGCTCCGCAGGCTCTGACGAGCGCGGTGAGTGACGCTCAGCGACCACTGTTCGCCAGGAGGGCTCTGTCGACGCTCCCTCGTCACGAGGAGTGTGCGCGGAGCCCCCCGAACCCCCATCATGGGGCTCCGTCCAGGGTCGCGGGTCGAGGCACTGGCTCAGCCCCCTGGCCGAGCACGAGGAGAGCGTTGAAGATCACTTACCACAGCTTCGAAGGCCGCTACTCGGACAACCCGAGGGCGGTGCACGAGGCCCTCGTCGCTCGGGGCGACGACATCGAGCACGTCTGGATCTCCACCCCCGCCCACGCGCACGGCTTCCCCGCCGGCACCGCGACCGTCGACCTCGACAGCCCCGCGGCCCGCGCCGCCCTGGAGACCTCCGACGTGGTCGTGTCCAACACCCACCTCGACCTCGACTGGGACAAGGCGCCCGGCACGTCGTACCTGCAGACGTGGCACGGGACGCCGCTGAAGACGATCCACCACGACGTGCTCTTCGCCCCCGAGGGCAGGCTCGCGCGGCTGGACCACGACGTCGCGCGCTGGGACCACCTGCTGTCGCCCAACGCGGCCAGCACCGGGCCGCTGCGCCGGGCGTTCCGCTACGACGGCCCCGTCTCCGAGACGGGCTACCCGCGCAACGACGTGCTGAGCGCCCCCGACCGCGACGAGCACCGCAGGCAGGTCCGCGCCGAGCTCGGGATCCCCGAGGGCATGACGGCCGTGCTCTACACGCCCACGTGGCGCGACGACGAGAAGTTCGGCGACGGCCCGGACTTCACGCTGCGGCTGGACCTCGAGCGGTTCGCGGAGCGCCTCGGCGACGACCACGTCCTCCTGCTGCGCCTGCACTACATGGTCTCGGCCGCGCTGGACACCGTCGACCTGCCCGGGGTCGTCGACCTGTCCTTCCACCCCGACATCGCCGACCTGTACCTCGCGGCCGACGTCATGGTGACCGACTACTCCTCGACGCAGTTCGACTTCGCCGTGACGGGCAAGCCGATCCTGTACTTCGCCTACGACCTCGACCACTACCGCGACGACCTGCGCGGGTTCTACTTCGACTTCCCGGAGATCGCGCCCGGCCCGGTGCTGAGCACCTCCGAGGAGGTCCTGTCCGCCGTCGCCGACCTGGCGACGGTCACCTCGACGTACGCGGACCGCTACGCGCGCTTCCGCGAGACGTTCTGCCACCGCGAGGACGGCCACGCCACCGAGCGCGTCCTCGCCCTGCTCACCCCGACGGAGGTCTCCCCGTGAACGACGTCCAGGTCGCCATCCTCGCCGCGGGCATGGGCACCCGCCTCGGCCGCCCGCTGCCCAAGCCCCTCACGACGCTGCGCGACGGGCGCTCGATCATGCAGCAGCAGGTCGACAACCTCCGCTCCGTCCTCGGTGAGGACATCCCCATCACGGCGGTCGTCGGCTTCAAGGCCACCATCGTCATGGAGGCCGTCCCGGGCCTGCTCTTCGCTTACAACGAGGAGTTCGACCGCACGAACACCAGCAAGAGCCTGCTGCGGGCCCTGACGACCTCGCACCGCGGGGGCGTCCTGTGGCTGAACGGGGACGTCGTGTTCGACCCCCGCCTCCTGCAGACGGTCCTGCCGTTCCTCGAGCGCGACGAGAGCTTCGTCTGCGTCGACACGGCGGTCGTCGGCGAGGAGGAG
>Ga0160427_10000819_pt1 | contig 18911 bp, 16 predicted proteins | sample SolpanmetagenomL_FD_108194 | JGI IMG/M metagenome (GOLD analysis project Ga0160427, IMG submission 108194) | Solar panel surface microbial communities from Lawrence Berkeley National Laboratory, California, USA - L | ecosystem: Engineered > Built environment > Solar panel > Unclassified ...
CGGAACTGATCGGCGAGGCAGTGGTGGTGATGGAGTTCGGCGGCAGCGCTGAAGACCTCGCCCGCACGGTCCACGCCCACCCGACGCTCAGCGAGGCGGTCAAGGAAGCGGCGCTGGCGGTCGATAAGCGCGCCATCCACGCCTGAACCCTTGACACCGGCACGCTCGCCCTGTACTCTGGCGGGCGTGCTGAAAAGCACCCCTTGAAAGGGCAGCAGCGCATCTGCGAGAGCTGATCACTGTGGCCCCATCGTCTAGCGGTTAGGACACCACCCTTTCAAGGTGGACACACGAGTTCGAATCTCGTTGGGGTCACCACAATTTACTCCCACCACGGTATTGGTGGGAGTTTTTCTTATACTTGTAGTATCATATCGGCCACTTCATAGACTTGACATATCCATTGGAGAACGATGAAAAGCTCGCTTCGTACCTCGCTCGTACTTGGTGCATTTCTAACATCGAACAGTGTCTTTTCTCTCGGTTCTACAACTCTTGTAGGCCAAGACGACTGGTTATTTTATGTGACTGATGGTTATCCCGCACCAGCAGCTGGTGTATTACAGAGTATCGTAGAAGCGTCAAAAGCGATAGAATCGACTGGGATTAAAGTTGTTGTTGCTATTGTGCCACTTAAATCCAGGATATATGAAGACAAGTTGCCGACGAACTTTATCCTATCACCTGGCGCCAGAGGTCAATATACAGAAATGTTGAACTTCCTCCAAAAAAATGGCGTATCAGCCGTTGACATCAACTCAGCTTTTCTTAAGGCAAAGCAGACCACAAATCCAGAAACTCTTTTCTTCAGAAACGATACACATTGGACACCCTACGGAGCATTAATCGCAGCTCAAGCAGTGGCCGATTATATTAAGGATTTTCCCGAGATTAAAAATAGTGAAGTAACAGAGTATAACTATATAAAATCGGAGAAAGAAAATAATGGGGATCTTGTAAAGTTTTTATGGTCAGATGTGCAGAAACAGATACCCCCAGAAAATTATGTAGATTACCAATATGAAGTCTCGAAAAGTGAAGTTGGCTTACTAGACGATAGTGCCCCGACGATAGCCTTAGTAGGGACAAGTTATTCAAATAACAATACTAGATTTCTCGGCGGTCTTCAGTATGTATTAAAAAGAGAAGTCATCGATTTTTCAGTTGCTGGTGGAATGGTGGAAAAACCTTTGCCGGAATATCTCAAAAGCGACACATACCGTCTACAGAAGCCCAAGCTGATAATTTGGGAGATCCCTGAAGGAACTATGTGGAGTCTTTTACCTAATGACTGGTATAAGAATCAAATTCTAGACAACTTAATACCTAAATGAATCTGAATCACTGTGAAACATTCTGCTATATTTTCATCTATCTAACCGTATAACTTATGTAATCTCTTAATAAAATGAGTCATATTCATTTATCACAAGAAGATACATCGTATACCCATACACACCCATCCTGGGTCAATTGGGTGATTGCACTGGTGCCGATTTTTCCACCGCTTTACCTTGCTGCTTTCGGCTCTTTGGGATTACTGAAGAAGCTTTCCCTAACAGCTAGGTACTTGCTGTTCTTTTTCGCTGCCACCCAGCTCGTCGCTGCACTGTTCACGCCCCGGCCGCTGCTTTCATTGGGGTTGGCTGCCTTGCGCACCTTGTTCATTCTGGCCATGATCTCGGCTGGCGTATACCTGAAGGAGAGCCGTGCCCTCAGGCCACTGTTATGGGGACAACTGGTGATCTTCGCGACCGCTTGGGGTTACACACTTTATACCCAGGGGGTTGCCGGAGTGCAGGCGCGGCTTGGGCATCCTTACTACTACGTTGTATCGCTGGGACTGGTCGCGGTAATTGCGCTTTGGCTGACTTTTTCCTGGAGCGGCGGCAAGCTGTGGTGGCGCGTGCCGGTCGGGCTGTTCGCTGCCCTGACCTTCCTGGCAGCGGGCAGCCGGGGGCCGCTCCTAGCATTGGTCGTCGGCTCGTTGGTGGCGCTCGTCCTTACGGCCCGTCGGCGCATGGGATGGATTCTCGTGCCGCTTCTCGTTCTGCCAATATTGATTGCCACCAACGGCTCACTTCTGGTGCCCTTCAAACCTGTGGCGAGACTCTTGAACGAACAGACCAATGGACGTGAGCAGGTCTGGTCGCAGGCTATTCAGGGTTGGCGAACCAGTCCGGTGGGTGGAGTCGGGCCATACCAGGGCGGGCCATACCTGACGTTCCTCTTCAAGGATGGCTGTCAGCTCACGCCCACCCTCAGCCGCAACGACGTTACCTGCCCCGAAAACCTCAGTCGCTATTCCAGCATCTGGCTGATTGCCCACAATGCGTGGTTGCACTGGCTTCTGGAGACTGGTCTGATCGGCCTCTCCGGGCTGCTGGCCATCATGGGCTACACTCTCGTACTGGCCATGCGCCGCGCCCGGCAGATGCAGGAACAGGGCTTCAATGTCGCCGTCCTGTTCGGTTTCCTGGCCATGAACGTAGTCGACGTGGTGATCGCCGTACCCAGCCCACACTTCTCGGAACTGTGGTGGGTGGTCGTCGGTATCACGCTGCGCGGCGTGCCGGAAGGCGCAGCAGGAGCCCCAGTGCCGCCAACAGACCGAGCAGCAGTCCTCCACCGAGTGCCAGTTGCGTGAATCCGGGTGGGGCCGCCAGCTGGGGAGGAACCACTGAGGCTCGGGCAAAATAGATGCGTGCGCACGGCAGCGTGGGCGTAGTCAGGCAGTCAATCTTCACGGTCAGACTCCTGGCCTGCGGCGAACCGATCAGCGAGAGCGTCGGGGCAGCGGTCTGAGAAGCGTCGCCCCTGATCTGTTTGATGACCTTCTTATCGGCCAAAAAGGTGGCCCGGAACGGCTGATCGGCAGCCACCTGTAGCGAGGCGTCAATGACCCGGGTGCCTTCTGGCCAGCTCAGTTGCAGCTGGTTTCCGGTCAAGTACCGCAAGAAATTCACGTTGTCGTAGCGCAGCGCACCTGTGCCGTTCACGGTGAGCAGACTGCCGGGGGCGTCAAGCCACCAGCGTTCCACACCAAGCCCCACCGAGGTCACGGGGGACCTGACCGGTACTACACTCACCTGCGTCCAGTACTGCTGAATAGTCTGCAAATCGCACGGAGCACGTCCACAATCGAGATCTACGCTCAGCGTGTTCGTTCCAACCTTAGAAAACCCAGAGACTTCCCGGTTCTGAAACTGCCCTTTCGGAAACGCGAAGGTGTCGATCGGTTGCCGGTTCAGACTGACATGGCCGGTCACCACCTGGGCCGCTGAGTACAGTTGATAGCGGTACTGCACATACATCTGATCCGGCGTAATGAAAGTCAGCACTGTGCGCGAGGCAGTTGGGGTGCGATACAAATTAACGCCGTCGGACTTCGGGGCCGAGAGTCCAGTCTGAATCCAGGCCGATGGAATGCTGGCTCTTAAATCGTACAGGTGGGCTGAACCCTCGGTCACTCTTCCACTACCCCATATCCTCAGCCCACAGGCTAGCCCCGAACTGATCCCAGGGAAGACGGCCCTCATTGGGATTTGAGATGTCGAACTGGGCGTCCATGGCATATAACAGCGTCGCCCCGTTCTCGCCCGCCCGATACCCGTGTGCCACCCCACTGGGGATATACACCATCATCGGCTGCTCCCCGCTGAAGACCAACTTGCGCTTCGCACCCAGTGTCGGGCTGGAAGCGCGGCAATCTACCAGCCAGATCATCAGTTGGCCCGAAAGCACGCACCAGATCTCATTTTGCACTTCCTTGACATGAATATGAAAAGCATTGATGCGGTTCGGAGCAGCCCACGAGACGCTGATCTGGCGCGGCGTCAGGCTGCCAGGCAAGCCCTGCACGCCCTCCTCGCCCAGCCGCGCGTACTCCATGAATGCACCGTTTTCACTGCGGTTCTTCTTCAGGGCATGGACCCAGACGCCCTCGATCTGCGGGGCAGCCGGGTACGCCTCGAACTTGAGGATGTCAGCGTACTCGGGCGCCAGTTCGATCCCATGCGTGTCGTGCTGTGTCATGCGTGTCGCCCTTCCTTGCTGATCTTGACGAGATACTGTCCGTAGCGGTTCTTGGCGAGGCGCTGGGCCTGCTCGAGCAGCGCGTCGGTGCTGATCCAGCCGCTACGCCACGCCGTCTCCTCAGGGCTGGCCACCTTCACACCCTGACGGTGCTCGATGGTCTGAATGAAGCTGCTCGCCTCGAGTAGGCTCTCATGCGTGCCGGTATCGAGCCACGCGAAGCCCCGTCGCATGAGCTGCACGTCCAGTAACCCGTCGTGCAAATAGACATTGTTCAGGTCGGTGATTTCAAGCTCCCCTCGCGGCGAGGGTCGGATACTCTTGGCAATCTCGACCACCCGCTCGTCGTAGAAGTACAGGCCTGTGACTGCGAAGTCTGACTTCGGCGTTGCCGGCTTCTCCTCAATGCTCAGGGCCTTGCCCATACCGTCGAATTCCACCACGCCGTACCGCTCTGGGTCGCTGACCTGATAAGCGAAAACAGTCGCGCCGTATGGCCTGCTGTTGGCAGTACCCATCAGGTCAGGCAGATCATTGCCGTAAAAGATGTTATCGCCCAGCACCAGCGCGCTCGGGTGGCCATCCAGAAAGGCTTCACCGATCAGGAACGCCTGGGCCAGTCCCTCGGGTTTGGGCTGCACAGCATACTCAAGCCGAATGCCCCACTGCGAGCCATTGCCGAGAAGCTGTTGAAACCGGGGGGTGTCTTCGGGCGTGCTGATGATCAGGATTTCCCGGATGCCGCCCAGCATCAACGTGGTGAGTGGGTAGTAGATCATCGGCTTGTCGTAGATCGGCAGCAGCTGCTTGCTGACGGCCAACGTGGCCGGGTAGAGCCGCGTGCCGCTGCCACCGGCCAGAATGATGCCGCGCCGGGCCTTCATGGCAGCCGTCATTTCGAGGTGCCGGCCAAGCGCTCGGCGTACTGCTTCTCGTAGTATTCGCGGAACTCGCCGCTCCGGATCGGCTCCCACCACCAGCGGTTGCCCTCGTACCACTTCGCGGCCTCAGCCACCGCCTGCTTGGGATCATATTTCGGCTCCCAGCCGAGCGCGCGCAGCTTATCGACATTCATACTGTAGCGGCGGTCGTGGCCGGGGCGGTCAGTCACGTGCTTCACAAGGTCGTGGCTCTTACCGAGCACGTCCAGCACGATATCAACCATCTCCAGGTTGGTCATCTCGCGCCCGGTACCGACGTTGTAAACCCCGCCAATCTCCCCTTTCAGCAGCACCGTCTCAATGCCGGTGCAGTGATCATAAACATGGGCGTAATCGCGCATCTGCTGGCCGTCGCCGTACACCGGCAGCGGCTCGCCCAGGATGGCATTGGTCGAAAATAGTGGCACGGCCTTCTCCGGGTACTGGTACGGCCCGACGTTGTTGGCTCCACGTGTGATGGTGACGGGAATGCCATAGGTGATTGCGTAGGCCTGCACGAGCTGGTCGGCGGCCGCTTTGCTGGCAGCGTAGGGACTGCGGGGAGCCAGCTCGTCTGTTTCGACACTCTGATGCTGGTCCGGGATGTGCCCATAGACCTCGTCGGTGCTGATGTGGTGAAGCCTGATGCCGAGCTCGCGCACCACCTCCAACAGCACATGCGTGCCGCGAACATTGGTATCGGTGAAGACAAGTGGCCCCAGGATGCTCTGGTCGACATGCGTTTCGGCGGCGAAATTGACGATTAAGTCAACGTTCTGCTGCTCGCAGGTCTGTTTCACCAAGGCTTGATCGCCGATATCGCCCACCACCAACGACAGCCGTGCGTCATCCCACAGGTCGTGTAGGTTCTCCTTGCGGCCCGCATAGGTCAGCTTGTCATAGACCACCACGCGGCTCTCGGGATGCTGCCCCAGCCAATAGCGAACGAAATTGCTGCCGATGAAGCCGCAGCCGCCGGTCACGAGAAGGGTCTGAGGAATGGGTCTGGTCATAATGACTCCAATTGTAGGTCGAGAACCGCCCGCTCCGGGTCACGGCCCTCCTGCTTGGCAATCTCGGCGGCGTGCAGAATGGCCCTGAACTCCGCACGAAAGCGCTCTGGGCGGAACGTCTCGGCGTGCTTCCGGATGGTAGCCGCGTCGAACAGGTGCTCGCGCTCCTCGAAGATCTGTACCGCTCGCGTCAGGCTCTCGACGTTCTGCTGACCAAAGAACACTCCGGTCTGATCGGGCACCACAGTTTCCAGGCTGCCACCCTTGCCGTAAGCGATGACCGGCGCGCCCGCTGCCTGCGCTTCGACCGGCACGATCCCAAAATCCTCGTCGGCGGCGAACACGAAAGCGCGGCACCTTGCCATGTAGTCGGCCACCACTTCGTCGGACTGCCGACCGAGCAGTTGCACAGTCGGCCCGGCCAGTGCCTTGACCTTCTCGAAGTCGGGGCCACCCCCGATCACGATCAGGGGTTTGCCAAGGCGCGTGAAGGTCTCGACGATCAAGTCGAGTTTCTTGTATGGCACGAAGCGGCTCATGGTGAGGTAGAAGTCCTCACGGGGTCGAGTGTGGTCGAAGCGTGAGACCTCAACCGGCGGATACACCACGCGGGCCGGGCGGCGGTAGGTGCGCCAGACGCGCTGCGCGACGTAGTGGCTGTTGGCCAGGAACACGTCCACCCGGTTGGCAGTGCTGTGATCCCAAAGCCGGACGTAGTGCAGCACGACCTTCGCCAGCGTGGCCTTGACGCCGCTCGTCAGGTTGGCCTCGCGCAGGTACTGCTGGTACAGGTCCCAGGCGTAGCGGATGGGCGAGTGAATATAACTGACGTGCAGTTGCCCTGCCCCCACCAGAACTCCCTTGGCGACCGCGTGGCTACTCGACACAATAGTGTCGTAGGCGGTGAGGTCAAACTGCTCGACCTGATATGGCATGAATGGCAGGTAGGTGCGGTAATTGCTCACGCCCTTCGGCCAGTGCTGAATGGCACTGGTATATACCTGTGCATCCTCCAGCGGCGTACCCACGAAGTCGTCGGGGTTGTGAACCATGGTGTAGATGGGACCGCCACGGGTCGCCAGCATTTCGGCCAGCACCTTTTCGCTGCCCACGAAGCCGCCGGCCAGCCAGTCCTGGATGAAGGCGGTGTCACGTCTCTCGTTCATTCGTCTGCTCCTATCGCGGCCCGGACTCTTGCCCCCACCTCGTCCCAGTCGAACTGTTTGGCACGCTCAAGTCCCAGGGCACGCAGCCGCGTTCTTAATTCGCTGTCGCTCAGTGCCTGCTGCAGCCCCGCAGCGATACTCTCGGCACTGACAGGATCGACCAGCACGCCCGCCTCGCCCACGACTTCGGGCAGTGAAGTGGTCGCCGACACTACCACTGGAATGCCGGAGGCCATACCCTCGAGAGCAGGCAGGCCGAAGCCCTCGTACAGCGACGGCATGGTGACGACAGCGGCGCCTCGGTAATAGGCAGGCAACTTTTCTTCTGGAATTCGCCCGGCGAAAACCACCCGGTCGAGGATGCCTAGACGGAGTGCCAGGTGACGGGTGTCATCGTCGGGTTTGCCACTGAGCATCAGGCGCACCTCGGGATGCTGCAACTGCGCGAAAGCCTTGAGGAGCATCGGCACGTTTTTGTGCTGCTTAGTGTTGCGCATGTACAGCACATACGGATACCCGGGCTGATGAACAGGCCCGTGCGGCGAGAAGGCCGGGTCTACACCGTTACCCACCACCACCACTTTCTCAGGCGACACGCCACTCCACTCGAGCAGGCGGTGACGCGAGTACTCCGAAACGGTCAGCACCCGCCGCGCCCGGTGAACTGCCGGACGCACCACGCGGTCATAGTAGAGAGTCTTGAATCGCGACGACTCGTCGGCCACGTCGAGATGAATCAGGTCATGGACTGTGAACACTACTGGACCGTTCCAACGAACAGGTGGAGCGTAGCCTGGTGACAGGAACAGCGAGGAGGACCGCAGAAAACTGCGTGCGCCCCGCAGTTCCAACTCGGCCAGCCCACGCGGCGAGACCGGATCGGCACCCTTGAGATCGCTCACCGGAGGCGTCAGCCGCGCGCGCACCTCCGCTGCAAAGCGGCCGATACCATGTTCTCCAAGCCAGCGGGCATCGAACGTCGTCATGCCTTCACCTCAGTAGCCGTCGTCCGCCCGCGTCGGAGGGGCGGGATATAAACACACCACAATGTCACCAGGAGCAGCATTACCACGATCGTAGAGACGATTCCCTGCCCGAACAAATAAATGCGCCAGAGTTCAGCGAAGCAGTAGCCGATGGAGCCAAACAGAAGAAACAGCAGATTATCCTTGTTTTTTAAGGCAACACCCATGATGAACGACCCCAGCAACGTACATAACGCCAAAACCAAAAAGGCCTGAAGCACACCCACCCCACGTGTCAGCTCCAGAAAGGCGCTGTTGGTGCTCAGCTCAAAAGAAATCCCGGTCGCGTTCGAAGCGTCGATATCAGAGGTTCCTTGAAGGCGGTCGCCCAGTTCACCGGTTGCCAGAAATCCTTGGAAGGGTGAACCCAGGTAGGTCACGATTTCGCTGAAACCGGCAGCATAAAAGTTATCGATGCCGATGGTTCGGTAAAAGGAGATGTTACGTGAGTAGTTGAGCGCAGCGAGCAGGTGAAACAGTATCAGAACGGCGAGGAATACAGTTCTGGGACGAATACGCAGCTTCGACTTAAACACGAAGAGCGGGACGGCCGTAAAAACCGTGAAGATAAGACTGAGGCGACTGCTGATCACGGCTACGAGCGCGAGTGCAATGATATTCACAACACTAATAAAGATGTAGCGTCGCCGCGTCAGGTGGTAGAGCGCCAGCGCCGCCGCAGGAATCGCTAAGTACCGCAGGCTCACCACACCGACACTGTAACTGTCGTAGAGGGTGTCTTTTAGGGTATTGGCCTGCCCACCCCCGACTGCGCCCACGATACCGCTGATGCCCAGCGCCCCAATCAGCTGAATGAAGACGTAGACGATACCCACGTAGGCGATCAACGAGATCAGCAGGTAGGGGCGAAATGCGTCCAGCGAGACTCGGCGATTGAGGAGACCGGTCTGCAAGCGCAGCCGCGAACCGGTCAAAAATCCAGCGAACGCTCCGAAGATCATGACTGCAAGCCATAACACGCAAAGAAACAGCCCCCAGGACCCAACCGGATATGGAGTCACGAATCCCTTGCGTACCTGTCCCTCAAAACCGGGGAAACTCCACGCCAAAAAAGACAGGATGGTTGTCAAAATTACGATACCCGAGGGGGTGATGGCGCGCTTGAGCAGCGTCTTCACTTAGGCTTTCTCACCAGCGTAGACGTCACCTATCTGCGGTGAGCGGCCCAGCCTTGTGCGGATAAATTTAGTCACCACGTTGTACCCTCGCTCCTTGAGCAGATATCCGAGCAGAAAATGCACTGTGAACATCCGGTGTTTCTTCAAACCCAGCGCGCCGAGAGCGTGATAGAGCTTCAGATAAGCAGGGGGCGGCAGGTTCAACTGATCACTGATATAGGGGTAGACATAGTTGGCGATGTCCTGGCGCACACTGTGTGCGAATCTGACCCCGGTACGTTCGTCTACTGCGCCTGCAATCTTGACCATACCCGTCACCATATGAATACGCGCCTCCGGTGTGTATCGGCCTGGCGTGAACACCTTCTTTTCGCGACTGCTGTTACCAAAATCGGGAGCTTCCGTGGAGCGCGAATGGGTCAAAACGTCATGAATGTAATATGCGCGCATCTCAGTCAGCACGCAGGCAGCCAAGTACATCTGGTAGTACAAGTAACCGTCGAACTCGTTCGTCGCGAAACTCATGGCCTTCTCGCGGTGGATCACGTAACCGGACAGCACACCGCAGCGCCGGTAGGCAGTGGCAATGGTCTGCGGTCCCGGTGAAAAAATCCGGTCTTCGTCGAAATACCGTACCGTCTGCTCGGGACGCAGTGGGTCGGTAGCAAACCAATCGTACGAACGAAGGATCAGGCCGACGTTGTCATAGGCGGTCACGGCCCGCGCTACTCGGGATAGAGCGCCCGCTGCCATCAGGTCGTCATTACCCATAAAAAAACAGTAGCGGCCCGAGGCACGCGTCAACAACTCGCGAAAGTTCGCGTCGTATCCGAGATTCACCTCGTTATAGAACGCCTTGATCCGGGCGTCACCCGCATAGTTCGTCTGCAGGACCTGCCGGATTTCTTCGCGCTGCGGGCTCTTGTCCTCACAGATCACAATCTCGTAGTCGGTAAAATCCTGCGCCAGCACAGAGTCGAGCAGTGGTTTAAGGAACTGCTGGCGGTTATAGGCGGGAATGCACACAGATATCAGGGGCGTCACGTCACTTCTCCTCAGAAATTGGGGCTTACCGGATTCAGACTCGTACCCAAATGGCAGTCTCGGGATCGAACCGCTTGACCGGTCGGGCCGGTGCACCGACCGCGATGGTATGAGCGGGAATATCCCGAGTGACCACGCTGTTCGCACCGATGATGCTGCCCTCGCCGATGGTCACGCCAGGCAACACGCTCACCAGTTCACCGATCCAGACCCGGTCACCAATCCGGACTGGAGCCGTGCCCAGCAGTCGCTCACTGGGGCGCGAGGCCGGGCCGTCCTGAACCTCGCCGTTATATGACCCATGGTTATGGTCGCTGATATAAATCTTTCCGGCCAGCAGGACGTCATGACCGATGGTTACCTCGCTGGCACAGCCAATATGCACATCGTCGTTGATGCTCACCCGGTCGCCGATGGTGAGCTTGGGGGTAAAGTGGTGCCGATTGTGCAGATCGACCGTCTCGATCCGGCAGCGGCGACCCACGTGTACATCGCGCCCAACGCTGGCATGCGGACCGGTCGCCCAGACGGTGCCCGGGCCGATCAGAAATCCTGCCGGATACCCGTAGTGCTGTTGGAGCAACCGGGAATGCACCCTTGATGTGACGGCCTCAATGACCGGCATGACCCCGTCTCTGCGAAACAACTCGACTGCTCTACGCACGCTGTTCCTCCAGTTTGGGCCGCAGTACACCCAGTCGCCAGACGTAAGCCGCCATTCCCAAGCAGGCTAACAGTTCAGTGACCACCGTGACGACGGCCATCCCCTCTGCACCGAAGACCGGCGTGAGGCCCAACATGGCCGCTACACTGACCACACTCACCCACAGGAACACAGTATTGAACTGCCGGTCCAAGCCCAGCGGCAACATAATATGCAGGCCCAGAATGTTGTTGAGTGCCAGCAATGGAATGAACGCAAGTAAGAGTCGTAGATAGCCCACCGACTCCGTGTAGTCCGGGGCGAGAATACGAATGATCAGGGGAGCCGCGACTTCTCCGGCGACGAAGATCAGCAGGCCAGCGGCCAAAATGACCACCGCCGCCTTTTTGAGAAAACCCAGCGCTCGAGGCAGATCATGGTGGTACAGATTAGAGAGGCGTGCGTAGATCACCCGGTTGAGCGGGTCAAGCAAACCACCGGCCGCCCGAACAATGCGGTCAGAGGTACCGTAGGCGGCCACCGTCACAGCTGTCTGCGAGAATCCCAAAATCACCAAGTTGAGCGTGGTGTAGATACTGGTCACACCGACAAACAGAAACATGCTCCAGCCTTCCCTCAGGGCGACGAGCGATGAGGGCAAATCAGGCCAACGCAACGGAACCTGACGACGGATCAGCATGTACCCGGCGACATTGCCCGCTCCTGCCGTGAGCACACCAAAGGCGAAGATGCGTGCGCTCTGATCGGGTTGCCGGATCAGAAACAGACACAGTCCCAGATAGACAAGCCTGGTCAGAAAGTCGATTGACGCATATTGCCCGAACCGCTCTCTGGCCAGGAAATACCACACTGGATTGAACCCCTGCATTACAGCGAAAGCTGTTGCCCATGCCACCAGTAAACTCAGGCTGCGGAAATTACTCAGGAGCTGCACAGCTATCAGGGCGATGAGTACGGCGACGAGTGACAGCAGGATCTTGGCGCCAGCCACACCAGCTACAAGCTTCGCCAGTGCTTCAAGGTCATCACGGACGCGCGCCATGCTCCGAGTTGCCGAAAGATTAAAGCCGTACTCAACGACGATTTGCAGCCATAGGGCCAAGGCCTGCACTGTGAGGATCTGGCCCCAAAGCGCTTTGGGGAAAATAGACGTGAAGTGTGGGATCAGTAGTAGGAAAGAAAAGACCTTGAGGGCGTGCGCTCCGTACAGCGTAAGGTAACTGAACAGCCGAGTGAACAACTTCAGTACGCCCCTTTCCCCATCAAAACTACGCGAACCGTTTGTAGAAGAATCACTAGATCAAGCCAGGGCGTCCAATTGGTGACATAGAAGTGATCCATACCGACGCGCTCGTCGTAACTGGTATCGCTTCTGCCGTTGGCCTGCCAGTACCCGGTCATACCGGGGCGCACTTGGGTATACAGAGAATAAACGCGGCCATATTTCTCGATTTCTCCCGAGACGATAGGTCGGGGGCCAACCATACTCATTTCTCCCAGAAGCACATTACCAAGTTGTGGGAGTTCATCGAGGCTGGTACGGCGAAGAAAATTACCCACACGTGTAACACGCGGATCGTCTTTCAGCTTATGGGTAGCCTCAAATTCAATTCGCAGATCTGGTCGACTGTCAAGCATCGCCTGCAATTTCTGCTCGGCATCCTTATGCATACTCCTGAACTTGAAACAGTCGAACGGCCGTCCATCGCGGCCCAGCCGACGCGCCCTATAGATGGCCGGGCCAGGACTGTCCAGCCTGATCGCCAGGACAATCAACAACAGTACCGGCAGGATCAGCAGGCCGCCGATGCCCGCACCGACCATATCTATTCCGCGCTTTATAAAGCGGGCGCGAGTACTCCGGAGATTGTTCTTGATCTCCAAGCTGGCCAGAATGCCAATATTGTGCGGCTGCATTGCCTGATTCGGAACACCAATCAGGTCAGGCACCGCCCAGGTGATCGGGAAGACCGAGTACACATTATTCACGAGCTGCTGCTGAACCTCAGAGCGGGCACCCGGAATCCCAATGATGGCCTGCTCTGTCGTCGGTGAGCTGAGTGCTAGCGAGATATTACCGATGACGGGAACGTGGCCGATACTGGTGCCATGAAGAGCCACGTTGTCATCGTAGGCGACCACAGGCAAAAGGCCGTAACTGGGATGACTGGTGAGGTGATCGATGATCGTACGGGCCGTCTGCCCAGCGCCGATGATACTTACTGGCCGCCCGAACATTCCAAGACGATTCAACACCGAACGCACGCCATACCGGATTGGGAGGCCGATGACCAGAATAACCAGCCACTCTAGGATGACCGACAGGCCGCTAGGCGCGAAACGCTGGACGGCAAGAGCGGCAGCCAACTGTGCTACGGCGACTTGTACGGTACTCACCGTATGTCTACGCAGTTCATTTTGAGGAGACTGACCGTATCCCGGATAGAGCCCCTGGTAGGCGCGCCACAGCAGCCACAATACTAGCCAGGCCGCAGTCACCTTCCAGCTCAGACTCGGTCCACCTACCAGACGAACAGAGGCGCTCACCACAGCATGGGCCACGATACCGCTCAAGATGTCGCCACCGAGTAGGGCCAGTGCTTGCAGCAGGGCTCGGGCCTGTCCGACGCTCCGGACAGACGGCGGCGCAGCAGGCACGGCTCGGCTCGGCATCTGCGTGCTCACGCCGATTCCACAGCCTTCCGAGGCGAGTATTCGTAGCCATAGCTTTCTTCCCGCTGGCGATCGGCCTTGTTGATCACAAATCCCATGATCTTGAGCCCGCCACGTTCAGCTCGGCGCATCGCACCTTTCACGGCCTGCATACTCGTCTTGCCGAACTCGGTCACCATCAGCACGCCGTCAGCGTGGACTCCAACAACCAGACCGTCTGCGAGGGCCAACAGTGGCGCACTGTCGATCAAGATGATGTCGTAACTCTGCCTCCAGAGGGTGAGCGCCGCACCGATATCCGCCTGATTCAACAACCCAAGGCTGTCCTGCACACTCGGCCCAGCAGGCAGGACGTCCACGTTCTCCTCTGTGCGGATGACCTGCACGTTTCCCGGATTCTGAAACGCCTCCTGGCTGGTACGCACGCCGCCCTGACCCGCCAATTGACGCCACTGGCCGTCCTGACCGAACTTCTGCCAAACTTCCGCCTGCGTGCCGCGCCTTAAGTCAGCGTCGATGATCAATACCCGCTGACCGCTGGAAGCGAAACCGTCCGCGAGGGTGGCGGTGAGGCTGCTCTTGCCCTCGCCAGGAGCAGTGCTGGAGATCATCAGAATCGGGTGAGGCTGATGCTGAAAGGCTGTCAGCACATTGACTCGCAAAAATCCGACCGCCTCGTATAGACCGGCCTGTCTGGCTGCACGCACGATGCCGCTGAACACGATGTCCCGCTTCCGCAGACGGGGAATGACTCCCAGAGTCGCCAGATTCATGGCGAGCAGATCGTCTTCGGAGCGGATGGTCCGGTCGAGGACAGTCTGGAGCGCCACCACACCGGCACCCAGCAGCAGGGCCAGTAGGCCAGTCAGCAGCGCGTTGCGCAGAGGCTTGGGCGCCAGTGGCGTGAACGGTTCAACCGCCGCCGACAGGAGGCTCAACACACCTGTGGCTGAATTCTCAAGAATGCTCACCTGTGCCAGGCTGTCCTGAATGGTTGCTCGTCTGGTGATCAGCGTCTGGCGCTCGACCCCCCCCTGAGTCGCATCGGCTATCTGCGACTCGACCTGTGCGAGCTGAGCGCGAAAGCCCGCCCGCGCCCGCTCGACGTTCTGGAGCGCCCGTCCAGCGTCCCAGTTCAACAGCGCGGTCGTCGCCAGGTTGGCCAGACGCTGTGCGCCCTGTGCTGTCCCTGCTTCAGCGGTGACTGTATAAATGCCGTTTCCACTCGGATCGAGTCTGGAAGTCAGGTCGATCGTCGTGAGCTTCTGCTGCCGCAGTTCTTTCGTCAGCCGGCTCTCCAGGCGAGTACGCTCTGTCTGCGAAAAGAGGGGTTCTTTCTGAATGGCCTGGAGCAATGGCCCAATCACGAGGGTACTTTGAAGGGCCTGCGACACCGCACCATCAGGAAGGGGCGGGGCTTTCACCAATGCGCTGCCCACCAGGCCATCCTGGCCTTGGGTATTGGAAGCAATGACACTGGCACTCGCCCCATAAACGTTTGGCTGAGAACGGGACCAGAGAAAAACGACGAGTGCCAGCGCAACGGCAATGCCTACGATCCAGCCGAGACGGCGTCGAATCCCCCTCCAGAGGACACTGAGATCAATTTCCTGCTCCATCCGCTCTTCCACTTTATCTCCTGTCACCTGCATTCCACTGGCGCAACTGCACCTTGGTTCGGTTCGCTGCACACGACACCGTGCTCAGGTCGTTCGTTCCACTCTATGTTTTACAGCAGAGTGCCAGCGAAGTATCCAAGCTTCCTGGGCCTGAGGCCAACCTTATCGTTCTCATGGTCGTGGAGAACAGGCCTTCCAGCACCCGAAGAGTTATTAGACGTAACGCTCCAGATCAGGATTGGCTTTGAGCTGTTGAACCAGCTTTTTGATGTCCTGAGTCCGTTCCTTGTGCACCACCAAGGTGACTTCAGCAGTGCGGACCACGACCACGTCCTCCAGCCCAATGGTTGCGATTAAATCATCACCGTTGGTGGTGTACAAGATCGCGCCGCCTGTATCGATCCCTACATGCCGTCCCACAGCGACGTTCTCACCGCCGCCTCTCAGCAACCGTTCAAGTGCATTCCAGTCGCCCAGGTCGTCCCATCCAAACTCAGCCGGGACGACCACCACGTTGTCTGCCTTCTCAAGAATGGCGTAGTCGATACTGATTTTCTGAAGAGAAGGATAGACTGCTCTTACGCCCCCACGACGCGCCACAGCGTCGCTCAGCGCACTGAACAGTTCAGGTTCGTACTGCCGAAACGCGGCGAGAATAGCTTGTACTTTCCACACAAACATGCCACTGTTCCAGCTGAAGCGGCCAGTAGACAGGAATTCACGCGCTCGTTCGGCGTCCGGTTTCTCCGTAAAACGGGCCACTCGATAGGCAGGAAACGATTTATCCGCACCGACCTGCTCTCCACGTTCGATATACCCATAGGCAATGGACGGGTAAGTGGCTTCTATTCCGATGGTCACCAGGATGTCCTGCTCGGTCGCCAGCGACGCCGCTCGTCCAACCACCTGAGCGAACACCTCAGGCTGATCGACACGGTGGTCGGAATGAAAGACACCCATCAGTCCGTTTGGATCCATTTGAGCGATTTTCAAAGCTGCATATAGAACTGCCGCCGCCGTATCCCGGGCTACCGGCTCGACCAGGAGATTCTCGGTTGGCAGTTCTGGGAGGTGTTCGAGCACCTGCATGCGGTGATCTACCCCTGTCACAATCAAGATGTCTTCCACTTCCACATCTGGCAGTGCTGTCAAACGATTGACGGTGGCCTGAATCAGGCTGAGGCCGCTGTCGTCGAGGGTCAAAAACTGCTTGGGCTTGTTCTTGCGCGACAAGGGCCAGAACCGCTCGCCACTGCCACCCGCCAGGATGACCGGATAGAACTGGAACGTCGCCTTCGCTGAAGATTCATTTGAACTCAAGTTTTGGCCTCTTTTCGACGGACACAAACCCACTTCCAGATTGAATGTTCTAGAAAGTTGGGCTATGGAATGGCCGTGCGGAATATCTTACACTTTCGCCGAAAATCCGTCATAGACAGGCCGAATAACCTTCTCGCGGATGTACGCATGCTGGGGTCTTCATCTGCTTCCAGGGCTTAAAGACCCAGAGCGGTAGACAGAGCGAACAAGTTGAAAAGCGGGAGCAGCCCTGAACCCCAAAAACGCCAGTCAGCATACTGTACGAAGTGTCATCTATCACATATTCATTATGAGAAATTACTCATTTTTCAGTCAGCTTCATGCTCGTTCTGCAGTCGAACAGGCATGCCAGCGAGGTTTACCTCTTCCCAGCGGCGCTTTATTTCAACCCTGAACTTCGGCTGTTGCTGCTGCTAGCAGACGCTGCAACTCTTGCTCACTCTGAGCCTCAACATAGACACGCACGACCGGCTCTGTCCCCGAGAAACGAAACATGGCAAATGCATCAGCTTCCAGTAGAAGCTTCACACCGTCTTTTTCATTTACTTGTCGGACAGCGTGGCCTGCCAGCTCGGTCACTTGCCGCACCCGCTGCTGAAGCGATTCCCGACTTTGTCCCGAAGGAATCTGCAGATCGTTGCGACCATAAAAGTGACGGAAACCAGTGAGCGCCTCGACTTCAGCGAAGAGTTCAGGCAACGACTTTCCACTGACTGCCACTGCTTCAAGCAGAAGCAAGCCGTTGTAGATACCGTCGCGCTCTGGGATATGACCCCGAGACGCCAGACCACCGGACTCTTCACCGCCCATCAGCACGGTCAGCTCTGGATGCGCCTCGCCCTCGAGGAACGCGTCGGTGATGTATTTGAATCCGACTGGGGTTTCCAGCAAGTTCAACTCCAGCACTTGGCACAGTCGGTCGATAATGCCGCTGCCTGACACTGTCTTGACCACTCGGCCCCGGAGGCCTTTGCGGTACAGGTGCAGCAGCAGAACAGCGAAGATCTGGTGGCTGTTGAAGAAGGCACCGCCTGCCGTGACCACCCCGACTCTGTCGGCGTCTCCATCCGTGACGATGGCAAACGCAGTCCCGGTTTCATCCTTCATGGCCTGGAAGGTGAAAGAGAGGTTTTGCGGAATTGGCTCTGGATTGACTCCGTAAAAGAGTGGCGTCGGATCGTTGCGAAGCGGCGTGAACACCACTGGCAATCCGGCGTGCTTCAGGTAACCTTCCACCCAACCAGCTCCTGCACCGCCCATCGCGTCGTGAAAGACTTTGCCGCGGTAACGGCGCAGGCTTTCAAGATCGAGCAGTGCATCGATAGAGGTGTAGTAGCTGTTCTGAATGTCGAGCGGTATGTACGGCTCGGAGGCGCCGTCTGAAGCAACCGTGTCGGGAGACCAAACCTGATCCTGGAGAGCGACTTCGACCTGGGCAACGATGGCCGGAGTGGCACTTCCGCCATACGGTCCCTTGAGCTTATATCCATTATAAGGAGGGGGGTTGTGACTCGCCGTGAGCATGACCCCGCCCGCCGCACCCAGAAAGCGAACCGCGAAGGAAACGGCCGGTGTTGGGATAAATCCCTGTGAGAGATGTACCTTCAGGCCGGCCAATGCCATGCAGCCTGCGACCACATCGGCGAATCCTTTTCCTTGAAAGCGGGTATCATATCCGACCACCACCTCACGGCCACCCTGTGCAACCAGGTAAGAAGCATGGGCCGAAGCAACCCGCGCCACGTTGTCGTAAGTGAAGTTCTCGGCAATGATGTCTCGCCAGCCGTCAGTACCAAATTTAATCTTTGTCATTGGCATCGTTCGTTGTTCCTCCGGTCATCCTCAGCGCATCAAGAGTACGGGCTGCTCCAAGCTTCAGCGATAAGAAATCCGTCGATTCAGCACCGGCTCTCCAGGAGGCCTTCTCAGACCAGTCTATCCTGGGGAGGAACTTCACCGCACCATCAACCGTGAACAGTTTGCCACCCTGGGCATGAAGTGGCCGATCAGACTCATCCTTTAAACTGTCTTTCACATGAAAGCCATTATTCCAGCCGCCGGTTTCGGCACCCGGATGCGCCCCCTGACCTTCACCCGTCCCAAACCCGTGTTGAACGTGGCCGGCAAACCGATCATCGTCCACGCCATCGAGACCATCCAGGCAGCGGGTATCCATGAGATTGGCATCGTGGTCTCGGAGATCACCCGTCCTGCGGTTCAGCAGGCCACCGAGGACCTTCCAGGCGTCAGCATCACTTTTCTGGAACAGGACGAGATGCTGGGCCTCGGCCAC
>Ga0160427_10000820_pt1 | contig 18888 bp, 14 predicted proteins | sample SolpanmetagenomL_FD_108194 | JGI IMG/M metagenome (GOLD analysis project Ga0160427, IMG submission 108194) | Solar panel surface microbial communities from Lawrence Berkeley National Laboratory, California, USA - L | ecosystem: Engineered > Built environment > Solar panel > Unclassified ...
CGAAGGCAGCAAAGCCAACCCCGCCGACGTGGCCAAGGACGGCTACGAGGCCCTGCTGGCGGGCAAGGATAAGGTGGTATCGGGCTTTATGAACAAAGTGCAGGCCGCCCTCAGCAATGTGCTGCCCGACGACGTGCTAGCCGCCCAGATGCACAAGCAAGGCGCCCCGGTAGACGGCGACGAAAGCTCGCGCTAGAAAATTACACCTGCTGGTGCACGGGTGCGCCAAGCTCGCAAGCAGCCCCATCACTACGGGCAGCTTAGCTTGGGCTAAAGCACTAGCTGAATGGCCTTAGTCAAACCCAGCGCTTCTTACGTGCTCCGGCATCTTTCCTGTTTACCAGCTAGTTACTGGCCGGCCAGCGTACCGCGCCCTTGTTTACTACTGTACCAAGCCCCGCCCTCCCCGGCGGGGCTTTTGACTAACTAGCGGCAGCACTTTTACGTTTGGGCGGGGCGAGAGCTCTGCTTGGGCTGCTCGCAACCTTTCCGATACTGCCTGGTTGTTGCTGCTTATGATGCCGATTTATTACGCTGCCCGGCGCGGATGGTGGATGGTGGTGCTGGCCTGGTTGTGGATACCCGCCCTAGGGTGGGCGCAGCGTCAGTTGCCTGCCACCCCGCCCCCACCCCCGCCTGGCCCCCTCACCCTGCCCCAGTGCCTGAGCTATGCGCTGGCCTACCAGCCCCTGGTGCGCCAGGCCCGCCTCGATGAAGACATTACCGATGCCGCCAACCGCGTGGCGCTGTCGGCTTGGCTGCCCCAAATCAACGGTACGGCCGTGGGCCAGCACTACTTCGGGTTGCCGTTTACGGTGTTCCCCGACCCTACCACGGGCATTGCCACCCCGCGCCAGCTGGGCGTGCGCAACGTGACGACCCTCGGGCTGGCCGGCACCCAAACGGTGTATAGCAACGACGTGCGCTTGTTTGCCCGCCAGGCGCCCACCAACCGCTTGGCCGCCGGCCAAAACACGGTGAACAACAAAATCGCCACCGTGTCGGACGTGAGCAAGGCCTACTACAACGTGCTGCTCTCGCAGCGCCAGGTCGATGTATTCAGCGCCGACATTGTGCGCCTGAGCCGCAACTACACCGATGCCCGCGCCCGCTACGACGCCGGCATCGTGGACAAGACCGACTACCTGCAGGCCGAGATTTCGCTCAACAACTCGAAGGCCAGCCGCAAGCAGGCGCAGGAAGCCGTGAACGCCAACACGGCCTACTTGCAGCAGCTGATGGGCGTGCCGGCCGGCCACCTGCTCACCCTCCAGTACGACACGCTGCAGCTGGAGCGGGACGCCATGGCTGATACCGTTGAGCGGCTCGACCCTACCAACCGCATTGAGTTTCAGCAGGTGCTGACCCAGAAGACTTTGCAGGGCTACACGGTCGATTACTACCGCCTAGGGTTCCTGCCGTCGGTGTCGGCCTTCAGCAACTACAACAGCGTGTACCAGGCCAACACCCTGCGCGACCAGTACCAGCAGCGTTTCCCTAACTCCTACGCGGGTCTGCAAGTGGCGCTGCCGCTCTTCACCGGCTTCCGGCGCACCCAAAACCTGCGCCGCGCCCGCCTGCAAGACCAGCGCATCGACCAGGATTTGCTGGGCACCCGCAACCAGATTACCACCGAGTACGCCACGGCCCTGGCCAGCTACAAGGGCTACTACGAAAGCTACGTGCAGAGCCGCAGCAACCTCGACCTCTCGCGCCAGGTGTACACGGTTGTGGACATTCAGTACCGCGAGGGCATCAAAACTTACCTCGACTTGCTGGTGGCCCAAACCACGCTGCGCACTTCGCAGCTCAACTATTACAGCGCCCTCTTCCAAGTGCTCATCAGCAAGGTAGAGCTGCTGCGCACCCTAGGCTCGCTGCCGATTACATACTAGTTGTCGGTTGTTGGTTGCCAGTTGTTAGTAACCCTTTCAACTGGTAGCCAGCTACTCACAACTGACAACTAACAACTGACAACATAATGACTCCACGATACCTGGCCTTGTGCGCGACGCTAGCCCTGCTGGCCGGGGCAGGCTGCGGCAAGAAAGACGAGCAAAAGAAGAATGCTGCTCCGCCGCCCACGGCCGTGAGCGTAGTGCCGGCGCGCGCCACCGCTGCCGTTTACTACGACCAGTACCCGGCCACCGTCGCGGCCCTGAAATCGGTGGAGCTGCGCCCCCAGGTAACGGGCTACATCACCAGCCTCTCGTTCAGGGAGGGCGAGTTGGTGCCGGCCGGCAAGGTGCTCTACGAGATTGACAAGCGCCAGTATGAGGCGGCTTACCAGCAGGCGCTGGCCAACCTGCGTAGCGCCCAGGCTACGGCCCAGAATGCCCAGGTGAACCAGGCCCGCTACCAGCGCCTGCTGCAGCAAGACGCCGTAGCACGCCAGCTGGCCGAAAACGCCGTAACCAGCGCCAGCACTGCGGGCAGCCAGGTAGCCGCTGCCCAAGCGGCCCTCAACATTGCCCGCACCAACCTGAGCTTCGCCACCATTCGGGCGCCGTTTTCGGGACGCATCGGCATCTCGCAGGTGCGCCTAGGGCAGCAGGTGAGTGCCGGCACTACCCTACTCAATACCATCTCCAACGAGAACCCAATTGCAATTGACTTCCAAGCCAATCAGCAATCCATTGGGCGCTTCCAGCAGCTGCAAAACCAGCGCCGACCAGCCGCGGGCGATTCCACCATTCAGTTTGTGCTGCCCGATGGCCGCACTTATCGGTCTTCGGGTCGCGTCGCGGTTATTGGCCGGGCCGTGGATGCGCAAACGGGCACCATTACCGTGCGCACCGAGTTCAACAACAGCCAACGCCTGCTGACTGACGGCATGAGCGGCGTACTGAAGGTGTTGAATACGCAGTCGGGCAACCGTTTGGTAGTGCCTAACAAGGCTATTATCGAGCAGATGGGCGAAAACTTCGTGTACGTGGCCCGCGGCGATAGCGCCAAGCAGCAGAAAGTGCAGCTCGGCCCGCGCCTGCGCGACGAGATTGTTATTCTGAACGGCCTGCAAGCTGGCGACCGGGTGATTACCGACGGGGTGCAGAAGCTGCGCGACGGCGGCAAGATTCAAGTGAGTGCCCCCGGCACCCTGCCACCTGCACCGGCCGCTCCTGCCGCCGGCGGAGCAGGGAAGTAATAAGTAGGTGCTAAAAGCACGTCCTGCTCATCTGGCGTCCGCGCAGCCGAAGCAGCTCTACCGCGCGCCTAGGGATTGTTTGGCAGAGATGCCTCGACAAGCGAACGCCAGATGAGCAGGACGTTCTTTTTCTCCCCTGGTTCAAGAAATCAGCAATAAGCAACGAGAAACAAGAAACCAGGATATGATTGCAGAAACCTTTATTCGCCGGCCGGTAACGGCTATTGTGGCCTCGCTGGTGCTCGTGCTGGTGGGGGTGCTGGCGATGCTCAGCCTGCCCATCGGGCAGTACCCCGACATTACGCCGCCGACCGTGTCGGTGACGGGCACCTACATCGGGGCCGATGCCCAGACCGTGGAGCAGACCGTAGCCACGCCCGTGGAGGTGCAGGTGAACGGCACACCGGGCATGACCTACCTGCAAAGCAACAGCACCAGCAACGGGCAGATGAGCATGACGGTGAACTTCGAGGTGGGCACCGACATCAACATCGCCGCCCTCGACGTGCAGAACCGCGTGGGCATTGCCCTACCCACCCTACCCCAGGAGGTGCAGCGCATAGGCCTGACTACCCGCAAGCGTAACCCCAGCATTCTAATGCTGGTGGCCATGTACGCCCCCAAGGGCACCCACAACACCACCTTCCTCGACAACTACGCCAACGTATTTATCAAGGACGCACTGCTGCGCACCAAGGGCGTGGGCGACATCGTGAGCCGCGCCGACGACTTCTCGATGCGCATCTGGCTGAAGCCCGACAAGCTGGCGGCCCTGGGGGTGACGGCCAACGACATTCAGGCGGCCCTCAACGAGCAGAACGCGCAGATTGCCGCCGGCTCGGTGGGCGCACCGCCCGCCCAGAAGGGGCAAGCATTTGAATACATCGTGACGGTGCAGGGCCGCCTCGTTACGACCGAGCAGTTTGGCAACGTGGTGGTGAAAACCCAGCCCGCAGATGGCTCGCTGGTGTACCTCAAGGACGTGGCCCGCCTGGAGCTGGGTAAGTTTAACTACTCCAACAACTCCTACGTGGACGGCAAGCGCGCCGCCTACCTGCTGGTGTACCAGGCCCCCGGCGCCAACGCCCTCGAAACCTACGACAACGTGCTGGCCACTATGAACCAGCTCAAAAAGCAGTTCCCGGCCGACCTCGCCTACATCGTTCCCTTCGAAGCCGCCAGCGTAGTGCAAGTGTCCATCGAAGAGGTGGTGCACACGCTGCTGGAGGCCCTGGCGCTGGTGGTAGTCGTGGTGTTCGTGTTCCTACAGAACTGGCGCTCCACGCTCATTCCGGTGCTGGCCATTCCGGTGTCCATCATTGGCTCGTTCATTGCGTTCATCCCCCTAGGGTTCACCATTAATACGCTGACGCTCTTCGGCTTCGTGCTGGCCATCGGCATTGTAGTAGACGATGCCATTGTGGTGGTCGAAGCCGTGGAGGTGAACATCAACGAGCGCAAGATGAGCCCCACGGATGCCACCCTGGAAGCCATGCGCGAGATTTCGGCGCCGGTTATCGCCATCGCGCTTATTCTGGCGGCGGTGTTCGTGCCGGTGGGCTTTATTCCGGGCATCACCGGGCGGCTTTACCAGCAGTTTGCCATTACCATTGCCATCTCGGTGCTGATTTCGGCCTTCGTGGCACTGTCGCTTACGCCGGCGCTGTGCACGCTGCTGCTCAAGCCCCACGAGGAAGGCCAGGAAAAGCAGGGCTTCCTAAATAAGGGCTTTAAGATTTTCAACGATTGGTTTGCCCGCGTTACCAACCGGTACGGCAACGGGGTGCACAGCGCCATCAAGCACTCGCGCTTCGTGGTAATCATCCTGGTGTGCATTGTGGCCGGCGCGGGGCTGCTGTTCAAGAACAAGCCCACCGGCTTCTTGCCTACTGAGGACGAGGGCCGCATCATCATCACCTTCAACCTGCCCGAGGGCGCCTCTACCGGCCGCACCGTGGAAGTGCTGCAAGGCATGATGGCCGAGCTGAAGCACACCAAGGGTATTGCGCACTTTGCAGCCCTAGGGGGTCTGAACGCCGTAAACTTCTCCTCGAAGTCGAACTCAGGTACCATCTTCTGCCAGCTCGAGCCCTGGGAGGACCGCAAGGACGCTGCCCTGCAACTCAACGGCCTAATGGCCACGGTGCAGAAAAACATGGCCCGCTTCAAGGAAGCCACCACGGTGGTGATTTCGCCGCCCGCTATTCCGGGCCTCGGCAACACGGGGGGCTTCTCGTACATCTTCCAGGAGCGCGAGGGCCAGGGTAACATTCAGACCTACGATGCCAACCTGCAGAAGACCCTAGGGGCCATCCGGCAGCGGCCCGAGATTGCCTCGGCGTTCTCATTCTTCACGGCCAACACCCCCGGCTACCGCCTCACCATCGACCGGGAGCAGGCGAAGAAGCTGGGCGTCAGCATTGGCGACATCGGCAATGCCCTGCGCACCTACCTGGGCAGCGCCTACGTCAACGACTTCACGCTCTACGGCCGCACGTTCCGCGTGGTGGCCCAGGCCGACAGCAGCTACCGCGGCGACATCTCCGACCTCAAGCAATACTATGTGCGCAACTCAGCCGGCACCATGGTGCCCCTGAGCAGCGTCACGACCTATACGCGCACCGAAACCGCCCCGCTCATCTCGCACTACAACCTGTTCCGCGCGGCCGAAATCAACGGCAACCCCGCCCCCGGCTACAGCTCTGGCGATGCCATCAAGGCGCTGCAAGAAGTATCGGCTCAGGTATTGCCCCAGGGCTACGGCTTCGAGTTTTCGGGCCTGAGCCGCGAAGAATTGCTGGCGGGCGGGCAGACGGTGTACATCTTCATGCTGTCCATCGTGTTCGTATTCCTGTTCCTGGCAGCGCTCTACGAAAGCTGGTCGGTGCCATTCTCGGTACTGCTAGCCGTACCCGTGGGCATCTTTGGGGCCATCCTAGCCCTGTTTTTCCTGCCCAAGCTCACCAACAACGTGTACGCCCAAATCGGGATGATTACGCTCATCGGTCTCTCAGCCAAGAACGCCATCCTTATCGTCGAGTTCGCCAAGGAGCGGGTTGATAAGGGGATGCCACTGGTTGATGCCACCCTCGATGCCGTGCGCCAGCGCCTGCGCCCCATCATCATGACTTCGCTGGCCTTCCTGCTCGGTATCCTGCCGCTGATATTCGCCTCGGGCGCCGGCGCCCAAAGCCGCCAGACCCTGGGCTGGACGGTGCTCGGCGGGATGCTGGCCGCTACCAGCATGGGTATTTTCATCGTACCGGTGCTCTACGTCATCATCACCCGCCTGGCCTACGGCAAAGAGAAGCTGGCCGAGATGGAGAAGAACTACAAGCCCGAGGAAGACACGCGCGGCGCCAAAGTAGCCGAAGGCGGCGTACCACCCGAAGGCGCCACCCCCGCAGGCGCCTAGAGGTATTTCAACGAGAAAAAGGCGGTCATGCTGAGCGAAGTCGAAGTATCTCTATTGCATGACCCCCTAGGCAGTGAGGTAGAGATGCTTCGACTTCGCTCAGCATGACCGCCTTTTTCTCTTCTGTATAAACAACAACGCCAGCCCGGAACCGAGCTGGCGTTGTTGTTTATATATATCCTAGGGTACTTACTCGCCTGCTTTCTCCATGAGGTCGGCCATCTCCTGCGAGATGCCGGTGGTGCTGAAGCCGCCGTCGTGCATCAGGTTTTGCATCGTCACGTAGCGGGTCAGGTCCGAGAAGAGCGATACGCAGTAGTCGGCGCAAGCGTCGGCGGGCGCGTTGCCGAGCGGCGACATCTTCTGCGCATACTCATAGAACGCGTTGAAGCCGCTGATGCCAGTGCCGGCCGTAGTCTTGGTGGGCGACTGGCTTACGGTGTTCACGCGCACTTTCTTCTGGTGGCCTAGGCGCTGGCCGTAGCTACGGGCAATGCTTTCGAGCACGGCCTTGGCCTGCGCCATGTCGGTGTAATCGAGGAAGGCGCGCTGAGCGGCGATGTAGCTCAGCGCCACCACGCTGCCCCACTCGTTAAAGGCATCCTGCTTCTCGGCCACGGCCAGCATCTTGTGTAAGCTCAGGGCCGACACATCGAGTGTCTGCTGGAAAAATTTATAATCCAAGTCGCCGTAGCTCTTACCCTTGCGGATGTTGGCGCTCATGCCAATCGAATGCAGCAGAAAGTCAATCTTGCCGCCGAAGTGGCTCTGGGCTTCGGTGAAGAGCGTGCCCAGTTCCTCCATCGAGGTGGCGTCGGCCGGAATGATGGGAGCGTCAATCTCGGCGGCGAGGGCTTTGATTTCGCCCATGCGCATGGCAAGCGGTGCGTTGGTGAGCACAATGCGGGCGCCTTGCTCGTGGGCTTTTTGGGCTACTTTCCAGGCAATAGACTTGTCGTTGAGCGCGCCGGAGATGATGCCGACTTTGCCGGCAAGCAGGTTGTTGGACATGGGAATCGTCAGGGTTTACGCCCGCAAAAGTACACTTTCCGTAGGGAGCCGTGTAGATATTTTCTATAGGTATCATCGGCTGCTAGGATGAGTAGCGGTAAAATAACCTTATTAGAGCAACAGGCCTAGGAGCGAGTATTTACATGGTAGCCGCTCATTATTATTATCCGCCCATCTTATTCATCCGGCAAAACACAACTTTACTCCTTGTTTACAACATAGATAATAGGCATTGGCATGCTAAGAACTAGGCACGTAAAAGCTGAGCAGAATAGCAGAGAATATCCTTTCTCTAATGTTAATGAGAACGAAATTCCAGCTAACAGACCACATAAACTTGCCAGCAAAATACTTAGAACTCCAATAAACAACCTGCCATTTTTGGTCTGATAAAGAAGTGCATAAGACTTATTTATTAGTTCTTTAAAATCCTCTCTGTTCTTGTAGAGCGTCACTATAGCAGACACTGCCGCCAAAATTTTAAAGAAGTCCATGGTATAAGAGTTTGGTTTGCTAAACTAAATGTGCTCAGTTATCATCCTAGCATCACCTCACCGCGCAGAGCGAGCAGTTCGCGAGCACTCTGGAAGGCGTGTTCGCTGGGCTTAGCCCCGGCAATCATTTGGGCGATTTCCTTCACGCGCTCCTCGCGGTTCAGCTCGCGGATGTTACTCACGGTGCGGTCGGCGCGGTCTTCCTTGTACACAAAGTAGTGCGCATCGCCGGCGGCGGCCATCTGGGGCAAGTGCGAAATAGCCACTAACTGGTGCTTCTGAGCCATTTGCTGCATCATGCGCCCCACCTTCACCGCAATCTCGCCACTGATACCCGTATCAATTTCGTCGAACACTATCGTGGGCAGCGCCGTTTTGTCGGCTAGCATGTACTTGATGCACAGCATTAAGCGCGAGAATTCACCGCCCGATGCAGCTTTGCTCAGCGTTTGGGGCTGGGCACCTTTATTGGCCGTAAATAGGATGTTGACAATGTCGGTACCGCTGGCAGCCAGCGGCCCGGTTTTGTGCTCCACCACGATGCGGGCGTGGGGCATCCCTAGGTCGGCCAGCAGTGTACTCAACTCCTTCTCAAACAGCGGAAACACCTTGCGGCGGCTCTCAGTCAAGCGGTTGGCCTGCTTGGTGGCCTGGGCCAGCGCCGAGTCGCAGGCATTGCGCAGGCGGCTGATTTCCTTATCTAGGTTGAGCACCGAACCTACTTTCTGGCGCAGCTCTTCGCGCATAGCTAGCAGGCCGGGCAGGTCGCGGCGCTGGTGCTTGCGCTGCAAGTTGTAGAGCACCGTGAGGCGCGCTTGCAAGTCTTCGGCGCGAGCAGGGTCGCCCTCGGTGTCACGCTCGGCGTTTTCTACCTCGTCGGCAATGTCGTGCAGCTCAATCAGGCACGAATCGAGGCGCTGCTTTAGCTCGCGGAAGGTGCTGGCGTAGCTCGCTACCTGACCCAGCAGCACCACGGCATCCTTCATGTTGCCCGTTGCGCAGTACTCGCTGTCGCGTAGGCCATGCAGCACCTGCCCGAGCTTGTATTTGATTTCCTCTGCGTTTTCAAGCTGCTTTACTTCCTCCTCTAGCGCCTCCTGGTCTTCTTTATCCAGGTTAGCTTCTTCCAATTCGCTCAGCAGGAAACTATTGTAGTCCAGCTCCTTACTTGCCTGGGCCGATTGGTTCTCTAGGGTCTTAAGGTCGGCTTCTAGCTTGCGGAAATGGCGGTACGCGGCACCATACTGCGTGCGGGCCGGCACAAGGCCGCCATAGAGGTCGAGCAGATTGAGCTGAAACACGGCATCACCCAGCAGCAGCGTATCGTGCTGCGAGTGGATATCCATGAGGTTTGCGCCCAGCTTGCGCAGCGCCTCCAATGTCACGGGCGTATCGTTCACGAAAGCCCGCGACTTACCCTGCGGGCTTATCTCACGCCGCAGAATGCACTGCTCGTCGTAGTCCAAGTCTTCCGACTCGAAAATATCCTGCAGTTGATAGGTCGAGATATCAAACTGGCCCTCAATCACGCATTTGCGCTCGGTATTGAACAGCATGCGCGAGTCGGCCCGGTTGCCCAGCAGTAGCCCGATAGCCCCGAGCATAATGGACTTGCCCGCCCCAGTTTCGCCCGTAATAATATTTAGCAGCGGCGACGGCCGCAGCTCCAACTGCTCAATCAGCGCGTAGTTCTGAATACGAAGGTCAACCAACATAAATCGCAGATTTAACGGATTTAATGGATTCCGCCGATGTGCTTCTTCGCGAGAAGCTAGCTACGCGGATAATCCAGGCAGATAAATCTGATGAATACAACCTAGGGCTTTCTAAATGGACAGAACCCTAGGCAATAGTACACTAAAATTAGTAGCTACCAGGGGAATAATTTTCCTAATCCGCTTGGCAACTACTAGAAATATTTTTCCATTCACCTTCATTCTGGCTGCAGCGAGCACAAAAAAGGGTGGACGAAACCGCCCACCCCTGGTTTTCTACGCAAGCTGTTAGCTTCGCTAAATCTGCGGTTTAGCGGCCTATAGTCTGGTATTTTTCCAGGTTGCCGGGGTCCACATCTGTCATCATCGTGATAAGCTGCTGCTTCTGCTGCGCTTCGGGTGTGGTGCGGAATACGTTGGTAATCTCGTCGGCCTTGGCATCAAAAAAGGCGCGCACGAATAGCGTTTGGGGGCGCTGCGAGTTGGCCTTCTGGATATTGCCGAGGGCCGTGAGGATGGAAGCACGCGCTTCTTCAGGGCGCTGGATAAAGATGTCCATCCCCTGCCGGTAGTAGGCGTACAGGGCCGTGCGGAAGCCTTCGAGCTGGGGAGCCGTGAGGTTTTCGAGCAGCCAGTAGCGGTTGCGGCTGCCTGAGTCGGTCCAGCCGGGGTCGCTCTCGTTGGTCACGTTCTGCTGAGACGAGTACTGTAGGATAATGCGCGCCTGGTCGTAGTAGGATGAGCCCCCAAGCCGTGCAAACGTGTCCTGGTCGGTACCAATAACCATGTAGGCGTAAAAACCCAACAGCGATGCCAGGTTGCCCACGAAACTGTTGGGCGAAAAATCGAGCGGCGTAGTGGGCGTGTAGTTGAAATTGAAGCTACGGTCGTTGATATTGAGCACGTTGGTTTCGTAGCCAGTGCCATACACCGGCCGCGTGGCAATCAGCCGCATGGTAGTCTGGTAGCTGCCGTTTTGCGGAATGGCCGTGATGCCTATGAACATACGCACTCTAATGCGTTCGTCAATAGTACCTTCTACGCGATAAGTAGTTTTGGTCCAAGTGCGCGAATTGAGAAAATCCTCCATCTTGCTTTTCATGGTTGTCAAGATGTTCTGGTCGGTAATCGTCACGTTTTGCAGCGAGATTTCTACCGTGGCGTTCAGCTCGGTAGCCTGCGCGGGAGCAGCCAGCAGGCCTAGCAAGAGCACCACAACGAGCGACAAGTACTTACGCATAGGAAACAGCAAAGCGGGAAAGGATGAGCTGCACCAGCCGGTGCGCCAGTTCGGTTTTAGCTTGTAAGTCAAAAGTAAGCACCTGGCCGGCGGCATCGAGCACCGATACTTTGTTGGTATCGTGCCCAAAGCCGGCCCCAGCATCGCGCAGCGAGTTGAGCACAACCAAGTCGAAGTTTTTGCGGTGCAGCTTGTCTTGGGCGTGGGTCAGCTCGTTTGTTGTTTCCAACGCAAAACCCACCGAAAATTGTTCGGGCCGCTTGGCTTGCCCTAGGGTGGCGGCAATATCCACGTTCTTCACCAAGGTCAGCGTCAGCGTATCGCCCTGCTTTTTAATCTTTTCGGGAGCTACCTCAGCGGGCCGGTAATCGGCTACGGCGGCGGCAAAGACCCACACATCGGCCCTAGGGGCTACGGCAGCCGCGGCTTCATACATCTGCTGCGCTGTCTCGACTCGCACTAGGCTGATGTGGGTGCTAGTCGGTGCGGGCAGTGCCGTGGGCCCACTCACTAGGGTTACGTCTGCATTAGCGGCCGCGAAAGCTTCGGCCAGCGCGTAGCCCATCTTGCCCGTCGAGCGGTTGCCGAGAAAGCGTACCGGGTCGAGTGGCTCGTAGGTGGGGCCGGCAGTTAGTAAAACGTGCATAGAGGCGACAGGCAGAACTACGCCACCAAACTCGCGCTACCTGCCCAGGCAGCACGAAAGCTGGCGCTAAGCGAGGTTATTTATTACTAAAAAAGGCGGTTAACTCAGCCACAATTTGCTCGGGCTCGAGCATGCGGCCAGGGCCGCTAAGGCCGCTGGCTAGCTCGCCGGCGGGCGAGTCAAACACGTGGTTGCCGAAGCTACGCAGGCGCTGGATGTTCTGCTGCACGGCCGGGTGGGCATACATATCCAGGTCCATAGCCGGAGCCAGAAACACCGGGCAGCGGGCCGACAGATACACGGCGCTCAGCAGATTAGGACATAAGCCGTTGGCTAGCTGCCCTAGGGTGTTGGCACTAGCCGGGGCGATAACGTATGCCTCGGCCCAGAGGCCTAACTCGACGTGGTTGTGCCACTGGCCACTGGCAGCATCGCGCAAGAAGCTCGTGAGTACCGGCTTCTTGGAAAGCGTCCCTAGGGTGAGGGGCGTCACGAACGCCGCAGCCGATTCGGTCAGAATCACTTGCACTTCGGCGCCGGCCTGCACTAGCAAGCGCGTGAGCGGGGCCGCCTTATACGCCGCAATGCTACCGCTAACGCCTAGCAAGAGGCGCCGGCCAGCCAAGGCAGGTGCTGAAGAATTGGCGAGCATGGAATAGAAAAACGAAAAACGTCATGCTGAGTCTCAGCGAAGCATCTCTACTACATGGCATCCTAGGCGGTGCGGTAGAGATGCTTCGCCAGAGCTCGGCATGACGTTCTTTTTTCGACGCGATGGAAGTAAACGGGCCTAGAACAGCTCGCGGGGCACCACAACTGGCGCTACCTCGGGCACTTCGTAGGTCAGCTCGCCCGCCACAAACTCTTCGATAGCTTGGCTAGTGGGCTTGGGCAGGCGCTCGTACTGCTTGCTGATTTCGATTTGCTCGCGGTTTTCAAACACCTCCTCGAGGTTATCGACGGTAGTAGCAAACTCCGACAGGCGGTCGTTCAGCTCCTCTTTCAGCTTCACCGACAGCTGGTTGGCGCGCTTCGAGATAATAGAAATAGCCTCGTAGATATTGCCACTTTCGGTGGTGATATCAGCCAGGTTGCGGGTTACGATGGAGGCCGGAGCAGTGGTTTTCATGGGTATTTAATTATCGGTTAGTCGCTGTCTGTTGCCTGGTTGCCAGTTAGATGAACCACTAACAAGCAACTAGCAACTGACAATTAAGAAATTTAATTCGCTGCAGTACCGGGAGTAGTCTCGGCGGGCAAGGCTTCTAGGCGCTTTAGTTCGGCGCGGCTGTCGTCGTACATGCGCTGAGCAGCGCTTAGGTTTTTGCTCTGCGGGTACGTGTCGATGAAGTGCTGGTAGATGGTGACGGCATCGGTAAAGCGTTCACGCTGCTTGGTTTCAATGCTTTCGCGCGCCCATTCGTACTGGGCCACCAAGCGCAGGTAGTCGGCTTGCTCGGCGAAGACCGAACCAGGAAACTGCACGTTAAAGTTGGTGAGAGCCGTAACAGCCGCCTGGTTGTAGCGCAGCGAGTAGTATAGCTTGGCGCTATTGAAGGCCTTGCTTTCCAGCTTCTTCTGCAGCTCCTGCGACATGTTGTCGGCATCGGCGCGGAACTGGCTCTGGGGATAGTTATTCAGGAAGTCCTGAATGGTTTCCAACGCCGTTACGGTGTTAGTCTGGTCCAGCTCGTAGGAGGGCGAGTCGCGGAAGAGCGACTTGGCCCGCAGAAACTGGGCTTCCTCTACCTGGGGCGAGTTTGGATAGGTATCGACGAACTGCTTGAAGTAGTAGGCGGCCAGCACGTAGTTGCGCTGCTTGTAGTTGGTATTGGCGAAGTAAAACTGGGCTTTTTCGGCCTCGGGGCGGCCTTTCAGCAGCGGAATTAGCTCTTCGAGCAGCGTACCCGAGCGGAAGAAGTCGCCTTTATCGTAATACTTGATGGCGGCCTCGTACTTCTCGTTTACGTTGGTGCTTTTCAGCAGCTTCTGGTAGCCCGTGCAAGAGCCAAGCAGCAGCGCGCTAGAAAGTAGAGTGGCCGAAATCAGACGGGAAAGTGGCATACGAAAGACAAAGATACGGTTTTAGTGCTTACCGATTAGTGTTTAGTACTTAGCGGCCAAACACGGTCAGTTTAGGTTGCCATGCACTCAGCGGCAAGCACTACGAAGAGGCTGCTTCCCTAGCGCCGGGTTGTAGCGGCGGCTGGCGTGGGCTGCTTGGTCGGGGCTAGAGGCGGCGAGGTTGCTGGCGTAGGCTTCGGGCGCGGCTTGGCTTTGGGTTTGGCCTTCGTCTTGGGCGCAGCCTTCGATTTAACCTTTGTTTTTTTGCGCGGCGCTTTCTTTAGGTCGGTGGCAAAGTGCTTGCCCAGCACCTGGCTGCGCGTGGGGCGCTCAGCGGCTCGCCACTTAAAGCCCTTAAACTGCTTGTTTTCATCCTTTAGCTCGGCGACCGGGGCGTAGCTAGCTTCGGGGTTAGTGAGCCAAGTGAGCTGCTTGAGCTTGTTATTAACAAAGCGCAGCGTCATGCTAGCCGACACCGATTTATTCATGCCCGACATCACGGTGTCGCCGTCGAGCGTAAAGTAGATGCTCTCGGCGTTGCCCAGCACGTCGATGCGGCGCATCTGGTTTTGCTGGAAGTAGGCCAGCATGCGGCGGCCCTTCACCTGATTATAGTCCCCTAGGGTATCTTCCTGAATGGCAAAGGCATTGCCCAGCAGCATGGCCTTCTCGAGCTGGCCGCGGCGGAAGCGCAGGTTCATCGAGTCGGAGGTGAGCTGGTTGCGGGCCTGCCACAGCACGGGGTCGCGGTTGAGGTAAATCACGCTGTCCTGCCGGTCGTAGGTAAGCGAGTCGGCGCGGCCCTGGATGCGGCCCCGAAAAATCTGGGCCTTAGGCCAGGCGAAGAGGATGGGCCGCTGCTTGAGGTTGGTGGGGCGGCTTTCAAGACTCAGCAGTGTATCGGCGGCCAGATACAGCGTGTCGCCCTTGGAAATGCTGCGCACGACCGGGCGGGTACCGAAAATCTTGGTGCGCCCGAGGGCCCGCCAGTAGCGCCCTTGGTCGCCGCGCAGCACCACGTTGTCTTTCTTAGAAATCAAGACGGTGTGGCCGCTGGCTTCGCCGTATTGGCGCACTTCGTCGTAGGTCAGCTGGTCGCCGCCGAGCAGGTAGTTGGGGGTGGTAATCTTGGCGTTACGCTCGAAGTTCGACTTGCGCGTGACCGTGTTGTAGGTGCCGCGCTCGGCGTACAGTTCGCTCTGCTGGTCTTTAATAAAGGTCGGTCCTTCGAACGTAGCCAGCTTCGTACTGGTGTTGAAGATGAGCTGCTCGGTGCGCAGGTCGGTGCGCTTACCTTGCTCGTCGAGCGATACCAGGTGCACATCGCGCCGGAAGTCGAAAATCTTGGTATTGGTATCGTAGTAGCCCTGCTGGCTGTCGAGCGTGTTCTTGGGGTCGGTGAGGTGGCCGCCCACGGTGTAGTAAGCAGTGCGGCGGTTCAGGTCGTAGTCGAGGGCCTGGGTGGTGAGCGTCATGCGCGGGTCGGTCATCACCACGTTGCCCGTCATGCGGGCCTGGCGGGTGTTGCCGTCGTAGTCGCCGTGGTTGCCGGTGATGGTGAGCGTGTCGCTTTGCACGATGCGCACGTTGCTAAACGCCTCAATTTTATTTGTTTCGAGGTATTGGTAGGCCGAGTCGCAATACAAAAACACGTCGCCCTGCTGAAAGCTCACAGAATCTATGAGCTTGCGGATAGGCACATTGTTAAAAACCCCGCCCTTCAAGTGGCTCGTGTACAGCAGCTTCACGGGCACGGGCTTAACCGGCTTTTGGCTGGAGGCCGCTGGGGGGCCGAACTGGGTGGCTGGCGCAGCTGGCCGGGCCGGGCTAGGCGCGGCAACCGGGCGCTGAGCTAGCGCCGCCCCTAGGGGCAGCAGCCACAACAGCAATACTAAAAAACGGGGTAACGACATGCGCGGCAAAGGTACGGCCGGGGGCTAACGCGCATCTTTGCCGGCTAGTGCCCCAGGGGCTTTCCATTTATGAAGCTGCACATATTTGGCGCGTCTGGCGCGGGCGTTACCACCCTGGGCCGGGCGCTCGCAGGCACCCTAGGCCTCCCCTACTTCGATAGCGACGACTACTTCTGGCTACCCGCCCAGCCCGACTACACCCAGCGCCGCCCGCCAGTCGAGCGCGGCGCCCTGCTGGCTCGCGACCTGGCCGCCCACGACAGCTGGATACTGGGCGGCTCGGTGGGCGGCTGGGACGATAGCTGGTGGACGGCCTTCGACCTAGTGGTATTTCTTTGGCTGCCGCCAGCCCTGCGGCTACAGCGGCTGGCCGAGCGCGAGCAGCAACGCTACGGCGCGGCCATTGCCACCGACCCCGCCCAAGCGGCGCGCACGGCGGCTTTTTTGAAGTGGGCGGCGGGCTACGATAACAGCAGCACCGGCGGCACCCGCACCATTGCCAACCACACGGCCTGGCTCGGGCGCTTTGCCGGCCCGGTGCTGGAGCTACGCGGCGACCTCTCGGTGGCCGCGCGCGTGGCGGCAGTAATGGCGCGGGTGCAAACTTTGTAGCCCCGCCCACCCTTATGTATCTCCGCGGCTGCTCGCTACCCAGTTCTGCGGAAAACCTACCCTAGGGCCCTTGCGCCCCTTTGCCCATGCTCGACCAGGTACACGACTATATCCAAGAACACGCTCTCTTCGACCCCGCCACCGATACCGTGCTAGTGGCCGTGAGCGGCGGCCTCGACTCGGTGGTGCTGCTCGACGTGCTGCATCGCCTAGGGGTGCGCCTAGCGGTGGCGCACTGCCACTTCGGCCTGCGCGGCGAAGAGGCCGACGACGACGAGCAGTTTGTGCGCAAGCTGGCCAAGCAGTACGAGGTACCGTTTCACGCCGAGTTTTTCCAAACCAAGGCTTTTGCCGAGCGCGAGGGAATCTCGACCCAGATGGCGGCCCGCCTGCTGCGCTACCAGTGGTTTGAGCAGGTGCGCCAGCAGCACGGCTACGCCGTCGTGGCCACCGCCCACCACCGCCGCGACCAGGCCGAGACCATGCTGCTCAACCTGACCCACGGCACCGGCCTGGCCGGTCTGCACGGCATCCAGGCCAAAAATGGCTATATAGTGCGCCCGCTGCTGGGCCTAGGCCGCGACGACCTCTACGATTACCTCGTTGAGAACCGCCTCATCTGGCGCGAAGATGCCAGCAACGACAGCCCCGTGTACCAGCGCAACCGCCTGCGCCTGGAGGTGCTGCCCGTGCTGCGCGACATCAACCCCAACCTCGACAACACGCTGGCCGCCACCGCCGAGCGCGTGGGCGGAGCCGAGGAAATCGTGCGCCGCTACGTGGCCGACACCGCCGCCCAGGCCCGACGCGACGCGCCCGAGCCGCCAGCGGGCGACAGTCAGGCCGTGTATTTCAACATCGCCACGCTCCAAAATACGGCCGCTACGGCCCTGGTGCTGCACGAGCTGCTGCGGCCCTTCGGCTTCTCGTGGGCGGTGAGCAAGGAAATCGTGGCTAGTTTCAGCGGTCTCTCGGGCAAGCAGTTCGATTCGCCTACCCACCGCCTGGTGAAGGACCGTACCCAGCTCGTGATTACCTCGCGCCGGCTGGCGCAGTACGGCACCTTCCAGCTAGCCCAGGGCCAGGGCGACTTGCTAGCCGACGGCCTGCGCCTACGCGCCACCGAGCACCCGGGGGCCGGCTACGAGGTACCTCGCTCGCGCAGCACCGCTGCCTTAGACGCCGACAAGCTCCAGTTTCCGCTCACGCTGCGGCGCTGGCGCGAGGGCGACTGGTTTATGCCCCTGGGCATGCGCGGCAAAAAGCACCTGAGCGATTTTCTCATCGACCAGAAAGTGCCGCTCAACCTCAAGGACGACGTGCGGGTGCTGACCTCGGCCGACGGCAAAATCTGCTGGGTGGTGGGCTTCCGGGTGGACGACCGCTTTAAGGTGACCGACGAAACTGAGCGCGTGCTGGCCGTGCAGCGGCTGTGAGACGGCCACGCGGGCCCAGAGTGCGAATTAGCGCTATATTCAGGTGCTACTTCACCTCAATTCGTGCTGCATATGCTTCGCGGTCTACTCGCGGCGGTTTTACCCTCGCTGCTGGCCTTAGGCGCCACTGCCCAGACGCCGCCCACTAGCGAGCCGGCCTCGCTGGTCGGCACCTATCGTCTCACGTACCAGCCCGACTCTACCAACCCCGCCACGCGCACCGAACTGCTGTACCTACTGCTGGGCAAAACGCAGTCGCAATTTGAAAGCCAGGGCAAGCGCGCTTTTGATTCGCTGCTGGTAGTTGCGCGAAACTTGCCGTTCAATCAGGAAACTGCCTGGGCGCTTTCCAACAAGCTGAACGCGCTGCCGCATACTCGGCAAAACTACACCATCTACAAAACCGGCACGCCCCGGCGTCTTTACCACGATGAGCGCCTGGGCCGGCAGCATTACCGCTACGAGGAGCCCGCCGCCCCGGCCTGGACCCTAACGCCCGCCACGGCCACTGTTGCGGGTTATAGCTGCCAGCGCGCCACCACCACCCTGGGCGGCCGGCAGTGGGAGGCGTGGTTTACGCGGGAAGTGCCCGTCAGCGATGGCCCCTATACGTTTTGCGGCCTGCCGGGCCTGATTGTTAAGGTCGGGGACACGCGCCAGCACTACGTGTTCGAGCTGCTGCGCCTGGCCCAGCCCACTACCGGCTACCTCATCGCGCCGCCGGCCGAGGTCCCCACCAGCACCGACCGGACCACCTTCCGCAAAGCCAAGACCGACTACAATGGCCACGCCATTGAGCAGATGCTGGCCAGCGGCAACCTTCGCCTCGGCAGCGCCGAGCAGACCGAAGCTGTCAAGCAGCGCGTTCATGAGAATACTAAGCACCGCAACAACCCACTGGAACTGAAGTAGCTCGACAGCAGCACTTAAATGCCATGTTTACGCATAACTACACAATACTAAAACAATAGTATTGCGTATCAGTAGCTTACGAAACAGCAGCGAATTCTTACCTGCAGAAATTAGGAAGCCTATTTTCATATTTAGTAAGTAATGTCTCATCGCATCAGTAATTTTGTACGCTTCCCCCAATCGAGCGCCAGTAGTGAGTAGAGAAAGGCGTAACTTTCCCTACCTGACGACTGAGAAATGAAAAAAGGACGATTCAGCGAGGCCCAGATTGTGGCCATTCTGCAA
>Ga0160427_10000821_pt1 | contig 18888 bp, 21 predicted proteins | sample SolpanmetagenomL_FD_108194 | JGI IMG/M metagenome (GOLD analysis project Ga0160427, IMG submission 108194) | Solar panel surface microbial communities from Lawrence Berkeley National Laboratory, California, USA - L | ecosystem: Engineered > Built environment > Solar panel > Unclassified ...
CTCCAGCACTCTCCACAGCTTTTCAATCTTTGAGTTAGGAATTGAGAATGTCAAAAGTTCTGCTGCCAAGGCTTTGGGATGTGATTTGGATTTCAACTTCACGATCCGAATCTTATTCAACTACCTGGTATCTATGCACGCATTTCTCGTAACCATATGAGAACTGCGACACTCCACAAGGAAGCATCAAACTCCTTCCCAATATCGCACTTTCCTACCCTTTCGCCTCAACACCCCTTCCTTAAGCTCATCAAACTACCATCCTCAGCAAAGTCTATCTCATTGCAGTCTAACACCAGCCTCTTGGGAGACGACCACGACCAATCAGGTCGCCCAGCTTGCACTGCCAGCCGCAATATCAGAGCCGCTTCTGCTTCGAAGCATACGCGCTTTCATACATGGCCAGTTCATCGTCTTCAATAGTCCTCTTTTTGCAAGAAGGTCAGTTCAGTGTACAAAAGGATTTCGAAAAGCGTGTGCAGCTGTAAGCAAATAAAATCAAAATGATACTGGAATGACCAAATCCTGTTCGTAACAAGAAACGAGCATATCCATGACCAAGTTCTTCTACAGATAAAAGAGCTTCCGGAAAATTACTGTTGCGCGGACTCAAATCCCCCCATGCGACTTTGGGTGGGAAAGCACTCCTTCCGACAAGACTGCGCCTACTGCGAGTACGGTGAGGTGTTTCCTATGTCCCATAAACTTTCACTTGGGATCTGCCATGCTCATTTAGCTTGCCTGATTCACGAAAGAGGGGAAGTGTTTGCGAGCAGACATAGTAGATTGAGCACGCATGGAAGGGTTGCCAGAAGATGAGGGATTTTTCGAACTCGGCTTTGACGTCTTGCTAGACTGCTTGTTTGAGAGGTTAGTCGTGTATTAGATTGCTCTTCTAGCGTGTGCAGTGACGACTTCTCCAAGGCTACACAAACAAGATTGAAGGCTTATAGATTTACCCTTGCTACGAATTAACCCATTGCTCCTTGTTCAGACTCAAAGTCCTCCTGCAACTATAGTCGTATCATAACAGGCAGTGCTGCTAATATCGAGTCGGAGGTCTGACGTTCTCTCCGATATACACGAAAAATATACTACTGAACCGCACGAGAGTCCGTATAATCGTGGCCGTCTTTCCTTACTACATGTTGTACTTTCCAGCGGTCTTGTTAAGCCGTCCCCAGAGTCAAGTTATTGTCACACTCACTGCGAACTAGCATTGAGTCTGGTGATGTGTTTTTCCTATTTCAGACAGCAGCCCACAAACTAAACACGCCCTTTGCATACTCCACGATCTCGGACCCACCAAGCTTCGACTCTCCATACACCCGATCCACAAACTCAATAGGACACTCCGCAACTCTAAAGCCCATCGCCTTGGCCCTGACCATCATCTCCATCTGAAACGTATACCCTTTACTCTGCGTACTACTAATGACCTTCTGCAACACCTCCTTCCTATACAACCGATAACTCCCCGTCAAATCAGACACACCCGGCCTGAGCACCGTATCCGCCAACAGATTCGCGCCTCGACTGACCAACTTCCGCTTCAAATCCCAGCCGTACACGCCCGCGCCTTCGCCCGCATACCGCGTTCCAGTGACGATGTCGTAGTTGCCTTGTTTTTGCGTCGCGATGAAGCGGGGGAGGGCGCTGGGGTGGTGCGAGAAGTCGGCGTCCATGATCACGACGTAGTTTCCTGTTGCGAATTGGAGGCCGTGGACGTAGGCGGTGCCGAGACCGAGTTTGCCAGAGCGTGGTTTGAGGACGATGTGCGGTGGGGAGGGGGAGGGGGAGTTGTAGACGGACATGAGTTGTTTGGCAATGTCTTGCGTGCCGTCGGGTGAGCCGTCGTCTATTATGATGACTTCCCAGTCGATGTTGCTGGAGGAGAAGAGTAGTGTCAGGAAAGAGGTACGAACTGGGGCGCTGGTGCTGGCAGTAGGCCTAGGGGGAGTGGTAAACATACTTCTCTGTGAATGTCTTGGCTAGAAGCCAGATTATGATGGGAAGATTCTTGCGTTCATTGTAGGTGGGCAGGAGAACAGTGTATTTGTCGCCTGAAGCGGGCTTGCTTGCTAGTGCCATGTTGAGTGACTGTGTATGTGTTGTTGTTGTTGTTGTTGTTGTTGTTCTTGTTGTTGTTGTTCTTGTTTATACCTTGCTGGCGCACCCCAATTGAGTCCATTGTTGTCGCGAGCCGTTCCAGGGGCTCCCTTACGTCGACATAGAACTACCCTGTCAATCTACTCCACATTTTCGTCCCAATGGGCATGACGTCTGGGATTCTTACATTCGCATCCTTGTTCACCATCTTCATACAGCAAGCAACATTATCGACACCAACACCTAAAACACCTCAAAGCAAAATGACCATGTTCCGCCTAACCATCCGCCTGGCCACCCGTGCCAACCTTGCCCGTCCTTCCGTCGCTTCTCGTACGTCCTTCCCTTCCATATATACAACAGAGAATACCATCTATTTCCACACAGATCGTAAACTCATCTAATACCATCTCCCATCTCCCCCTACAGGTCCTTTCTCTATCACAACCTTCCGCGCAATGGATCCCAAGAACCCCTCAGGAGCACCTCTCTCCGACAGCTCGCAAGAGAAGAACATGAAAAACAGTGTCGCCTCTGATGCCGCCACACCTGGTACCAATTCTTCAGAGACTGGCGGTTCAGCTACTGCTAAGCCTCTGACTGGTGATAACACGGTATGTTTTTTAGTTCATTCTCTTTTAGTAACATTGAGATTGATACTGATGTTCTGAAGGACTCTGGATTAGGACAAGATGAGCATGGAGAGGAACCGTCGAAGCGTGATCCTAACAAGCCTGCGGGGCAGAAGGCGAAGGAGGTTGAGAACTTGCAGAAGCCTTTGGATGCTGCTGATAAGTAGAAGGATAGTATGATATGTGTAATATATAATAAGCAAAGCCTGCCTAGAATGAAAGATATAAGTTAGTCAATAAGAAGCTTACAACTGAAGTAGTTCACAGCATGCGAGGCACACATGGTAATTGTGTTAAGATATTCATTTTATGTGCGATTATTATGTAGTATATACAAGATCATGACTTCGTCTCATTTTCCCAAATATAGCCAAGCAATGGTTGGTCAACCTCCAAATGTCCTTCCGAGCAATGTCCCACCCCCTCATCACAATCGGTCCTACCATTAAAACAACCTCTTCATATCTACACTTTCCCACTTGACCCTCTTTCCAGCCTCTTCACTCCAGAAGCGCGGAGCCTCCCTGAGCACAACATCCTCGACCATCGACAAGGTAGCATCACAGCCTACAACATCACTGCCCAGCCAGTACTCCGGCGCTTCCGGGCCTAAGCTTCCCAAGAATTTCGGCGTGTCGTATGCTTCAATCAACATACCTTCCTCGTCCGAAGCGACAATACGGATGTACGATTCTGTATCCTCGATAACATTGTAGCGACAGACATTGTTGACACCAACCCGACGAGCAGGGTAAAGCGCAGTATGTGCACGAGCAAAGGCACGATCGCGGACATGGGCGAGCGAAGCAGCGTGGCACGTTTTGGCTTGTCCGGCACAGCCATGGCATTTTGCTGGTGGTCGTTCGGTGAATTGGCCATTCGGTGCGATTATGAGCTTTGAAGGAGGTAAAATTGGGCGGCAGGCAGATTGCACAATCCCAGCGGGGTCGTTGGGACAGCGTACACGACGAAGTTGAGGGAAGCCACCAGCACGAATAGATTCGGCGAGGATGTAGTGTGCGAAATCTGGAGAAGGAGAGTTGATCCACGGGTTGATTTCCCAGTGGAGGTATTCCAACGATCGCGAGGCGCAGAAAGGTTGCCAGATTTCATCAACTGGGATGCCGGAAGGAGGATCGAGCGAGGAGGTGACAACTGTTAGGCGACGGAGGTTGTAGAGATGGCCAAGGAGCGAGGCGACGCTAGAGAGAAAGTGAAGGTTCAGGTCGACAAGAGATAGTGACGTTAGATGGGCGCGGTCGTCAAGTGGTAGAATGGAGGTTAGGTAGTGGATGAGGCCTTCTTCTGAAATACCAGGAAGGGCCTCTAGACGAAGGGCCTGTAGAGTGGGTGGAATGGCGTGCAAATGCTGGTCATTGAAATCGTAAGCAGAAAAGCCAGAGATGTGAAGATTCTTCAGTCTAGGCAAGTGATCAAGTGTCGCAAAGAACATCTGATGATGATCAAGTACGCCACCAGGTGCACAGCTAAGCACGAGGGTTTCCAGGTTAGACCATCTCGAATGAAGCTGGATGAAGTCCCCAATCTGAGCAGCATTTAGTGGTGCAAGTCGACCACCAGGAGCACTTTGCTGATTAGGCCCAATAACCCAAAGTTTCTCCTTCAGACATCGTCGCGTGGACAGCGCGTGAGAAAGCCTATCATGATCGTGGAAATGAGGTGGATACAGACCAGTCAACCTTTCAAGACCAGCACAAGCCATGACCAACGACGCTAGCTGATTTCGGATCTCATTTGAGCCTTCTGCACTGACGGCTACATCGCGCGAGAACTCTAGTACTCGTATTTCTTTGACATATCGTGCAAGAACAGGTCTTTCTCTCAAAGTGCGACGCAGAGCCTTCACTCTCGTTTTCAGTTTCGAAAACATTTTCTTAGGCGGAGGCTGTAATTCTGTGAAGCGCAGAAAAAGTGTGTGATATCTAATACTCGTTAGCAAGTGCGCTAGCTTAGCTATGCAATGAGCGGATCGAACGAGTACTAACAGGTGAGGTCTAACATGCCTGTCCCAGGAACGACTCGTTAGGGACAAGCTGTGAAGATCTTTGACATAGCCAACCGGTGTATTCGCAGGTCCATGAGCTACCTCTAGATGTCCAACAATACAGCTTATTACTTCCGCAGGCAACTTGCGATATAAATCGTTATACCAGGAATGCCGCGATGGTGCGGACAGAGTTGATGTGCGACGCGACGATGTGACGATACCCGAGTCTCGCAGTCCAGGCCGGGCTGCTTTGTCTTTCGAGGCTGAGCTGATGCTGCCAAAGCTGGTGGCGCTCGATGCGCGAGAAAAGGCGGGAGATGGTCGGGAAAATACTGATGATCCTGATGAGTCTTGCGAGCCATTGGAGTCTGATTCTTCTTTATCGGATGTGTCCATGTTGTTGCGGAGGTGAAGTTGCATAAGAGCTTCTACAAGTCCCGGCCGTGGTAGTCTAGGAGAGACAAGAGTGTCAATAATCTGTGAACGGTCAGAAGAGCAGCACTCACCTCGCTTTTGGAGATTGATCCAACGGTGTAGGGATAGGTAATAATTCGGGTGCCATCATGGGCATGCTCGGAGCAGGAAGTACAGCAGCTGTAGCCATGCTAGAGTCAGCTTTAGGTCTTTACTGCGATTCAGAAGAGCACTGAGACGCGGTCCAGATAAAGGTGGCAGGGATGCGCGATAGAGTGCAGCAGGAGGTAGACCAGGAACGTTGCGAAGCAGGGGACTGGGCAGTATAGTATCAAGCAGCTAGTCAGTCTTACATCGACGTGCAGCAGGTTCTGCTTGATAAAGTTGGTCAGCAGGACGAAGAACTCCTAGCTAGCGGCGACAAGCGACAAGCCACAGACAGTTCGAGAGACGAGTAGGAGGTGATGGAGGTTGTCGAGGGCTGCTACTCAGCTTTTGCCCTGGCGGAAAACAAACGCACAGTTCAGGAGCCAAGGTTGAGCCACGAAGTATCCTCTCCAAGCTCCAATTACATGACGCTGTTGCGGTGTGCTACCGGCGCAGAAACAACGCCTTCTGAGCGGCTCCTAGCTGGCCGCCCGGCGGGAGCAGGCGAGCGGCTAGAGTGTTGCGAAAGAATAGCCGGCTACCACGAGGAACAGTATAGTGGCCGCAAGCCCAATCCGTTCCAGAAGAGTGTTTCGATACACCAAACTCAGCCACCAGCATCAGGTGAGTTCTAGTGTGGTCAAATTAAGGTGTGTGATCGTCTATTAGCACGAGGTCGACAACCTTGGTACAACTTTTCGGCACTCCCCCTCAGATCCCGTCGTCAGACTTACCTGGTAACATGCACGCGACAGACAGGTGGTTAAGCGCTAAGGTAACAGACAAAGACATCGAGGACTGCCAACTGTCTGATGATTACGCGATCCATCTGACATCGAGCTCGGTATCTCCAACATAGTCCCACACACGGTCGCCACAGGCGTTTCAAAAGAATGGTGTGCGACGTCAAAGACACATATCTAGATGATTTCAATTACACATACAGTGCTCTTCAGGTCCCACGTCGAGTCCGTTGAGCAGTAGGACATCTTGAGAAAGCCTCCGATTGTTACGCCTATGTGCGCCTGGCTTGCGTCGTCGATATGTCGTCCCTGCCAAGTGCTCATACTGTACCTGGTATTATCGCAAGAACAACAAGCCTACGGTCTTGTGAATGACGACGGTATCGGGCTTGGTCATTTATACATAGTCGGACATCTCATTATTGTGCGCTCAGACAAGAGCTTGGTACTGTCACGGCATCTTGGTGGGCTCAGAATCTTCTGTGTCCTGACCGAGTCTATTCTTATGTGGCATCAAGGAGAGTTCTAGAGATCTAACCGACCTGCGATTCGCTACAACAAACCTCCTACAAGATACTTTAGCGAATATAGGAGCTAGAAGCCAGCAGCTTCGTTCGTAGGTTTGAGCGTCGACTGTTCCGTCCTGCAGCCACATAGGTTGAATTCCCCTTGCTAGACTCAAAGATGAAAGACTATTTGTCATCGTCTGTCCTGTCCACATTGAGCATATTGTGATATCGTACCTACTGATCTTTAAGACATAGTCAGGTAACCTAACGAGACCCAGTAAGCTGCAAGCTCACGGGACGCCGCGTCTGTCGAACATTGCTGCTGCGGCAAATGGGAGGAGACATCACGATGAGAGTACGAGATCTGCATATTTCATGCTGATTTCATATCTGAAACACTCCCGTCTTCGCACATTGCGCGAAAAGGCCACATTAGGTAGTCAAGCAGATTCCGCTAGAATGCTGCTGTCGCTCAGCTCGGATGTCAAGATAGATCTCAGTGCCAACCATGAAATGATCTAAAGGGCAAGAGGCATATGCAGAGGAAGTGCGTTTATTGTTCTGGAGATGAAACGTCTTGGCAGGCACATGAAACAGATCTCACTTCTCCATCCTCTGCGGGATTGACTTTTGCTTGTACTTGACTCCGTTCTTTCTTCCGCTCTTCCAACACAATCCTAAGGTTGAATACTGCTAATTATGGGGCCACCGTCTTCGTCGATCATGTCGTATTTCACGCGGAGCTCTTCTCCCAGCAGCAGCCCCGTCAAGTTCTCGACACCCACGAAGCCTGGTCTTGCCGAGCACTCATCATCAAGCCCGGTGCCGAGTCCTTCGAAGTGGACACCTGAAGTAGATTACACTGAAGTCGACATTGAGTCGCTCGTGCCTGGACCAAATTGCATAACATTCATGGGTCGCATTGTCAATTTCTATGACCAGACGACAACCAGTAAAATGCCAAAAGCTGCAAAGGGATGCCTGAAGATGATCATGAAGGATGACACCGGTGCTCTGACAGTAAGCCTGATATTTCTATTCAACGAGATGGCTTTTGCTCACGCATATTTACATACAGGTTCGACTTTGGTATGCTGAACGAAACTACAATTTATGTCTTGGCCATCTTGTGAGCATTTGGACTCCTCACGTGTCTGATGGAATCAATACCAACCTCTCCGTTCCTACTGCGCCTTTGCTGGTCAACATCTTCCCGGAAAGAGACAGAAGCTGCCACTTCATGGTCCATGAGGCGAGCGGTGCTGGGAAACAGTGCAAAGTACCACTTGGATACGAAGACGGCCAATCTGTGTCCAAGCTGGTCACATTGAAAGACTATCTCAACAGTGAACACGAACGAGATGGCGTAAAAATCCTGGTCTGCGTCAAGTCCATTGGGCCAAAGAAGACTGGTATGAGGAGAATGGCAGGATTTCTTGAACTTGCTGTTGACTTGACATTGCGTAGTGAAGCATAAAACTGGAGATGGTCAAAGCGAGCTGGTCAATCTAGGCGTTTTCGACGACACATCTGATATCAGTCTAACTCTTTGGGGAGCAGCACTATCATCTGTTGATGCATGGCGCCCTTCAGTCACAATACTACTCATCACGAATCCAGTTCTCCGTTACAATCGCTACCCGTCTCTTTCCCTTGGTGCAAGCACATACATCGACATCGATCCTAATATTCCAGATGCTGGGTGGGTGAGGAGGTTTGCGCAGACCTTGACGAAGAGAGAGCATGTCAATCCACCTTGGCCCGAAGGAGGTTCGCACGAGTTGCACATTTAGTGCTCTGGTGCTTGTTCACTGATGTTCTCTAGTCTTTGATTTGCAAGCGACCCTGAGTGATCCTGTCCGAATCTTATATAATCTGGCAGACCTGGATGAACAGTGAGTGTTGTCTTTCCAGACCTTGTGTTATCTAGCCATATACCAATTCCAAACTGACTCTCTACTCCTCAAAAGGATCCGAGAAAGACCTTACGACACCTTTTCAGGATATATCTCAGTCATTATCCTCGAGATGAACGTGTTTTCCCTTTTCCAACGAGGCAACCTCTTCTGCACCGAGTGCTGTGGGGTTCCACTCTACTCAAACACGCCCTCCGGATCTTGCAAGCAATGTTCGCTACCTACAAGATTGCGCCCCAATCCAAAGCTTGTTGGATCGATCATTGATGAAACAGGCACGCTTGCATGTGGTAAGCTTGTCTGGTCCGATCGTGCTTGGGAGCAGTTGTTAGGCAGGACCGCAGTAGAGCTAAGTACTAGCAGCAGCGAGCTTTTGAAGTATCTGGAAAGAAGAATGATGGGGCTAAGGGTAACATTGGTTGTAGGGTGGATGGGAGATGAAGGCGAGGGAACGGGAGGGAGATTAGGAGTGCTCTCTGTGAAGATGTGATTCTCATGTCTGAGCCATCGGCACATCATACGACGACGCGCAACATTGCTACCAGATGGAGTGATCAAGGTATCAGCTGGTACCCAGCAGCCTCGCAGAAACTAATGTACTGACATTTACATTTGCTTTCTGGATCGCTCCACTGGAAGATGGCTTGTCATGGGCAGCCTAGGGCCACTCCAAGTGTTGATCTGTATCACTGAACGGATACATATTGGTAAGGACTCAAGATAGCTTTTTCGCTCATTCTGTCACGTCCAGCTGTATGCCAAGGCTCAATGAAGCATCGAAATTCAAAAATGCATTGACCCCGCATCAATACGTCACCACATTGACGATTCTTCGCCATCAGAGTATAACACCACTGCTTGCATACACTTTCTTTATTTCACAGTATTCTACTTCCAAAAAGCTCAAACAAGCCTCTGCTTCAAAGCTATACACATCATACACGTACAACCATGTCTTCTGGCGTCACCGAGATTGCACACCTTCCATTGAAGGCAGGCTCAAATGTTCATGACCCCAACACACCTGAAGGCACAGTATGGCAAGATACCCTCCAGACTGTCCTTGGTGTAGACGGTTGTCAAAGAGCATATTGGGGCACAGAAATCGAGAGTCAGTATCTCCTTGTTCTCTTCCCTTCACAGTAATTGACACGCTCTCCCAGACCCCGCATTATTGCGTCTTTTTGTCGATTGGGATTCTACTGATGCACACAAGACATTCATCAACAGCCGGGAATATGGTCCTTTCCTGAAGCATCTCGGCGGCATCCTAGATGGCGCACCCGTACTCTACCATGTTGGTTTCCAGCCTCACCCTGCCAGCGCCGCCCTCTCAGATACCAACTCTCCTGTTACCGAAGTTCTTACACTATACTTCGAGCAATCTGTCGATATTAGCAAGGTCGAGTCTGAGCTCAAGAAGTTCGTGTCCGGCGTCGAGGAGTCTATCAAGGACAACTCCTTGAAGGGCAGTGCTGGCGGCTGGTCCGAGGAGGAGGTTTCGAACGAAAAGGCCGGTGGTAAGGCTAAGGTATACGTCGCTGTTATTGGCTGGGAAAGCGTCGAGGCGCACAACAATGCCAAGAAGGGCTTCGAGAGCTCGATGCCTATTCTCAAGGGTCTTCCTGGATTGAAGGATGTACACATGGTGCACGTCAAGTTCACCGAGCAGAATGGTGGTGGTTTCGGCGCCGAAGAGCAAGGTGCCACAAACAGTGCTCAGGAAGAGGTCCTCAACCCTCAAGATCCAGGCAAGGGTGCTCCTAAGACAAGGAGTGACGGAACCACTGTGAAGCACAATGACGCTCTTAAGGGTGCTGCGAATGAGGTTCACAAGGGTATGTAAAGTGCTGACATTTGTATTTTTGCACTTGCTGACCCATCTACAGAACGCGCTGGACGTGGCCCTTACCACCACTCTGTCAACCACGGCAACTAGATTGCAATGGAGCAAGTGTTAGCTGTCTCAGTCTATGGAGTGTCTCTGCTCTGTGGAAAATATATAGCGTAATTAATATAATCTGTATTATATCAATACTACAATAATCAAAGCAATCAAAATAATCAAATCCATACACCAAGACGTATCTTCATCTTAATTGCCAGTTTTATAGGTTATGGTTCTTCTGTAAAGCTTTTATTTTATCATATCACAGTGCCCCACTACCCCACAGTATACCGTTGGGTTCTGAAACACTTCTCTAACATCAACATAAGTTGCAACAATCTACTCGATACACATTCGCGACAATTTCCACCATGGCACAACCAAACCTTGATGAGATCCATGATGTCCTCATCAACATCTCGAAGCAGGCTGGCAAGATGATTACCACTGCGCATCCCAGAACCTCCTCATCAGGAACGAAGAAGAACTGTATGTCGACATGAGTTATGTCGCCCTAGCTATATGAAAGGTAACACGGAAGTAACAGAGGCTAATCATACTCCTCAAGGAAGAACAGCCGCCGACTTGGTGACAGAAACAGACAAAGCCGTAGAAGACATGGTATCTAGCACACTACGAGAAAAGTACCCAGACTACGAGTAAGTCCAGAGATCCGCCCGCTACAACACTACATCTTCTGACTCCCCTCCTCAGCTTCATGGGCGAAGAAACCTACACCCCCGGCACCAAACTCGCCTCCACCCCAACCTTCATCGTCGACCCAATCGACGGCACCACGAACTTCGTCCATTCCTACCCATACGTCTCCATCTCCCTCGGCTTCACCGTCGCCCGCGAACCCGTCATCGGCGTCGTCTACAACCCTTTCACCGGTACACTGTACTCCGCCATCAAGAACAAAGGCACCTACAAAACCGAGCGTGCATTTGAATCACAGCCACTACCAGCACAGAAACTGCCGCTCAAAGACGAGAAGCTGGAGAAGTTGAATAGAGCACTTGTTGCGATTGAGTGGGGAAGCGATCGGTCTGGGAAGAATTACGAGTGTAAAACGAAGACGTTTGCGAATTTGGGGAGGGCTGAGGAGGAAGGAGGGGCTATGGTGCATTCGGCGAGGAGTTTGGGGAGTGCGGCGCTGAATATTTGTGGTGTGGCTGAGGGGAGTTTGGATATGTATTGGGAGGGTGGTGTAAGTTTTGACAAGTTCTGGATAATCAAGAAACGTGATATGCTGACATGGAAGTAGTGCTGGGCATGGGATGTTGCAGCTGGTTGGTGTATACTGAAGGAAGCGGGAGGGTTTATCGTTGATGGTAATCCAGGAAGCTGGGAGGTTGAGGTGACACAGAGGACGTATTTGACTCTGAGGAAGGGAGTGGAAAAGCAGGTTGTTGAAGAGTTTTGGTCGCATATTGATGGGAGAATGGAGTATGAGCATTGAAAGACGACACCATGGAGCAGGACTTGGCTTGCTAAGTTTGGTGCAAGAATGATGAGATGACAAGTAAGCAACACGATCACGAAAAGAACATCAATGGTAGGAACGCCTGCATCCCTGATTCTCTAGCTATGAAGCTGTCGTCTTTCAAAAGCCTCTCAATTGACTTTCATCCTCAATATCCTCCCACTCTCATGCAAACAAAGCCACCACGCGCATCATTAATCTTCATCAGAATCTCCTTCCGTAGACTGCTGCTTCCAGCTGGCAGAACTCTTCCTAAATTCGTCAACGAACTCGTACATTATCTCCTCGTTGAAGTCGTGGACGTGCAATGTCTCCTGCATCTTGTCTGGCTCCGAAGCCGCCCCACAGACAGCGATCTCCCTCTGCTGCTTGCTTTCATCCAAGTGGTTTAGATATAGTCTCCAGCGAGCGGCGGCAAGGAGGACCTTCTCATTCTCCTCCTTCACAAAAGCCTTCTGTCGTGCATTGTATTGACCAGCGAGTCGAGCTAGAGCCTTACGTGCGTCCTGATCAAGTGCAACGTCACTCTGCTTGACATTCCGGTTCGTCTTATCTTTGAAGGCGAAGGTAGGAAAGTAGCCTGATATCTGCACAGATACCTTGATCTTTTGCCCTTCCTTACGGTGACCTGGAACAGGCGAAGTCTGAATGTCATTTGAATCATCGTCGTTGGCAGTGTTGGCAGGCAAACGCTTTCTCTTCTTTGCGTTGCTTTCCGTCGCGTCTCTCCTCAGAAACCCACATATGATGGTTGGGGCTTCGAGCTTTTTGCCCTTGACATAGCTGGAAGTACAGATCGAGAATGCGTTCCAACCAGATGTTAGACGATTGCAGAACTTGACCACTAGCTTCACAGTCCAAGGCGTGTATATGATAGGAAAGCTATCAGGATCTGTCCGGTTGCGCCAGAGAACGAGCTCACCAGCAATGAGCGTCAGCGCGGCCGAATCAAGAGGCATGGACTTGCTTTCCTCTGTTTTGGTATAGTCGTCGGAAGTGAGATATAGCACTGTGAGCTCGATGTGCTCAGCCAATGTGGCTGGGCGTGCTTGGGTGGTGATGGCGGTAAAATGCGCTTCAGCAGCGGCGATGGGCTTCTGCGTTTCCTGCTGCGACGACAGAATGGCCTTTTGAATGACCTTTTGCGGAGTAGCGAGCATGGGTTCATCTGCGTTAAGAGTGGAGGACATCTTAAGATGTTGTTTGATGAGGAAGAGGTGCAGATATGTGTGTAAGAGGGTAAGATGTGGCAAGGTGATTGAGAATTGGTTGAAGTGAGCAGTTGTGGGAAGGGCTTGCAAGAGGATGAGTGATGGATGGAGAATGGAAAACAGTGACTGAGAAGGGCAGAGGATAGGCTGCTTTATATGCGCAATAGTGGCTCTCAACGAAGAGCCATTATTCACGATAGACGCTAGTTTTTTAAGATCATGTTTCACAATCTCATTGTACAATGATTGGCTCAGCAATAGAGATCTGGTTTTTCGATAATTTGTCAGTTCTATTCGCACTGAGTCCAAGATAATACCACTACCGAGCTGAAGCTAGAGCTGGAGATGGGGATCCTTGGGTCATCCTTGGATCCTCCATGGGTGGTCTTGGCAGCGTTTCGAGGCAGCGTTTTGATTATTTCAGGATGCGATACATCCTCTGAGCACTCTTTTGGAGCTCTATGCTTGATGTTAGGTGGCGGTGCCTTCGCAACCTCTCTTCATCAATACCAGATTCATGCTAAGAGTTATCCGAAAGACGCCAGCGCGGAGCATCTCCATTAGTGAAATTCGGCCACAATTTTTCGACGGTGTAACCACTTCTCGTGTGTGGATAGTGCCGTGAGACTTCTAACTACTTCAGAAAGCTATGCAACTTCAACGTCCCGTCAGCAATACTGGAGACGAGTATTCCAAATGGGTGCAGACTCTTGAATTCCATCTGCTATGTGTGAAGGCTGTCGATAAATTACCATCTCCTGGTCATACTTCTTCTATCTCACCACACCGAGTTTTATTGGTTGCTACCGGGAACACTTCTTTTGATGCTGGGAAAATGGCTAGCACAATCGTGATTATCCAGATCTATAAGTGGTGATGGGTTGTCGAGAAGTCATTCTGTAGGCGACGAAAAGCTAGAGGAAAGGAATGATCACGGAGTTTTGGCAAGTAAACCAAAGGAATGCAAAGGTTTCTCACCCAATTGCTTGCTCGCGTGAACAGTGTTCATTTGTTGAGAACGTTTCGCCTCGTCAAAGATTAGGATATAGATTTTACAAAATCATCCATCTTCATCAAGCAAGCATCTTGGCGCAGTGGAAGCGCCACCGCACGTCGGACTCGGACGACATTAGGCTCGAGTAGAGATAGGTTCTGAGTTGCAACTGAATATATACGATATACCAAACCTAACTTGCATCGAATAAGCATCTTGGCGCAGTGGGTTAGTAACCTCCGATTTAAGATTCTTCGAATATTACTAATTCCTTTGCAGAAGCGCGGTTAGTACCTACCCACCCATCATCTCGAACCTAATCATACTGATATTCAATCAGCCGGGCTCATAACCCGGAGGACGCAGGATCGAAACCTGCAGATGCTAAATTATTTTTGCTTGCCTTTTGTTAGATTCATATTTTTGTTTTCTTCTTGCTTTTTTTCATTGAGCATTTTTTGCATGTGGCGCTGTCCTTTTGGTTTGGAACTGTGGGACCTAAACCTAATTCCACCCTATCCTATGATATCTGATCTCTATCAATGACCTCCTATTGTGCAAGATCAATGTGAATCATGATCCGGAGGCTATCGTGAATCATTTGTCTGTTGAGAACCAATGTTCTTCCTTGAGGGTATTGTTGCACATATAAAGCAGCCTATCCTCACACACTTTTCCTAACCTCCCTTCATTAAGGCCTCCCCACAGCTGCTAAACTTCACCCAACTCATTGCCATCTTCCAGATCTCTCTTATATATGCATATGTTCACACCTCTTTCTTCGAACAACATCTCAAACCTCACCTCAACATGACATCCAACGACAACGGTAATGCTGATTAGAGTGTCCCACCTTCTCATTCAATGCTGCCATCGACCCGAAAGCAATCGCAGAACAGCTCAAATCCGTAGCCAATCGATACGCTGACATCGTAGGCTTGAAGGTGAAAGCACATTCGACGAGCATGTTGAGCTGTTGACCGAGCATCTTATGAGCGACATCTACAACGAGCCAGTCAAAACGAAGCATGGCGACACAGTCGATAGGGAGTCCTTTCTCCTCGTCGTCAACGAGATGATCCTCTATGGTCAGCGCAAAGACTTCAAAGGCTTTCCCGTGATGTTCTACGCATGGGACAAGGCGAAGGTGACGTGATCCGGCAACAGGCTGCTTATAGCTGGCACCTCAAGAGCTCGTACATACTTGAGCGCGCTAGGGACAAAGGCTTCAGTGCTCCTTCAGTCTGGTGCGTGAGTTCGCGCGCGATGTCATTGAGATCGTCGCTGAGGGCAAGAAGCGCGCCAGGCTCAACTCTGTCTCCGGGAAGCCTTCGATTCACGAGGTCTCGTGCTACCAATCACGCCCGTATTGATCTTACATGGCCACCCTACACAGCCTGACTCAAACGTTTTGAATACCAAGTTCTCAGAGACATCCTGCTGTCTTTACTCGGACCCTACCAAGGGTATAGTGCTTCAATGTGAGTGACTTATTGAGCACGGCGTTCGTGGTGAGAGAGATGAATGTGATTATACGAATCTGTATGCAGACAATGGAAACTGGGCATATAGTAGGAACTTGGCAAATGACAGGAAGTTGACAGACAATAAGAACGACTTTCACTTGCTCCACCTCCAGCAGACGACACACACTATGTTTTTGAGCACGGCACTTGTGGTGAGGGAGACGAATGCAGTTACAAACAATGCAGACATTAGGATTTGGTAGACAATAGGATCGGTGTTTATGTACAGCTAGGGTTTGTGTCAGTGAAAGATCAATCAGCGCTTTAGTCACATACTTACAAAGAAGAATGCGTCGACGTCGGCATCAGTACATGGAAAGTGGTCCTCGTGCCAGTGAGGGAGGCAAGTAGGAGCAGCGATAGCAGAGACGTCTGACTCCACGATTTGAGCGCAGCAATTAGCGTCAGCAAGGAGTTGCTTGAAGAGAGAGGTGTGCATATATATAAGAGGTTCTGAAAGATGTTGGTTAGTTAAGTGAAGTAAGTACTTGTGGAAGGGCCCTCCAAGAGTGATGGATGGAGGATGAGAGAAGCGAGAGAGGATAGGGTGCTTTCTTATATGCATAACAATGCCAAGAGCAAACAATTATTCTCATCAGACAATAGGTTCCGGGTCACGATTCACATTCACGTTGCACAATAGAGATCAGATATGATGATCATAGTCATCAGCATCAATAGAGTTCTTGTTCCTCATCGACTCAGTCGTTCTTCTTGCTGCTTTAGAGGTCTGGGTGATTCGTGCGATTGCTGCTCGATTTCACGGTACTAAAGCCATGAAACCTCTCAGCACATTTCGCATCGGTTTTTTCGTAGAGTATTGTTGTGAGCCAAAACACATATCCCAACCGCAACATGGAAATAGCACGTAGTCGAAAAATCAGGAATGCGAACGTTCTTACCATCGACGTTCCTACCATTGTGTTACCTGGTGGTCATTTAACCATTCTTGCGCCGCAGTGTGCTGCTGCATCCCATTGGGGTATCATGTTTATCCAAATTCAATCCGGACCCATCACGCCTCATCTGTGCCATTGCTATTCTTGCTCGCCACGGCATCCCGCTTCACCTCCAGCAAGTGTCCAGCAAGTGCCTACTGACGCCAGACTCATCTACCAACAACCTCTGCGCCCCACACACCTGCAGCGGCTACACCAAGTCCTCCAAAGATACACATTCCCCATGCCAAAGCCGCACTCTCTGCTTCCTCGGCCACTATCTCGGCATCACTTCCACCATTGCCACCCATCTGCTCAAGCTCATGCTCAACCTCTGGCACGCGACCCTTGGCTGTTGGCACAAACTCTCCATCATGAGGTTCGTCATCTTCAAGCTCGAAGTCATTGATTGTAGTTGCTGTCTCGTTCTTCCTTGGCCTGCCTCTTCCGCGCTTGCTCGGTGACAGAGGTGTCTTGCTGGGAGATGATGACGATGATGATGATGATGGATGTACATCTGTAAGACCAGCACTCTTAGCTAGCTTTGCAGCTACAGCAGTCAATGGGTGTGAGTCGTGAGCCTCGCGGAAGCGGAAACCGGGACAACCACTCGATGCGAGCATATCGTGGACGTCTGATCGGCGAAGAGCAGACCAGATGCAGAAAGTGGCGGCAGAGAGCAGGACATCCCAGCCTACTTTCCGCACGACTGGATTGTCAGAGACAGCTCCTAGGAGCTTGGATACGGCAGTGCTGATACGAATAGTAGCGGGAAGGGCGACGCGATCGTGGGTAGTCCAGATCGGGTCATAGTCTGTAGTTCTGCCAGCACTAGAGTAGGCAGAGGGTGTGTTGAAGACAAGAGCTGCGCTTGTGACAGAGAGATGGAGGAGCAACGATGCCAGAGACGACACGCGGAAGATAGGACCGTAGGACGCGTGTGCTTCTGCTAGAGAGGTATGTTTCTTGCCCCAGATTGTTGGAGTGAGATCTGTGTGCATGACCAGAAGAGGTACGAAGGTGAGAACTGGTGGTAGAGATCCAAGGATGATGTGTGCAAAGTTGCTGTCGAAATACGGAAACAAAGTCGTACATGCTAGACCTGCTAGGACTGGCGCGGTGAGTAATGCCCAATTTGGACTCCAGAGCTGACGGCCAGATGTAGTCGGAGCAGACCGAGACACAGGTGTGAGGAGGAGTGCAATGGCGAGGAGTGAACTTGCCGTGCTCAGGCCAAGCAGGTGAGCGAGAAGTAGGTACGCTGGGGTAAACTGAATATTGCGACGACGACCTAAGATCTTGTCAGCAGTTGCACGTCATAAGCAGCAAACATTGGAAGCAACCTTCGACCGCGAGGAAGACACTCCAGATCAAAGTTGCCGAAGAAAGCTGGGCAGCGTAGAAGTAGTCCCTGGCTCTACCACCAAGCGCAAAGGACAATTCGGCGATCCAATCGACATCCTGCATCCAACGACCAAGGCGAAGGGCGCCAACATCGTGAGTATCAGGGTACCTGGGCGATATTAGTCGCGTTTCTCAATGCAACGGCGATTCAGTCGCTCACCAAGTCGTGCTATGCCAAATGCTCGTAGTTGGCAATGCGCCTTCTGCTTTCAAAATCCAAATGCTGTAAGATTCGACAAGTGCTTCGATAATGCTATAGCTGTTGAGTCCAATACAGACAGCTGCCACCCCTCCCATGATCACCAGGTTCTTCGTGCGGTTATGCGCCAAATGGCGCGTGCGAAGCGCGGTAGGCATATAGTCGTAGGCATTGTAAAGCGAGTACGCGATCAGTGCGAGTAGGGCGGCGACAGTGACCGCGTAGGTTGAGAAAAGGCTGATTGGGAAGAGGTTGCTCTCGTAGAAGCTAGGGTCGATGGGTGCCATGCTTGCGACGCGTGATGTTTGTGTTTTGACCTTTGCGACGATAGGATGCTCCATGACAGTGAGAGGGCGCGAAAGATGAAGACGAGACGGAGATGCGATGACCGTTGCGACAAGTCTGAAACAAGATATGCAGATACACACAGTGGGGCAGTAAGATGAAAGTTCCATGAACCACCCAGTGATGATTGAGGTTCTGTGCTACAGGAGCAGATTCATTGCGAGCAGAGCTCATGACTGGCCTTGATCTACCTAACCTTCTGGGTAGACCATCTTCCTTTCCACGCCACCAGACACTACAATTTCTGTCCCAGTAACGAACCCTTTCGCATTGATGATATACTCAACAGCATTTAAGATATCTTCAACCTTCCCAACTCTTCCTGTCAACTGCCACTCATGATCTTCCCTGCTCAGTCCTTCATCACGCTTTGTACCTTTTTCATCAGCCTCTTTACACTCATTGAGTACATTTATCCA
>Ga0160427_10000823_pt1 | contig 18870 bp, 16 predicted proteins | sample SolpanmetagenomL_FD_108194 | JGI IMG/M metagenome (GOLD analysis project Ga0160427, IMG submission 108194) | Solar panel surface microbial communities from Lawrence Berkeley National Laboratory, California, USA - L | ecosystem: Engineered > Built environment > Solar panel > Unclassified ...
GGCCTGATCGGCATACCGCAGCATGTTGTCGAGCATCTTGGCCACGCCCATCACGCCCTTGGTGACGTTCTGGATGCCGCGCAACGACTCGCCCCGCGCCCGCAGGTTGCTGACCTCGACCCCGATGCCGCCGCCGCCTTTGCTCAGCTCGGCCACGAATGAGAGCATCTTGGTGATGCTCTCCAGGTTGTCGGAGCAGTCCTGCAGCAGGAAACAGCTCACGAGTCGCCCGGTGTTGGCCTTGCCGCTGTTCATCAGGGTGGGGGTGGCGGGCGTGAAGGTCTGCGTGACGAGCTGCTCGACGAGTTCCAGCGCCTCTGCCAGCGACTCCGAGCGGGCCAGCGCGGTGACGCTCATGCGGTCCTCGTAGCGTTCCAGCCACTCCTTGCGGTCGGGGGTCATGGTGGCGTACTCGCTGTAGAACTTGTAGGCGCCCATGAACGCCTTGAAGCGGAACCCGAGCGAATCGGCCCGCTCGAACACGGCGCGCACCTCGGCCGGCGTGTAGCGGCCGAACACCGAGCCGTCCCACACACCACTTGCGACCATGTATGCCACCTTGTCTTCGAGCGTGGCGAAGCGCTTCAGGTTGGGCGCGATCTTCTCGGCGAAGTAAGCCTGAAGGGCTTCCTGGTCGTAGCGGGTGTCGACCATACTGCCCGAGAGCACCTTGTTGTTCAGTTCAATCCAGCGTTCCATACATGCTCCTCCCGCTTCCTCGTGCTGTGGCCTCGGCCCGCAGCCACCCGGCCACCGCCTCCCGGTCGGCGGCGCTGCCCGCCTTGTTGATGCGGGCGATCAGCGGCACCCGGTACTGCCCGGCGATCAGGTCGCCCGCCCGTCCGAAGCGCTCGCCCCAGTGGTAGCTGCCGCTGACCACCACGCCGCGCAGCAGGTGCCCGTGCAGAGCCAGGAAGCGGGCGGTGCTCGCGGGCACCTCGCCGCTGCCGAAGGTGTAGGTGGCCAGCACGAAGCCGGCCTGCGGACGGGCCGCTGCCAGCGCCGTGACCTCTGCACCGCACAGCGCCTGCACGCCGTACACGAAGCGCCGAACGTTGCCGGTCAGCGTGTCGAAGATCAGCGGCAGGGTGGCCGAAACGGAGGAAACGGGCGGCGTGACCGCCGGCCTGGGAACGAGGTCTTGTATAGTGCACGCACCTTGACCCCTGACGCGGGGGCGACGACGAGGCGAAATTCCGGAAGAGGAGCGTTCGGACTGAGACCGTGGCGCGACCGTGCCGGACTGAACCTACGCTGCAGGCATGACCGGACTTCCCTCTTGCTTCCGGAGGCCACCGGGCGGTGGCAACCCAGAGAGACTACAGGTTGTACCCTGGATCGTCAAATCTACCAGATGTTGTATAACGGGACGCCTCTCTCTCCGAGATATCAGAGGTGCCGTCCATTCCAGGGCGAAGTCCTCGTGCTGCTCTAAACTGCGCACATGACACAACCCAGCCTGGAATCGGAACTCGCGGCGATGCGGGCCTCCTCCCCCACCCCGGAGGTACTGGCCTCCCAGATGGATCAGGAGCTCACCGCCTTCGAGGAGGTGATGCGCAGCGCCCAGCCGCACTGGCGGACCCGGATGCCCGGACGCGACTGGACGCCTGCCCAGGAGGCCGACCACACCATCCGGGTGAACGAAGGCAGCGGCAGGCTGATCCGGCTGCTGCTGTCGGACAAACCGATGCGCCCCCTGCCCCGGCAGGAGGGTGAACTCAGGGACGGTCGCCGCGTGGCTCCGGCCGGCACCGAACCCGGCCCCGAGCAGCCGCTCGAGGTGCTCATCGCCCGGCACACGGCCACCCGCGCCCTGCTGACCGACATCCGGGTAAGGGCCGACCCCACGCGCACCGCGCACCATCCGTTTCTGGGCGAACTCGACGCGCTCGACTGGCTGCGCATGGCCGCCTACCAGACGCGTCACCACCGCCAGACCCTGCAGGCCGGGCTCGACCAACTGAACGCCGGAGAGCAGGCCGAACGCTGAGGCCAGCGGATTTTTTGACGATGAGACGCCGACCTCCTCCCATCCGCGCCGCACCGCCCTCCGGTCCGCTGACGGGAATGGCCGAGCTGCACGACCTGAGCTTCGAGTACCAGATCGGGCCGCTGCTGCGTCTGCTCGCCCAGGAGACCGAACTGCTTCCCGATCTGCGGCGTGCCCGGCCCTGGCTGACAGCGGACCAGACCCCGGAAGAGGCGTTCGCCGCTCTGCTCGACCAGGAATGGGCCGGCTTCGTGGCCCATCTGGGGCGACTCGGCCCCTGGGTCTTCGCAGCGAGTGTGGTTGACCTGCAAGCCCTCTCGGCCGCGTACACGCTGCTGGTCGAACGCGCCGCGAGGAGTGACCTGAGCGGCCAGCATCCGGACTCGCTGCTCGGACGGCTGTGGCACGGCGGCGAACGGTCGGGCCGGGGACCCGCCGAGCCAGCCGTCCAGGCGGAACGCGCATTCTGGACACTGGCGGCGAGCAGGGCGTCACAGCAGCGGCAGGCGTGGGCCGACAGACGCGCAGAAAGGTGAGCACCAGGGGGCCAGGGCGCCGGCCGGTCTTTGCCTCAAGTGCCGACAAGACAGAAAGACAACTGTCGCGTCGATATGATGTCGAGGCATTTACACTTCTCATATGGATCACGAACCCAAGCAGGTGGTCAGGGGTCGGCTGAAGGAGAAGGGCTGGGACCAGACCGAGCTGGCGCGGCGCCTGGGGCTGTCGAGCACCACCGTCAGCCGCGTGCTGTCCGGCCCTCTGCTGCGCTCGGGAAGCCCGTGGCCGGTGATCCTGAACGCCCTCGGGCTGGAACTGGTGATTCAGCTGAGGAAGGTCGGGGGCGACGCCCCGGCCCTGCATGGCGATCCGCCTGACACCGCTCACGAGAGAGGCGCGTAGACTGAACGACATGGCCGTTCATATCGGTGACGTCGCTCCCGACCTCCACTCCTTCGACGCTCCCTCCTCACCGTCGAAACTTCCCGATATCCAGGGCCGCTGGACCGTGGTGTTCTTCTTTCCCCAAGGCAACCATCCACACTGCGTGATGGAGTCCCGCCGGTTTCAGGCCCTGATGCCCGAGTTCGAGCGCCTGGGCGTCGTGGTGATCGGGGTGAGCGTGGATACAACCGAGCAGCAGCAGTATTTTCGCAACTTCTGCGTCCTTTCGTTTCCTCTGATTTCCGACGCCCAGTACCAGGTGAGCCGGGCGTTCGGCGTGCTCGACAGCGCGGAAGTCGACGGCGAGACGGTCACCTATGCACGCCGGGAAAGCTTCCTGATCGGCCCGGATCAGCAGGTCATCCAGCACTGGAGAGACGTCGATCCGGATTCGCACGCCGCCGCCGTCCTGGATGCGGTGCGTAGCCTTCTCGAAGTCAGGAGCTGAGCCGGGCGCAGGCGCCCTACACTACAGCAGGCCAGGCCCGCCGGGTCAGTCGCTGTAGCCGCTCGCCTGAAGACGGAAGAGGGCCGCGTAGCGTCCGTTGAGGGCGAGCAGCTCGGCGTGAGAGCCGTTCTCGGCCACCCGCCCACCGTCAAGCACCACGATGCGGTCGGCCAGCCTCACGGTCGAGAAGCGGTGAGAAATGATGACCGTGATGCGTTCTCCGGCCTGCTCACGCAGCCGCGACACGGTCTCGAACTCGGCGGCGGCGTCAAGCGCGGCGGTCGGCTCGTCGAACACCAACACCGACGCGTGGCGATAGTACAGGCGCGCCAACGCGATCTTCTGCCATTGCCCGCCCGAGAGCTGCCGACCTCCGCTGAACAGCCGGCCCAGCAGGGTGTCGTACTCGCCGGGCAGCGTCTCGACGAACTCGTCGGCCCCGGAGCGCTCGGCGGCCCGCTTCACCTCGCTCAGGTCGCCCTCGCCGCTCAGCACCACGTTCTCGCGGGCCGTCATCTGGTATTGCCCGAAGTCCTGAAAGATGATGCTCATTTCCCGCTGCACGCTTCTGGCACTGAACCTCGCCGCGTCCTGACCGTTGAGCAGAATCCGGCCGCCGGTCGGCTGAAACAGCCGTGTGAGCAGTTTGATAGCCGTGGTCTTCCCTGCCCCGTTCTCACCCACCAGCGCCAGCGCCTGCCCGCGCTCGACCCGGAAGCTCAACCCCTTGAGCACGTCGCGCTCCGTCAGGGGATAGCGGAATCCGACCTCCTGAAACTCGATGGTATCGATGGCGCCCTGCCACTCGTCTCCGGCGTCGAGGTCGCGTGACGGCTGCTCGAGAAAGCCGAACAAATTACGGATGTACAGCAGGTTTTGGTAGATGCCGCTGACGCCTGAGAGCAGGCTGGAGAACTGGCCCTGAACCTGAGCGATGCCGAGCGCGAACAGCGAGAAGTCTCCGACCGTGATCTGCCCCTTCGCGGCCCGGGACAGCACGCCCAGCGTCGCCGCGCCGACCAACACGGCCGAGAGCAGCGAGGCGGCCAGCGTCCAGGCGTTGCGCCGCTGCACCAGCGGCACGAGCTGCGCCCGAAACTTGTGGTAGTACTCCTCCCAGCGCCGGATCAGGTACGGTTCGAAGTGAAACAGCCGCACTTCCTTGACCACCTCGTCGGAGGTGAGCAGGCTGCCGAGGTAGTTCTGCACGCGGGCGTCCTGGGTGCGGCGGCGCAGCATCCGGTAGCTCTCTGAGCCGAAGCGGTTCTGAATCAGGACGCCGGGAATACTCGCCAGCACGATCAGCGGCAGCACCAGCGGACCGAGCCGGGCCATCAGCGCGCCGATCGACAGCAGCGTGATGATCGCCTGAAGAAGCGTGATGAGCTGCGTCAGCACCCCGAGCGGGCGCACGCCGACCTCCCGGTAAGCGTTCTGAAGGGAGTCGTAGGTCTCGGCGTCCTCGAACTTCTCGACCTCCAGGCCGGTCGCCTTGTTCAGGATCCTCAGGGTGATGGTGTTCTGCAGGCTGTCACCGAGCAGTTCGCGCGAGGTGTTCTGGAAACTGCTCAGCACGCTGCCAAGGGCGCCCACCCCGATCTGCAGCGCCAGCAGTTGCACCAGATGGGGATAGCCGCCCGCCGCCGCGAGATTGCCGGTCGTCGCCTTTCCGACGGCGTCGATCAACAGCTTGGTGGCGTAGAGCGTCGCGGCGGGCAGGAAGGCGCTCAGCAGCGAGAGCAGCAGCAGCGAGACGGTGTGGCCGGGGCTGCTGCTCCAGACCAGACCGAGGGTGGCACGCAGATCGGCGAGCTGGGTGCGGAAGGGTGGACTGGCCAACGACGTTCCCGGTTCAGCCGGACGCTGGGGTGGCTGTGGCGGCATGGAGGAAGGCGAGCTGAACATCTGGCACGCAGTCTGAAGCATGGCACCACCGCGTGTCGTGGGAACCATCGCAATATCGTCAATTTCGTGTACACGTTTACAATAAAGTGTACGCGTTATATTGTGTACAAATTAGGACAGAAAATCGCCGCGTTCAGACACAAGCTGAACGCGGCGAGCCTGTCCAGAATTATTTGTTTAGGAAGGCCAGCAGTGCGGTGTTCAGCTCGTCGGCGTGCGTCCAGTTGATGGCGTGCGGGCCATCCTTGATCGCGACGAACTCGGCGCCGGGAATCAGGGCCGGCAGGCGCTGTCCGGTCGCTGCGATGGGCAGGATGCGGTCCTCCTCACCCTGGATCACCAGCACCGGCAGACCGCTCTTGGCGAGGGCATCGACATCAGGGCGGAAGTCGGTCAGCCAGCTGGGCACGCACGCCAGGGTGGCGATGGCCGACGAGCTTGCAGCGAGGTTGAGGCTCGCGTGCACGGCCTCGTCGCTGATGAGCGTTCCGCCCAGCTTGTCGGTGTTGTAGAAATTCTTGAGGAAATCGCTGAAGTAGGCGAATCGGTCCTTGCGGATGGCGTCCATGATGCCGTCAAACACGCTCTGATCGACGCCTTCGGGGTTGTCACTGGTCTTGAGCAGGTAAGGCGGAATCGGCCCGGCCAGTACCACTTTCTTGATGCGGCTGCTGCCGTACTTGGCGACGTAGCGCGTGCTCTCCCCGGTGCCCATCGAGAACCCCACGAGAACCACGTCGGTCAGGTTCAGGTGCTGCAGAAGCGCGTCGAGGTCGGCGGTGAACGTGTCGTAATCGTACCCGGTGCTCGGCTGGCTGCTCTGACCGAAACCACGGCGGTCATAGGTGATGACGCGGTACCCCGCTTCCAGCAGCACCGACTCCTGACGCTCCCAGGAACGGCCGTTGAGCGGATAGCCGTGAATCATGACCACAGGCTGGCCCTGGCCGTGATCCTCGAAAAAGATGTTGATGTCCTGGCTGTTCTCCTGACCGACGGTGACGTATGGCATTTCAAATCTCCTTGGGTTGGGCGCTGGCAGCAATGCGCAGACCTTTTCATCAATTGCGCGCAATCCAATTTCCTGCCTGAACAGCGTAATCTCAACAGGTCAGTGGAATGTGACGGGACTTCTCATATTCGGCTGTTGAAACCTTTATTTATTTTCAGAAAATTGCTTGGACCCCTGGATGTTCAGTGCGACTAGACTGCTAGGATGCACCTGAACGACGGCTACAGGTACCGGGAAGTGCTGACTCGCCGCACGCTCGCCGATCAGCCCGGCGACACCTCCCAGGACGTGCTGGACTATCTCAGCCGCCGCTATCCCCACTCCAGCCGCGCCGAATGGCAAGGCCGCCTCGAGCACGGTGAAGTGCTGCTTGCCGGTCACGTTGCGGCAGGTCACGAGCCGGTCGCTGCGGGTCAGGAACTCATCTGGAACCGCCCGCCCTGGTCCGAACCCGATGTTCCGCTGGAGTTCGAGGTGATCTACCGGGACGCCGACCTGCTGGCCGTCGCCAAACCGAGCGGATTACCGACCCTGCCGGGTGGAGGCTTTCTCGACCACACCCTGTTGCACCTCGTTCGCAGGCAGGTTCCGGAGGCCAGCCCACTGCACCGCCTGGGGCGTGGCACGTCCGGTCTCGTCCTGTTCGCACGGACGGATCAGGCAGCAGCCAGTCTGTCCCGCAACTGGCGCGATCACGAGGTACACAAAACTTACCTGGCCCTAGGCTCAGGTCACGCAGAACAGAAGCGGTACGATATCCGGACACCAATCGGACCAGTCCCTCACCCGCGCCTCGGCACAGTGTTTGCCGCAAATCCCATGGGCAAGGCGTCGCGCAGCACCGCCACCGTCCTGGAACAACGTGTGGATTCGGTGTTGTTCAGCGTCGATATCCTGACCGGGCGGCCCCATCAGATCAGAATCCACCTGGCTGCGGTTGGACACCCGCTGGTCGGCGATCCGCTCTACGCAGCGGGTGGACTGCCACTCCCCGAACTGCCGGGTCTGCCCGGCGACGGCGGGTATCTGCTGCACGCCTGTTCACTCCGGTTCACCCATCCCATGACTGGAAAAGAGCTTTGCCTCCATGCGCCGCCACCTCTGGCGCTCGAAACGAGCAGCACACCGCCAGCGTCACCACGCCGACTTTGACAGCGGCTTCCTTCCCGGATTAATTGCAAAAACTATCGGACATCTTGCGCCGTTCAGGTACTTTAGATTCGCCCGATGGGCAGAATTGGATGATGACACCAGCACTTTTCCGAAAATAGGCTGCTCAGGGTAACGCGGAAGGCCGCTCGAGTCGACGCATCGATACCCTAAACTGTTGAGCGAAATCCCCGCTATCGGACATCTTGCGCCGTTCGATTGCTCAGTTATCGGACATCTTGCGCCGTTTCATCGATCGGTTCCACTGAAAGTCCCGTCCCACACGAGATTTTTCGGTGCACCTCAGCGCGAGAATTCTGCTATCGGACATCTTGCGCCGTTGAGTGGCTCAACTATCGGACATCTCGCGCCGTTTAGTGGTTTTCTATCGGACATCTTGCGCCGTTCCTCTCTTGCTGCTATCGGACATCTTGCGCCAAAACTATCGGACATCTTGCGCCGTTCATCCCCAGCTATCGGACATCTTGCGCCGTTTACACCCTAAAACTATCGGACATCTTGCGCCGAACTATCGGACATCTTGCGCCGTTACGACCGTTTTTTATTGTCTGGCACACAACAGGAGGCTCCGCTTGGTGTTGTTATCAAGTAGTTATCAAATATATTTAAAAGATACAAAGAAGAAAAACAACAAACAGACGAGCAGAGAAAGACCGACCTCGGAAGCTGATATTCTCGAATCAGGTATCCCGGCAGTGACGATCCCGTCAATGGAGCTACAGTGACCGATCAAGGTAAACAATCCAGAGCGGGTCAGGTCAAGTCGAAAGGGCTGACCGGGCGGGCAGGGCAGGCAGAACCGTCACCTGCGAAACGTGCAGCCTCGAAAGCGCCTTTGACTGGGTCGGTGACGCAGAAGTTTTCGGCCAGAAAGACGGTCAAATCCAAAAAAGGTTCCACCGAAGTCATAGAGGGTGATTCGGACCAAGTCGGAATTCGTAAGTCGGCAACCAAAGCTTCGCAGGTCCGACTTGGTCAGGTCAAGCGTTTCGACGAAATCAATGTCAGTCAGCTCAGCTTGATCAGCGTACAGGAACGAATTCCAGCTGATTTCCGGGAGTGGACGGTCGAACACATTGACGAGCGCCGCCGGTACCGTGTCGTTTGCCAGGCTCTGCCGGAATATGGTGTGCCACACGGCACAGACAATGACATCAGTGCTGCACTCATCAATCTGTTTATCGAGCAGGGTCTGCCGGATGAAGGCACGGTAACGGCCACTCCTTACCTGATCTTGCAGGCTGCCGGGTTGGATACGTCTGGCCGGTACTACGACGCACTGGGAGTAAGTCTCAAACGTCTGTTGACGACCAACTATTTCATCAGCGAGGGATGGCGCGACCATCCACAGCGCCGGTGGACCACGGCCAGTTTCCGCTACATCGACAAGCTCGAATACACCAGCGCCAGTGGTGAAGAACAGCTCGACCCCACCAGCATCCTGAAGATTCACCTTCCTGCTGAACTGGTGCGCTCGGTACGGGCCGGGTACATCAAGGCGCTTGACCTAGCATTCATGCAGAGTCTGCGGAGACCTCCGACCCGTGCCCTGTATCGCCTGCTCGACGCCCGCAGATACAATCCGGAGGATCCGACCGTCCGGGTAATGTCTTTCGAGGTCGGGCTGATGGAGTGGGCGCAGGCGTGCAAGATCGTCTCCGATCGTCCTTCGCTGGTGGAACGCGCGCTCAAGACGGCCCATGACGAGCTGATCGAACGGGGATTTCTGACGGCTGTCAACTTTCACGGCCGAGGGCAGAAGAAGATGATCGAGTACGTCTTTGGCACGATGGCCGATCCCCCGGACCCGCAGCTGGTCGGTCGCCTGACGCTGGTGGGCCTGACCCGTATCCGTGCGCACCAGCTGGTTCAGGAGTTTGGTCAGGACGTGGTGGAAGAATCGCTGGACCGTTTCACCGCGTTGGTGGCCGGAGGATATAAACCGCGCAGCAAGGCCGCCTTCTTCGTTGATCTGCTCAAACATCCTGAGAAATACCGGGTTGATGCTGAGCCTCTGCTCGTGACTGCGGCAGGTGAACAGGCCAGTGAGAAGCGGAGACAGCGTCAGATGGATGTCCGGCAACGTGAGGAGGCCGAACAGCAGAGCCTGGAAGAATCGCTGCAAAAGATGCCTCTCGAGGAGCAGGTCGAGGAAGTGATGCGTGTGGCCATGGTAATGTTGCGCGGCGATCTGAAGACCGCTGAGTTTGAGGCCCTCCGTCAGGTGCTGCATCAGGAAGATCCATTGGTCATGCGCCAGTGGCTGCTTCGCGGTGTTTCATCCGGTCAGCGTGATGCGGTATTGCATGATCTGAGAATCCGGCTCAGCAGTCTTTAGCGAGTAGATGCCCTGATCAGCTGTCGAGTCGAGAACGGTGGATGGCCTGTGGTGGCTCCAGAAGGCCCCTTGCAGGCTTCCACCTTATCTTCTCGGGTTCTCCGCTACATAACTGAATCGCAGGACCGTAGCGCCTTTCTGAGGGTCTGCATTGGTTTATCCTGACTTGTAGGAAAGCCGTTAGCTTCGCGAAGTCGCATTTGCACTCCTCTCCGACTCCGAATTGCCACCGAGCTGAACCTGTGTTTTTGTGTACTTGTACACAAGAGTACATATTGGTTTGAAGTTTGTTTACATGTGGACGTGTTGAGCCTACCCCCTTTAAGTGGCCAGCAGCGCAAAATACCGACTAGGACCACAATCCACAGCTGTTTGTGTACACGTAAACACGTGTGTGTATAAACCTATTTATGCTATCGTTCACAACATGACAGGTACACAAAGCGGCCCACTGGTGATCAGTGTTGCCAGCCTGAAAGGTGGAGTTGGGAAGACCACTACGGCCATTCACTTGGCGGCCCATCTGGCCCTCGCCGGACAACGCGTCCTGCTAGCCGACGGTGACCGTATCCGGACCGCGACCGCCTGGGCAAGAGGCGGAAACCTGCCGTTTCCCGTCTTGCCGATCACCGCGCTGGCACGGGGAGTCGGGCAGTACGACGCGGTGGTGATGGACACAGAGGGTGGCGTCGAGAACGGCAAACTCGTCGAATACGCACAGACAAGCGATCTGATCCTGTTGCCGACCAGCCCGGACATCAACGGCCTCGATGGAGCGTCGCAGACGGCCGAGGTGCTGCGCTCGGGAGGAGTGCCGGTGAGCCATTCGGCCGCACTGCTGACGATGGTCAGACCGGGTGGCATGAAAGACATCAATGCCCGGAAAGGCCTTGCCGCTCTGGGTCTGCCGGTCCTGAAGGCCAGCGTGAGGATCAGCGAGGCTTTCCGCGACGCTTCGAATGCGGCGGTCCTGGTAAGAGACGTCAAAACTGATCTGGCTCCGAAGTGCTGGCGCGACTACCAGGACGTGACGGCAGAGCTTCTCTCAATGATCGCCGCCCATCAACTCGAAGGACAGAAATGACTGACATCAAGAACGCGTTGGCGCAGCTGCGGGCCGCCAGAAATCTTGACGAGACGCCGCCAAGTGAACTCGCCCCGGCAGTTGCCGCACCTCCCCCGGAACCTGTGCCAACAGCGCGCGGCGAGATCAAGACGCTGGCTGGCCGGGTGCCCCTGCCGCTTCACCGGGAGTTGACCCGGGCTCTGCTGGACGCCGCCGACGAACTGCACCTGAGTAAAATCAACGTGGACGAGGCGCTGGAGGCCGCCATGCGAGTGGTGCTCCGTGACCAAGGGGCTACGGCGCTCTGGTACGCCCAGCTCCGCGAGGTGCGCCGGGAGAGGCGAGAAGGTTGAGCGGCCGCTCGCACTGACCACTGCGGCCTATCGCCGAAAACGAACGCATCATCCATTCTGTTGAACGTCTCCAGTTCTCGGAACATGTGTGACTCTGGCGTGGACGTGGGCGAGGACACCGTGGAAGTGCACCTGAGCAGTGACTCGTCGGAACTTCCGCAGCTAAGCAGGCCTGATCATGGGCCGGGCGGTGTCAGTCTGTACGCAGGATCGTTTCGGGCGAGAGTCGAGCTGGCCGACGTCTCGCCCGAGCTGACCGAGCGTCTGCTGCGTTTCGTCACGGGTAGAAAGGGAAGGTCAGGAGCACGTCCTGTTCCGGCGCATAGGCCGACACCCTTCAGGAGCCGGTGACCACCAGCACGATGTCCAGCCGACGGGGGCCGTGGACGCCCTCCACGCGGCTCAATTCGATGTCGCTCGTGGCGCTCGGACCACTGATGAGGGTGAGCGGCTGTCCGGCCCGCACGCTGTCGGCGAGGGCGGCCATTCCCTGCGGCATGCTCTGCACCACCTGCGACTCGAACACCACGCAGACGTGATGGTCGGGAACGAGCGTCAGCGCGCGCCGCCCCTGGCCTGCGCCGTGGTCGAGAACCACCGTCCCCGTCTCGGCGATCGCGACTGCGCAGCCGGTGACCACCGCTCCGAAGCCGCTCAGCTCGCGGTGGCTCTGGCCGATGTCGGTGACGTGCTGTTCGCCCCTGATCCAGCCGGAAGGCAGGCCCGGCGGAAGAACTGCCCGCTCGTCGCCCAGCAGCCCGGCGATGATGTCCGGCAGCTCGGTCTCGGTGCAGCGGCGCACCTGCGCGCGGTACTCGGCGGCATATTCGGCGAACTGCTCCACGGTTTGGGAGTGGGGCTGGAAGGCGGGCTCGGCGTTCTCGGGCACAACGCCGGCCGGTGCCGCCTGAGCGCCTGCCCGGTAGATCCGGCTGAGAATCTCCAGCCTTCCTTCGCCGCTCATTGCTCCTCTCCAGCCTTGCGGGCTCTCCACAGTTCCCTGAACGACTGCTGCGGAAAGGCAGGCAGGTCGCGGCTGTCGGTCCAGCCGGCCAGCAGTCCCGGCAGCGCGTGGATGGCCCCCTGTTTCACCAGTGGCCCCTGCCCGAGGCGGGCGAGTTTGATGGCCCCCTCGAAGCGGTGCGGCTCTCCGAACACCCAGGCGGCGGTCTTCATCGCCACGCCCTCGACCCCGAGGGGCTTGTGATCGGTGATCTTGCCGCGCAGGTGAATCAGTACCTCCGGGATGTTGATCTTCACTGGGCAGGCGTCGTAGCAGGCGCCGCACAGGCTGCTGGCCCAGGGCAACGTGTTGGCGTTGTCGTCCTCGAGCTTGAGCAGCTGTGGCGTGAGGATCGCGCCGATGGGGCCAGGGTACACGCTGCCGTACGCGTGTCCACCTGTACGCTCGTACACAGGACAGACGTTCAGACAAGCCGAGCAGCGGATACAGCGCAGCGTCTGCCGGCCCACCTCGTCGGCCAGCACATCGGTGCGCCCGTTGTCGAGCAGCACGAGGTGAAACTCCCGCGGCCCGTCGCCCTCGCGCACGCCTGTCCAGAAGCTGGTGTACGGGTTCATGCGCTCGGCAGTGCTGCTGCGCGGCAACACGCGCATGAACACCGCCATGTCCTCCCAGTTTGGCAACACCTTCTCGATGCCCATGATGGAGATCAGCACGTCGGGCAGCGTGAGGCACATGCGCCCGTTGCCCTCCGACTCGACCACGCACACCGTGCCGGTCTCGGCGACCGCGAAGTTCGCGCCCGACACGGCGACGGTGGCACTCAGAAATTTCTCGCGCAGGTACACCCTCGCGGCCTCGGCCAGCGCCGCCGGTTCGTCGGTCAGCAGCTCCGCGCCCAGTCTGCGGCGAAACAGGTCCCTGATCTCCGCCCGGTTCTTGTGGATCGCCGGCACCAGGATGTGACTGGGCGCGTCTCCGGCCAGCTGCACGATCAGCTCGGCCAAGTCGGTCTCGACGACACCGATACCGGCTGCCTCCAGCGCGGAATTCAGCTCGATCTCGTCGCTGGTGATGCTCTTGACCTTGATGACTTCCCTGGCCGCGTGCGCGGCGGCGATGTCGGTCACGATCGTTCTGGCCTCGGCGGCGTCGCGCGCCCAGTGCACCTGCCCGCCCGCCCGCTTCACCGACGTCTCCAGCGTCAGCAGGTGCTCGGCAAGGTTGCGCATCGCCGCGTCCTTGGTGGCCGCCGCCTGCGTGCGCAGCGCCTCCCAGTCGGGCAGTTCGGCCACCGCCCGAAGCCGCTTCGTGCGGATGGTGCCGGTGGCATGGCGCAGGTTGCGGCGCATCTGCGAATCCTTGAGTGCGTCGTGGGCGGCCTCGGGAAAGGGCCGGGGTGGACGGATGCCTCCGGCGCTCACAGCAGCGCCTCGGCGCTCACGCGGGCGGGGCCGAGGTTCTGTCCGTTGCCCTCTTCCACGCTCGCCAGAATCTCGGCCAGATGCACCACACCGGTGCCGCTCCTCAGCCGCGCCAGCCCGCCGCCGATGTGCATCAGGCAGGAATTGTCGCCCGCCGTGCAGACCTCGGCATGGGTCGCGAGTACGTTCTGCACCTTGTCGGCCAGCATCGCGGTACTCGTCTCATGGTTCTTGACGCTGAAGGTGCCGCCGAACCCGCAGCACTGCTCCGGAGCCCCCAGCGGTTCGAGCGTCAGCCCACGCACGTTCCGCAGCAGTTCGAGCGGCGCGTCGCCGACCCGCAGCAGCCGCGCGGCGTGGCAGGTCGGGTGGTACGTGACCCGGTGCGGGTAATACGCGCCCACGTCGGTCACGCCCAGCACCCGCACCAGAAACTCGCTCAGCTCGAAGGTGCGCTTGCCCAGTTCGAGCACCTGTGCGTGCAGCTCGGTGTCGCCGGCCCACTCGGCGGCCTTCGGGTACAGGTCGCGCACGAAGGCCACGCATGAGCCGCTGGGCGCCACGACCACCTCGGCGTGCTCGAAGTCGCGCACGAACTTGCGCACCAGTCCGAGCGCTTCGCTCTGGTAGCCGGTGTTGAAGTGCATCTGCCCGCAGCAGGTCTGCGCCTCGGTGAAGCGCACGGTGTGGCCCAGGCGTTCGAGCAGCGTCGCCATCGCCAGTCCGGTGGTGGGGAAGAGCGCGTCGTTCAGACACGTGATGAACAGGTCTACTTGCATGGCGTCACGAAACCTCTGGGAGTGGGGAGGCGGGAACGGGGACGAAGGTCTTCAAGTCTACCGAACGGCGCGCCACTTCGCGCACCTGCCCGGGTCCGAGCAGACCCAGGGCGACAGCCTGGATCAGCACGTTGCCCTCCAGCGTGGCCTCGACCGGCCCGGCGATCACCGTGCGCCCCGACACGTCGGCGATCAGCTGGTTGAGAAGCGCAATCTGCGAACCGCCACCCACGACGTGCACCGTGCCGAATCGCTGCCCCGATACGGTCTCGAGAATGTCGAGCACGGCGGCGGCCTTATGGGCGAGGCTGTCGAGCATCACGCGCACCACCGCCGCCCGCGTCTGCGGCACCGGTTGACCGCTCTCGGCGCAGGCGGCCTTCACCTGCGCCTCCATGTCGGCCGGTGCCAGGAAACGGGCGTCGTCGGGGTCGATCACCGCGCCCGCGGCGGTGTTCGCAGCCTCGGCATAGAGGCCCGCGTAGTCGCTCACGCCCCAGTGTCGGCAGCACTCCTGAACCATCCACAGGCCCATCACGTTCTTCAGCAGCCGGGTGGTGCTGTTCACGCCCACCTCGTTGGTCAGGTTGTGTTCCAGCGTCTTGGTCGTGACGAAGGGGCGCGGCGTCTCGACGCCCACGAGCGACCACGTGCCGCTGGAGATGTAGGCCCAGCCGTCGTTCTCGGCCGGAACCGCCGCCACCGCCGAGGCTGTGTCGTGCGTGGCAGGCGCGACCACCTGCACACTCGTCAGTCCGGTCAGCGCCTCGACTTCCGGCGAGAGGAGGCCGAGCACGGTGCCGGGCGGCACGATCCGCGGCAGCAGTCCGGTCGGCAGGCCCAGCGCTTCCTGGATCCCGGTGGCCCACTGCCCGGTGCCCGGGTCGTACATCTGGGTGGTGCTGGCGTTGGTCTGCTCGGTCACGGCCACGCCGCACAGCCAGTAGTGCAGCAGGTCGGGCACCAGCAGCGCGGTGCGGGCGGCCTTCAGGATGTCCGAGTCTTCCGCCAGCCACTGATAGACGGTGTTGAACGGCAGAAACTGAATACCGGTGCCCGCGTAGATTTCGCTGCGTGGCAGCAGGGCGAAGGCCCGCTCCATCTGCCCGCCGGTGCGGGCGTCGCGGTAGTGGCGCACCCCGCCGCCCAGCAGCTCACCCTGCGCGCCGAGCAGCGCGTAATCGACCGCCCACGAGTTGACGCCCACGCTGGCGATCTGCACGCCCGTCCCGGCGGCCAGCTTCAGGCCATACAGCACCTCGCGCCACAGGCCCAAGATGTCCCAGTAAAGCCGCGTGCCGCCGCGGGTGGGCACCGGCACCCCGCCGTTGGGAAAGCGGTGCAGGATGCGGGTGGAGAGCCGCCCGCCCTCGAGCGTGCCGAGCGCCACCCGCCCGCTCGAGGCGCCCAGATCGACGGCGAGGTGATGACTGGTACCGGCGCTGGAGTGAGAGCCCTCAGCCATGCCCGCCCACGGTCCTTCGCCTCACCGCGCCGCGGCTAGCGCACATAGGCGATCGGTACGCCTCCGTCGACGGTGATGACGCCTCCGGTGGTCTTGGCGGCGGCGGGCGAGGCCAGCCAGAAGGTCGCCTCGGCGATGTCTTCCGGCAGCACGTTCACCTTGAGCGTGGTGCGGTTGCGGTAGAACTCCTCGAGCTTGTCAGGATCGATGCCGTAGGTCGCGGCGCGCTCGGCCCGCCATTTGCCGTCCCAGATGCTGCTTCCAGCCAGGATGCCGTCGGGCAGCACGCTGTTGACGCGGATTCCTGCCGCACCTCCTTCCTCGGCGAGGCAGCGGGCCAGGTGCAGCTCGGCGGCCTTGGCGGTGCTGTAGGCGGCCGCGTTCTTGCCCGCCGCCACGCTGTTCTTGCTGCCGATGAACACCAGGTTGCCGCCGGTGGCCTGCCGCTTCATCAGGATGAACGCCTCTCTGGCGACCAGGAAGTAGCCGGTGCTGAGAATGCTCTGATTGCGGTTCCACATCTCCAGCGAGGTCTCCTCGATCGGGGCGCTCGACGCGATCCCGGCGTTGTTGACCACGATGTCGACGCCGCCGTAGGCCAGCAGCGCGTGGCTGTACGCGCCTCGCACCTGCTCCTCCTCGGTGACGTTCATGCCGACGCTGGTGGCCCGCCGGAAGCCGCGCTGCGCCGTCAGGTCCTCGGCCACCGCCGTGCCGCCGTCGAGGTTCAGGTCGGCGATCACGATGTGGGCGCCGTCGGCCGAGAGCCGGTGGGCGATGGCCCGCCCGATGCCGCTGGCCGCGCCCGTGACGAGCGCCACATGCCCTTCGAGCGCCTTCGGAGCGGGTTTCAGGCTCAGCTTGTACAGTTCGAGCGGCCAATACTCGATGGCGTAGCTCTCGGCGGCCGACAGGCTCACGAAGCCGCCCAGGCTGCTGGCGCTCTTCATCACCCGGATGGCCCGCAGGTACAGCTGCCGCGACACGTCAGCCCCCATCGCGTCCGGGCCGCTGTTGACCATGCCCAGGCCGGGAATCAGCACCACGCGCGGGCTGGGTGTGAACATCACGTCGCCGTCCGACTTGTTCTCGTTGAAGTACGCCTCGTACTCGGTCCGGAAGCGCTCGACTCCGGCCTTCGCCGCCCGCTCGAGCGCGTCGGCACCCTGGTCGGGCGTCCAGTCGAGGTACAGAGGCGTTCTCTTGGTGTGCACCAGGTGATCGGGGCAGGCCGCGCCCACCTGCGACAGCGTGGCCGCCGCCTTCGAGTTGACGAACTCCATCACGTCGGGACTGGCGTCGAGGTTCAGGATCACCGGACGCGCCCCCTTCATCGCTCCGCGCAGGATCGGCAGCACGCGCTCCAGCAGCGCCCCGCGCTCGGCCTCGGGCACGCTGCTCACGGCGGCTCCGCCGAAGGGAGCAGCCTCCTGGTGCGCGTCGAGGTATGCCTGCGCCTCGCCGATGATGCGGAGCGTCTTCTCGTAGCTTTCCTTGCTGCTGTCCCCCCAGGTCACCAGGCCGTGCTTGCCCATTACCACGCACTCGAGGCCGGGGTTGTCTCGCACCGCCGCGCCGATCTGCTGCGAGAGGGTGAAGCCGGGCCGGATGTAGTCCACCCAGGCGGCCCGGTCGCCGTAGATCTCGCGCATGATGTCCGGCCCGTTCGGCGTGCAGGCGACGGCGATGATCGCGTCCGGATGCGTGTGGTCGACGTGCTTGGCGGGCACGAAGGCGTGCAGCAGCGTCTCGATGCTCTGGCGGGGCCGCCCGACCTCGAAGGCGGTGCGGTCGAGGTACGCCGTCATCTCCTCGTCGCTCATGGCGGCGCGAGCGAACAGCGGCGTCACCTCGTCGAGCTTCAGCCCGGCGAAGCCCTTTTCGGTGATGCTGGCGATGTCGCTGCCCGAACCCTTGACCCACAGCACGGTCACGTCGCGGCCCAGGTGGTCTTTCTCGGTGCTCTTGGTGCTGGTGTTGCCGCCGTAGATGTTCACCAGGGTGCGGTCGCTGCCGAGCAGGCGCGAGCGGTAGGCGAGCGAGGCGAGACCGTCGCCGCTCGGGGCCTCGGCGTCGTTCCAGCGGTTCTGGGGCAGCGTGGTCTGGGTCTGGGTGGTCATGGATTCTCCTGATGAGTCAGCTCGAAGGGACGAGGAAATACGCCTGGCGGTTCAGACCGGCTGGGCCGTCTTCTTCTCGGGGTAGCCGCCGCCACCCTGGGCCGTACCGCGCTCCTGAGCGACCTTGTGCTGGTAGCCGCTCTGGCGGTGCGCCTTGATCGGGTCGACTGGCAGGCCCCGGCTCTCGCGCCACTCCATCAGCATCGGGCGCACGTCGGTTTTGAAGGCGTCCTGAAGGACCCGGTGGGCCCCCAGCACGTCGCCCGCCGCCTGCGCCGCGTTCAGCGCCTCCTGATCGATCAGGAGGGCCTTGGCATAAGCCTCCTGGCAGTTGAGCACCGACTGCAGCATCGCCTCGACCTTCGGCTCAATGTTGTGGCTCTGGTCGATCATGTAGGACACACCCTGTGCGGTGGTGCGGGTCAGCTTGTCGCTGCTTCCCGCTGCGCCCACCAGCTCGGCATAGATGCAGAACAGCTCAAACGGATTGCTCGTGCCCACGATCAGGTCGTCGTCGGCGTAGCGGCGGGCGTTGAAGTGGAAGCCGCCCAGGCGCCCCTCGTCGAGCAGGAACGCCACGATCTGCTCGATGTTCACGCCCTGCGCGTGGTGGCCGAGGTCGACGAGCACCTGCGCCTTGTCTCCGACGTTCAGGCAGTGGGCGTAGGCGGCGCCCCAGTCGAACAGGTCGGTGGCGTAGAAGGCCGGCTCGAACAGCTTGTACTCGACCAGCATCCGGCCGTTCTCCGGCAGGGCGTCGTGCACGCGCTTCAGGGCCGCTCGCATGCGGTGCTTGCGGGCGCGCAGGTCGTCCTGGCCGGCGTAGTTGGTGCCGTCGGCGAACCACAGCGAGAGGTCGCGGCTGCCGGTCTGCTTCATGACCTCCAC
>Ga0160427_10000824_pt1 | contig 18840 bp, 18 predicted proteins | sample SolpanmetagenomL_FD_108194 | JGI IMG/M metagenome (GOLD analysis project Ga0160427, IMG submission 108194) | Solar panel surface microbial communities from Lawrence Berkeley National Laboratory, California, USA - L | ecosystem: Engineered > Built environment > Solar panel > Unclassified ...
CGAACGCGGAAGCAAGCTATGCGCGAAAGTGTGATTGGAGTCGGCCTTGCTGAGCTATCTATACCACATAATGCCGTGTCTCCTACTGCCTACACTAATGCAAGGAGACCGGGTCTTGCCTCTCAAAGTCATTCGAGCACTACTACACCTCTTACTGCAGGCAATACGAGAATCACGTTCGATGATATCATTGCTGGCATTGATAGGGACAAGCAATTGAAGAAGAAAGAGAAGGAGAAGAAGTCTTCTTGACTTGTATGATGACAATAAATTGATGATTGGATGAATGCATTGTTGGTGATGGAACTCAGACAGCATTACTAGAGCAGAGATTGTAATTGGATTTTTGTGACGACACTAGAATGTCCTAAATTGGCATAGCGATACTGCAACCCCTATGAATCACTAATGGTTGGTTGTGTTGTGACAAGAGTACCTAATGGAAAAGGCATCATGTATATTCATGCTGCTTTGTGCACCAACGAGGTTTCCGAAGGACTCTCATCGCAGCGCAAAGGCTGCCCGCCACGAGCGTGCTGCGACCTATCTATCGTGCTCCCATGTCGTGGCAGAAAGAGCTGTGCTGATTTCTCTCTCATACAAACTATCAATTCACTCAGTCACCTGCAATCCGCCTCGTTAGATTCAATTCTCCATGGCCTTCACAGCCGCGTTTGCATTCTCTCGCACGTCGTCTCTTTTAGCTGCATCCCTGATCGCCATCAGTCTAAGCTTCCACCGATTCCACCGTTCGTCTGAGTACGTGTAACGCTCTTTCCAATATCCTTCGTCTACGTCCGGCTCGACGTTGAATTGCCCCTTCATCCAAGCACCTGCAATCTGGAAGTAGTCGGCAAGACACAAGAGCTGCTCGGCACTCCATGAATTATCGTATGCAGTAACCGGGAGTGCATTCTAGGAGACTCGAGGATGCCGGGCTGTCCCCTAGGTTACCTATAAGCCTTGTTAGCTTCGATACGCCGAACTATTTTCGAAACTAACATTTACTGTTCCAATGGTAAATCACTTCTGAATCGAAATACTTCCATAACCCTTTCCAGGTCTTTTCATCCTTCTCTTCCAAGATAGCCTTGCACAGACGTACCAGGCGATCCTGATCAGTGTCTTCGCGTTCCGCTATTCTCAAGATGTTATACCACAGGATGTCATAAGGCAGACTTCTTGTTGATTCAATGATCAAGACCCTCTCCTTCAGCATGGTCGCAGCCTCAGACGCGTCGAGTTGACGTAAGAGATAGCGATGGATTGTATCTTGCATGAAGTCATCATCTTCATCATCTTTGTGGTCGTTTGGAATGAAGATATCATCTTCTTCGTCTGATGATGATTCTTCTTCGTCTGATAATGATTCTTCTCCGTCTGATGACGATTGTTCTCCGTCTGATGATGATTCTTCTTCGTCTGATGATGATTCTTCTTCGTCTGATGATGAGTCTTCTTCGTCTAATGATGATTTCTCTTCGCCAGCCTGTAGTGCTCGCAAAGCAGCATAATCAACGACGAAGACACTAGATGATGAAGAATTTGCAGTAGCGCTATTGGCTGTAAGCTGGAAGTTGATGAGATGTGATTGTTCGCTAGTCAGTTCTGCTTGCAAAGCAGCCTGATTAATGATGAAATGACTAGACGATGAAGAGTACCACTATTGGCCGCACGCAGGAAAATTGTTGGGACCTGATTGGATTATGCTGTCAGAGTTGGGAGCACCACATGGAGCCTTCTTTGCTAAGTTGTCCATGTTTCGCACGGGAGATCTCGTGTTGGTTTGCTCGGTGTTGTTTCGTTGTGTTGGTTTGCTTGGTGTTTTTTCGTTGTAAAAGCCTCCTCAGATCGCTGCTGTTACGGTGAGTGCGGTGTGATATTATGCTCGAGATCAAGTCGTTGAGAAATGGTCACAGGTTTTTATGAAATGGTCACAGGTTTTCATGATGATATAAGTGTCGGAGCGACGTGAAATAAGCAGGAATGTGAAGCGTGAAAGTGAGTAGCACAAAGGATTGAGAACAAAGAAAACGGAGCATCACGTGTCTGGACGCGGTTGTGACTCATTGACAATCAGTCTGCAAGCTCTCAAACGGTGAGCAAGCAATCAGGTCAAACATCATCTTAGCATTGCAGAGGAGAACAGGCAGTCGCGTCCCATGAACGTGGATGTTGGGTTTGCCACCCGGGGCATCTCTGCCCGAAAGCGGCATCACCTCATTCTTACTCTTCTTTCTCCCTTTCCGTCTGCTTCTTATTCCTCTCGCCTTTGTTGTTTGACTGATTGTTAGCAAGGAAGCTATCTTGTACGAAATTGAAACCGGTTGAGTCGCTTTACGAAAGCTTTTGCTAGACTGGCATTGAGGCATGTCACTCGGCCAGGAAGCAACAGGTCAACGCTGTAGAGATCTTGCCTATCCTACGTCTAACCTCTTCGAGCCGATACAGATACAGCCCCTTAAGGGCAGCCATCCCCTGTCGCTGCCTTCCATGACCTAAAAGCCGCAATTCGCAGGCCCACTTCCCCATCCATTCCACCCTTGCAGAAAGTTCGCCATGTTGCTGACATAAGCTGCGGTAGCGCCCATAGCATCACTCAAGTTGTCATAATCCACACTACCTGAGTTATAGGCCCTGAGCACATTCCATAGGTTGCCGTTTGACAGCTTGTCGTCGTTGAAGAGTTGAACTAGACCGGGGCCAGAGGGCGTGCCTTGTGTGCCGTCGCGGACCATTTGCGTGATGGAGGCTTGTGGTTTGTTGGGGTTAAAGGCAGTCAGTTTGGAGTTGTGGCTTTGCATAGGCCCTATATTCTTCTGTTAGTGAAGTCTGTTGATGATGGTATGTATTGCCGTCTGAAGTGTGTATTTACGCAATTTTGAACGCCATTGTTTGTGCAGCCTACGCGGACGTTGCCTGTGGACTAGCCAGATGTTAGGCGTCGTGTTCAACAAGAATAGGGTGATATATTCGGCTTACCTCGCCAATGATAACAGCCAAAATGACTCTAGCATCCACCTTGGCCTGCTTGGAAACTTGCTTGATAGCCTTGAGCACCATAGCTTGTTCATTGACTGTATCACCAATCGGCGTCAAAGCGTCTTGTTGCATGAGTTTCCACATGGCATTAAAGTTCATCCATTTACTCATCGCAGGGAAGTTGCTGGCAGGACCACTGTAGCAGGAATATGTTGTTCCAGGATTGGCATACCCAGCATTGCCAGAGTTCAGATTGGCGTTGTAAAAGGCCAGACCCGCTTTGTTAGTCACGACGGCCTTGCTTTGGCTGACGAGAATGTTTGTGGAGATTTCTGTTGTACCGTCTGAGGAGTCTGTTGTGTTTGTGACTGGTAACGCGAGAGCAAGAATGGGAAGGAGGAGCAGTTGAAGGAGCATTGTAAATCGCTTGCTTTCTGCTGTGAGGAGTGCCGAGAGACGAAGTGAAACTGCAGTCAGAAGAGTGTTTTTACGAAAAGAGTGTAGTGAACGACAAGCTATCAGCGAGAAGCAGATGAGTTAAAGAGTGACTATGGTGAGCATGAAATTCCCAAAAAAGGAAAGGGATGAGATCAAGACGATGCTATACAAAGCACACACGATACCGATTGAAGTGGTAGTTTCATGTTTACTCTTGGCCAACTCGCAACGCGTTGTAACGCGTGTAGGCCACTCAAAATCTCCGCTAATGAAGCTGCCTTATGATGTAGCACGAGTAGCAAGAGCACGAGTTGACAAACATAACTTCACGCAATGGTTCTTCAAGTACATGTAGCCATAAATCCGGCACTTCGAGTGTCTACTCATCTGCATCTTTCATCGCTGAAGCTGGTCTCAGTAGTTTTCACGCACTTTGCACTAGACAGGGCGCCCTCCATGGAGTGGAGGTCAGCATGTTCGTCGTATGAAATCCTAGGCGCGTGACTAAGCACTCCGGTGCCGCATGACTTAAAAGTTGTCGCAGTTGTGAAGAGCATCTTCCTGGTCTGTTCTTCGTGTGAGGTCAAATGTTAGGCAGACCCATGCCCCACGATCCGGCGTCAACTCCGCCGAATGCAGCCACGTCAGTCCAATGCATTCTCAAACATTGATGAAACACTCCAGTCCATAGTCTTACTCACGCTGCCACAGTGTCCCGCACAATGTCTGTTGACAATGACACCGTAGATATCCGTGTCCTCTCCCAGCTACCAGAACCTCACAGCACCCTCTCCTTTGATAATTTACCTGCCTCTACCACAGTACGCGCGCTCAAACATCACGTACTACAGGCTCTCCCTTCGCGACCTCAACCTGAAGTACAAAGACTCATCTGCAGGGGGAGATTGCTCACAAGAGATGGAGATACCCTGCTTGATATCTTGGGGAGAGAAACTATCCAGTCACGAGAACCACAATCAATTCACTTAGTCATTCGTGACACTAGTCAACCGAGTGCGCCTTCGCCAGCACCAGGAACCCGTGCTACAGCATCAGCTGATGCCTCGAACCCTCCGCCTGTACCCCCTGGGATCGCACAACTTATAGGTCGGCCTCCAAGTGTACCTGCATTCGGTGCGCCTGGAGCACAACCTACAGTCATCATTGCCGGAGGCGCTCCTCCTCAAGGAGTGGCTGCTCCAGTACCTTTGCCATTAGGCTTCGGACCTGCAGCAAACCTGGCTGGTGTGCAGCAAATGGCAATGGAGAATCATAGGCGGGCGCATGAAGCATTCGTGAATTGGCAAAGACAACAGCAGCAGCAGCAGCAGCAGCTACAACAGCAACAACAGCAACAACAATCCGCCGGGGCAAATACACTTGCAGTCTCCAATGCAGCTACACCTCTTGATCCGACTGCGAGATTAAGTACACCGTCCAGCACCGCTCCTAATCTCGAACAGCAATACCAGGGCAGTGCAACACACACCGGCGTACCATCCTCAGCGCTTGCCGACAATACACAAGCACCAACCGCAAATCCAACACAAAACGCGCAAGCTCCTGTCACGAATGCAGCACCGCCTACACTACCACACCAAAACCAGAGATGGACGTTCACCTTCAATGCATCGAATATGCCTGTGCAACAACAAGCAGGCTTCAATCCATTCATGATGCCACCGCCAATGATGTTTGGGTATCCTGGGATGCCCTTCACCGTTCCTACACCACCTTCTGTAGCACCCATAATAGAGGGAAATCCACTCGAAAATTTGGACATACTTCAAAATCAGCTTGAACAACTTGCCGTCCAAGTGCGTCGGTTTGTCAATGATAGGTTGTCCAGTGCTGCCTCATCTGAAGCACAATTTAGAATACGACTGCATACACTAATTACTACAAGAAATGCGCAACAAGAGCAGATTAATGGCATCATGGCTTTTGGTCCTCGTCATAACCAGCGACCATTGAGTCCAGAAGATGTGGCTGCACTCCAGGATCGTAACGATAACTTTCGTCGCACAGTTCGGGGAATTGTCGAGGTTTTGGATCGATTATCTGAGGCCAGTCGCAGTCAGGCAGCAGCCACAGCTGTACCCGGTGTTACCATTGAATCTTCTAACGCAAGGAATACTTCATCAGCGGCAGCAGTGGATCAGCAAGCCGTTAGCGCATACTTGCTTTCAGGTCCGACTGGTCCCAATGCTATTGTTTACACACCGTCAGGCACATTTGCCAGTATACCACAAGCTCCTGGTGCGGTGAATAATCTCACGCCTTCTGTTAGTCACGCCAGCTTCCAGGAAGCATTCAGAAATCTGCGCTACGCTAGTCGCCAAGCTACTCGAGCTCCCTCGCGTAATCAGAATCCGGGAACGGAAGCACAAGACAATGCCAACGCGCAGCCTGATGTTGCACAGCCTCAACCACAACTGCAACAACAAAACGATGCTGGCCAACAACAGCTTATGCTCCAACAACCATTCCAACCTCAAGGGCTACAAGCTGCTCCCAACAACAACGCTCCGGCTGCAGCTGCAGACAACGGTATGGACCTCGGCCTTGCACCATTCTTCCGTGCCTTATGGCTCTTTATCCGCGCGTATGGTATATTCTGGTTCTTCCTTGGTGGTACTGGCAACAGCACACGTAGAACGATTCTGCTGATTAGCTTGACTATAGTGTATTGGGCATATCAGGCTGGCCTGTTTCAGAGTCAGATAGATTACCTGCAAAGACGTTGGGACGGTCTTGTTCGACTGCCCGACAGTGTGGCACGGGCTGCTGGTGCTGTGCCTCCGAACACGAATGAAAGACTGGCGCAAGGCACATTCACGCCCGAAGAGGCAGCTCGTCGGCTGTTGGAAGAAAGAAGACAGAGAGGTGGCACGTTCAGAGCAAGATTAAGGACGATTGAGCGAGCACTTGTGTTGTTTGTTATTAGCTTCTGGCCTGGAGGCGGCGAGAGATTGGTGGCTGAGCGAGAGAGATTGAGGCGGGAAGCAGATGAGCAAAGACAAAGAGATGCCGCTGCAGCTATAGAGAGAGACAGAGCTGCTGCCGCGGCCACTGCTACTGAGAGCATTATCCCGGGTGATGAGGCAGGCGTGCTAGACTCAGCCACTAACGGAAGTCAACAAAGCGAGAAGCCCCAATCAGAAGCTTCTGCCATATCGAGTATGGATGTTGGGGAAGGAACCTCTTCAGGTGTCGAGGTTGGAGAAAGTAGCAACACCTTGACAGAGCGTAGAGCGGCTGGTCAAGAAGGGGCATCAACATGAAAAAGCAACTCATGAGTAACGAAATCATATGAACCTCGATGATGTTCCATTGAACACTATCTTCAGACCTCGTTCAAGCATTCGAAATGAAATCAGATTATTTGCTTGTAATCACAATTATCACATGTTCCATGCCGTGGTCTTTGCGTCATGAGCGTTTCAAATCAGCGTCGTGTTTCAGATCTGTCTCCAATTTCTGTGTCGACTCGCTTCGTCAATTATGCACCGTCCCTGCTGACCGTAATTAACATCGCCCCATAGCAAAAATGTTGACACACATACATCCCAGACCACACCACTTCCTCCTTCGAACACGCGCCTCCTCCCAGCTCACCGCACGCCTTCCACACACCCCATTAGCACGATCGCGGCGTCCTTTTACCTCCAGTATTTCCAGGTGTCAACAACAGCAGCAACATCGCAAAGAATCTTTCTCTTCGAGGTTGCGAGAAGCACTCGCTCGTACTAGGATACAGTGGTACTCCATACCCGCTGTAGCAGGAATAGGCTTTCTAGGATTATTACAATTCACCAAGGTCCAACGCAGAGAGCGAGCTAGATTAGAAGAGGAGGGTGCATATGGAGGTGATGGATCTGGCGGTGAGCCACCAAAGAAGAGGAAGAGGACGACACCAGAAGGACCATGGTATGCTGAGAGACAGTGTTTTGATATAGACAAGAGGCTAATGAGTTGTATGACAGGCAAGTCAGAGTAATGTCGACACTGCCTCTCAAAGCAATATCTCGTGTCTGGGGCTGGTTCAATTCCCTCGAGATCCCATACTACCTGCGCGTTCCTGGCTTTCGATTGTACTCCTTTGTCTTCGGTGTAAAGTATGTCTACCTCAGTCTCTACCACTTATTACCTTTCTCTTCCCTAACATGATCGTTTCATAGTCTCCAAGAAGTTGCCGAACCCGACCTCCATACCTACCCAAACCTCGCCGCATTCTTCTACCGTACACTAAAGCCTGGCTCGCGTCCCATAGATCCCAACCCAAATGCCCTTGTCTCGCCCGCAGACGGTAAAGTGATTCAGTTCGGACAAATAGAGGGAGGTCAAGTCGAGCAAGTGAAAGGCGTAACGTACAGTCTCGACGCTCTGCTAGGCTCAAAAGAGCCCACTCATCATGTCAGCAACATCTCCCCCTCATCCTCCTCACCACAACCGAGTCGGGACCGTACTCGCCATGGTGACGCAGAGGAACATCTTGATCCCGAGGAAGAGTTCGCCAAGGTGAACGGGATAAGTTATACCTTACCTCATCTCTTCTCTGGCGACTCCAGCAATCCTTCCCACGCCACTGCGGAAGATCAATCCACGAAACCACGTTCAGAGTCCGAAGCCGCCGTGCGCGAAGACTTTGCTGGAGCTCCTTCGAACGCCCCGTGGTGGTCTCCCATTTCTGCACCATCCAAACCACCCACAACATTATACTACATGGTCGTTTATCTCGCGCCAGGCGACTACCACCGTTTTCATTCGCCAGTCTCATGGGTTGTTAATACTCGTCGCCACTTTGCAGGAGAACTTTACTCCGTCTCTCCATATCTACAACGTACACTCCCCGGCTTGTTTACGCTGAATGAGCGAGTCGTCCTTCTCGGTCGTTGGCGATGGGGCTTCTTCTCGTATACGCCCGTTGGCGCCACGAATGTCGGATCTATCGTGGTCAACTTTGATGCTGAACTAAGGACGAATAGCCTCATCACTGATACAGCTGCTGATCGTGCTGCGGAAGAAGCAGCGAAGAAAGGTGAGGTATACAGTGGTTTTGCTGAAGCGACGTATAAAGGTGCAAGCAGATTACTGGGCGGACATGCGCTGAGAAGAGGCGAGGAGATGGGTGGTTTCATGCTGGGTAGTACGATTGTGCTGGTCTTTGAGGGACCGAAGGAGGAGGTGGACGATCATGGGAAGAAAGTGGAGGGTAGTATGGGATGGAAGTGGTTGGTTGAGAAGGGAGTGCATGTCAAGATGGGACAGGCTCTGGGGGAAGTTGTGGAGGAGGGAAGGAAGGAGGTTGATTAAGTTGGTTGAACACGCCCATATCTGCTAATACGATTCCGCCTTTTAAAACAAAATATAGGCTGATATCTATCTAATCTAATTTTGCTCTTGAATGGAAAATGATAGTACTACTGGTACGACAAGCATAATGCTAATGGCCGCACTCGTCTTTGGACGAAGCTTGAGTCCTGATACGCAAGCGTGAAATTAACGACAACAGCTCTGAGTAGACCCTGTGGCAAAACACCACCTCAATGTACGTCGTGACAGTCGTTGCTCGTACATAATGTCTAAAAGACCTTCAAAGTAACAGAACCATGTCCTCCAAGCCAATAAACATAGTAGTCGTGCGTACATCTCTCTTCCCATACGCCCCCCTCCTAACCCCACCAGGTCGGCGGCTCACTAGCCTCCCTCTTCACATCCATCATTCTCAAGCGTCTCGGGCACAACATTACCATCCTCGAACGCTCACCCACATCCCTGCTCCAAACTCAAGGCGCAGGCATAGTCGCGGGTTCATACACGCAGGACTTCTTTAACCAATACGATCGTACGCACACACCAATAGCTGTTTCCAGTAAACTACGGCAGTATTTGGACAAGTCAGGTAAAGTGATTGACAAGGATGAACGGGAGCAGCGGATGACGAGCTGGGATTTGTTGTATAACGTGCTACGAGCGAATTTTGATGGAGGTGGGAGTAGGGAGTATTGTCCTTTACCTCCTGAACAACAGCAGGGCGGTGGTACAGTGGAGGGTGAGGCGAGGTATGAGGTCGATAGGATCGTGGTAGGCGTTGAGAAAGCCGACGATGGCATGACGGTCAAGTACCACAAGCACGGTGATGACGAGTCTGTTCAGAGTGTATCTGCAGACCTGGTCATCGCTGCCGATGGTGCGTCATCCTCTGTTCGAAATCTGTATGAGCCTACAGAGAGAAAATATGCAGGCTACGTAGCCTGGCGAGGCACAGTAAACGAGAACGTACTCTCATCGAAACATCCCCAAGCAGCCAAAGCATTCGTTGAGAAATTCACCTTCTTCCACGCTCAAAACATCCAGATACTATCTTACGTCATTCCAGGTCCAAAAGGCACTTTGAAACCTGGCGAGAGGCTTGTAAATTGGGTCTGGTATTGCAACTACGCTGCCGAGTCCGATGAATGGCGCGACTTAATGACAGACATCAACGGTAAGCTGAACACCACAACACTCCACGCAGGCAAGATGCGACCAGAAATCTGGATAAAGCAGAAAGAGTACGCACGACAGGCACTGCCGCCGCAATTTGCGGATCTAGTCTGTGAGACACAAGAGCCGTTTGTGCAGGCAATCACGGACTCGATCGCGGACAAGAATGTCTTTGCGGATGACAAGGTGGTGGCTGTAGGAGACGCAGTGGCAGGGTTCAGGCCACATACTGCGGCGAGCACCACACAGGCAGCGTATCATGCTCTATTGTTGGAGAGGGTGTCCAAGGGTGAAATGAGCTGGGATGGATGGCAGGATGAGGTGATGAGCTATGCCAGGAAGATGCAGAGGTCGGGCGTGGAAATGGGAGACAGGAGCCAGTTTGGCAAGCATCCATTGGCATCGTAATGAGAGTGTTATCGGGCAGTCAAGATGACCTGAGACCTCAGACTTCTTGTACAGAGAGTCGGCGTGCTCTACGGCCTTGGTCGAATACTCTTTAATGTAATAATAATAAGCATCGTCGGAGACAAAGACCACGCAAACACTCTTAAGCCTGTGGACAATGCCTCTTACAGCAGCGTCATGAAATCGTTAAAGAAAAGTCTTAAGCAGCAAAGCAGGTTAGCGCTATAAAATCCATAAAGAGCAATAGATCAATCATTCCAGCACCAACAATTTGCATGCATCCTAATTCTATAACATATGAAAATGTAGAACGACGTTGCGATATTATCGACGATTCAAACAGCTGGGCACTCTCCCCAGCTTTTTTTTACTTGAGCTACGAATCTGAATTGTTCAAGATCTCGAATTGCCAAGCTTTGAGATATGGATACGAAACAGTAGAAAAGGAAGGGAATCGTGTCGGAGGCACACTAGTCATATTTTTTGAGCCATTGCGAACGTGAGTCTCTGTCTGTCGTTAACTACCTGGTACCTGGTAACAACCAGTAGACGAAACGAGAAGAGAAGAGCCTGCTTCCAGAAACTCAATGTTGCCAAAGCACAGCCACGTTCACAGAGGCGGTCCAAAGAAATCAAAGAACTTTTCCACATGATATACAATTCCTGAATAGCAGACCGGAAACGCCCTCTAAACCACTCAAAAGCTGGCCCAGGTAATCATAAAGTCTGAGTTCATTATCTAGAGCAACAGTCCAGGTCGTGTTTCCATTACTTCAATGCACAGCCCACATTGCCGCTCCTCTACCCACCAATTGCTTATTTCGCAATCTCGACACCACCGGTGGCACCCAATGCCTTCTTGAGGTCACCGTAGACTACAAAACGGATTAATAAAGTGCTTCAGGGCCGTCAAATAAGGCAAATACGTACTGGCGAATTGACCTGCAGTAATACCACCAACCATGAAAAGACGAGCAGGAAGACCAGTGAAAGCACCACGGAGCCCAATTTCACCACCGATCTTGACAAGGCGGGACATGGTTCCCTCACCAGGGAGACCCTTGGTCTTGTTAATCTTCGAGAGCATAGTATCTGCGGGCTGGGAGATGATGGCAGCAGCGAAACCAGCAATGAGACCAGATCCGAGGTTGACACCGGTTTGTTGACCGTTTGACATCTTGGATTTATCGAAGCGGGCGAAGATGGCCTCAGCAACCTTCTCGTAGACGACGAACTTGGCCATTGTGTAGGGAACCCTGAACAAACAGTTAGCGCGCTGTAAGCGTCACGCATCTGAGTGGCTACATACTGCTTGAAAAGGATGGGACCGAAACCAGAGTAGAAAGCACCAACACCTTCGGTTCTCAGCATCTTGGTGAAACCTCCAATGAGACCGTTGGCATAGGTGGGCTCAGAAACTAGACGAATACGGGTAGCCTCGAGAGGGCAGAGGGCAATGTCGGCGAAGAATTCGGCAGTGGCAGCGGAGGCAAGGTAGATGGCAGTACGGTTGTTGATGGCGTTCTCAATACCGACCTGGTTGATGAACTGCTGCTTGAAAAGCTCATAACCACCGAACTTGAAAGCACCCTGGAGGAAGTATCCAGCAAACGTAGGACCGACACCAGTAAGAAGAGCGCCAGCGCCCTCATTCGCAATCACTTGTCTGATACCACCGAACAGACCCCTGTTGTAGGTGACGGGGTCGAGTTGGATCTTGGTCTTGACGCTAGATTTTTCAAGTCAGCTTTGACTACCTCGACCAGCTCCAGCTCGATGACTGGGTCCTAATGCGCTTCAGCTTACACATCGATCGGAGTGAAACCACCGTGAGTGACGGAACAGCAGACAGCGCCAGCAAGAGCAAAACGAGAGTAAAGTTGGAGACCGCTGAGCTTCTTGGGCTCAACGGCAGGGAGACCGGTCTTCAAGTCGACGGAGGCCATTGCGACAGATGTGAAGAGAGAGTAGGTGCAATAGGATGAACGAGTGGAGAGAAAAAAGAGGTTGTTGTTGTTGCGATGGTAAAGTCCAATGATTTAAAAGCTTGCCTTAGGTTGGGACGGACGGAAGAAACAGGGTGAAACGGCTAATAGTGACACGTGAAAACCACCGAAGTCTGCACCGAGCTCCATTGAAATCCGGTGCCGACAACGATATCCGTCGCATACAGCAAGAGGACCCAACACGGCGAGCAGCTTGACGTTGTGACAATGGAGGGTCTTTGTTCGTACAGCGGACGGCAGCCCATACTATTTTCAGATACTATACACGACTCATGCTTGCGCTATGCTGCCTCACCATCTCTACTCATAGCTTCATATCTCTTTCCTCTGAATGCCCATAAACCCCAATTACCACAGCTCACATCTGCTGGATCTAGATCATTGAGATCCCACCTCAGACTCCGGAAAACATTCTCTCCAGGCTCCAGGAGCACATCCATCTCACCACCAACTTGTTTGTCGACCCAGTCACGATCGCGCTGCATGTCCCATTCTGTATAACCTGTGCAAATGATTGGACATTTGGTATCGAGCAGCATTGGGATAGTCTCTGCCCATTCGTGAGAACTAGCCGGATGACCTAGACCAGGATGGAAGAGCATGAAAACGTCAAAGTAGGGATCGTAAGGCGCGAAATATTGTGCTTGGTGCATCGTGTGGAAATACTCCACGAACGACGTGATTTTGATATTCTTGGTAATTCGATCTTCCACCACACCACCAAACGGGTTCACATCCGTCCTTGGTGGCAATGGGAATTCTCGCTCTCTATTAGCCATAGCTTCAGGACCGATGAAGATGACATGGAAAGTGGATCGAGGGAAGAGGTGAGTCAATTGAACCCATACCGCTCGAGGCAAGGATGATTCTGCACGCGCTCCTAAGATGAAGATGCGGATTGGCGGTGGCTTAGGACGAAGCGTAGCTATTGTGTTACCCTCACCCATAGCTGGAGGATGAAGAGTGTACCGAAGAGCTGTTATAAATAGCATTAGCAGTCTCCATAATTACTGTTGTAGGTTTGCAAACATACCACTAAAACTTCGTAGACCCTCGGCTGTCAATCGGCCATTCCTCATGTTGTAGGGACTCAGCTCATGCAGCACACTTGCGACTGTAACCGGATACGTTAGAAGTCTAGTGACCTGCCGCATTGACCTGGCGTCGTCGATAGCGTTAAAGTCCCTCGTATACAGAAACGTATCCCAGTTGGCCATATTTATCACGAATTCTTCTGCACGTTGGCCACCAGGATAGTCAAATTCAGGGAAAAAGCGTCCCGAGTGTAAATCATGGTCATCTTCGTTAATCTGTCGTAATGTGTCGCATACTTCTAGATGTGACTCGAAATCCTCTTCCCAATGTTCTTGACAGCATGCTACTGGAATCCCACAGTCAGGACACTCGAACTTGACATGAGCTGGAGGAGAGGCTGTGACTTCTGGGTCGTTCGGTGCTGGTTTGCGATTCTCTGGATCTAGTGGTGTCGTCGGCACACGAGTGCGCTGATGTGAAGGATGCGGGCAGTAGGCATGCTGTCTCATAAAAGCAGCACGGCGGCGGATCTCAGGGGAAGGCGAGTCGGTGAAAGAGTGGAAAAGGTTGTCTGGCTGAAGTAATGCTCTTGAGGTGTCTGATGAGGCATGACCCAAGCTAGTGACATAGTGATCCGGGCCACTACTCTGGGAGGGCTGCTGGCTGCCGAAGGATGTGACCGTTCTTTTCGTCGATTGTGGTAACAGAATAGATGGCTTGCGATTCTTCAATGCTTGTGATGTTCCTGTGGCGGCCGACGGGGGAGCTTTTGTCGATGATGAGTTGAACCTCTTGACACTGTGGCTGCTCTTAGTTGCGAGCCGACCAAGGCACTGCCTACATGTTTGTGCTACAGGCTTCATTGGCAATCTGCGACGTCTTGTGCTTGCAAACTAAGTGCTTTTCGATAATTGAGATGTCGACCAGAAGTTCGACTGCAGATCATCTTCAGGGTCCACATGTTTCAAAGCTGTTTTAAGATTTCCTCGCTAAACATCAAGCATCATCTTGAAATTCCTCTGCTGGTTCTCAATTATCCCCCCCTCGCCACGTCGCCGAACGCTACTCCACTCTCCTCCGACGCTCAATCTGGTGTTTTGTGTATGCACACTCTTTCTTGGTAGTAACGTACAGCACGGCCGCGAAGGCCAATCACTACAGCCAAGATGGCAACCACTTCGACCATGTTCATGTACAGCTTGACCCTTCGCCCGCCGTCTGCCGTCACTCAAGCGATTATAGGACAGTTCGCGGGAACGAAAGAGCAACAAATCCTCACAGCGCAAGGCTCGCGACTTGTTCTGCAGAGATTGGATGGCGCATTGGGCAAAGTCGTTCCGATGGTTAGCCATGACGTCTTTGGCATAATTCGCACTCTTGCGGTGTTCAGGCTAGCTGGAAGCAACAGAGGTAAGCTATTCCAAACTTATGGCCGTGCAAAGTGAGCTCTTAGTGACTTGTTACAAAGCAAGTTCATTCGCTCGACGTGCTTGTGGAAGGGCATGAGCATGCGCAGTATGCTTGTTCATCAACTGAACAACAAACCAGGAATGGCGCTAACCGTCTCGCAGATTATGCCATCATTGGTTCAGATTCCGGTCGAATAACAATTATAGAATACCTACCCGCACAAAATCGCCTTAACCGAGTACATCTCGAGACTTTCGGCAAGTCTGGAGTAAGAAGAGTCATTCCTGGGCAATATCTCTCTGTGGATCCAAAAGGCCGAGCTTGCTTGATCGCTTCTGCAGAAAAGAACAAGCTAGTTTATGTGCTGAATCGAAATGCGCAAGCTGAGCTTACCATCTCCTCTCCTTTGGAAGCACATAAAGCACAAACTATCGTGTTCGCTATGATTGGGCTGGACGTCGGGTACGAGAATCCCATATTCGCGGCACTCGAAGTTGATTATGGAGATTCAGACGAAGATCCTACTGGTCAAGCGTATGATACGATTGAGAAGCAACTTGTCTACTACGAACTTGATTTAGGTCTCAATCACGTGGTGCGCAAGTGGACAGATACTGTTGACAGGACAGCCAACTTGCTCTTTCAAGTGCCTGGAGGTGCTGATGGGCCAAGTGGTGTGATTGTTTGCGCTGAAGACAACATTTCATACCGACACAATAACCAAGATGCGCTACGAGTACCCATTCCAAGAAGACGCGGTGCAACTGAAGATCCCGACAGAAAGAGACATATCGTTTGCGGAGTTACTCATAAAATGAAGGGAATGTTCTTCTTGCTGCTGCAAACCGAGGACGGGGACCTTTTCAAGTTGACTATGGACCTAGCAAAAGATGACAACGACAAGCCTACGGGCGAAGTACAGGCTTTGAAGCTCAAGTACTTTGAAACCGTTCCTGTTGCGAGCTCAATATTGATATTGAAGTCTGGCTACTTGTATGCCGCAGCGGAAACAGGCAATCACCACTTGTACCAATTCGAAAAACTTGGAGACGAAGATGATGAACTGGTCTTCCACAGTGACAACTACTCGGCCGATCTCAGCGAAAGTTATGATTCAGCTGAATTTCATGCGCACAGTGTAGGCAATCTCAACCTGGTCGAGAGCATTGACTCAATGAACCCGATGACGAGCTGCAAAGTGACGAATCTCACCAACGAAGACGCCCCTCAGATATACTCAATTTGCGGTACAGGCCCTCGAAGCACGTTCAAGACACTAAAGCACGGTTTGGCGGTATCTGAGCTTGTCGAATCCCAACTCCCAAGTCCTCCATTAAATGTGTGGACCGTGAAGACAACTGCAGCCGACGAGAATGATGCATATATTGTCCTTTCCTATACCAACTACACTCTGGTGCTTGGAATTGGCGAAACTGTAGAGGAGGTCGCTGACACAGGACTTCTTACAACAGCGACGACGCTTGCGGTACAGGTTTTGGGCGAGAATGCCATAATCCAGGTACATCCTCGAGGAATCCGACACATTCTACCAGGCGGCATCATCAACGAGTGGCCATCACCACAGCACAGGACAATTGTAACAGCGACTACGAATAATCGACAAGTGGTTGTTGCGTTGAGCTCTGGCGAAATTGTTTACTTCGAGATGGATACAGATGGTATGCTTGCAGAGTATGACGAGAGACGCGAAATGTCTGGCACCGTCACGAGTATGAGTATGGGTGAGGTTCCAGAAGGCCGACAACGAAGCTCTTTCTTGGCCGTAGGATGTGATGACGCTACAGTCCGCATTCTTAGTCTTGAACCAGAGAATACACTCGAGAATAAATCAGTGCAAGCATTGACTGCTGCACCAACTGCACTCAACATTATGCCTCAGATTGACTCTTCCACTGGTGGTTCGACACTGTTTCTGCACATTGGTCTATACTCTGGTGTATATCTCCGCACTGTGCTTGATGAGGTTAGCGGAGAGCTCTCTGACACGCGAATGCGCTTCCTGGGCGCGAAACCCGTCAAGCTCGCACGAATCATAGCTTCAGGTCAACAAGCCATGCTTGCGCTAAGTTCACGTGCTTGGATTGCTTACGCAGAGCCACAAACGAAGGCTTTCACCATCACGCCATTGGACCACGTTCCTCTGGATTTCGGTCACAGTTTCTGCAGCGAGCAATGCAAGGAAGGTATCGTCGCACTTGAGGGCCAAAATCTTCGGTAAGTCATTATTGCCCTGTCTTTGATGCATATGTCCAAAGCAGACACAAGCTTTGGAAGATCTGCTAACATATCGTCTAGTATATTTCAAGTCGACGACCTATCCACAAACATTCGCCAAGACTCGGTGCCGCTAGCATACACGCCACGAAACTTTGTACGCCATCCACAATTACCTTACTTTTATGTCATCGAATCAGAGAATGGTACACTCTCTTCAGCAACTCGTGACAGATTACAGAACAATACAGAAATGGTCAACGGCGATGCTGCTATATTACCTGTGACAGAATTCGGACTTCCTCGTGGCAGTGGACATTGGGCATCCTGTATTCAAGTCGTTGACCCGATCTCCGAAAAGACCGTACTACACACTATCGAGCTCGAAGAGAACGAGGCTGCTGTCAGTGTTGCTGCTGTAGCATTCTCCTCTCAAGACAATGAAGTGTTCCTCGTCGTTGGCACGGGCAAGAATATGGTCATCTCGCCACGGTCGCACGATGGAGGTTCTATTCACATCTACCGATTTCTGGAGGGTGGAAAGAAGCTGGAGTTTGTGCATAAGACAAATGTGGAAGAACCTCCACTTGCATTGCTACAATTTCAGTCTCGACTTCTGGCAGGAATCGGCACGAATCTCCGACTCTACGACCTCGGTATCAAGCAGCTACTCAGGAAAGCACAAGGTGAGGTTGCGCCAAACCTTATCGTTGGTCTTACAACACAAGGCTCACGCATTATTGTGTCTGATTTGAGCGAGAGTGTCATTTATGTGGTGTACAAATACCAGGACAATCGCCTCATTCCTTTTGCAGACGATGCTATCTCTCGCTGGACGACGTGCTCGACTATGGTAGACTACGAAACAACTGCAGGTGGGGATAAATTCGGCAACCTCTGGCTCGTTCGTTGTCCTCAGAAGGCTAGTGAAGAGGCGGATGAAGAAGGAAGTGGAGCACATCTCGTACACGAACGTGGTTATCTACAAGGTACTCCAAATCGTTTACAGCTGATGATCCATTTCTTTCCTCAAGATATTCCAACATCTATTCACAAATGCCAGCTTGTTGCTGGCGGACGTGATCTGTTGTTATGGTCTGGCTTGCAAGGTACGATTGGAATTCTCGTTCCATTCGTCAGCAGGGAAGATGTCGACTTCTTCCAGAATCTCGAGGCACATCTCAGGACAGAAGATGCACCGCTGGCTGGAAGAGATCATCTCATCTACAGATCGTATTATGTTCCTGTGAAGGGTGTGATTGATGGTGATTTGTGCGAGAGGTTCAGCTTGTTGTCCGCGGATAAGAAGGCAACCATTGCCGGGGAATTGGACAGGACTGTAAGGGAAGTGGAGAGGAAGATTTCGGATATGAGAACAAGGGTGGCATACTAAGCGCGGCAAATGAAAATGAAAGAATAGAGTTTGTCCAGAGCTCTGCAACATGTATATACGTGAAAACACATGTTCAAGTAATCTAGAGCTTGAGCTGATTGCTAGCTTGAAAAGCTTGGAGCGTCCTCAAGATGCGGCGCTATTGGCCATTGAATAGACACGGTCGTGTTTCAAAAACACTGAAGAAGTCCAAGTTTCCTGAAAGATAATACCACAGATCATCGCATTTTTTCAGAGCTTCTTACGTCCTTTACTTCCTTTACTTGCTTTATTTCATTAACTGCCTTTAGTTCCGAAGCGCTTGGTCCATCTCCTATCCGATTTCTATACAGGTCAACCACTCTAATACGTCACACATGAGTCTAGATACTCACATCTCTGTCGATTTCCATCACGATACTGCTAAACCTTTGTGCTACAAGATCAAGACAACCCACGACAACG
>Ga0160427_10000832_pt1 | contig 18747 bp, 22 predicted proteins | sample SolpanmetagenomL_FD_108194 | JGI IMG/M metagenome (GOLD analysis project Ga0160427, IMG submission 108194) | Solar panel surface microbial communities from Lawrence Berkeley National Laboratory, California, USA - L | ecosystem: Engineered > Built environment > Solar panel > Unclassified ...
GGTGGGGGGGGGGGGGGGGGGGGGGGGGGGGGGGGGGGGAAGGTCTTCAGGGCAATCAAGCACGACAACGACTTACATTTGTGCGGCGATTCCGATTCTGCCTTCATTCAGCAATCCAATCGCATACTTGTAACCCTGGCCTTCTTCTCCGAGAAGAGCATCCTTCGGTACTTCTACATCGTCGAATGTAACAACACAAGTACTACTCGCCTTAATCCCTAGCTTCTTCTCCTTCTTCGCAATCTTAAATCCCGCTGCGTGCCTCTCTACCAAGAAAGCCGTGATGCCTTTGTATCCCTTTTCAGGGTATAGGTTCGCAAACACGATGAAGAAACCAGCTTCATTCGCATTCGTAATCCACATCTTACTCCCATTAATCTTGTATCCATTCTCCGTCTTCTCCGCTCTTGTCTTCAGCGCAAACGCATCGCTGCCACTAGCCGGTTCGCTTAGACAGAAACTTCCCAATGTGTCTGACGCCAGTTTCGGAAGCCACTTCTCATGGCTCTCTTTCGTGCCGTACTTGAGTATCGCCGTGTTGACGAGGGTATTGTGTACATCCACCATCACTGAAACGCTGGGATCCACTCTCGCCAACTCTTCAATGGCGACGATGGCGGCTGTAAAGTTCATGCCACTACCGCCGTATTCTTCTGGGATTTCGATAGACATGAGGCCTTGCTCGAAGCATTTCTGGATCAGGTCGCGATCCATTGCTTCTGCTTCGTCCATGTCGCGGACGCGGGGCAGCATGACTTCGTTTGCGAATTTGGAGACGGAGTCTTTCATCATGCTCTCGATGTCGGAGAGGTGGGAGATTGGGGAGGGCTCGACATCGCTGAGGTCTTGAGGCTCGCCAATGGTGGTTTGAAGGAGCCGGGAGGTGGTGATGAAGGTTCGCGCGTGTCTGTTACGAGGGTATCAGTGGTTGGATAGTCTTGTAACTTGGAGAAGATATTACTGTATGCCAGGCAATACGGTCTGGCGTTTCCTCAGACATGCTTGTCTGCCTACTCGGCTTAGCGGCCGTATAGCTTTGGCGAATGTGGACATGCTTGTTGCAGAGATGGCGAAGCAGAAAATTGGGAACGCAGCGAGGCGTCGTCCTCTTTATCACAAGGTGGCACTGGAAGCGATACAGTAGTCCGAATGTCACCGATACCGAATTGTTCGAGTACAATGATGTCTCTTAAAACTTGAAACGCGAGGTAGGAAGAACGACCTCGGTAAGTGGGTCTTGCTGCGTTTCAGAGCTGCATGAAAAGATATCACGGGCATTTCAGCCAGGGTGGTCAAAGTAAAACCCTTGGGAGCATAATAGCAAGCATCACACAAGAAGAAGTAATATTGAAGGAGAAGAGAGTTCATTTGTTCATTAGGTTTCTAGGTACAGTACAGGAAAAAGGATACCACAACCAGTCATCTCTCCTCATGCCATAGTCTTCTCATCCAGTTCTGTCTGACCTCTACCAGTTAGGTAGCGGAAAACCCCAACAATAGTTGCGACGAGCGATATCAGGACCAAGACTGGGACTAAAAATCCCACAATGTCAAGAGAAGCGGCCCGAATCACAGGGATTGTTATCTCCTGATTGTATACCATTTTGCGCAATGCCTCGGACTCGAAGGTTAGATTGCTGTAAGGGGATTTGGTCAAAGCAGATAGATCCGTAAGTGCCTGTGCCCCGAGTGTGTGATTGATGTATCGCCCAGGATACTCCAAGTTGTAATAACCCCCAGCACCATATCTTCCCGGCGTCCAGGCTTGCGTGTAGAAACGTCTTTCCCAAAACCAAGCACCAATGCAACCAGGCAACAAGATCAAAGGTGTGAGGATGAAGACCATCTTCTTGATCTTGGACTTGAACATCTGTCTTCTTTGAAAGTTCTGGTCACGTCGAATGAAGAGAGCCAGTCTCAGTGCAAGGTAGATGACTCCTGCAACGAGTACTGTTAAGCCGAAGAGGTGTGAGACAGCCGAGGCAAGAGGTGAGACACCGAGTTGTCTGTACTTGAGCCACGACCAGGAAACCTTGCCGACGGTATGGATAGCCATTTGCTGGAGAGTGTTGGGTCCAGTGACGTTGTAATGGACCGTCTGGTTGAGGAGGAGCGGTTTTGCATTGCCGACATTAACGACCTGTCTGGCATGAAGAAGGTTCTCGTGGATGATGGGTTTCCTGACGTATTGTCAGTAACGACTAGATGGCTGAAGGATACAGGACAGGCAAATACTCACTGAAGCACGAACTGGAGAGCCATTTGGACAGAGGTTGTTGATAGATGAAGTAGTGTTGGTGTTGGGGGCGTCTTTCAAGAAGAGTCGAATCGAAACAGTTGGCTTAAACTGTAGCTCAAGCGCAGGTAACAAGTCGTCAATACACAAGTCCAAAAAGAGCTATTATGAAGCGAAAAAGCTCTGGGTTGATGAAAATATTTGATAAAGCTGATGTTTTGAGATGAAAGGAGGACGAAGTTAATGACAGAAAGACGACGTTAAGTAGCCTCGTAATCGAAGATTGTACTGTCATTGTTCCGATGGCAAGAGCATGAAGCAGCAGTCACAGAAGTCGTTACTTCCTTCCTTTTATAGTCTTGGCGTATTGTTACTGGATCTATCTCGATAAGGTACCTTGCGCGAGCACAAAACAACGAGTATAAAATCTCTTCGCGAACAATTATAGGATAATTTGAAGACGTATCGGAGTCTACATATCCTATAAAGAGCGGCAAATCACCCTCGAGCGCTTACGGCAACACAGATAGTAAATTCCCATCTCCCAAACTTGAAGGAGATTCGATCAAAGCTTGAGACTAAAGCACTCCGAAAATACTACAGCAATCTACTTCCTTTATTTTCCTTTATCCTAACACCTCGTGCCCTTTAGATCTTGATCAGAGCTTTATTGGGATCACACCATGAGTGACAACACACCTGTAGAACAGCAGCAAGCTGCAGCTAGCACGACATATCATCAAGATGTCATCACTGCCGATGTGTTTCGAGACCGGGAACCTGAAGGCTGGGAAATGTTTCAATTCCGCGAGACCGAACAAGAGCAGGTACGTTAGCCATTCCTTCACACTAGGTTTTACCCATGGAAAGGGTGCGCTGGCTCTCTTAAAGCAGTATATGACTTCGCTACTGCTCGCTCTGCTCACGTGTTCTGTGTTTTATGTTTTGGAGCTTGTGAAGTTCTGAACTAACAGTCACGCAGATTGAGCGCGCCTGGGACGTAGAAGACCTGGCCGAGATTGACAGGCTCTGTGGTGCTGCGCTGGAAGATCCTCACCTTCCAGTGCTCCGTCGTGCGAGATACGAGCTCTACATCTCCATGTCCCCCAGTCGTGATGCTCTTGAGCACGTATAGGCTGCTGAGAGGATGTTTGTCTGCATTCAACAGCACATTGACGAAGGCAATGCTTCACAGTACTCTATCGACGTGCTGCAAGACTTGGAAAAGCTAGCAGGAATTTTGAGAGAGCACATGGTGAATGTGGACCAAGATGGCACTGTCATTCAGAGGAAGGGGGACATTCGTGGTGGCAACTTCTTCCAGTAAGTAAGACCCACAGCAATCCACACACCACTCTCCTCGAACAGCTGGCTGTCACTAGACTTGGTTGCATTTCGAGCGACCAACAATGGAGATAATGACTTCGTCCTGCCTCAGCTTGACGACCTTGAAGACCCACAGCAAGCTCCTCAAGACCCCAAAGCCATTCACTTATTTTACATGTTGGCGGTATCCAGACTCGTACAATAGACACATAAGAACACGCTTTGATGCACTGTCGCTAAGACTCCTGGATAGATAATCCTCTTCAAGGTCAATCTGGTCTTCCCACAGCCTCATCACCTGTCACTCGCCACTAGAATACCCTACAATCGAGCAATCCTCTGCTTGCTCATGAGCCAATGTCTGAACTTTCCATCATTGAAGAAGGAGGAGATGATGATAGTGCGATGATAGGCACAAGTCCACCGCGACGATCTGCTGCACCAGTTCCTTTCTTACCATCCTCTGAGGCTGTTGCTGGTGAGCGGCTTGTCCGTGGCGAAAAAGTGGAGGGTAACGATGAAAGACCTATTACAATTGCCTATCAGCCTTGTGGGAGTCTACCTCTTGAACCATCCTCAGAACCTGCTGTTGCTAGAGAGTTTCCTTGAGGTGATGAGGAGGAAGGTGAGCAGGGAGAAGAGGAGGAGAAGGAAGAGAGTGGCGCCCAGATGCGAGGCCTCCCTTCTGATGAACTCATTGAGTAAAGAAGTCCACCTCACTCGATTATGCCAGACTAGCCAGCTTCTTCTTCACCTGCTACTCGCCGAGCAGAACGTAGAGCATCTCGTCATGAGGTCCCCCCACTACCATCTCTTCTTGAACAAAGTCCTTCAGGCAGCGGTAGAAGAGTTCAGCCTGCCAGACGGGCCAAGAATACTAGTACTGCAACAATCACAATAACACACTTCAAACCACATGAAGCTCACATTCTTTTACTTTGAAACACAATGAATTTGATCGCTTGTCCAAACATATGTTGTGTCTCATTTGAAGCGAGACATTGTTGCCATATAACAACACTTTGACTCTGCATGCGCGTCTCATGCCCATATCTCTCCTCTCGTGAAACTCAGCTTTACACACAGGAGAAACACAAATACTAATACTACTAGTACGACTGTTCTCACAATAATTTCTCGTCTCGTTTGGCGACCTAGACCGTCACCTGGCTCGCGCGGCATTTCATAAACGAAGTCCAATATCACTGTTCCAGCTTACCAACTGTAGTACTCCCTTAATCATAGCTTCTACATATCATCACAAATGCGAGTTATCATGCTTCTAGCACTCTTATCCATTCACAGGCAATGTTCCTTGCCGTCTTCCATCGTCGCGGCTCATGAGTCTGACATGTACCGTTCTTATTCATACAGCTGGTGCGTTCGACCTTGCATCTTTTATTGATTATACCGACACTGTTTACAATGCGTTTGGACTGTATCCTCTTTACCCCGCTTCTACTCTGCTCAATGCTTCCTGATGTTCGCGGCGTGCAGCACATCCCTTCCTTCCACATCATGGGGCTTGTATCGTGGAAGAAAAACGGTCGTCTTTCGAGGTGCTTGGAGTATGCTGAGCAGCAAAGTCCAGGACTTTGTCGAAGGATGCTGAGATACGATACCCGAGAAGAACACATCGTGGAAAATCCTCTGCGAAAAATGCTGTACCTGAAGAGGGAGAAATCCACATTTGAGCAGTATCACACCTTTGCTTACAGTTGACAATGTCTGGAAGAAAGCGTTAATGTTTGAGCATGTTCGTAAAAGTTCTATGTACAGCAGTATGCTTCAAAAAAGTTCGTAATGTCATTCCTGCATCACACTCATTCGTCGGCTGTTCCCTGCAGCCTTGTTTCATCAGTTGAAAGCATGAAACGTAAACTCATTTTCCTTGCTCGTCTCAAAATCGTCAGTATTTTTGTCGTTAGCAAACACCCATTGACTCCCTTGAGGCTGGTCGTGTGGTGAAGTGTACCTGAAAGGTGTTTTGGCCAGGTAGAGCTCTGAGATCTGATGCCTCCATCACCGACGGCATCACGGTGCTGGCGTGAGTCTCTCGCTACTCGTCGCCATAGCTCTAGTCAGAGCTCTGCAGATTATGTTCTCGACAACAATTTTCACTGCCTTGCCTCATTGAGGCCTGGACGACGAGCAGTCCAGATGTGTCTAACCGAATTAGCTCTGCTTCGGGTCATGGATATCGAGACAAATGTACTCACATCAAGCTATATGCATGAATCTTGCGCGATACAACGGCACTCTTCACGTTGTCAATCATCGTTCTCACAGTCTTTTCGTCCCAACCAAATGCCTCGCGGAATGGCTTGATTGAAAACGTTTCCACCGTCTCCGCCATGCCGACGACATGCCAACGTCCGATCTCCCTTTCCACTGGGTTGCTTGACCAAGAGTTGTATGGTGCTCGAATAACTGCAACATGCTTGATATCGACGTAGCCAGCCTGTCGCAAAATATCTCCTGGGTTATTGGGGTATTCCACCGGTCTATGCATTCTTCTTGTAGCTGCTTTCACATAGTTGTACCATTGAGTGATGGGAGTGCCGGACAAGCTGCCGTCGTCGCAGCGAGGTTCGAAGTCGATTTCGACGTGCTCAATGTAACCTTCTCCTGGTTTGAGATGTCTACAACAGTAATTGATTAGTATGCTGTAACAGCCCTGGACGATCCCAGCTTCAAATACCTGAGAATCATGCCATAGATGCCAAGCCAGGTCGATACCGTGCCACATGCGCTACGCAAGTGTGCCAGATGGAATGTATCCTCGCCAACAGGCCATTTTGGATCTTCTATATCGCAAGGGACTTCGAATTTGAGGTTCTTGAGGATGCTGGCCTTATTTTAGTATAGAACATAGTGTGTGAATCACAGCTGATCATCTACCTTGGAGGCTGTAGGTTCGAGATATCCAGTCCTATAACCTAGATATGGTTCAGTCTAGAACAAAACTCTTCGATTGTCCGCCTTCTTAATCATACCGAAGCCTCCTTGTACTCGCTGATGTTGAAAGTCAGCAACGATATTCTTTTCACACCCGATGCTCTTGAACGTACGTGACAACATCCAAGGCCCATATACCTGATCCACAACCGATATCGAGAACGTTGAATGGTTTTGCCGTATCAATTGGAGCGCAGAAGAGTTGTTTGTTGCGAGCTTCTGTAAACATCTGATGGTAGATGTCTAAACGTTCTTTCTCGAGCTGGAGCAAAATTCATATTTAGTGGTGGCTCTTGTTTCGCTTCGTCTTGAAACATTAGAATTCTTTGCGTACCTCATCACAGGGAAACGGGTAGATGCCCTTGTGGTATGTGTGAAATTGACGTCCAAATTCCGTATACCTTCCACCAGGTCCGTTGTCCTTGATATCGGGACTTCGACTTGACGAAGTGATGGCGTGTTGTTGTTGCTCGACTGCCGGCTTGGCTCGTCTCATTCTGTAGAGCTTTGAGCACAAGAAGCAGAGGAGAAGGAGGACAGGTATGTGGATGAAGACGTTATCATGGATCATGGCCATTGTGATTGTATTGCATAGCGAGATTGTAGGTTCGGGCATAGGAGATGGTCAAGAAGTGAAACAAGAGAGACACCTCCACGCAGGGCTTTGACAAAAGGCCAATCTGAATCACCCGCCCCACATCTCCACGATCAGAGATGCTGTTACCAATCAATCGGTAGCACTGCAGAAATAAATTGGAGAGAATTGCCGACGCTGTTATTTATGTCCCATCCTACTGAATGCCTATTGCATGCTCGTATAGCTGTATCTATGCAGTATGTGTGCGAGATCCTATCAGGGTTGAGCTCTTCTTTTGTGTATCAAAAAAGCAAGACAATCGACCCGATTAGTGGGCGAGATTGCACTAATTATGCGGCACGGCATAGCGCATACGCCATCTGAATCTAGTCTGTCGGGTCTCAGACTTAGCGCGGGAGTGACCCGGTATTATCACAAATGCCTTTATGTATGTAGTCCTTCGCTCCGAAGGTACTCTTTTACCAAGTTTTCGGGAGTCATCCAGGCTGCCGGGATGTAGCGGGACTGCTTCCACTGCTTCCTGTAGCAGAAACATAAAGGACTAACAGATCCTAAATAATCGCCGCATATCTCCAATCTCCTGCTGTTGTCTCAAACACTACAGTAGTCTCAAACAACCCTCATCGTCTCCGTTCATCCTCAGCCTGCTGGAATATGTTTGAAGCCACTCACGTCAGAGCACTGCAAAGAACATATGGCGAGACAAAGCTACTATGCTGGAGGATGCATCGTAGCGAGGAGCTTACGAGCTGTCCTACAGTATTTCGACTTGTCATAATAACACCAAATGATGATTCGAATGCTTCTGCTTCATAATCCTGCCAGGCTGCTAGCATTTTATCCCACTTCTGGCATGAAAGGCAGGACAGAAGACCAACAAATACTTGATTCCCAGCACATACACCCTCGTCGACTCTTCACCATAATTCCGAACAGCGTCTCTGAAGTCTAAAGCACAAACTGACATACACTGAGGAGCCAGTCATGGTTCATATTTCATGCTTACAGTACCGGCGTCCATAGCAATTTGTAATAATTTATTTTCACATCTGATTTAGGCTGTAAACACGGGGTGGCGAGATTGGGGTATCGTCATCCATGTAGAAGAGGTTCTTAATGATGCTTCATGTAAACCTAAGAGAAAGCTTGTCTGAACCACCTCAGCACTACAGTACTAGGTAGTGAGACCCGTAGCAGAAGATCGCTTCCATATCGAAGCTCAGGAAGTTGTCGTCGACTACTACATAGAAATAGGCGTTCAGCTATTCTGAAGCATAAATAAACCCCTTTTAGGATCGGCGAACACATTCTCCCCATTCGATGCACTACCATACTACCACACTACTCCACTTTCTTGGAGAGTGCATGCACCGTCAACAAGGACGACGTCCATTCACAAGCTCACCACTAGCAGCGTACGCTACGTAGACAGAATGCCTCATTGACCATTGTCTCGAGCACTAGCTGTATCTCTTTTCCCAATGCTCAACCAGGTTTTTGCACAGCGCTCGAAGCGGTGACAACGTCTTCACATCTCTACATGACCCGATCAATCTTTACTGGAATTATAGGAACAATCCCAGCCGTACGTATCTTATTCTGGAGCTCTTCTTGAAATGCCACCTGACAGGGACGTCACAGGTCCAAGAGTCTCCTACTGAAACATCGCCCTCTTCGTTGCCATTCAGCACTACCTCACCTGTGTCAAGCACCCCATCGCGACGACAATCACTGAGCAATTCGACCGTACCCCGACCCGCGACTGCTCCTACAAAAGACCGTGGATGGAACACCGCACCAACCAAATATCTCTTCGTGCCATCGTCTGATCCCCGTCCGAGTAATATACAGCTGCGGCTACCAACACCAAAGTCCTCGCTGGGCGCCGTGTGTCCTCCAAGACAGGGTGTCAAGCGTTCTCTAGATACTACTGGGGTCTTCCTTACACCATCGGCTGTAAAACCTACTATCAAGAAGCCCAGACTTTATAACCGACCAGCGTACAACCTACATCCCTTCAATTTTGTCGGTCCGTCAATCAATACTACCACCCCTCCATCGCCGCTCTTCTTCTCCAACACACCTTCAAAGGCTCGACCTTTATTGCCACCCCGGTTCTCGAGCTCGGAAGCTGCGGCGAAGATGTTGAGTAAAACACAATCAGAAGATTCAGGGATAAAAACCGTGACGTTGGCGCGAGGATCGTTCACCGGGAGCCCGCCACTTACCAGACCTACGCCAAGAAGTTGGCAGTCCGCAGAGAGATATGCAGGGGCAAGATCAGACACACCGGAAACAGGCGATGGAAGCGAGTCGTTAAAGTTGTTGGCTCAGATTGGTATCACAGAAATTCTGGAATACGATGATCGTCCAACTTTCATAGTCGATTTGACAGATACTGCTAATTACAGTGGAGGGCCTTCTATGCATGTGCTTTATGCCAACGCAATACTAAAAAGTTATCCCGGTTTGCTTGAGGCAATATCACAAAATGTGGATGACAGCGCAGAGAGTCCACTGGCACCTAAGGTTCAGTCTCAATTCAAGGCTTGGGTTCTCTCCGCACGGTCTGGTAGGGACTCTTTCAGTCAAGCTCTGCCAATTTTCGGAACTGGCTATATTCTTTGGAGTGGATCAACCATCAGGAAAAGACTACGTATTATCAAGGGTAATCTCTCAGCAGAAGCGGCAAACTATGTGACCAGCACCTCGGCACAGATCCTACAGCAGCCCTCCCCAGCTGGATCCAATGTGTATCGGCGAGATTCTGATGAACAGGATGACTCCGAACTTCCTTCAAGCCCCAAAGCAGAAGAACCACAAGATTATTTCGGTGCAATGTTGGCACCTGTTCCTGAAGCGACCTCCGGAAGATCAGATAGTATAAAGGAAACGGTGGAAGATTTTCCAATGCTTCTGCCATCTGAGCGCCATACAGGCACACAGGCAACGACTATTGGGAACGACCTGTCTAGAAGATCGATATCAGGCGATTCGATAACTCCCAGGCGATCCGAGACGTTTAAAAACGAGTGCGTACTATCTGCAGCTGCGGCGGGCGATGTTGACAGCTTCCTCAGTAGACCTGACAGCCCGAAAGAGGTCGGATTCTTTGACTGGACGCGCTTGCCGGTGTCTGATAACCTCCCTCCACACATACAATTTGCAAGGTCGGTCAATTGGGCTGCAACACCACTAGGACCTATTGAACACTGGTCAGCGGACCTGCGACAGATGTGCAACCTCATCATGGCAAGTCCTCATCCAGCCGCAATGTACTGGGGTGACGATCTCGTTGCCATCTACAACGAGGCATACGTGTTGCTGGCAGGTCAAAAACATCCGAAACTTATGGGTCAGAGTTATCGCGAAGCGTGGATCGAGATTTGGGATGACGTGAAGGATGTTTTTGCAGGTGCTCAATTGACCGGACAAGCAACAATGAAGGTAGGCGCTCGTGGCTGCTTTGACGTCGTTACGATATTAACCCGAACACTACAGGACGACGACTGTCTCTTCCTTAAACGGCACGACTTCTTGGAAGAGACGTACTTTTCGTGGTCAATCATCCCGTTGGTTGGTGGCGACGGATCAGTGATGGGACTGTACAATCCTGCTTTTGAGAAGACTCGAAGAAAGATTGCAGAACGACGAATGCTCACTCTGAGAGAAGTTGGTGAAAGGACTGCCGCGGCAAGAGACATCAAGAGCTTCTGGGGCGAAGTACTGGAGTCACTCAAATGCAACGATTTCGATACACCAATTGTGTTACTATATTCAATCTCGGACGACACAGAGACGGATGGCTCATCGATCACCTCTAGCAGTGCCTCAACTGCCAAGCAATGCTATTTAGAAGGTTCATTGGGTGTGCCTGAAGGACATGTGTGCGCACCATCCAATGTCGAGCTTCGCACGAGTGATGAAGGCTTCATACCAACATTCCGGGAGGTGTTGCGAGCACATAAGCCTAGAGTCCTTGACTCGATGAAGGGCGAATTGCCAGAGCACTTACTCGAAGGACTAGATTGCAGAGGTTTCGGAGACGCTACCAAGGCTGTGGTTGTTTGTCCCATTCAGCCTACAACAGGGGAGTCGATCTTAGGCTTCCTCGTCATAGGCATTAACCCTCGCAGACCTTATGATGACGATTACGCTCTGTTTGTGCAGCTACTCAGCCGACAGTTGGCAACCTCATTGGCTTCCGTAGTGCTTTTCGAGGAAGAAATTAAACGTGGTCAACGCGCTGCCAAGCTTGCGGCGCTTGATCGAATCGAACTATCCGAGCAACTTGCAGCTCGGACGCAGGAAGCGATCGAAAGTGAGACCAAGTTCACCCGCATGGCCGAGTTCGCGCCTGTAGGTATGTTCATTGCGGACTCGGATGGCCGTATCACTTTCTGCAACGACACTTGGTACGAGATCTCAAGAGTGCCGCGAGACTCGCAAAGTACCGACAGATGGGTAGAATATGTTATGGATGAAGACAAGCAGCTCGTGCGACAAACATGGCACGACCTAGTTCACAAGACCAAATCAGCCAATGTAGAGTTCCGGTTCAAGGCTTCTTGGATGGACAGGAATGGTGTACGAGGTGATACTTGGGTACTCTTCAGTGCATATCCAGAGAGATATGACGATGGTTCACTCAAGAGTATCTTTGGCAGCATCACCAACATCAGTCAACAGAAGTGGGCCGAAGGCCTACAGAAGAGGAAAATGGAGGAAGCAGTGGAGCTCAAGCGACAACAAGAGAATTTTATCGACATTACGTCTCATGAGATGCGTAATCCTCTCAGTGCTATTCTGCAATGCTCAGACGAGATCATCTCATCGCTTTCCGAGGCAAAAAGACAGCAGAGTGGTGTCGACTATGCTACAGTTTTCGCGGATAGTATAGACGCTGCTCAGACTATTGCGCTATGTGCTCAACATCAGAAGCGCATCGTAGATGACGTTCTCACCCTCTCAAAGTTGGATTCCGCTCTTCTCATGGTCACTCCCGTCGACGTTCAGCCTCTGGCCGTTGTCCAAAGGGCCCTCAAGATGTTTGAAGGCGAGCTTCAAAACGCGGATATTCAGCTCAAGTTTGTTGTGGATCCATCAATCAAGACCTTAGGTATAGACTGGGTCAAATGCGATCCTTCAAGGGTCCTGCAGGTTTTGATAAGTAAGCACACTCTACCTCCGTCCTCCATTCATTCGCCTCACTCCATTCGGCATACATACACGTTGAGACTAACATTTTGGCTTAGACCTTACCACCAATGCTATCAAATTTACTACAACAGAAGCCAAGAGAACCATAATAGTAACAATCACGGCGTCCCTTGAACGACCTAGTTCAGTACCGGACCCCTTGGTGAGCTGGTTACCTAGTCGCGCGAAACGCACCACTACAACAGAGGGTGCTGAATGGGGTAAGGGTGAGGAAGTCTACATCAACTTCGCCGTCGAAGATACAGGGCGAGGTTTGACTACGGACGAGAAGAAACTTTTGTTCCAGCGCTTCTCACAAGCAAGTCCGAGAACTCATGTTCAATATGGTGGCTCAGGACTAGGCTTGTTTATCAGTCGTGAGTTGACTGAGCTGCAAGGAGGTGAAATCGGTGTAGCTTCCGAAGCTGGCAAAGGTTCCACATTCGCATTCTACATCCGAGCTCGGCGCAGTAGTGCACCCAAGCATCCAGTTGAGCAGCTACCACAGGTTATTGCCTCGCGACGCACAGCTGATGGCAAGCCTGCATCACGCAACCCAGCTCCACCAAAGACAAGAGACTTCGCAAGCGAGAATTCCACTCCATCCGCGGCAGCTACAACAATAGCCGCAAGCGAGAGAGCACCTCTCAAAGTGCTGATTGTCGAGGACAACCTCGTAAACCAGCGAGTTCTACAAAAGCAACTCAAGAATATGGGTTGCGTCACATACCTTGCGAATCACGGCGGAGAGGCATTGGACCAACTGCGAAATAGCTGGTACTGGACAGGAAAGCTTGATGTTCCTGATGTAGCACAATTGAACGTCGTATTAATGGATCAAGGTTTGAAACCACCCCAATACAAACCAAAGAATCAGGGCTAACGTAAGCAAACTAGAAATGCCGATAATGGGAGGCTTAGAATGTACAAAACGCATTCGACAATTAGAGAGAGATGGTAGCATTGTCGGCCACGTGCCGATTATAGCTGTGACCGCAAATGTGAGTGGAATTTTCAAAGCCTGTAAAAATCCGAATGCGCACACTGACAGCGGCTATAGGCAAGGGACGAGCAGGTCAAGACCATACTTGAAGCTGGCATGGTAAGCTAATCTCGTGTGTTGTTATTGAATGAATATTAATGAAGAACTAGGACGATGTTGTGTCAAAGCCCTTCCGCATACAGGATCTGATACCCAAAATTGAAGAGCTGAAGGCGAAATACCAGCCCGAAGGTGTACCACAATGATGGTAAATGATTCGACGACTAATATAATGATTACATTGAACGACGAGTTGGACGACGAGTTGAAGCGTAATTAAGTGCATCCGAAGACTTTAAAATTCATTGTGTAAGGAGTTGGGAGGAGTCAATGGACTGGGCAATAGCTGTTGTGTGGCGCATGATAAGCGCTGAAAGGATGTCTACTTCAACACAGTCTGTCACCAAGGGCAGTTTCATTTCACTTGTCGTCGGCAGACCGGGCTAGTTCTCGAAAGAATATGGGTTGGTCAGTACGAATCTTCGTTGCATGTAGGATTAGATGGTAGTTTCCTGCACATTGAAGCTCCACTGATTGCTGAATGGCTTCTGATGAGCAGCAGAGCATTGATATATACATGCCAAGGTTTCCCCGCAATCTTCGATACAGGTTCTCGTTGCAGAGCTGATGAAACACTGCTCTAACACAGACAGCCATCTTCCTGCCTCGTCTTCGCTATACATACATTGTGTTTACCCCCGCATAACTCAAGATGGTCTCCGGTCACTTATCACATACCGATGTCAGTACCACACCAAGAAGAATGCGGGAAAGTCACAATCACTGATATCCTCTACTCAGTTCTTTGCCAAACTCACAGACCTTCTCAACACGCGGCAGACGAAAGGCCACGGCTCAATATACCTCTCTCAAAAACGATGTACGCCGACCTGCCGTCCACCAAATACGCGTCAGCCTCGCTAACACATCCACCTCCTCAGTATCGCATCAAGCCACCACATCCCCAGAGTCATCCAACGCTGTCGTTGCAGGAACAAATCAACCTAGCACAGTACACGAAGACTTCTCCGATCTAAACGTATCAGAGCCACTTCCATTGATAGTGCGCGCAACAGATGGCAAGGGTAAAAGAGGGAAGACTGCAAAGGTGAAGATCAGCACGATAGTCAAGCCGGAAGATATGGAGTCGTTCTTCGTGAGGTATGCGGAGGTGTGTAAGGTTGGTATGATCGTGGGGCTGAAGAAGAGGGATAGGAAGGCGAGGAAGGCGAAGAAGAAGAAGGCTGGTACTGGAGCGACTGGAGCGGGGGAGAAGGCGTGAGGAAAAGATGTCTATGGATGGTAGAGAAGCTATGGGCAGGGCGCCTCGCTTGGCAGCATGTTGTTTTGCCATCTCGAGAAGGTTGTCGCACGAGGACTACAGCGAAGGCGAAGCTACAAGGCCAGGAAGTAGGTACCGACGCAACACTAGGCTACAGGCAGCGTCGCCTTTTGTTTGTGTCATGCGCCAGCTTTATCTGGACAATATCCGAAGGCAGCACGAGGGCATTGCAGAACTACGAAATTGAGGAATCAGTTGGTGTCACTGCTTCCGATGGCATGGCGAGGTTGTGGAAGATACCGCACACCTGCTATACAGTCGACTATACAAAGAAGCACGCAAATCTCGAAGCGAGCCACAAGAGGATATGAGTATCTAGCCAGAAGAATATCTTGGCCATTGCAGTAAGGAGTGCCAGTGTAATGAAAAGCTCCGCGAGGATGAATGTCTCCGACTTTCTGTCCTGGTGTTCTCCCTGCTTCATTCTCCTGCAGTCTTCAGATATACTTGCTCCTACATAGTATAATGCGTATATATCTGTACTAATACTTCATCATCCTTATTCGAATTCCGGGGTTTATGCGCAGCCATCAATTAAGGTTATACGGCATGGCCGGGACATTCAACGTCATAAAATGGTGAACTATCAATGCTCAACCTGTCTCTGCTACTTCAAGTAGGTAATATGTGTGACAGCAATATTGTTCCATAACACCCTATACCAGCTGCGAGTGCTGTGCCAATGTTTTGTGCATGATTTTCTGTGATATCGTGCTTGATCGACATTGGTTCGTGCCATTGGAATATTCGCATGATGTCGGAATCTACCACCCTAAGGGAAGACTCGAGCAGGCAGGATGATGAGGGTTTGTCGAGACAACAGACTGGGCATACCAGCGAGATCAAGAATCCAAAAAGGCCGAAGACTAGGTGAGAGTCTGGTCCTCAATAGTACAAGAGTAATAGCATTAATTTCTTCAGGCCGCCGAGGACATTGCGGGATAAGCTTCCATTGATTAAGGGCAGCCTGCCGTACTATACTGGACCATACTCTGTGGTGGGTTGCAAGTTATAGTAGTGTTACTTCTGAACCACACTGATGAGCTGACCTACAGGGAACGATGGAGATTGAGGTTCCTGTCAAAGAACCGAGACACTTCAATGACAAACTCAAGCGCAATCACACTCACATGCTCAGACTCGAAACAGTACTCATGACGGTCTTCTATCCCGCCGCTTTTGGTACAGGTCAAGGCCGACCACCATCAGGTCAGAAGAAATGGTCACGCGAAACATGGCTACCTCGACCTCGAGCTAAAATGGCTGATGGATATGGTAAATTCGGTGGCGTGGGAGCACTTGCTATACCTTTCTTTGGCCTGACTACTGGACTTACGAAACTACCAGCATACCGAAATGCAGCGTTGGCGGAGCATTGGCCGCCGTCCGAGAATTTTGTCACAGCTGGTCCGGCAGCCAAAAACAAGGAAGGTGCTCCCCCAGAAGGCTGCAGAACCCAGGCGACCTTTCCGTTACTGCTGTTCAGTCATGGATTAGGAGGGACCCGAACATGCTATGCCGGTATCTGTGGTGAGTTTGCAAGCTATGGGTTTGTGGTTTGTGCTGTTGAACACAGAGATGGGTCTGGCCCAAGGACTTTTATCAATTTTGCACCAGATTCACAGAGAGGTAACAAGAAAGAAAGAGAGAAGAGTGGAGATATACAGCACAATAATAAGCAGAAGAATGACAAGTATGATGTCGTGGATTACTACTTTCCAAAGGACAAGCCTTATGATACGAGCCCGAACAATGAGGATGGTGTGGATACGGAGCTCAGGAGTGCGCAAATTGATATGAGGATTGCAGAACTCGAGGAGGCTTATGCGGTCATGAAAGAAATATCCGGAGGTAATGGTGAACATATCGCAAAGATCAATCTTCGGAAAAAAGGTTTCGTTGGATCTAGCTCGCACGGGTTAGAAGGTATCAACTGGTCATCGTGGAAAAATCGAGTACTGCTCAAGAATGTCACCATGGTCGGGCACAGCTTCGGCGCAGCGACAACAGTTGAAATCCTGCGCAGCCCGAAACGCTTCGATTTCGTCTCCCAAGGTATAATCTACGATATTTGGAGTGCAGGCATGAAGAAAGCAGATGAGAACAACCCTGACACCCGAATCAAGTTGCCTATACTATCAATCAACAGCGAAGCCTTCAGCTACTGGACCCAGAACTTTGAACTGTGCAGGAAACTGATCGAAGAAGCACGAGCCGAACATGCCCTGGCCTGGAATCTTACCATTAGAGGCACAATCCACATCAATCACAGCGACTTTACTCTGCTCTACCCACATCTCTGTTCGTATCTTCTCAAGATGACAGTCGATCCACAACGAGCACTCGACTTGAACATCAACGCATCGCTAGAGTTCCTACAAACAGTCCTTCCAGAACCATACGCACAGATGCCCGCGCGAGCAATGCGAAGCGAAGGCATCCTCGAAACACCCATCATTGAGAAGATGGACGATATCCCCGAAGAACAGCTACACAAACCGCAGAACGACAAATGGCTAGCCGCACGGATTGCGATTCCCAATGAGCTACAATACAGATTTGACCCACGCGCGATATCCCATAGACGAAAGGTGCGCAAGAACAGGGGGCAGCCATTGGATCAGAGCGTGGATGATGAGATATGGATGCATATGGCACCGAGTGGGGAGGAGCTGAAGAGGCATGGGCATGATCCTCCACCAAGACCCAGGCATCTAGTTGGTGAAGACAATGACGGGCAGCATAGGCAAGAGCATGAGGGTGGTAGTGTTGAGGAGGATCACCATACTAATAGGAGAGGGCCGCAACAGCCTGGTGGGTGAGAGGTGGGGGATATCTTTGGAACACACTTGTGGTAATCAGCATAAAAGAGGATGTCTTTTGGAATATACAGAGGGCATATGACGGCACACCACATATCACGGACTGGGCATAAACTGAGAGGAGCGAGATGGGTTCGGCATCGGCGAGGGTAATATCGGAGGGACAGCTAGAGTTGTGATAGTGATGTACTTTCGTCGATGTAATCAGGATAGAAGGAAGAGAGGGAAGAGAGCCCGGAGTACTCTCGGCAAATCACAAATAGCTCTTGCCGTGCCTGCAGCATTTCGTCAGCGCCAAGTGCTGGGCTGGCTAGAACCGGGGAGGACTCCAGCTCATCACGAATCACTCGCAGTTCCCTCCTCTTTCTCTTTTGTTTCCTTGTCCACAATTTAATTCAATCTTCGACTCTGTCAGTTCTTGCTGCCCTGCTTCTTGTAGACAGTGTAACGAAACGAAAGAGTTTCGTTCGCAGCCATTGAGTGTGACTTCCACTGCCTGACAATTTACTTTCTACCAAAGAAGACCCCTTTTTCTCTCGCACCTGATTCGGCCAGGACGACTCGCAGTCAGCTTCTCAACGTTCATCTTTCACGCTTACTTCTCACTTCCTTCCAACTCAAACAAGACGACTAATCAAGTAACAACAACATCGTCCACAACAACATCGACCTCTCCGCATATGGAACAAAAGCCTGGCATGGACGCATCACCTCCAGGAAGCTCAGGCAGGAAACGTCGCATCTCTGCGGATGACCCTTCAGCCTCTGCTCCTGGTCACGAACCCAAAAAGTCCAGAGGAAGACCTAGGGTCGAGCCTGATGATGGCAGCGCTGCAGACGTAAGGCGGTCGAGCGCCACCGTGTCGCAATACTGAGACTGACATGAGACATAGCGACGTCGTACCCAGATCCGTCTCGCCCAACGCGCGTATCGGGCGCGTGCTGAAAACAAGAAGAATGGTCTCGAGCAGAAAGCAAGCAAGTTCGAAGGGATCATTGTTGAGATGCACTCTACCCTCACGAGATTCCACGACATGGCCGTGCAATCTGGTCTTGCTGCGCTCGACCCAAACCTTGCCAATGAACTTCACGCGACAATGCAAGAGTTTGAGCGGATGGTTGCAGAGGCTAGGCAGGAGGCCGCAGAACAGCCCGAAGCTGCAGACAAGGCCAATGCAAGTCATGGTAGCGACAGACCACCCACCAACAATGATGGTGTTGGAC
>Ga0160427_10000833_pt1 | contig 18746 bp, 20 predicted proteins | sample SolpanmetagenomL_FD_108194 | JGI IMG/M metagenome (GOLD analysis project Ga0160427, IMG submission 108194) | Solar panel surface microbial communities from Lawrence Berkeley National Laboratory, California, USA - L | ecosystem: Engineered > Built environment > Solar panel > Unclassified ...
AGACTGCCGGCATGTCCGATACCGACACTCCCGTCACCGTGCCCGTGAACGCCAGCTTCGCGCAGTCCGACAACGCGCCCTTCGCCTACCGCCACGACTACCCGCCGACCCTGATGGCGATCTTCGCGCACCCGGACGACGAGGCCTTCAGTGTGGGCGGCACCCTGGCCCACTACGCCGAGAAGGGCGTGAAGGTGGTGCTGGTGTGCGCCACGCGCGGCGAGGCGGGCAAGATCACCGACCCCGGCATGACCGTCACCGACCTCGGGGCGCAGCGCGAGCAGGAGCTGATCAATGCCTGCGCCGCGCTGGGCATTCCGGCCCCGATCTTCCTGGGCTTCCACGACTCGGGCCGCGCCGAGCGGGTGCGCCATGACGACCCGCTGGCCCTGATGAACGTGGACGTGTTCGACATTGAGGCCAAGCTGCGCCCGTTGATCGAGGAGCACGCCCCGCAGGTGATCGTGACCTTCGACCCGCACGGCGGCTACGGCCACATCGACCACCTGCAGATCCACCGCGCCGCCACCGCCGCCTTCCACTCGACCGGGCACCTGCCGCGCCCGCCGCAGCGCCTGTACTACACCGCACTGACCCACCAGGCGGCCGAGGGCATGGCGCGTTTCGGAATGAACCTCGACCCCCTGCTGTACGGCGTGAGTGAGAAGAGCCTGGTGGTGCGCATGGACGTGGCGCACTACGCGGGCCGCAAGAAGGCCGCCCTGGCCGCCCACGGCACCCAGATGGGACCGGAGAGCCGCTTGGGCCAGATGACACCGCAGGAGCGCGAGCAGATGGAACTGCGGTTGCTGGGCGGCGAGGGTTTCACCCTGGGCGGCAGCCGCGCCTCGGTGCCACGCTATCCGCTGGGCGGCCTGTTCGACGGTGTCGACTACGTGATGTACATCGAAGACTGAACCGGAAGAACTGAGCCACGCAGAGGGTCGCCCGAGCACGTGGGCGACCCTTGCTGCTGCCTGCCGAGGGAGAGCCGCCTCATATGCCGCCCAACCGTGCCAACCGCCGCCCTTGCGCTCGCCGCCGGACGCTATCCTGAGAGCGTGAGAAGCAGAACCGCCAACCGCAGCGGCATCGTGTTGCGGCGGCACGTCACGCCGAAGGGCGACATCATCGTCACGCTGCTCACGCCGCAGGGCAAGCTCAAGCTGATCGCGCGGGGCGGCGTGCGTGGGCCGCTCGCCAGCGTGCTCAGCCTGTTTCACCACGTGCTGGTGCAGGTGTACCAGACGCCGGGCGGCGACCTCGCCACCGCCAGGCAGGCCAGCCTGGAAGGAGCGCTCGCCGGGCTGGCCCTGCCGGAGCGCTACCCCTACGCCCACCTGCTGTCCGAACTGGCCGACCTGCTGTTTCAGGAAGGTGAGTTCAGCCAGGAGGCCTTTGACCTGTACGCCGGGGGTTTGCGCGGCGTCTCGCGGCACGAGGACCCCGAGTGGGTGGCGCTGGTCATGAGTTACAAGCTGCTGGCGCTGGCCGGGTTCGTGCCGCAGACGGCCTTCTGTGCGGTCTGCGGCGCGCCCGGTCCCGAGTATCCCGACCCGCACAGCGGGCAACTCCTGTGCCGCAGCTGCGCCGCGCAGCCCGCCTACCGCCCCGAGGTGGTCGAGTACCTGCGTCTGTTCGCCCGGCAGAGCGTGCGAACGCTGATGGACGCGCCGCTGAGCGAGCAGGGCCGCACCGAGCTGTGGCGGGCCCTGGAGCGCTTCGTGGCGGTGCAGGTGGGCCGGGTGCAGAGCTGGCGGGTCAACCTGCCACAGCTCGCCGGGGCCTGAACCAGGCGCTACTGGTCGAGGGCGGCCACGTACTGCACCGACACCTGAAAGCGGGCGAGCGTGGTGGTGCCGGAGAGCAACGTCACGTCGGCCACGCCCCGGGGCACGGCGTTGCCGGTGCTGCGGTTGACGTTCACGTCGAGCAGCAGGAAGTCGCCGGCCTGTCGGGCGCGGGCCAGCGAGATGCTCAGACCTGCCGGCAGCCCGGAGACGCTCAGCGACACGCCACTCAGGGCGGCCAGGTCGACGCCGTTCACCGGCACCTGAATCAGCTGCCAGGTGGTGCTAGTGTTCAGGAACCCGCTGAACCGGCCCAGATCGGGGTTGACGTACACGCGCGAACTGTCGAATACCACCGGACCGGTCGTCGAGGTGGTGACGGGTACAGGGGTGACCGTCTGGGCCGAGACGACAGGCGCGGCTGCGAGCAAGACGGCAGACACAAGCAGGGTCAGGGGGCGGTTCATGCCTCACAGTCTGGGCCGCGCAGGTGATAAGCGCTTCCCGGCTGGATGTAGACCGCTGGGAAGAATTAAAAAAGCCCCACCCGCGAGGAGTGGGACTGAACTGGTGGGCGGCATAGAACTTGAACCTATGACCTCTCGCGTGTGAGGTGCATTGGAACCATTCTCGCCTTCTAACGTCTTCGCGCCAGGACAGTGTTTTTCGTTTTTGAGCTGCTGCGTTCATCCGCCTTCTGATATGCCGTAGGGGTAAAACGCCTTTCTCCATTTGCGGCAGTAGATGCGGCAACTGAAGTTTTCTGTGCTTTTGAGGCCTCCGGTTGGGCCGCCTGATACAGTTACGCCATGATCAGAAAAGTGTAGGTTCGTTTCGTGCCACCCAAAGATATCAAGGTGCAGGTCAGGGAGGCACGCGGACCCGGGCTTGGGACGGCGAGAAGCTGGCCGATTTCCTGTGGGCTGGGCTGGGGCCGAAACTCTCGACGATGATCGATGACCTGGAACTGGACGTCGTTGTGGCGAAAAGCTACGACATCCGGTTCAGCTGGAAGCCCGAGAGCATCGGCGAGCTAAGGAGTGCGATCGGTGAACTGATCGCCACGGTCATGGAAGATGTCGAGGTGGACGATTTTCTGAGCGAATAGGGGAGGGCCGCACAGCCGGGGGCGTGAGTGTGGGCAGATTGACCAGCGGCGGGCGATTACTGGACGGGCTGTCCGCTTCTCAACCATCCTTCTTTTCTGTAGGAGAGCGAGTGTGAGTGTAGTCCCCGATCATCGCACGAACGATCTTCCCAGGTTGCAGCCGGATAGAGCGGTGCTCATCCCTCCCACCTTTTAACGCTTTATATTTCAGAAAATGCGCCAATCGCCTTCGCATGCGTAGCACCCTTTGAAAATTCATCTCTTCGAGTAAAAAAATCCGAATCTTTCAAAAGTACTTGTAATTGTTCTCGTTTGTCACTTTCTATAAGCCACCTCACGTTGAAGTGGGCTCAGCGTAACAGGGGCACGGAAATGGCGAGTGGCGATCTCGTGACGCTCCAGCAAGCGTGAACTTATGTAGCCCTAGATTGTCGCGGGCTTAGCCTTCCTATAAGGGGGGCATACCAGCCGGGACAGGCGGCCGAGCGAAGCAATCACAGTCAGGTAAGGATGAGGAGTGGTTGAACTGGAAGTGACACCACTTCCAGTTCAGTTGTTCAGTGAGCCCACATCTGCTGCCTTATCAGAATACTCACCACGATATGCTGCTTCCCATAGCTGTGCTCAGGAGGCCTGTATGCAAAGAGTCAAGATCGTTCCATTGATGATGGCCACCTGTCTCTTGCTCGGTGGTGCCGACGCCGGCCGAAGAAGCGGCGGCAGTTTCGGTGGGCGGAGCAGCTCATCTCGTTCTTACAGCGCTCCGAGAACCTATACAGCGCCGAGGACATCCATAGCTCCACGTTCATACACGCCACCCAGGGTGGTGCGCGTGCTTCCCCGTACCACGACTGCCCGGCGTACCCCGGTGCCCCCACGACCTCGAGCGGTCATCGTCCATCACACCACCTACAGCAGCGCGTTCCCGTACTTTTTTTTGGGGTATTACTGGCCACATCCCCGAACCTATTACCCATCCGACACTGTGTTCGTGCCCGTGCAGCAAACGCAAACGACCCCCGTGGTCGCCGAGCCAGTTGCTGTTGCTCCAACCCAGACTGCACCAGTCCAGCCCGCCGCACCTGCGGTCCCTGTGCAGGCCGTTCAGCAGACGTCTTCGGGGTCTAACTTCATGGGGCTGTTAGCAGTTGTGTTGCTGATTGGTTAGGCACTGTGGATGAGGAAGCGGGACCGAAAATCAAGCCTGAAGTAGGGTCTGCAGGGAGAAAAGACTTCGCACTAAAAAAACACTTGATGTTAAGTCGAGCTTGACACGCTGTATGGGGTGTCGTTGAGCGCGTCCCTGGGTCTTCAGTGAACTTTATATAAACCTCTCTTCCGCCCTGTGGACCGCCTTTCTTTGTCCTGCATCACGGACTTACTATCTGCCGTCCCCACGCACAGCGGTTCTGCGCCTGCACTCAAACCCGCTCACTTTGTGGCCGCAGCGTGACAAAGGCGATCAGTGCCGTCACGAGGACAATGGGCAGACCGATGAACCACGGCACCACCACATCGATACCATCAGCGGGCGGCATCTTGCCCTGAAGCGCCTTCCGCTCGAACACCACCGTCCGCTCATCGACCAGGACGCCGAGTGCACGCAGATCGTGAATCTGACTGGGAAACAAACCCTCTGAATTTACCTTCCCTTCGATCACCGGGTCGCGCAGGTTGAAGGGGTGCCGCGCCTCATTCACGTCGCCTGGAAGGGTTCTGATGAGCGACAGGACGGCAACTCGCGTGGGTGCATGATCAGCAGCGCTCGACAGGGGCATAACGTGGTCCCGGCACAGGAGTCCACGCGAACACAGGTGATCCTCAACCACCATCCTGGTGAAATCGGGGACCGCGTTCTGGAGGTGGATATACCCTGGTGTGGATTGGGACTTGGCAGCTAATTGGTCGAGGGTCAGGACCGGCAGGGGCTCGCCGGTGTGCCTCGATTCGCGGAGGTACACCGACGCGCTCCAGGTCGCTGTCAGGCACAAGGCTGTCAGGCTGATCAGGAGGAAGACGCGGCGAAGAGGAGCGGCGCGCTGCTGCATGCTTCAGAGCTTACGGTGGATCGGCGGTTGTCATGCTGGCGTCCGTCCGCCCTTTCGGCTCTCCAGCTCTAAACTGCACGCATGAAACGCGAGCTGGTGGCGGAAGAAGTCATCTTGACCATGGATGACCAGGAACAGGCCGTGTTCGCAGCCTGGGCCGAGCGGGTGGGCATCGATACCGACGCGCTGATCAACAGCGGCTGCGGCTGCTGCGTGGACATCTACACGGTGCGAGCCAGCGCTGAGCAGGTGGCGGAGCTGAATGCCCTGTTGTATCCCGATCAGCCCTGAGAGCAGACCAGTCAGGGGCGCGAGTTCCTTCCGGATCACCTTGAGGCTCAGGCCAGTCACCTGCTGGATCGCGGCCGGGTGTGTCGCACCCTTACCCACGTAGTGAGGAGATGGGGGTGCACGTCAGTCAGGGGAGCGGGCATTTTCCTTGTCATCGTGACCCGCTGGACTTATCAGTGCCCGAACGCTTCGCGCCCTGGCATGCCACAGTCTGGTCCTGGAGGCCACATGTGATCTGGCTACACCCGCATTGCTCTGATTCTGCTTCAAGGCGTTGCGGCGCGGTCGGCCTGGAGCTCCTTCCGGGGCAACGACCACCAGACCCAGATGGCCGCCACCAGCAACAGGGCACCGATCGGTGTCACGAAGGCCAGACCGATGCAGGCGGTACAGACCACGATGCCACCCCAGGCGTTCAAAGCGGCAAACCTGAATTCCTGGGTGGCCCCCTGTGCTGTAAGGCGCGCCACTTGAGAGAGCCGCAGGTAAAGGAACGAGTTGATCGCGTTGCAGGCCGCATACACGGCGACCGCGACCGACCCGCTCGGGTGAGTCAGGTGCTCGGCGACCAGGGCGGTGGGAAACGGCAGGAAGGTGATAAAGAGCAGGAACAGCGCGTTCGTCCGGACCAGGGGCAGTGTCACGACCTTGACCTGCTGGAGCATCAGGTGGTGCCCGATCCAGGCCACGAAGATGGTGCCGAAACTCAGCAAAAACGCGAAGTATGAAGGCCAGCGGCTGAGCAGGGCGTGCCAGAGGAGGGCGGGCGTCGAGGCGTCTTCAACGGAAGGCACCCTGATTTCGAGGATCAGCAGGGTGATGGCAATGGCGAAGACGCCGTCACTGAACGCTTCGAGCCGGCCTGCACTCTTGAAGATGGGGATCAGGGTCGACTTGGGCTCTGTCATGGCTTTCAGTGTATGGGCCACTTGGCAGTGGTGCTCGACCAGCTCTTGACCTCAGCTTCCGAAGGCCTGTCGCGCCCGCGCCTTCCACTCACTCTCCGATGTTGAACAGGACTTCCCAGGTTTCGTAGTTCAACACACCGCTCGGGGTGAGATCATTCCCGATCTGATAGTGCTTGACTGCTGCCGCTGTAGCCGGGCCATAGTACCCGTCGATCTTCAATCCCTGGGCAGCAGGCAAGACCTGAAGCAGTCGCCGTTGCACCTCCCGAACATCCACACCGGACAGGCGCGGCATCTTCACCGAGAGCATCCGGAAGTAACTGGCCATCCGGTGTTGCCCATTCGTGGTGGTGTACTGAACATAGGACGGACTGACAGGCTTAGAGCTTGCAGCGGCTGTACTGAGAATCATTACCAGGAGCGCCATCACTGTCTTGTTCATACCTGAGCTTATCGGAGATGCTGGCAGGTTACGTTGTACTGAAAAGAAGGTTCCGGTACAGCCCATCTAGTCATCGGCCCCCAGATGGGGCAGCTCGACCTTCGAGCTGAGGTCTCCCTGTGCTGTCAGGATGATGATGGGCAGCACAGTGTGCTGCCGGACGCGCTTGAGTACATCCTGACTTTTCCCATCAGGCAGTCCGAGGTCGAGCAGTACCAGATCCGGCATGTCTTCACGAAACTGAGTCAGCCCGGACATTACGCTCGAAGCGTGACTGACACGGTATCCAGCGTCGGTCAGGTCGAGTCTGCGGAGACTGGCGATATCTGGATCGTCTTCGATGACAAGAAGGTGGAAAACGGTTATTGACTTATTTTCAACATTCGGTAACTGGCAATCAAGCGAACCTGTTGGCCCAGTCTGAATTTCACTCCGTGTGGGTGATTGCCTTTCTTTCTAGCGCTGTCCATGTAGTGAGAGCGGTGAGCTCTTCGTACGGGATGCCGTAGTGCAGAGCAATCGCTGGCAAGGCGTAAATAGGCGGCCTACGAAGCCGTCCCGTTCAAGCTCGCTGAGGTGGCTACAACTGACGCCAATGCGGTCTGCAAGCTCCTTCAACGTGAGGAACTGAGCGATACGGGCCATCTTGAGGCGTTCTCCGAGAGCTTGGGGGTTCATCAGTCCTGCTTGGGCCTGATCATGACTTCGAGACCGAGGGCGTCGAGGATGGCGCGGCCTGATTGCGAAAAGAGGCTACGCCGTCCCGAAAAGTACTGGTTAAGTGACTGGGCAGCGTTGACGGCGTCAGGATTGATCTGCCGCGCGAGCTGCGCTTGCGTGACGCCGCGCGCCTCCATGTGTGCCCGAATCTGCCGGATGACCTGATCTTCGTCCACACGACTATCGTAACACACCGTATATCTGCTTGACATACTAAATCACTCAATATAGTTATTCATCAGAAGCTCGCGCCCTTGGACAGAAAGGCGCTCTGAAATCCCGAGTTATTGGAGATCGAGATGCAGACTATCACCCGCGCCAACAACCGCACCTGGAAGGCGACTGCGTACGTCATGCAGGCGGGCGCCGTGATCGAGCGCCAGGGCGGCGTCTTCGTGAGCGCCACCGTGGACGGCCAGCCCACCGAACTGGCCCGTGTCGCACACCTGCTTGTCTGGGCCAAAACCACCGGCATCCTGGAGATCGTCGAGCGCCCTGAGCGCATGGCGCACCGCACGGAAGTTCTGCTGGACGGCGACGACCCCGACACCATGCTGGGGAAATTTGAGACGGCCCCTTAGGCTCAAGCGGCCTGTGCCAAGCATGAGGGCGAGGCAGGGGTGGTACCGAAGGCTCAGTTCCGGGTGGATGAGCCACGTCGATTGTTATGACCGAGCTTATCTAGGTACATCCGTTCGTCCGCGGCATTCTTCGCATGTATCTTGAAAGCGAGACGAGGAAGCCAGGGAAGGCAAGCATAAAGCAGTGTAAGTACGCGCCTCATCAGCAACATACGAACCTGTTAAAGGTCAGCAACCTTTATAGGAGAACTTTAGAGAGTGATCAGCCGCTCAAAAACGCCCCCGCCCGAACGCTTAACAGTGCCGGCGGGGGCTTCATTTGATACACCGTCTCTTGACTGCCGAAGTGTCAATTTCTGGTTGACATATTGGCTCACTCGGCAGATTCAGGGTGATCCACAACCGGTTGTGGAGAAGTGCGAGCCTGTCTCAGTGGCCCGGCCGCCCCCTCTATTGATCTCGGCACAACTTCACGCTGTGGATCAGGTGAATGAAGGTCACTGCCGTCCACTGCTTTCAGGATGAACCTCCAGGCCGTTCAACGTGGAGCACGGCAATAGAACTGAGGACGAGCTGACACCGGTCGCTAGGGTGGCGCTTATCTGCTGATAGTTCCTCGTTCCGCCTCACGGTTCCGAGACAAGATCGACCAGAGCGTCCCATCCTTGTCATGCTGATATCAACAATTGGGCTATGTCCCTGGGCAGTCGACTTGTCAGAAACGCTAAGAGGGACTCTCCAAGTGCTGCGCCGGTGTTACTTGAGGCTACTGGCGGAGACGATCTGAATCTTGGCGACCTGCGGCTGGAGCAGGTTGTCCAGCTTCATGATCAGCACCCGTGAGCGGTCACGTTCACCTGTAGGGGAGAACGCGACCGCGCCGGTGATTGTCTTGCAGGCAGTGTCCGTCATCATTGCGCATGCAGGAAGGGTGGTGTTCCGCACCAAGGCACTGACGAGCGCGCGGGTCAGCGGTCCTTTAACGAGTGCCGTCTTCATGGCGGCGAGCAACATGTTCGCCGCGTCGTAGGCGTACAGGGTCACGCCGCTCGGGACGGCGTTGTAAGCCGTTTTGTAGGTGGCCGTGAAGGTCCGGGCATTCGAGAAGGACGACACCGGGCCGTACACGGTGCTGTAGACCACGCCTGCCGCGTCGATGCCGGTGCGTTTCACGAAACTCGGCGAGTCGAGTCCGTCGCTGCCCACGAACGTCGACTTCACCCCCGCCGCTCGGAGCGCCTTGACCATCAGCGGACCGGTATCGTCACTTCCACCGAAGTACACGACCGGCGCACTGCTCGCCTTGACGAGTTTGACGGCGTCGGCGATTTGCCCGGGAGTCGAGGCGCCGATGTATCCAGCGACCTTGACGTTCAGACCTTTGAGGTTGGCCATCATGACTTTGGTCAGGCCATTGCCGTAAGCGGTGTTGTCCGAGATCACGTAGACACTGCTGGCGTGCAACTCTTCATTCACGTAGTGTGCAGCAGCGACCGCCTGGGCTTTGTCCGGCGCGACGATCCGGTTGAAGTTCGCCCAGCTGTGCGCGGTGAGCAGATCATTGGTGCTGGCCGGGGTGATCATTGCCAGCCCGGCCGCGGAGAACACCGGGGCGACAACGTTCGAAACGCTGGAATTCACCGCACCGACGACGCCGACGATCATTGGATCGGCGACGATGCCTTTGGCAACCTGGGTGCCGACGGCCGGGGTGGACTTGTCGTCGAACGTCACGAGCTCCAGGTCCTGCCCGAGCGCCTTGAAGGCGTCAGCCTGCTCGCGCACCGCGAGTTCTGTGCCGCGCTGAAGTTCGAGGCCGAACGGTGCGAGCCCGCCGCTGAGGGGGGTTACCACCGCGATTTTGAGCGTGCTGGCACCGGCGGTGCCGAGCAGCATACCGGCCGAGAGGAGAAAGGACGTGAGCCGGTGGAGAGGATGGAAGCGCTTCATGCCTGACTGTAACTGGTATAAGTATACAAAACTCTTACGAAGTGGCCTTCAAGAACATGCACTGCCAGTCAGGCGATCGTCATGCTTACTCTTTCAGTGGACCGATGAAAGAGTAAAAAGCGGCAAGCGAAGGGCGCGGGTTCACGACGCCCTTCGCTATGAATAAATACAGATATTAATGAATAAATCTCACCGGATCAGCCGATGACCTCGCGCTGCCCCTCACGCCACTGAGGATGGTTCAGGCGCTCGTCCACGACCCTGATCCGGTCGGGGGTTTCTATTCTGCTGTGCAAGGGGGATACCGCTGGAACAATAGTGTTCCCCTGGAAGCCGAGCCAATCGTGCAAGTGCAAGGCGTCGCCAGCATGCCTCCGTCTTGGTCTGCAGCCCATATAGGTTCCTACAACAGTTTCGCAGAAGGGAAATTTCGAACGTCAGGAAGAATAGATCGCCTTGCCCGCTTTGAGGCCGCTCTTCATTGCGCGCCAATATCCTTTCATCGAGCGCCGTATCGGTGCGGGAATGGCCCACAGTTTGAAGTACCGCATCCACTCGTACAGTCCGGGTCGGGTAGCGGCCAGGGTACGGGTCAGCACTGCAAAGCCGCGTCCGTCATACGCCGCTGCGGGGAAAGGTGCAAGCTGCGAGACGATGAATCCAGCGAAGGCCCGGTTGGAAAGTCTGCCTGCTTTTCTGTGGGATTCTGCCCAGGCGAGCGAGGGTTCCCAGAAGGTGTGGCGGCTGGCGAAGTCCCGCTGCTCGCCGTGGTAATAAATGGCTACGGCCGGACTGTCTCCTAAGGGCAACTGCTCGATGCCGACTCCTGGCACCTGCTCGGCTTTGAGCATCCAGTCCCAGTCCTCGTGCTTGCGTAGGTCTTCTGCAAACGGCAGAAGGGTGAGCAGCGCGCGCGGCGCGAAAGCCATACTGATCGTCAAACTGCATTCGGGTAACTTTGGAGAGCGGCGCGTCAGCAGGTAATCCCCGAGGGCCTGGGTAGGGCCTTTCAAGTAAGGAGGGTTGAGGGTATCTCCCGCCGGCGTGCGGTTGATCCAACTGCTGAACACGAGCGGCAGTAGATACGAGGACTGCAGGGCGCACTCCAGTTGACGAGTCAATTTCTCCGGTCCCCATTCGTCGTCGTCGTCCAGGAAGGCGATCCATTCCCCTCGGGCTTCCCGAACACCGAAGTTGCGGGCTGCGGATGGACCGGCGTTCTGGGGCAAGGTCAGGGCACGCAGCCTGGAATCGCGAATTGTTGAGAGGGCCGCCTCGGTCAGTGGATCGGGGCCGTCTGTGACGACCAGAACTTCCAATGGTGAATGGTCTTGAGCGAGCGCACTCCGCAAGGCACGTTCGATGAGAAGCTGTGGCCTGTTGAAGGTAGGAATCACGACACTGATGAGGGGAGACGGGCCGAGTGGGTCAATCTGTGGCATGGGTCCTCTTGAAGTGGGCCGGTGGCCGGGTGATTCCTGAAGGCTTGAATCGTTTGACAAAGTCATTCAATTTATCATGCCTCTCATTTCTACTGTGAGATTGTTAACGGAATCTCATATATGTTGCGGAATTGTTCACAAAAATGAGAATCTGGCATCATTTTTTATGAATCTAAGATGAAGCTTGACACCGCACTGGTGGCCGTGGAACGCTCAGATGATTTGGTTTCTGTGAACACCTTGAGCAGATCGTCGGTCGCTGTCCGTCAGCAATGAGACTCAAAACAGCGGTGAAGATGCCGCGAAGGAAGGAGAGAAACGGGGTCACGACAGCTCTCAGAAAGTGACACCAGACCAGGCTGCAGCGCCTCTGAACGCTTATGGGGAGCCCCGGCCAGTTGAACGCCAGCGTTTCTGCTGAGCGCATGACGCGCCAAGGTACCGCTGCTGCAGTCGACCAACTTCGATACCGAGTGAGGGAGGTTCGGGGCAGCCACCGAGGCCCACGGGTCAGCGCCAAATGCGGGGACAGGGCGCTGTCTTGGACGCAGCCTGAAGAAGAAGTGCAGGAGCGGGAGTGGTGGACCGGGCGGTCAGTCGCTGATGAATCAGAGGAGAGTACCATGCCTGATACCAAGCGTCAAGTCGTGTTCTTGATCGAATCCATGCAGGCTCGGGCCGGTACAGAACGAGTGACGGCGAGCGTCGCCTCCGGTCTGGCTGAGCGCGGAGTAGACGTTGAGATTCTGACGCTCTATGGGGAGACCTCCGGATTTCCGCTCAACCCAAAGATTCACTTTCGTACACTCGGCATGGAGGCTCGGGATTTAAGGCTACGCGGGGACACCGTTCCGCTCATCCGCAATCTGCGCCGGAGGTGGCAGCAACATCCTCCTGAAGTTGTGGTCGCGGTCGATACGTTCCTGGCAGCCTTTGCCTTCCCTGCACTGCTGGGTCTCAAGACCCGACGCATTGCCTGGGAACACTTCCAGTACTTCACTGACCTCGGCATGCGCTCGCGCCGTCTGGCTCGCCAAATGGCGGCCCGGCTCGGTCATGATGTAATTACCTTGACACCGCAGGACGCTCAGCAGTGGCAACGGGCGCTTCCGGGGGCAGGGGCGCGAATTCGTGCCATCGCCAATCCGCTGCCTTTCGCACCTTTCAGCTTCAATCCCTATGCGCCGGATCGTCCCACGGTCCTTGCCCTGGGCCGTCTGGATCCGCAGAAGGGGTTCGACCTGCTGCTAGAGGCTTGGAGCCTGATCGAGGATTCCTCTTCCGGCTGGACCCTGCGCATTGTCGGCAGTGGCGTCGAGCAGCAGAAGCTCGAGCGGCAGATCGAGATGCTGGGTCTGAAGCGCTGTACGCTGACACCCGCTACCCTCGAGGTCGAACAAGAGTACGTGCGGGCTGGAGTGTTCGCTCTGAGTTCTCGGCACGAGGGACTGGGCATGGTGCTGATGGAGTCGCAGGCGCACGGCATTCCGGCAGTGGCCTTCGACTGTCCGCATGGGCCCGCCGAACTGCTCGAGCCGGGCGGCGGCCTGCTGATACCGCCCGGTCAGGTCCCGGCTTTCGCCAAGGCGCTCCAAACGCTGATCTCCCAGTCTGACTTGCGGACTGAGCTGAGCGACAAGGCTTTTCATGCCAGCGAGCGTTATAACGTGGAGACGATCCTCGATGAATGGACGGATCTGCTGCGCTTCCAGAGCAATAATGCGTGATCTCAATCGTTAATCAATCGGATCTACTGGACGATTCTGAAGGCGGTGGAGGTGCTGCCGGAGGCGTACTGGGTGGATCTGGGCGGGCAGGGTGGTGACCTGGACCCGATTACCCTCGAAGCGCTGGCCTGGGCGCTCGACGGGCACCTGAAGTACCGCGAGCAGGTGTAAGAGGTTTGAGAAGACGAGATGATCCTCGGCGACTGGTCTGCAGCACGCCGGAACCAGGCCCACTCCTGGCTCGACGCCGTGGTGATCGGCAGACTGATAGTTCCGTAGCAGCACTGCCTTTAGACATTCGTCATGATGACGACAAGTAGGGCAGTGCGACTCAACCTTTTCCCGTAGTGTGAAGTATTCCACACTACGGCTTCCACTCGTGTGGAGAGGGGAAGGATGAAACGAGTACTCGCAGCAGTCCTGGGGGCAAGTCTTTTACTGGCAGGGTGTGGGCAGAGCACGCCTACAGTCAATTCACCGTCTGGCGCGTACGCTGACGGTCTCGATCACAGCTGGACCGCTTCAACCGCTGAAGGGCAGCGGCTGTACGCGGCGTTGTCACAAGGGTTGAAGTCCCAGGACTTCAACATCGGCCTCTCGGTCACCGCCACCAGCGGCTACGGACCGATCGAACTCAACACCAGCAACGGTGAGTTCGCAGGTGGAGACGGCCACCCGATCACCCTGAACGGCCAGGTCTACCCCACTGGGCTCGGCGTGCATGCCAACAGCGAGATCCACATCCACGCGACGAACCTGGAGACGCCTGCCTGCACCCGGTTCCAGGCCGACGTGGGCGTGGACGACGAGGTGGGCAGCAACGGCAGCGTGGTCTTCCAGGTGTTCGCGGATGGCGTCAAGCTGTTCGACTCCGGCGTGATGACCGGGGCGAGCGCGACGCAGCACATCGATGTGGGCATCGGCAATAAGAGCGACCTGCGCTTTGTAGTCACCGACGCCGGGAATAACTCCTTCTACGACCATGCCGACTGGGCCGGGGCCAGATTGGACTGTACTCCCGCACAAGCCGCCCCAAGCCTGACGCTCGATCAGTCGTCACTCAACATTTTTCACCTCCACAGCGGTACGTTTAAAGCGACCTTCCACAACTATCCAGCGGGACCAGTGAACATCCGCACTGTCGGCTATCTCCCCAGAAAATTGACGGACGATCCTGAGCCCGCCATGCATCTCGACACCACGACGGTCATCCTCAGTGGCGCCAGCGAGGAAACCAAGGACATTACATTTACCGCGAAAGGTAATATCGGGTATGCTGACGCTGATAAATATTTTCCAGTCCAGCTGGTCACCAGCATGAATAGCAAGGATATTGACAGTATTCCGATTGCTTTGAAAGAATCACCCCTCAAAATTACTTTCAATAACATGGCTGTGGCGGGGCGTGTTGGGGAAACCAAAACTGTCATCCTGACTGTGAATATCTCTCCTCCTGTCGATTTCATGCCGGAAATCGGACTCGGTCTACGGTTCCCGAGGGTCGGACCTTTCGTGATAACTCCAGGTGAGACCACTGGGAATGGCAGTCAGGTCCAGATTCCCATCACGGTCCAATTTCCGGCTCCTTTTCCTTTCGACCGTGTGGAATCCGTCTCTTACACCCTGGGGCTATCTGGGATTACGAGCGGATACCGAGATGGCATGTATTCCCAGGAGGTCAATTTGCGTCTATCTGTTCTCCCCTAAATCTTGCCGTTGGACGACACGCTGAGGTCAACTGAGATTTCGCTCTTCGCTCTCTTCAGACGCCTGACTCCAAAGAATGCCCCCGCCCAGACGCTTTTCAGCGCGGGCGGGGCTTCGACTGTCACTTGAGTCCACGGGGGGTGCAAAAAAAGGGAGGCGCGTCCCGCTGCGGGTGGGAGCGCCTCGACCTTGCCCAGGCTTCCATTACCGGGCGTGAGCACCAGAGCAAAAAGCCATGGCCCTGACGCAGCTGCGCGGGCCGTGGCTTTACGGTTGAATAGACCCTGCGGGGAATCCTGAACCCAGCCTACGAACGACCTCTCACACAACCCTGACGGCGCAAGGTGTCCGACACCTGACTGCCGAAGCGAAGGGGTTACTCCGGCGCGATCATCGGCAGGATCTCCACTGCCGGCACATACTCCAGGTCGCCGTCCGGGGTGTCCGACCCGTCGGGCGTCTGGTCGAGCTGGCCGGACACAGTGACGTTGGTAGCAGGATGTTCATCACCCGCGCGTCGGCCGTGGCGGCCGGGTCCGCCAGGACGCTGTTCGCCCACGTGCGGCGCTCGGGAGAGATCGACGCGTCGCGCACCGCCGCCCCGGCCACCCGCACCAGGGCGGCCGTCATGCGGTCGGGAAGAAGCTGGGACTCGATGCGCTCGGACAGTTGCTCGAGTGTGGTCATGGGGTGCTTCTTTAGTTGACGGTGATCTGGCGCTGGGCCAGCTTGGCCTTGATCGCGCGGAAGGCGATGGACACTTCGAGGTCAGTCAGGAAGCGTCCGTACAGGGCGGCGTAGTAGAGCGTGCCGGTCAGTGGCCGGTTCACCCCGATGACCTGCAGCGAGTTGCCGAGTGGAGCAGGGGTCAGAGAAAGTACTAGGGGTGGAGACGAAAACGAAAAAACCCGCGCTATGCGGGTCTTTTTCTGGTGGGCGGTATAGGACTTGAACCTACGACCTCTCGCGTGTGAAGCGAATGCTCTACCACTGAGCTAACCGCCCGAAGATGAAGCTGCACTGCTGGTGGGCCCTGCCGGATTTGAACCGGCAACCAATCGGTTATGAGCCGACTGCTCTAACCGTTGAGCTAAGAGCCCCTGGGTGAATCCCCGGCTGGTCAGGCGAAAGGGAATATAGCAGCGGCCGCGCCTGGAAGTCAAACCGGCTCCGGCGAGCGCGGCCCGGATGTTATGGTGAGGCCATGCAGGTCTTGCTGATCGCCTCCGAGGTGTTTCCGTTCTCACGTACCGGCGGGCTGGCCGACGTCATGGCCGCACTGCCCGAGGCCCTGGTGCGGCTCGGCCTGGACGTCACGGTGCTGTCTCCCTGGTGGCAGAGCCTCAACGGCGCGCCGCGCGAGGTGTGGCGCGGCAGCGTGACCTCCGGTGGCCGGTTGCAGGCCGGCAGGGTGCGGATGGGCCAGATCGACGACGCGGGCGTAAAGTACCTCTTCCTGGACACGCCCGGCTTCGACCGGCCCGGCCTGTACGCCGAGGACGACGTGGAGCGTTTTCTCGACTGGGGCCGGCAGGTGCTGCCCACCGTGACCAGCATGGGCCTGACCTTCGACGTGCTGCACGGCCACGACTGGGCCGCCGGCATCGTGCTGGCCCACGCCCGGCAGGCGGGCCTGAAGAGCGTGTACACCGTTCACAACCTGCAGTACCAGGGCCGCTGGAACATGACCGAGGCCGCCGCCTGGAGCGGGCTGCCCGCTCCGATGCTGGCCGAGGCCGAGTTCTACGGCGACCTGAACCTGATGAAGGCCGGGCTGGTGTTCTGTGACCACGTCACCACCGTGTCGCCCACCTACGCCCAGGAGATCACCACGCCCGAGTACGGTGAGGGCCTGCAGGGCGTGCTTCAGGCGCGGCAGGCGCAGGGAGCGCTGAGCGGCATCCTGAACGGGCTCGACCTGGAGCGCTGGAATCCGGCCACCGATCCGGACATCCGGCCGCTGACCCCCAAGTACGGCAAGGCCGCCAACGTGGCCGCGCTGCGCGCCGAGTTCGACCTCGACGCCGCGCCGATCCTGAGCGCCGTAACGCGGCTGGTGTCGCAGAAGGGCATCGACCTGCTGGTCGAGGCGCTGCCGGACGTGACCCAGGACTGGAACGTGGTGGTGCTCGGCAGCGGCGACCCGCTGCTGGAGGCGGCCCTCAAGGGCTGGGCGCAGCATCCGCGCGTGCGCTACGCGTCGGGCATGAACGAGGGGTTGGCGCACCGCCTGTACGCGGGGTCGGACGCCTTCGCCATGCCCAGCCGCTTCGAGCCGTGCGGCCTGTCGCAGATGATCTCGATGCGCTACGGCACGCTGCCGGTGGTGCGCGAGACGGGCGGGCTGGTCGACAGCGTGCCCGGCGACGTGGGTTTCCGCTTTTCCGGGTCCACGGCCGCCGACCTGACGGCCGCCCTGAAGGTGGCCCGCGCCGAGTGGGAAGACAAGGCCGCCTGGCAGGCCCGCGTGCTGCGGGGCATGGCGCTCGATTTCTCCTGGGAAGCCTCGGCGCGGCAGTACGCCGACGTGTACGCCCGGGTGCTGGAGGGCTGAGTGGCACAGACGGAAGCGGCGCCCACGGCAGGAGAAGCGGGCAGCATCGAAGCCGCCGGTGGCCCGCGCACCCGCACCACTCTGCGGGCCGATCTGGAGCGGCTGGGCGTGCAGCCGGGCATGACCCTGATGGTGCACGCGAGCCTGCGGGCGCTCGGCTGGGTGGCCGGCGGAAGCGTGGCGGTGATCGGGGCGCTCAGAGACGCGGTGGGGGAAACGGGCACCCTTGTCATGCCCGCCTTCACCGGCGACCTGACCGAGCCGTCGTACTGGCAGCACCCGCCGGTGCCGGAGAACTGGTGGCCGGTGATCCGCGCCGAGACCCCGGCCTTCGACCCGGCCCTCACCCCGACGCGCATGATGGGCAAAATCGCCGAGACCTTCCGCACCTGGCCCGGAACCCTGCGCAGCGACCATCCCCACAGTTCGGTGTGCGCCAGCGGGCCGCTGGCCGAGCAGATCACCGCCCGGCATGAACTGCACGACTCGATGGGCGAGGGCTCGCCGTTCGCGCGGCTGTACGACGCCGGGGCCTGGGTGTTGCTGCTCGGCACCGACCGCAACTCCAGCCTGCATCTGGCCGAACACCGCAGCGGCGTGCGCGGCCACGTGACGCAGGGCGCCCCGGTGCTGCGGGACGGGGTGCGCGTCTGGACGACCTTTCAGGACCTCGACTATGACGAAACCGAGTTTCCGCCCGTTAAGGCGGCCTTCGAGGCGGCGGGCGGGATGCGTGTGGGTACGGTCGGTTCGGCCACCGCGCGTCTGATGCCGGTGCGCGGGCTGGTCGATTTCGCGACAGCATGGTTCCGGGGAGAACAGCGAAGCGGGGAGGAGGCACCGGACCCGAGAGGTTGACCCCTGCTCTGCCCGTCGTCTCCCCGGGTTTGACCCTCTTCCCCCGACTCTCTACACTGTGACCATGATCCGCTCTGCGCTTGCGAGTCCCGGACGCCGCGACTAGCCACTGGCTTCGTTCGCCCGTCCCCGGCTGCGCTGCCGGGGCATTTTTTTGCCACCCACCCGAGGAGTACCGCCATGACCGAAACCGATATCCAGGCCCCGATCCAGATCGAAGAAGAGAAGAGCACGCGTTACAACTCCCACGCTTTCGAGGAGAGCTGGCAGACGAAGTGGGAGGAGGCCGGGCTGTACACCTTCCGGGACGACGCCAGCAGGCCCGCCCACTACGCCCTGACGATGTTTCCGTACCCGAGCGGCAACCTGCACATGGGCCACTGGTACGCCTACGTCGCGCCCGATGCCCGTGCGCGCTGGATGCGCATGAACGGCCACAACGTGCTGTTCCCGATGGGCTTCGACGCCTTCGGGCTGCCCGCCGAGAACGCGGCGATCAAGCGCGGCCTGGACCCCAAGGGCTGGACCTACCAGAACATCTCCGACATGACCGGGCAGTTCAGGCGCATGGGCACCATGATCGACTGGAGCCGCCAGTTCGCCACCTGCGACCCCGAGTA
>Ga0160427_10000834_pt1 | contig 18720 bp, 22 predicted proteins | sample SolpanmetagenomL_FD_108194 | JGI IMG/M metagenome (GOLD analysis project Ga0160427, IMG submission 108194) | Solar panel surface microbial communities from Lawrence Berkeley National Laboratory, California, USA - L | ecosystem: Engineered > Built environment > Solar panel > Unclassified ...
ATCGACAATACGTGGCATCTGAGCTTTACTCAGGCTGTCCTGGTCAGATGGCGAAGCCTCCATCGGCCATTGCAGCATGTCGTAAACATCGTCACAGATTAGTAGTGCGTCAAAGTCTCGTGCGCACTTTACCAGATTTTCCCTCACTGTGACCGATGTCGTGACACTCGAAGGATTAGCGAAATTAGGCACACAGTATATGACATGCTTGTAGATCTTTGGGAACTTGGTTGTTGGAGTCGGCTTCAAACGTTGCTCGTCTTTCTTGTTGTGCTCATCATCAACCTGCTGAATTTGTCGCCGAAGCCATTGGACATCTGGACCAGAGAACTTCGACTTGCCATCTGCCTCGTCCAGTTCAGGCACGGCGCGCAGTCTGCCTGCAAAGCCAGCATCTTCGAAGATCTTGAAAGCCAGGAAGTAAGCAGGAGCTACGACCCATAGTCTTCGAGTCACATTCGGATCTGTGACTGCATTCAGAATACATCCTAGAGACTGGGATGCACCACCAGTGATTGTTATTCTCTCTTCGCTAATTCTCAGTTTCTCATCAGCACCGAGGTGTTCCTGTTGCTTCCGCCAGTCTCGTACGGCATCCCCATAGAACTCGCCTAGCCACTTCCCTACAGCTTCCCTGAGAGGTCCATAACCTTCATCAGCACCGTACAACAGTGCTGGGTTGTATATAGAAGAGTCTGTCAAGACCTCACCGGCCGCTGCTAGTAGTTCCTTCGCTGGCAATAGCTTGGGATTAGGCCAACCTCGAAGCAGATTGATGGGTGCCCCAGGACCAGTTTGAGGATAAAAGTTTGGCATTTTTACTCTGCTTTCAATGCTCGAACTAGGCGTTTGTTTCTTTTGAGATGGAGAGTTGTAAGGGATGTACTTCAGGACCATTGCTATGTCAATATGAAGTTAAGGTAATACCATTTATACCTCCGTTGTGGTCAGGATGCTCACGTCATGGATCTGCGGTTGCAAGTGATGGATGCGATGGAAAACATGAGCCAAAATCTGATTCTAGCCAGTCAATAGCCTACGGATACCTTCGTTTATTGTCATTATCTCCAGCAGCGAATTCATCCCAAGTTGCACTTGCCTTCTAAAGATGAGATGGGATGAGGGCTAGATCACGTGACAACCATTTTCGGCTTAGATCTGAAAAAAGTGGACCCGCACAATCTTCAACCACTCTCTCTGCAAAACCACGCTGTCTTCGATCAGTCATTAGATTTCCAGCACATCAAATCATACACAATGGTTCGTCGTTTTTATGGTAGCAGGTAATGCCGTCTGTGGTCAGTCTCACTAACATTTTACCAGGCCGCCGGAAAGCAAAAGAAGAAGTGGTCCAAGGGAAAGGGTATGTCGGATTCTCTCCATCAGCAAAGTGACACAATATAATCTCGAGGCGCTTGATATCATCGACTACTGGAAGAGTTTGCGACTTTGTATTGGCTTTTGATAGCGGCACGTCGAGTTGGACGACGTCAATGAAGATTTTCGGTGTTTTCGTTGGGTGAGGAAGAGTTGAGGGAGTGGCACAAGACATCATCAACTACGACTTCGGCTTCAAAACAACCACTCCAGAACACGACTTAACAATCATATCACATCAAAACAACAACAGAATCAAGCGCCTTCCCGGTTCATTTTGTTCGAGAGTTTTGAGACGAGCCACGAAACTAACGCTACTTCCTCTGCTAGTCAAGGACAAGGCCCAACACGCTGTCGTTCTCGACAAGGAAAAGTCCGACCGTCTTAACAAGGAAGTCAATACCTACCGTCTTATCACTGTCGCCACCCTTGTCGACCGCATGAAGATCAACGGTTCTGTCGCTCGCAAGGTCCTCAAGGATATGGAGAACGAGGGCAAGATCAAGAAGGTTGTCAGCCACGCCAGGTTGAACGTTTACAGTATGTCTTGGATGATTCACTAGCGTAAACGATTCGAAGTCTAACGAACCTCATAGCCCGTGCCACTGGCGCTGCCGAGTAAATGTGTCGCTTGGTATGATTTGACGACTGGGAGGAAGACACTCTTGGAGTTGTTTCCTAGCTGTGCTAGCATGACTGACTGCGACTGGGGAGACCAATCGTACTGTTATGACGAGTCATAAACTGGGGGTGCAGGTCACAGCACATCATTTCATGAGCACGAGGAATTCATTATGGAAAGGTTTACCATGGTCTTTGAGTTCTGTGGACATTTTGCTTCTATATTGCAATTCAAGAGACGTCCTGCTTCCCATCTACAAATTCTCCCACCGTCCGACTTATGCATTGTCGAGTGTGCTTCTGCGTCATGCTAGCTCCCCATGCATCGCATGAATCTCCTGCTCCTCCTCCTGGGGCTCGCTTCGATCATCATTGTGTATACCCTTTACTGCGAACTTGCTTACATCGTGAAGCAAGTAACCAAAACCGGAACCCACCCTTTTTTTAGCAGCACTAGGCTGCCCTTTTGTCCCCGTCTAATGACGTTTCAAAGATAACGGTTTGATGACCATTGAAAGTCCTCGGCACATCACTTTCACACCACAAGATCCTCCTCTATCCCGTTACCTACACAGAGGTATACCAATATGGCCACACCAGACAACGACCTCCGCCGGCGCACAGTCCCAACAGACTCGAACTCCTCTCCACCCTCCACAACAGCCAAACCATCAACATCTACATCCCGCACCACCACCACCTCAAACTCCTACATCCTCCTCGAAGTCCTACGCGCCCTCGCCGGTCTCACAATCCTCACCGCAGTATCATCCTACTTCTACACCTCGGGCGCCTCCCTCATCTTCAACCAAAACGCCCGCCTCCAATCCCTCACCAGCTACTTCAGCAGCCCTCTCGTCCTAAACCCCACCACCCTCTCCGCCCACGACGGCACGGACACCTCAAAACCAATCTACGTCGCCATCAACCGCACCGTCTACGATGTCTCGTCCTCCCCGCACATCTACGGCCCAGGCGGCATGTACGGCTTTTTCGGGGGAAAAGATGCATCGCGCTCGTTTGTAACGACGTGTTTTGATCCCGTCAATGATCTGATTCCTGATTTGGAGGGCGTGGAAGAAATATACGTGCCGTTGTGGTTGAGCAAGAAGCCAGACGCAGAGCTCAAGGAGGAATGGGACGAGGTGCTTGGCGAACTCGCCGGACAAATGGGCGGGAAGAGCGCAGCGGATTTGATTGGCGATGTCAAGAAGCGGTTGGGGCTTGAGCGAGTAGCTGCGTTGCGCGAAGAAGCGTACAGCGAGGCAAAAGAGCGCGTGAATGCCGCCTTGGGGAACTGGAAGAGAATGCTCGAAGGGAAAAACTATCCCGTCGTTGGCACGCTGGCGTATCCCGAGGCTGGGACGACGGCAGAACAGGAACAGGCGAGAGTGCAACGAGTGATGAAATTGCCCCTATGTAAGGATGCGCTGAAGAATCGGCCTAGTATGACGGAAAGTCTGACGAAAGCTATGTCCGCTATGGTCAAGGATGGAAAGTTGGATATCAACAAGATGAAGGGCCAGGCTGGCGCCGCAGCCAAAGCTGGCGTTGCGGGACAAGCTGCTAAAGCTGCTGAGGCGGGTGCTGGTATGGGTCGGGATCCGAAGGCGAGGGAAGCCATCAAGGAACAGGTGCAGCATGGACATGCTAGGGAGCAGAAGAAGAAGGAACATGCGCCGGCTGGACACGGACATGCTGGGATGCCTGCTGGTCATGCGGCGAATCCCCACGCGGCAAATCCTCATGCTAACATACTACCACACCATCATGCCGCACAAAAACCTCTCGGTCACGGAGCTGTCGAGCGTGAGCAACTCAAACAGGGTAAAGTTATGGGTCATGCAGAGGCTGGTGGTGCAGCTGAGGCAGTAGGAGGTGTGCCGCCTCATGGTGGAAACAAGGCGGGAGGTGGTGCTTGAGATGCAAGTTTACATGAGAAAGCTTGTACACACGGGACGATTCTGTGAGATATCGTATTCTGAAGTTGTATCATGTGCAGTGGTAGGTGGATATCTGTACATATAGTTCATAAACCTATAATTGACTCTGTACACATGATTGTGTACAATCTGGAAGCGCTGCGTTTGTGCTCGTTGTTGTGGAAGTGTGCTCGTTGTTTTAGCTGAAGGTGTAAGTGACGAGGTACTCACGAAGCTAGGCGAGACTTCTTGGCATGAGGGGAGCGTATCCTCTCGCCTCTGCGCTTGAGTCAGCTTTGAGACGACAACTTCGCTTCGATGCTGCAATGTCCTTGTCGACCTAGTACTGCATTATTGCCAACGTTACAACCTACGGAAATATTTGCTATACTATTGTCCGCTACTGTCCTTCTGCGGATTAGTGAAGCACAAGGTTTATTTTTGACATCTGGAGGCTTGAGCATCCGTGACGTGAGAACGAGCTTGCCAACATATAAGGGTTTCCGATGCTTTCACCGCAGCAGCTTCCACTCCTAGCACAGCATCTGCCTCGACGACGCGCAACGGAGAGGCTGGATATGTTAGCATAGATCTAGCTGCTTTGAGCATGGCAGCGGTTTTCGCATTTGGGGCTTTGGTGGCTCTTTGAGGTCATATCTAGAAGAGACTGTTGAGAATGACTGACTATCTTCATAAGATTTAGATTGATATGCTTGCTATAGTAATGTAATGATGGTGTCCTGGATACAGTAGAGAAAGGCTATGATGAGTGGCGAAAGTGGAATGTCGGCCTGCCTTGTCAACCCCGTGGTTCCTCATCCACTGGTATTTGCCGACAGATACCTCAATAATGGATAATACAACGCGGTATAGGGATATTTCACGCACATTTCCCTTATCTCAGATTGCGGCAGACCAGATGTTGCTATCGCAAAGATATATGCGCTAAAGTTCCAGTTCCACAAATTATTGTGGCACCTCAGCTGTTTGTTGTACATCTTCGCAAAGCCCGCGTACCTGTCCGCATCGGCGAACGTGAAGTTGCCGCGCTCGGGCTCAGTGGATTCTCAATTCATGGCATTCTCGGGGGTGATGGAGTCGAACTCGTTGGGACCCTGGACGATGTTCTGCTCGACGGCGTCGTCGCAGATGGTTAGGGCGGTGCCGAAGTAGCCAGTTTTGTAGGCAGCGGCGAGACCGATTGGGGTGTAGACGCTGGATGAGACGTCAGTGACGTTGACATCGGCGGTGTCGGAGCTGGAGGAGATTTCGCAAGTTGACAAGAAAGTGACTGTTTAGGACGAATAGGACATACTTGATAGGGGCAGCATAGCTGACGCTGGCAGCAGCCACAACTGCAACGAGCTTAGAGAAGTGCATGATGATGAAGAGGTAAATGTATTGGAAACCAATTCCTCTTCTCTGTTGCTGGAATGATCTGCTTGAGGCAATAGGAATCGGACATGCACGACGACCACCTCTTTATATAGAAACTAACACTCTGGTCGTCCTCCTCTACCGCTTGGAGAAAAGCAAAGTGCATGGCAAACCATATCGTTGTAACTGCTGGCTTGGACTTGAGCTTGGGCTTAGCATGGCACAAGCCAGAGCAAAGCTAACATTGTTGACAAGCTGCTAAGCCAGTCTCCCATAAGGAGTAGTCTGCTTGCCCAGGTTCGAAGTGGCTTGTCTCATGATCTTCGTCTGTTGTCTTCTCCGTGCTCCTTTCGGTAGGCAAAACGCACTACGTGGTACGTATGTTTCGCACTTCTCTTGTCCGTTTGAAGTCATCTCCCTCTCTGTCTCCCCCTCTTTGCCATTCTTGCTTCGTTCACGTAATAACTGGATCTTTGCTTTGGCCCGGCATTCCGTTTGCTCAACCAGCTCCCCTCCCACTTGCCGCACGTCTCGTCCTACCCGCCCTAGTCGTCCCGACACTCCCCACCCTCCCATACCCCACCGCAGCAGCCCTTTTCATACTCACTCCACCTCTCCCCTGTACCGTCGTCGTCGTTTCAGCCGCGTACGCTCCACCTCTTGTTATACCACCACTCACACTCCTACTCGCTCTCACACCTCTACCAACACCCCGCCCTCTCACACTACCACCACCACCCCTACCTCTTTCCCCACCAGCAGCCTCTACCACCATCCTAGCCTGCCTCTCCTCCTCAGCCCTGCGCCTCTCAATCTCCAGCGCCTCTCTTCGTCTCTTCTCCTCCCTCTGCCGCGCCTCCCTCGCTACCACCTCGCTCTCCGCATCCGCTTGGTCTTGGCTCGCGCCCTTCCATGCCGGGTTCAGCACGAGTCGGGAGGTGTGTTCGGTTTGACTTAGTATGCGCGTCCATAGCGTAAGTAAGGAGGAAGCGGAGGCGATTGTGTGCGATGTTGTCGACATGCTTGTTTGTGCGTGGTGTAGCGAGCGGATTGTGGATTCGAGGACGCTATTAAGGCGGCGCAGGGTGGTGAGTTCGGCGTTTAGGGCGAGGTCGTGTGGGGAGAGCTTCGAGGAGGAGGGGTCGTGGTGGGATTGTGGGGTTGGTGTTTGTGGTGCGTGTGGGTGGGAGGAAAGTGAGGGGGCTTTTGTGTGGTGCGTTTGGTGTTGTTCGTGTGTTGTGTCTGAGATAGCGAGGTCTTGGAAGCGTGCACGAGGGTCGTCGGTGGTAGTGTTGTGGGTCTTGCGCGGGTTGCGAGACATTGTTGTGGAAGGTGTTTAGGAGGTTTGCGAGGCTGCTAGATTGTGGGAGATGGCACTGCGCTCGACGGATGAGATGTTGTTGGTAGTGGTCGAGATGTTTCAATGACAAAGCACGTGGTATAGCGCGTGAGGCGCGCTCAAAAGCTTAAAGTTCAAAAGTTAGTGCTTGCGCAGAGGACAAGCTATGTATTATGATTACGCGAATAGTATGATAACGTCGTGAAGAAGAGCCCATATCGCATCAATCATGTCAATCGTCGAGCCGTGAAAAGCCATCGTCATCCTCCCGGCATACTAAGTCCAGTGCCCTTCTCAACCACAGCTTGTCCATGTCTTGTTCGCACCTCAACGAGCTTGCTTCAATCCCTAGCATTGCTCTTGCTCCATCATCTGGGCGCCTCATTGTTCATTCACGGCGACCACCCACCAATGGTGTTTGCTCATCAGGAGCCACACTATCGTCTTCTTCCTCGGCTTCTCTTTGCGTCCTGCTGCCCGAGTAATCCACGTAAGCTTCCTGAGGTCCGTCTAGCCATGCATTGCCTTGTAGACCTCTATCGAGTGTATTCTTGCCTGCCCGTCCTTGTCTACTGTCTCGAACGGCGAAGAAGATGGCAGTACTGATCAAGACGAGCTGCATGGTGCCTACAAGCACGTACACGATCCATGCAGACCAGCCCGCGACCCCAAGACGGGCAATGAGTGAGAAGGCGAAGATCCAGGTTGACTATAGTCGCATTAGTATACACATGGTATTGATACCTTTTGCATGTACATACTGGTGTGGAAATAGCCACAGCCACAACACTCAGACTGCCTAAATGTCCAAGATGCCATGTCGTCCAGATTTGTGGTAGCCATTGAACGCATGCTAATGCAGCTACGATGACGCCGAGGACATCTGCCCATCGCTGCGCAAACCAAGGGAATCGGTGAAGGATGACGGCCGAGACGAGAAGTATCGCGAATGCCCAGGCGAGGACGAGCAGCAGGATAACGAAAGCTTTTCGAGCACGTCGGCGGGTTCGGACGGGATTGGCGAGAGAGGCACGCCGGTGCATGAGGTCGGCCTCGGCTTCGTCGCGAGAGTAGTATACATATAGGAAGAGTCTATAGATTGATGGAGAGTGAATGTCAGCTTGTAATCTCTAGACTTGTATGTTCCGCAAGCTCGGATTGACATGGAGAGACCTACACTCCCCAGAACAGCGTCACTCCAGTTATGACTTGTACCATGCCCAGTAATCCTGCGACACAAGCGAAAGTGTTGTTGTTCCTACAACATCCAATATCCACCTGACTTGCTGGTAATATGAGGATATTGGCTACTGCGCAGATACCGCTCATGGAGCCCAGAAGGATATAGAGGGTACTAAGACCCTCGGCGGACTGTCTTCCTATAATTCTAGCATATTGTGGTACATATGAGACGAGCATCCAGGCGATGAGTAGACTAATACAAAGGAAATGTAAGCAAATTGACCATGAAAGTGCTGTTACATCTTGAGAGTCACCACACATACCATGATATTATGAACTGCGTCTTGTCGGGACTGGCAATGTCCTTGCAACGACCAGGCTCGTTATCTGCAATGTGGTAGGAGAGGTTGACCAGAACAGCTTCCATGATAGACGCCATTGCGGCTCGGACTACGCGACGACGGTCGATACGCGCACTCTCTACGTTCGAATCGAAGCACTTGAAATGTCTAGCACCTCGTGACACACTTCGGTAGTAGCAGTAATACTTTCGAAGGAATGAAGAGTCGATATCTGGGCGAGGGTTGTGCAACTCCAGACCGCCTTATCTTAGCCGTACGTCATCGTGCATATTGGGCGCGACAATAACCAAAACGCAAGGTAGAATCGAGGCGAGTATGTTATGTATATTGTATATATTGTGTCTCTAGTCGCACGCAAGGATGAGTCTTTCGCGCTGACAGAATGTTTCACATCATGGCATTTGATCCTTAAGGTTTGTCAGCGGTCATCATGAACTTCTATCACGCACTGTACCGTAAGTGGACTTCACCTCGAGTATAAAAGTGGTGCTGAAGTCAATCTTGAAGAATGGATCAAAAGTGCTTGAATAGCTATATATCAGAACTTTTGCAGTACTGATGTGCTTATATACTGTTTATATGTGCCAGTTCGAGCTCTTTTTCGTGTGGTAAACTCAAAGCTCGTGCGTGCTCTCGACATGAAACATTCACAGGTCGAGCTCTCTTTCGTGTTTTAGACTTATACTTCGTGCATCGTACTCATGCAGCATGTTTCAGTAGGGCTTCTGCAACAGCTGCAGGGAATATAAGCATAACCTGAAGAATACGGTAGTAGCTTGCTTTCGCCCTGTGTGCTGCTGAGCACCGTACAGGTTGTGCTGAATGGTATGCAAAGAGCAAGCTTAGCCACGGTCAATATCTCATGCTGCAGGGGTATAAATGATACCAACCTACTAGTAGTGTATAATGGCTAATAGCCCTTTGACACCAATATCACAGACGTAACCTGCTCGCAGATTGTGACATGACCTCTTTCGATGATTATGGGACGATCTCAAACTTACCTAGCAATCGCCGAGCACACAACGTAACGCACCAATAAGCGTGAGGACTAACATGACAAATTGACTTCACCTTAGCGCGCGTATGATCGACTAATATCAGTAATTCTCTCACGTCAGATCTGGATGGAACCGCACTCTAAAAGATTGCTTACCACTCGTGACATGGTCAGTGTGCTCGATGACGGTGCGCATAATTAGAGCTCGACATAATCGCGTCAGTGGACTGCCGATCTCCTTGTACATGTAGCTTCATCTGGATTTGTCGAACTTGTGTCTCGATCTGCCTGAAGAACAAATCCTCTAGCGACGGTCCGGTCCGTTTCATATGACCTGCAGAAAGCAAGGATAAAGCCCTCCATTTTGACAAGGATACGATGCCAGTGGTGACCGTGCTTAGAACGCACACTCTTAGAGCCCGAGCATTACAAGGATTCTGACAGTTCTTCGTATGCGTATTCCCGACCATGGGTGCTGGGAAGGACGATGTGCTCCATAATGCTAGAAGGGGTAATGCGACAGGGTAGAGCAGCTGGAAGCGATGGGATGCAGGGAGCAGATGCCTCCGCAGCAACGCTGGTCCAAGGATTGTTGAGATGTATACGAGCGCAAGCTCTGTATATATGTCCGAGCGTGAAGGGCGTTGCTGGAAGTGATAGAGGGCTTAGTAGACGATTCATGCTGCTAGAGGAGCTATTCGTACCGCTGGCACGCGGCCGGGAAAAAAATCCAGACTTGGGACTAGGGTGTGCCGTCGACGCTGGCCATATAGATCTTGGTATCGACGTTCGACATCTAACCATCTTGGCATACCATGACCTGTTCATTTGCGCCATAACGCATAAACGTCTCTCATACCATCAAGCGGAAGATGTTGGAGTACCCTAGCAAGACAGGCGTTAGAGGGTATTGGTCCCTCAACTTGGACCAGTTCGTGTTCATCCCTGTCATACGATCTCATCCACGTCATGCCAGGGGCATTGGACATCTGAAGAGTGTTCAGGAATTGATTTGGCCAGCAATCACTATCTTAAGTCAATCACAACCAGGGCATAAACCAAATCGAAAATGGCACACTTTAGCTCGCAACAGGCGAGCGGCACGGCCCGTTCTATCGAGGAGGTAATTGCCATCCTAATCATATGCGCTAGGCAAGAGATAGCTTCTGTTGTCATGATGGTCAATAATACAAACAGAAGAAAATCAGCGGTAGCATCATGCATGATAAGCAGATGAAGAGGTACTTCCGCCCGCATAGCAACGAGCTAGTATGACGCCGCGGGGAGATGGGATTCGGAAGGACCGAAAGACCAAGGCTTTTCAAGAGAAGCGCTGTGATTCGGGCAGGAAAATCTTCTCCGTCGTGGGGGAAAGAGTGTTCAGCCACAGAAGCTACACAGACGGTTATCGTCTTGGCCTCAGAACTTGATGTGAAGATGTAGAGGTCAATATTGATGTTGACATACGCTGATGTGACGCGGTGGTAATTCATGTTAGGAACAAAATGCCTCCGACGTCAAAACAAAGGTGTAAGGAGGTGGCGTTGTACCTGCGCTAGCGGCGGGAAGACCCTCGTAGGTTTTGCTGACAAACCTTCAAACTTCAACGTCAACTCCTTAGTCTTTCTTGCCTACCTACCTCCTGTACCGTCATGACCTCTACTCCTTACGCTAATGTGCATATGCAAGATACAGATGAATCTAACCGTCCATGCTGCCACAAACATTGTCAGGCGATACTTTGTGAAAACAACAACTGATGGGTTGATTATTGGCGCTCTCATTGTGTGCCCAATGTGATGACAGATGATCAAGCAATCATGGATACAGCCGCTCGATCATGCCGTGCTTCTGCATCGGGACCTGCCACCAGTTGTGTGATACATCGCCTATTACGGCGGCACTTGCTCCCTGTGGATTCATTGGCTCGGAGCTTTACAAGCACAGCTACCAAAATATATCAATTACAAAGACTTGGTCCATGCGTGCTTGGTATGGACTTGTCCGCAGCCTGAGAGACAAAGCTTTTGCTTCTTCGGGCCACAGCCTTCATGATCGGCAGTCTCATCATCAGGTCACATCGTCGCAAACATACCTGTCATGTGGAGAAGGACTTGCACTGTCTCGCGGTGCTTTGCACTTGCCCGATATCTTTGACTTACTGTCTAAACACTACATGTAGCTGCATATAGTGTGCTAATCTGACCTGACAACTGTCCCACTAAGCTTCGTCCCGCATGCATGTCGATAACAACTGCCTACAGCCTGCATGAGGGTTGATGCTTAAACTGCGTACCGTCCAAGGTTCGGCTGGATCCCTGAATGGTGCGAAACCTCGAAAGCAGGTTGCGGGGAAATACCTGATAAGTAAACCTCCTACTACCGTACCACAGTCCATCCCAGCCCACCCCTGCCACATCTCAATACAGTAGGTAGCAACAGCACGCGGGCATCTCTACTGACTCGCAGCATCTGTCTAGATCTCTTAGCGTCAACCGCCGATGCTCGTAATTTGGTTATGGAATTAAGCCGATTACCTTGAAGCCAAAGCATTGTCATTGTGTTCGGAGGGCTGACACAAGGCTCCTGAACGGGTATTTACTCATGTGAATACATATTCTTGTATCGTCCCTCCCAGGATTCATTTCTGGAGATTGTTCTTAGTTTGATCTAACTTCACTCATCAGCACCACCTCACTACTGGTTCGGCTGGTTCGACTAGTACCACATTACTTTATAATAGTCGTCCTTCATTGATCAGCACAACAACACTCGCGCCACTCACTTGATTAACCCACACTCTTTAAGTTTATAGAACACAAGATGACAGCCACTGGTGGCGGACCCTCTCGCCGCAGTCACACAAAGTCTCGCAAAGGTTGCAAGACCTGTAAGAGACGACACATTCGTTGCGACGAGACCTTTCCCCAATGTCGCAACTGCACAAAGCATCAAGTGCGATGTGATTACATGGACACTCATGTTGCAGACATACAACCACCTGTGCAACCAGTCGCCGATCTATCGTTCCCGCAACCAATCGAAGCTACTCTTGACCGCTGGCAACAATCAGGAGAATGTGTACTCGGCAGCTTCAGGATCAATATACACGCTCAACAGGGACACATCTATACCAGGAACGACCTCCGCCTTATATATCAAGCACTGTGGTCAGCAAACCATCCTCAGACAACAGAATTCACCGTGTGGTCTGGCAAGACACCAAAGTTTCTTGCTGCAGCTACTTCGCATCCTTTCCTTGTGCACGCCATACTTGCCTTTGGCTCTCAATCATTAGCTTGGGAGCGCAATTCGGCTGACGCCAAGAACCTTGCTTATTACCACGGCGGGATCGCACTTCAAGGGCTACAGAACGCTATCAGCCAATTTTCGAGAGAAAACGCAGACGCTGTGCTTGCGGCTTCGATACTACTATCGTGGCAGGCCAACGATTGGCGAAGCTGGTCTTCGCTGGTCTCTGGTATCCGGACAGTATGTACCGAAACATGAACCTAGGTTGAACTCATTAACTAATTATAATCTAGGTCATCAACTCCATGCAGGCATGGAAAGCCCATTCGTACCTCGCCGATATCATGCTAGAGCAAGAGGTGTCCATTCCTCAAAACTTTCCTGGTTTTGTTTCCTCACCATTTTTCGACGACTTCCACAATAACGCTTCCACAACATTACACCAAACACATGACGCCATCGAGAATCTTCAAGCCTACCTCTTCCTACGTGAGGAGGAAGCGCCATGGGTGGAGCAGCTGAAAGACTACATTACGCAGTTACAAGGTGTACGGCCTGCTACCTCACCTGAAGAACAGTTCAACCACTTGTATAGCTTCCGCAAGTGGCTTTTCTGGATTCCGACTGCCCTTTTGCAAGCAGATAACAGGGACTACCAAACACTTCTCATCCTCGCCTACTACTATGCCACTGCACTCCAGCTTGAGCCTCTCTACCCCAATGTCTCCGCCGCCTTCTGCTCCACCATGGTTCTCAAACCTCTTGAAGAAATCTTCAAGACCTTCGCTACCCTCCAACAGTCGACTCTCTTCCCCGACCAACAAATGGACACCCTCATTGCTCTTCTTCAATACCCTAAGCAAGTATATGCATCTTACAACGACCGCAAGCTCCGTCGTGAGTCTAATGGTCGCATACCACGCTTGTCTCCTCCTGGATTCGACCGCTTCGGTTCCGAAATCGGTCATACGTACGAGGACTACCGATGGGGCTCGCACGCCAGTCCTGCCTTTCCTCCCCAACATCCTCTACGACACAAAGTCTCTGATATCTCCTGTGCCGGCTCTGGACTTGGATCGCCTTACCTCGAGGTACCCAACCTACAATGGGGAGACACTTCCTCCGCAAGCAGTCTAGACAGTACGAATGCGCCGTCGTCGTTTGCACTACCGAGTATATCGGCAGGCTTCGACACGGACGACATGTATGGCTTTAGTAAAGCCGCCTTGGAATATGGCGGAGCGACTAGCTTCACACTGACTGCACCGCCTCTTTGGGCATGACGGGTGAGGTGATCTGCTGAGAGAAGCAATCTTTGCTTCAACTATGGATAAGCTGATGGTGTCACGTTCTTCTTTTGTACTATTAGCTGCTGACCTTTATGATTCCCCCTGATGTAATACATTTTCGCTTCTGGTGCGAGTGCCTGCTGAGGCTTCTGATATCTTAGACTAATCTAACGAACACATACTCATACTCTCATAACCTCTCATTTCTGCTGACAGTTGCGCTTTCGTTCTTGTGTCTTTTCTGAGCCGATACCCTGCGACAATGTGGATTCATGTCCGATGTTTTTCCGGTGCCAATATCAGATTCAGTGCCAAGGACCTTCCTTCGTATTCTGTCCTAAACCGCCACCAGTAACATTTTATGCCGCTTGAATAAACAAAAGATCGACTGCCAATATTCTAATCGTGACAAATCTTGCAAGCCTCTCGAAATGTCTGCGGGTTGGCAAACGTTGGAGTCTGATTCAGTAGGTTCGAGCAAGCGTCTTACGTGTGATATGGGTATCATCCAGATCGATACCCGACCGAAGCACCGCCATATCTGTAACACAGCACTGACCACGAGTAGGGGGTCTTTACCTATCTGATTGAGAAACTCGGTGTAAAAGATGTCCAGTTCGAAGAGCTCATCACACTCGACCCAGAGTCTTTGCAGCAGCTAAGGTTGGTGCATATTTCGCATAATGTGATACAAACGCGTGATGATTGCCAATACTTTGCTTCCCCATGTCAATATGAAACAACAGCTATTGGTGAAGATTATTCAGAGCATGCAAAAACTGACTACCTTCTCTGCTGCAGCCCAGTCTACGGTGTGATATTTCTCTTCAAATATCCCACCAACGAGCCTGCTGCCAAATCCACCAACCCGGGCCAACCTCTCGACGGCTCCTTCGACTACGCCGCGGCCGAGAACTTATTCTTCGCCGCGCAGGTCATTCAAAATGCTTGCGGGACCCAAGCCATACTGAGTGTGTTGCTCAATAAGACATCAACATCATCGCAGCCTACAGATCAAGCGTCGCCGGAGACAATCGACATTGGACCAGCCTTGACAGAGTTCAAAGACTTCACTTCCGCCTTCCCCTCCGACATCAGGGGTGAGGCGCTCAGCAATTCAGAACTGATACGTACTGTGCATAATTCCTTTGCAAAGTCGTCGCCGTTCATTGATGAGACGCCGCATGATCCACGAGCAGAGCAAGAGGATGTTTACCATTTCATGTGAGTGTTCAGAGGGTTTGGTATTCTACAATTCCACTCTGATCTGATCGTTCCACAGTGCTTATACCCCTATCAATGGCGTCCTCTACGAGCTCGATGGCCTACAACCCGCACCCATCTCGCACGGCCAATGCACATTCGACCAGTTTCCCGAGAAAGTGATACCAGTACTACAACGACGCATCGAACGGTATCCAGCACATGAGATTCGATTCAATCTACTAGCAATGACCAAGGACTTGCGCTTGACGGCAAAGGAAAGGGGCGATCAGTGGGCACTTGAGAATGAGGAAAGGAAGCGGAGAGAGTGGCTGTATGAGAATGCACTTCGACAGCATAACTTTATTGGCTTTACCGGGCAGATTTTGAAAGGTGTGGTTGCGTTGAAGTTGAAGCAGGGTGGTGAAGACGGGTATCAGAGATGGATTGATGAGGCGAAAGAAGCTACGAAGAAGAGAATGGAAGATAAGCAGAGCAGGAGGACTCAGAGAGGGGATGAGATGGACTTGGGTGCGTGATGCGATAGACATTTCAGGAAGATTTATGATGGGTGCATAAGTATGGTTGAGAATATGTCGTTGTCTAGCTGAGAAAACTTTAGTCGTCTAGCACGATGGTTCAACTCACATAATGTTTTTGTTCCATACCAGCTCAGTCCAGTCACGAATGCTGATCTCAAACGTGAACTTACAGTGCTATGTATTACTGGTGTCGATTGTGAAGTTTGTGCGTGTGTTTTGTTTGGAACCGACCACTTATGCCGCCGTGATGCATTTGGCATACAATAGAAGACGCACAAGGCACTTCATAACTTTCCACCTCTGAGAATAAACTCCCCCTCCACTTCAATTCTTTCCGCCACATCGTCGTCAGAATTCGTGGGGCTGGTCAAGAGTTGGATGCGCTGTGAAGAGTGCCCGTAGACCTTGAAGATTCTACGAATGTAATAGATTATAAATATCGTTTGAGGAAGAGCTTGAGATATTAGAAAAGGGCATAAGGTAAGTAGCCGAAGAAAGTCAGGGTACTCTTTACAGCAGTCCTAGCCCACGAATTCTAACGACCACGTGCCACCTCAGTTCATTCCTTCACACCACACCAGTCATGCCGGGTCTAGCCGAGCTCGCCCTCGCGGACGATACAGTCAAGATCCGTCGTGCACTCGACCAAGCAGGTCAGAAGATCTGGGGATTCGTCGTATACCGATGCACGTACGAAGATGACAACGCATGGGAACGCTTCAAGACCATTGCAAATGCACGCGTGCAGCAAGAGACTGAACTATCAGACGCCCTAGACATCATCAACAGCCTCACCTTCAAATATTTCGACAACAGGTCCGCTTTCAACGGCGCCTCCAAAGACCACGTAAGGGAGCATTTCAAGCATTGGTGCGCATCAGATGAAGCAAAGGCAGAGCATGGAGATGCGTTTCGTGATCAGGAAACAATGCTTTTTAGCAGCCCGCGTTACACGTATTGCATTCACGTTGATGCCGAGGCCTTGCAAAGCGTCATGAATGGACCACAGCCCCCGGATGTAGATTTCGACGGACATGGAAGAGTCAATATCGTGGATGTAGGTTGGGAAATGCCGGACTGGGAGACTTATGATTATGAAGGTGATGGATATGAGAGAGGTGAGATTGATCGTACGGATGAGGGAGAAGAGCCTGTGGAGGGCGTGAGGCTTTATGATGTGGGATGGATGAAGATGGGCATGCAGAGTATGGGTGTGCCTGCATTTGCTTATCTGACGAATCCGGGTTTGTGGATGGGGGCGTACAAGAGGCCACCAGAGGTATGGGTAAGGTGAGGATGTGCTAGGTATCACTGGTGTCGATTGTGTGTCAGTATGTGTTTTGCTCACAGTGCCATGTCGTCGTCAGAATTCGTGGGGTCGGGCAAAAGTTACGCTGTGAAGAGTGCCCGTAGACCTTCTAGATTTTACGAATGTATCAGATCATAAATATCGTTTAAGGAAGAGCCTGGGTATTACCTAGAGAAGGGTATAAGGTGGATAACGTGAAGAAAGTTAGGGTAACCTTCACAGCAGTCCTGGCCCACGAATTCTGACGACGGCGTGGTGCCTGCGTAACACTGGTGGCGTTTGTGGAAGCTAGTGTTTGTTGTGCTTGAGACCAACCACTTATGTCGCCTAGGATCATGCGGTATATGACAGAAGACACAACTTACACCTGTCTAACATGATACTGTAGCAAAAATGCGTTTTCATAATCGTTTGTATTGCGACATATATACTTAATACATATCAAGTCGCCCTGTTTGATTTCCAGAATCGCAAAAAGTGCAAACAAAGAAGACAGATTTTCACGAACATGTCTCCATGCAATGAGCCATGTGAATAACACCTCGTAGACGCCACCCAGCCATTAGATATCCCAGGTCCCAGGATTGAAGAAGGAAGAAAGGAAACTGTCGTCAAAGAACGTTGGTGAAGAGCACGACTCAACTCGATTAAGAGCTGGCAGTGTGCTCGTATAACCCAGCAACGATACAGTGATCTCTCTCAAAAGGTTCTAGCGTCAACTGCTCTTTTGGCTTGATCCTCTCCGCCCTCATCTTCTGCACCTCAAGAGCAAAGACCTGCTCAGCTGGCTTCGTACTATCGATACAGTTCGCCTTGATGGAAACAATGACACCGCCACCAGTCTTGAGGAACAAATGTGCGTTGAGTCCGACAATACGTGCTTGATCCGGTTGCGCAACGTCGGCGAAGATGCAGTCGACCATACCAACGAGCATGCGGTACTTGAGGGGGTGACGGGCGTCTTCGACGATGGGGATAATATTCGTCCTCTTTGTTGCCAAACCAACCAAGTCACGACCAGAGCGGTGTGAGAACTCAACGGCGTAGACGACACCAGTAGGACCGACAATATCGGAGACGTGGGAGACGGATGTTCCAGAGGCGGCACCGAGGTAGAGTACTTTTGAGCCGGGCTTCATGTAGATTGTGTCCATACCACCTAGGATACCAGCAGCCAACTTCGAACGGAAAGGGTTCCAGACACGGTATTCAGTCTTTGTGGATGATGGACCGTCGCCGTTGGCACCAGTGGCAGGGTTGGAGGATTCGGCGGAGTCGATCGAGATGCGCTTTTCACCATAAGTCGATTCACCCTAGAATAGAATGTGTTAGTCTGAATCTGCATGCGGAGACTGCTGCGGTGAAAGGGTGTAGAATGTGTTCAAAACGTACAGGAACCAAGTTCTTTGTAACGAGCAAGTCTTCCTTTCCGCGAGCGACGAAAACACCAGCGTGTCTGTGAGGCTCAAGAACATATCTCGAGCCACCCTTTGCACCCAATCCACCTCTGCCTCCACCACGGCCACCACGGTCACCACCACTGGAAAAACATATTGTCAGTATTGCGGTTCAACAGACAATTCAAGACAGTCACGTCTTGCAACTCACCGACCACGGCCTCCTCCACGAGCTCCTCCACGACCACCACGGTCAAATCCACCACGACCTCCTCCACGAGCTCCACCGCGGCCTCCACGATCGCCAAAACCACCTCGAGATCCTCCACGTCCACCACGGTCACCGAATCCACCACGGCCACCACGTCCGCCGCGATCACCACCACGTCCTCCTGGTGTGTAGGCCATTTCTTAGGCTCTTTCTTTGTCTGTGAAGTTTTGTTTGGTGCTTGAGCTAAGGGGACTCTAGTATTGGATTATGTATCGGCTCCTGAGTGAGCTTGTAGGGATTGAATCGATGGAGAGGGGACAGGTCTGGTGATTTTGCG
>Ga0160427_10000835_pt1 | contig 18700 bp, 17 predicted proteins | sample SolpanmetagenomL_FD_108194 | JGI IMG/M metagenome (GOLD analysis project Ga0160427, IMG submission 108194) | Solar panel surface microbial communities from Lawrence Berkeley National Laboratory, California, USA - L | ecosystem: Engineered > Built environment > Solar panel > Unclassified ...
ATGCGGGCGGCCAGCAGCGGGTAGGGCGTGTCGGCGGTGATGGTCGAGAGCCAGATGAACGCCAGGGTCGCGACGCTCAGTGCTCCCACGATCAGCCACTTGTAGCGCCCGATCCGCGCGGCGATCAGGCCGGCACTCTGCGCGCCGATGATGAACCCGATGGTGAGTGGAATCGTCGCGGTGCCGGCGCCGGTGGCGCTGAACCCCCGAACGTTCACCAGGAAGAGCGTGAGGAACAGGATGGCGCCCAGAAAGCCGGCGCCCACCAGGAAGCGGGAGATCATCACCCAGGTGAAGGTGCGGTTGCTGAACAGGGTCAGCGGCACGATCGGGCTGGGGTGGCGGGATTCGGCGAAGAGAAACGCCACGAGCGCCGCGATCGACAGGCCGAACAGCGAGAGCAGTTGCGGGCTGCTCCAGGCGAAGTTGCCGTCCGCGCCCCAGGTCAGGGCCAGCAGCAGCGGCACCGTGAACACGATGATCAGGGCCGCGCCGAGGTAGTCCACCGTCGCCTTGAGGCCGCTCGCCAGCCGGGGCATCTTGGCGAAGATGAAGGTCAGGGCGATGAGTCCCAGCGGCAGGTTGACGTAGAACACCCAGCGCCAGTTGAGGCTGTCGGTCAGAAAGCCGCCCAGCAGCGGTCCGATGACGCTGCTCAACCCGAACACGGCGCCGAAGAGGCCCTGGTAGCGGGCGCGGTCACGTGGAATGAAGATGTCGGCCACGATGGCGAAGGCGACGGACGCCAGGGCCGCCGCACCGATGCCCTGAAGGCCCCGGAAGACCACAAGCTGCATCATGCCGCCGCCGAACAGGTTGCCCAGGAAGGCCTCGCCGCTCAGGCCGCACAGCGCCGAGCCGAACAGGAAGATCACGATGCCGATCATCAGGATGGGTTTGCGGCCGTACAGGTCCGAGAGCTTGCCATAGATCGGCACCATGGCGCTGCTGGTCAGCAGGTACGCGGTGGTGACCCACGAGTACAGAGACAGGCCGTTGAGTTCGCTGGCGATCCGGGGAAGCGCCGTGCTGACGATGGTCTGGTCGAGCGCGCTGAGAAACAGACCGAGCAGGACGCCGGTCACGATCAGCTTCTTGGTGCGCAGGTCGAGCGTCTCGGCGTAGTTGACCGGCTGTCCGGTCACGCCCGGAGAAGAGGGTTGGGTCATGAGTGTTCCTTTGGAGTGGGTCGCGGGGAGGTGGAGGCCTGTTTCACGAAGTCGCCCGGCGTGGACGGCAGATGAGGGTCGAGCTGCTGGAAGCACCGCTGCAGCTTCTGCAGAACCTCGGACGGGACGCCCTGCAGCAGTTGGGTGTAGGCCTGCGTGCCACCGAGTTCGACGCTGGTGAGAAACTGCAGCCCCTGTTCGGTGAGGGCGACCTGTTTCTGGCGGCGGTTCTGAGGATTTTCACTGCGCTGAATCAGGCCACGCTGCACGAGACGCTCCAGAAGGTGGCTGGCGGCAGGCAGCGTCAGGTGAACGGCGGCGGCGAGCTCCGAGACGCTCTGAATGCCCAGGGCACGCAGCTGAAAGAGAACGCCCATCTGCCGGTAAGACATGTTCAGGTGGTCCATGTCCTCCTGCATCGTGTGGTACATGTAGGCGTTGACGTAGGCCTGATAGCGCCTCATGACCGTTCCCAGCTGCGCGGCCAGCTGAGGCTGCTTCTGCGCAGGATCGGCAGGGGATGGTGGAGGGGGGGCCAGACCGGACAGTTCCTTTCGTCTCATAGTTGCAGGAAGATAATAGTTCCAACTTCGAAATATAAGGGTTTAGAGTTTCGTCATCAACTACAGGTCTGCGTGTTACGGCCGGATCTGCACGCAAACTTCCAGTGCCGGATGAATGCCCGTCGGTGCCGCGGGCGACACCCTTCGGCTCTAATCAGGTATGACCCTTTTCACCTCTCCGCTCAATAGTGCCTCCCCCTTGCGCGTGGTTCTCCTGGGCACGGCCGCCCGCTCCGACTACCTCTACGGCCCGATCATTCAGGCGCTGCCAGAGCAGGTTCAATTGGTGGGAGTGTGGGGCCGTACCGCGGCCTCTGCCAGACGGCTGGGTGAAGGCCTGGGCGTGCCGTGGTTCACCGACATGGCGGCCCTGATCTCCCAGACGGCGCCGCAGCTCGGCGTGGTGTCGGTCGCCTATGACGCCAACGGCGAGGTGGGCCTGATGGCCGCCGAGCACGGTCTGCATCTGCTGTTGGAGACGCCGATCGCCCATGATCTCAGGGAAGCCGACGCCATCATCTCGGCGGCCCGGGCACGGGGACTGAAGATTGAGGTGGCCGAGCAGTTTCACCGTCGTCCGCTGGAGCAGATCAAGCTGAAGCTGCTGAAGAGCGGGCTGTTCGGGCGGGTCCACAGCAGCTTCAACGACTTCGCCGGGCATGGCTATCACGGCGTCAGCGTGCTGCGCAGCTACCTGGGATTCGGCGCGCGGCCCGTGCGCGTGACCGGAGCCGTGCGCTCGTACGAACTGGCCGCACATTGGTCACGGCTGGAAGACGCGTACGGTGGCCGCACCGAGGTGCAGGAACACGGCCTGATCGACTTCGAAGGGGGACAGGTGGGGATCTTTCACTGGACCAGTGTCGGGTACGACTCTCCTTTGCGCTGGTGGAGAAGCAGCCGGTTTCTGGCGGAGAAAGGCATGGGCGTGACGGTGGCGTCGGGACTGCTGGGACCGGGCACCGAGAGCGACGAGCGCCTGAGCCTGCTCACGCCGGACGGGGAAGCGCCCGCCTTCATCACGCTCGAACGCCGGCTGGAGCGCAACGACGGCGGGGCGCTGCTGTCGGTCGTGGCCCACACCCCCGACGCGGAGCGGCCCACCGTCACCTGGGACAATCCGTTTCGTCCGGCCAGGAAGGGGCACGGGGTGCAGTGGCACGACGACGAGATCGCCGTGGCGGGCTGCCTGATGAGCCTGGTAGACGCGGTCCGGACGGGTGGAGAGCCGAGCTACGGCCCGGTGCAGGCGCGGCTCGATCAGGAGATCGTGCTGGCCCTTCACCGCTCGTCGCAGGAAGGGGGCGTCCCGGTGGAGCTTCCGCTGAACGTGTGAGGACGCCGGAAGACTGAGCGCCAGCAACCGGGCGTCGTGACCGCCCAGATGTAGAGGACGCTTCGCCTGGTAGGCCCGCCGATCTCTCTTTCGTCAAACCAGTCGAGTTGACGTGGTTCTCAGGAGGCTCAGCTGAACATTCGATTGCAGAAAAAGCGCTTTTTCGGCTCTGCCTGCACTTTCGACGGTTGAAGTGAAAACCTCACGGCACTTGCAAGGGCCTCAGCTAGGCGGACGGGAACCGCGCTCCCTGATCGATGGTATCCCCGTCCGAGGACCTTGACGGTTGCCATCCCAGCTGGTCTTCAGACGTTCAACTTGAGTGTGCTGCTCATGATGAAGACAGGGCGCTTTGGAAAGCGTGAATCCGAAGGTCGCACCTTTGCCCACTTCTCCTCCGGCGATCACCTGCCCGCCGTGCTTCATCACTAGTCGGCGGACGCTCGCCAACCTACACCGGTCCCTGTCGCTTCATCGGTGCTGTGCAGGCGCTGGAACAGGTTGAACAGCCAGTCGGGGTCGCGCGTCGAACCCCAGTCGGTTGTTCTGAACGTAAATGCCCCCACGTTGGCGGATCAGCGGGTGCAGTTCGGTCTCGCTGCCGACCGCCTCGGTGAAGGCGACGAACGCCTCCTGCGCTTTCCGTTCCTCGCTCAGCTGCCGGTCCGGGCCCTGACCCGTGATTCCAGTAGTTCCGTTTGCCGAGAAACATCAGGAGCGCGGCGTTGACGACCGCCACCAGTGCGCCGATCCGGCTCTCGAGGTCTGGGCAGGCGTCTTTCAATGAGCCGACGTGCTCGAAGTACGCCGCTTCCCGCATGTGCAGAATGTCCGAGATCGGCTGCTGACCGGCCTGATTGACCGGCGGCATGACCCCGGCAATGGCGCCGAGCGACTGAACGGCGGGAAGTCGGTACGATCTCGATGACGTCCTGCTGGGTGTTGGTCGTGCAGAGCAGAGCGTTTCGGTAATTTCCTGACGACGGTCTGCAAGAGAGGAGAGCGGCCCGAGATTCACCTCGGGCAGCGAAGTCATACTCCAACATGGGGCTTGCCGCCACGAAAGGCCGTTGTCCGATCCTCAAGGCTGGGCGCCCATGGTTGCTTGCCCGCCTGACGCGAATGCCCGAGCGTTGCAGTTGATCTCCAGAAGGTTCCAGATTTTATTTGGGAAAGGAGAAGGCAAATACTCGATGGCTGCCGATCATCTCAGCACGTCGCAACGGTGGACTTCCCGTGACGCTCGAAAGCCGGTAAGATTCGCGTCGAGTTCCCAAAGATGCATCCAGGACACCCGGAACGGTAGCTGTGGGGAAGGCTGCATCTAAACGGACGGGATACGTACAAGCCGTTCACCTCATACTGTGCTTAGTCTGGATTGTCGACACTTCACTACTCCACCCTTTTCCAGAGCAGAGAACCGCTGACGTGCGTCTGTTCTATTTCCATACATGACACTGGAGGTCATATGAATTACAGAACACTCGGCAAGACCGGTTACGAGATTTCCACCATCAGTTTCGGTGCCTGGGCGATTGGTGGGACCTGGGGCAGCATTGACGACCAGGAGAGTCTGGCGACGCTGCACCGCGCTCTGGACCTGGGCATCAACTTCTTCGATACGGCCGACGTGTACGGCGACGGTCACAGCGAACGCCTGATCGCGCAGCTCCGCCGCGAGCGTTCTGAACCCTTCTACGTGGCCACCAAGGCCGGACGGCGCCTCGATCCCCATACGGCGGGCGGCTACACCTACGAGAACCTGCGCGCGTTCGTCGAGCGCAGCATTCAGAACCTGCAGATGGAGACCCTGGACCTGCTGCAGCTGCACTGTCCTCCGGGCGAGGTGTACAGGCAGGACGAAGCGTTCGACGCTCTGGACAGGTTGCAGAGCGAGGGGCTGCTCAGGCACTACGGCGTCAGCGTCGAGACGGTCGATGAGGCCTTGGAGGCGCTGCGTCACCCAGGCGTGGCGAGCGTCCAGATCATCTTCAACGCCTTCCGTCTCAAACCCACGGAGACGTTCTTCGGAGCGGCCCGCGCGGCCGACGTCGGCATCATCGCCCGCGTTCCCCTGGCGAGTGGGCTTCTCACCGGCAAGCTGCGCGCCGACACTGCCTTCGCCTCCGACGACCACCGCGCCTTCAATCGCCATGGAGAGGCCTTCGACCGGGGCGAGACGTTCTCGGGCGTGGACTACGAACGCGGATTGGAAGCTGTCAGCCGGCTTCAGCCTGTCGTGCCCGCCGGAATGACACTCGCCCAGTTTGCCCTCCGCTGGATTCTGATGTTTCCAGAAGTGACCTGTGCCATTCCCGGTGCCCGTCGTCCTGCCCAGGTCGAGGCCAACACCGCCGCAGCCGACCTTGCTCCTTTGAGTGCCGAGCAGATGCAGGCCGTGCAGGACATCTACACGACCCTGCTGCGCGCGCAGGTGCACCCGCACTGGTAAAACCCAATGACTGAAAGGTGTTCACTACAAGTTATGGGTTATCTCGTACTTTTGATTGGCTGAAGTCTGGTGGTAGAGGCGGGTGTCACTGCTCCTTTCATGAGACATTTCCGAATCTCGAACTGCCTTCTGCGTTTTCGGTGAGAAACGTTGGGACCCCCAACTTTTTCTAAGACAGATCGTCATACTATTCACCAGAAAATCAACAGGCAGAACCAAAAGCCAGGTTTGAGCGGTAGACATTCTATAATTTCAATGCATGTAAAAACGATCAATCTGTATCGATCAAAAAGACCATATACTCATTGTTTTGGAAAACATTAAACTGTTCTACAAACAGTGGAGAATCCACGTAGCGGATATGATGAAGTTTATTAGCTACATCGATCCTAGGTAACTAAACAACGATCCTCTTGTATTGACCCTCTGCATCGGTCGCCGAGAGCTGACCATAAGCCAATTCCCGCGCCACGACTTCGGCGACATCTTTTCCGAGGTCGCTGGCGGTTCGTTCTTCGTTGGCCAGCGGCTCTGCCACGACGTCAAAACCACGTAATGTCTCTCCGTCCTGATGCCTGACCGTCACCGACAGGCGCCCGCCTTCGATGGTGGGCGTAACCGTAAGACCCTCTCTTTCGTCGGGCGTGTAGGAAGTGTTGAAGGCGTTCAGGGCAGCTTGAAGGTCCATGGCATCAGTGTGCCTCCTGAACGGGTCTTCCGACTTCGCCTTCCCTTTATCGACTCGCCCTATTCTGGCCCTCCGCCGTCAGCGTGCCTTGGCCCGCCCGACCACGGCATACAGCGGATCACCTGTGCGCCGGCCAGATGCGCGCGGACTCCGGTCAAGTCCGACAATATCCGTCCAGTTTTCGGCCTCCTGCAGATAGCGTTGCACCAGTGCCAGCTGACCTGCTGCGTCCAGACGGTGCCAGATCGCTACCGCTTTGGTGGGAAAGCAGCGGTTGGAGAAGCTGATCACCACGGGGCCGCCCGGCACCAGCACACGGCCCAGATCACGCAGTACTTCTACGGGACGGGTCAGGTAATCCACAGATACGGTGATTCCGCACGCATCGAACGAAGCGTCTTCGAAGGGGAGACGTGGCGTGGTGTTCAGGTTCTGTACCACCAGCCCTGTGAGCCGCACGTTGTGCTCGAGTTCGGTCCGGTTCAGCCCCACACCGACCACCTGTCGGTACTGAACCTCAGGCGGCAGGTGGCTGATCCAGCTGCTCATCAGGTCGAGAATGCGGCCCTCTGCTGGGAAGAACTCCCGGTACAGTTGCGTGACGGCGGCGATGGCCTGATCGTCAATGTGCGTGACGAGACGCGGAGAAGCGTAGAACCGCTCGTCGGGAGATTCGTCTTGCCGCTGGAAGGCCGCTGGCGGGATCGGAGCATCTGGCATGGCGCTATGGTCGTCCATTCAGGAAGAAGACAGGGGGTGCCCTGTGACAGACAGCGAATACAAACCGCTTGCGCAGTGTTCACTTGCAAACGCTTCAACTTTAAAAGCCGACAAAAGGGCAACTACTGCTCCCCTCTGTCGGCCTTTTTGCTCGCCCGCTCTGTTCGACTGGTTCTGCTCTACACCCGATATCAGATTCAGCCGTTGACGACGCTGCCGCCGTTCGGATGCAGGACCTGTCCGGTGAGGTAGCTGGCGTCGTCTGAGGCCAGGAACACGAAGCAGGTCGCCACTTCGGCAGGCTGGCCGACACGGCCCATCGGTACGTCCTTCCCGAACTTGGCCACCTCTTCAGGCGGAAAGGTTGCAGGAATCAATGGGGTCCAGATCGGCCCCGGCGCGACGGCATTCACCCGAATTCCCTTCTCGACCAGATTCTGTGACAGTGAACGCGTATAGGCCACGATGGCCCCCTTGGTCGAGCTGTAATCGAGCAGCTTCGGCTCACCTTTGTAAGCCGTGACCGAGGCGGTGTTGACGATGCTGTCGCCATTTCTCAGGTGGGGCAGCGCCGCGCGCACCAGATTGAAGTAGCCGAAAATGTTTGTGCGGAAGGTCTTCTCGACCTGCTCGGGTGTCACCTCTGTAGCTTCCTGCTGCGGATGTTGTTCGGCAGCGTTGTTGACCAGAACATTCAGGCCACCCAGCTGACCGACCACCTGCGTCACTGCCTGCTCGGCAAACGCGGGGTCACCCACGTCCCCGGCGATCATGAAGCCCTTGCGCCCTTCAGCTTCGATCAGTCGAACCGTCTCCTGAGCGTCCTGATGCTCATCGAGGTACACGATCCCCACGTCGGCCCCTTCGCGGGCAAAATGTACGGCGACTGCTCGCCCGATCCCGCTGTCTCCACCACTGATCAGTGCCACTTTGCCTCTCAGTTTATCGGCACCGCGGTAGTCGGGTTTGATGTACACGGGAGCGGGCGTCATCTCGGCCTCAATGCCCGGCTGATGGTCCTGGTGCTGCGGCGGGGTCGTCTGTGCTTCTTGGTCGCTCATACCTTTATGAAGCCGGAGAAGAGAGTTGCCTATGTCGGTTTTACATACATTGTGACTCTCCGGTATAGGAATACCCAAGCTCACATTGCAATCGTCTGAGTATGGATGGCCACAAAGGTATGCAGCATGCAACCGATACTTGACGATAAGTATCAGGACAATTACATACCTGTGGTTAATTTGCCTGATTTCTTAATACCTTGTTGAATCAAATTCAGCTTTAAACTTATTCTTTCCGAAGTAAATATAAAGGTGAGAGCATATCAAGCTCAATCAATAACAATACTGGCCGGATCGAAATCCACTTTGGGAAACTTTGGGTTCATATCCTTGAGTGTTTCCAGCAGGATTCGCATGATCAGATCGTTCCTGAACCATTTGTGGTCGGCCGGAATGATGTACCAGGGCGCACTCTCTGTGCTGGTGGCGCTGAGTGTGTCTTCATAGGCCTTGGTGTACTCATTCCAGAGGGCCCGTTCTTTAAGATCATTTTCGCTGAACTTCCATTGCTTCTCGGGATCATCCAGCCGGTCCTGAAAACGCCGCTTCTGCTCGTCCTTGCTGATGTTCAGGTGAAATTTCAGGATTCGCGTTCCCCGGTTCTGAAGTGAAGTTTCGAAAGCGTGGATTTCGTCGTACCGCTTCTGAATCTCCTGCTTATCGATTTCGCCGTGCACCCGTGTCACCAGAACGTCCTCATAGTACGAGCGGTTGAACACCCCGATCATTCCGGCTGCTGGCGTGTGTGCGTGGACGCGCCAGAGAAAGTCATGGCTCAGTTCCAGGGGAGTCGGTTCCTTGAAACCGGTGACGTTGACACCCTGTGGATTCAGGCCAGTGAAAACATGCTTGATGGTTCCATCTTTGCCACCGGCGTCGCGGGTCTGGAGAACCACCAACAGGCTCTGTTGTGCCTCAGCGTGTAACCGCTCCTGAAGCTTGACGAGGTGAAGCTGAAGCTGCGGCTTGCGCACCTCGGCCTCTTCCTTGCTGACGCCTTCAGTGCCGTCGGTGCTGTAGTCTTTGAGATTCAGTTTTTTTCCTGGGCGCACCTGATAGGACTCTATTTTCATCGGCGCAGCGTAACACCAGTGTCGCATCTACTGCATATAGGAGAAGTTTACTCACGTCCGATTTGAACCGCAAAGCGCCTAATTACTGTGACTCAGCGATATTTTTCACGTTTGCGTCAACCGCACTGCTCGCTCATGTGCTGAGGTCTTTCAGGTCTGCTGGGGTGAAATAGCGTATGGCCGCCGGTAATACCCTGGCTTTCAGCTCCAGAATGTCGCCCTCGAGCGTTTCTCCGTCGTATTGGGCCGGCAGGGCCTGACTCGCCTGCACGCTGATGTTGGCCGCTTCAAAGGTTTCCAGACTGCCGCCGAGATCGGCATCTCCCAGATGCAGTTTGGCCCGGATGCTTCCCAGCAGTGTCGGAATCAAACTGGCGATACTCTGACCCTTTAGGACGATCACCGTCAGCTTTCCGTCCGCCGGGCTGACGTCACCAGTGATGGGCACGCGGTAGTTCGCCATCCCGAAGTTGGCGATCATCACGCCCATGCCTTCCACCTCGACCTCCTGGCCGTCCAGGTTCAGCTTGAAGTGGGCATGTTGTGGGTGAAGTTGCTTTAAAGCGCTTGCCACATAGGCCGCTACACCCAACCGGTCCTTGGTCTGCTCACTGTCACGGATCATGGCAGCGTCGAGTCCCAGGCCTGCCAGCATGGCGAAGCCGTGGACCTTGCCGCTTACCTCGAGCTCCGCCAGATCGAGCGTCACCGTCTGCCCCGACAGGAACAGTTCGGCCAGTGCCTGGGGGTCGGTGGGCAGACCGAGATTCTGGGCAATCAGGTTGGCGGTTCCGGCCGGGTACGGCAGATACGGTTTTCCGAAAGAGCGGGCAGCATACGCCAGACTGCTGACCGTTCCGTCTCCACCCGCGCCGACCAGGGCATCGAAGGCCTCAAGACCTTTGACATCGTCGTCCGGCGTACTGTCAGGCGCAGTTTCGCGCAATTCGACGCGAACGCCTGCTGCCTGCAAATGTTTAGTGAACGCTTCGATGCCGCTGTCGCCGCGCCCACTCTTGGGATTAAAGATGATCAGAGCACTTTTAGGAGGAGTAGGAGATGAGGAAGTCATGGATGTCAGTACAGCATACAAGTTAATAAAATCTCTTAAGAAAGAGTTGAGGTTCATAGATTAAAAAGCGGAATGTCTGTTCTGGAAGTGACTACTCGTACTATTCACTGTTCCATTATTTAGAGAAGAATCGAATTCACTCGATTCTTTGTTAGGAAATTTATCCTCAATAAAAAAACATTCTTCCATATGTCATAAGAAAGCCAGGAGCAATCGCTCCTGGCTCCAAGGCTCATTTAAATTTCTCGCTTATTCAGACGAGGCGGCCATTGTGACGCATCATCGCAGCCTGAAGTGCGTCACCGGGCACCGAATCGTCGACAGCGACGGCGCGGCCTCCGGCATTGATGCCCTGATCCATCTGGTCGTAGTGCGCGTCTTCGACCTCATAGCTCGAGGCGTATCCGGCTCTGCCACTCGCCGTATCGGCCTCGGCACCTGCGGCTCCGCCCGCCGCACCTACGGCGGCGCCCACACCTGCGCCGGCAGCAGCCATACCCAGAATCACGGGCAGGGCCAGCCCACCCGTCGCGACGGTGGCGGCGGTCGCTGCCGCTGTTCCAAGAACGCCCGCAGTGGTAAGGGCACCCGCAGCAGCCCCAACGACAGCTCCCACGCCTGTGCCTTTGATGGCACCTTCTCCGGCCTCTTCAGCGACGGGCTCGCTGTAAGCGCCGTCCGTTCCGACAGCACCCGTGCTCGTGCTCCGACGGTTGACGCTGGCGGTGCTTTCACTCACGGTAGCGACCCCCTGGCCCTGCAGGTCGGCAACAAAGGCGTCGGCATCAGCAACAGTGGGGAAAAGAATGTGTTTCATGCGCCTATCATGGCTGCACACTTCTGACGGACCATGAGAAAAAATGCAACGCGCGTTGCATTTTGACTTTGTGAAGAAGAACTGAAGAGTGAAGCAGACGCTTGTTTAACATATAGTAGTCTTCATACTACTTCATAAGGATCAACAAATGTCCTGGTTTTACCTCATCTAATCAATTTACACTCCTGTTTTCAGCAGATTACTGTCATATAAAAATTATCTTGGCTATGAAAAAGAATTTAAGAAGTAACTCATTTAGCTTTAACAAGATAATTTGGTATATTTGTTTCACATTGTAATATAGAATTCTTCGATAATTACTAATCAAACGTCAAAATCAAAATTTTATTTTTAAAAACTAAAATACACATTACATTTGTAATTTGTAAAATGTAAAATCTTATTCTTCCAGTTTCACTACTTTTCTAAAGCTTGTTGTATTTTTTCAACATTTTTAATAATTGTAATGCGTAATAAATTATTTAGATAGATAGCGTCTTCGTACATTTATACTGGTTTACTTACAAAACGAACATATGTCTTTGCCTTCTCTCCTGTTCTATGAAACAGGAGTCTTCCGAAGACCACAAATATACCGACACTCTATGTCAATTTTCAAGACATTCGCTTTCATATTAACGATGATCGAGATCAAATTTTCGGTATCTGCTTAGTAAGTTGACAGATTCTATAATCTTTATTAGACTTCGATTGTTTGAATCATTTCACTCAGGGTATCTCGTGCTGAGCGCTATGAGAGCCGAGTCGAGAACACTGGCTCGGAGAAGGTGTTGCCAAGCTGAGCGGTATCCACGTTTCCAACGGGCAAGCTCTGGCATGCCCGACATCTTTCAGGAGGCACCATGACCCCGTCCAAGACCTTGCTGGCACTTACTGTACTGCTGTCCGCTTCCGCGCTGGCTGCTCCCGTCACCATTACCTACTGGCAGTACGACTACGCCAGCAAAGTGACCGAGATGAACGCTCTGATCAAGAAGTTTGAGGCGCAGAATCCAGACATCACGGTCAAGCAGGAGACCTTTCCGTACGACGCCTTCAATCAGAAGGTGGCGAGCAGCGTGCCGACCGGGCAGGGTCCCGACGTGGTGAACCTGTATTACGGCTGGCTGCCGCAGTATCTCGCGGGTGGGTTTCTGCAGCCACTGCCGGAAAAAGATTTCCCCACCGCCAAGATCGAATCGTCCTACGCACCGATGGTCAAGGTGAGCAAATACAACGGCCATTACTACGCGCTGCCCATCGCCGTGCGCACGCTGGCCCTCTTTTACAACAAGGATCTCTTCAAGCAGGCGGGCATTGCTCAGGCGCCGCACACCTGGGACCAGTTCGTGCAGGACGCACAGAAGATCGTCAAGGGCACGGCGCCGCGCTACACCACGCTCGGTTTCGGCATCCAGCCGGACGGACAGGATTACCACGTGCTGCGCGAAGTGCTGGTGCGTCAGTACGGCGGTCAGCCGTACAGCAAGGACGGCAAGACGGTGACCTACAACAGCGACGCCGGGGTCAAGGCGATGACCTTCTACACCAACCTGATGACCAAGCAGAAACTCGGCGTCCCCAACTTCTTTCCTGGCAACAACAGCTACCGCGACGCGTTCATCGCGGGCAAGGTCGGCATGATTGTCGACGGTTCGTTTGCCATCAACACCATCTCCACGGCGGCCAAGTTCAACTGGGGCGTCACGCCGCTGCCGGTGCTGAGCCAGGGAGGTCAGCGCGCCAACTTCGGCTCGTTCTGGGCGAACGGCATCACGAAGAACGCGACCGGAGACAAGCTGGCGGCCTCGGTCAAGTTCCTGAAGTTCCTGAGCAGCGAAGACACGCAGCGAGACTGGCTGAAAAACGTAGGTGAGATTCCCGCCAGCCGCAAGCTTTCGAGCGATCCGGCCCTGCGCAGTGATCCGGTGTTCGGTCCGTTCGTGTACAGCCTGCCCTTCGCGTACAGCACCGTCTTCGTCGACGAGGCCGGTCAGCGCAAGGCCTGGGTGGACGCCATCAACACGGTGTTGCTGCAGGGTGGCGACCCGGCAACGGCCCTCAAGAAGGCGGCGAGCGACGAGCAGAAGATTCTCGACGGCTTCTACAAGAAGTGAGTGACGGTAAAGCGGGCGTCAGTCCCCGCCCCCCGTCCCGGTGGGAGGCCGGTTGACCGCCACGTCAGCGGCCCAGTCGCGCCGGCCGCGCCTGAACATCCGGCAGCGGCAGACCTTGACGGCCTACACCTTTCTGGCCGTGCCGCTGCTGTTCTTCCTGATCGTGCGGTTGCTGCCCACGCTGGTGGCCTTTCGGCTGAGTCTGTTTCGCTACAGCATCCTCAGGCCCGAACAGCCGTTCCTGGGATTCGCGAATTATCTGCGGCTGGCGCAGGACGAAACCTTCCACCGCGCGCTCGTCAACACCGGGCTGTACACCCTGATCACCGTGCCCGTACAGATCGCGCTCGGGCTGCTGATCGCGCTGCTGCTCTCCAGGGTCCGGCGCTTCCAGGGTCTGCTGAGGGCGCTGTACTTCCTTCCCTACGTGACCCCGGTGGTGGCCGCCGCCTGGGTGTGGCAGTGGCTCTTCAGCCCGCAGTTCGGCCCGGTGAACACCTTCCTGGTATGGCTGCATATTCCACCGCAGAATTTCCTGAACTCGCCCGCGCAGGCGCTGCCGGTAACCGCCGCACTGGTGGTCTGGCAGAACCTCGGTTTTCAGATCGTGCTCTTTCTGGCCGGTCTCGCCGGCATTCCACGCAGCCTGTACGAGGCGGCTGAACTCGATGGTGCCAGCGCGTGGCAGCTGTTCTGGGGGGTCACCTGGCCGCTCCTGAATCCCACCGTGGTGTTCAGTGTGGTGACGGGCACCATCGCTTCGCTGCAGCTCTTCACGCAGATCGTCAACCTCAATTTCACCGATCAGGGTGGTCCGCTGGGCAGCACGTTGTCGGTCGCGGTGTATATCTACCAGCTGGCCTTCGGCCGGTACGAGATGGGCTACGCCTCGGCCATGACGGTCGCCCTGTTCGTGATCATCCTGCTGATCACCCTCTTTCAGCTGCGGTTCCTGACCCGGCGCTTCGAGTACTGATGACCACTCCCCCTATCCTCCAGCCGCCCGCACCCGCCACCCCGATCACCCGCATCCTGCTGTATCTGTTTCTGTTCATCGGTGCGGCCCTGACCCTGTTTCCGTTCGCCTGGATGCTGCTCACCAGCCTCAAGCCGTTCGCCGAACTGTTCGACCTCGGGTTCTTTCCGCACGCCCCGACCACCGCCAACTACAGCCAGGTGCTGGGCCAGACCGCTTACCTGAGGTGGTTCCTGAACTCGTTGCTGGTGGCCGGCCTCACCACCCTGAGCGTGCTGTTCTTCGACGCTCTGGTGGGATATACGCTCGCCAAGTTCGAATTTCCGGGCAAGCAGCTGATCTTTCTGGTGATCCTGGCGACGCTGATGATTCCCACGGAGATGCTGATCATTCCCTGGTACGTCGGCGTCGTGAAGCTGAAGCTGACCTTGACCGACCCCGGCGCCTACTTCAGCGTGATGTTTCCAGGACTCATGAGCGCGTTCGGCGTTTTCCTGATGCGGCAATTTTTCGAGACGCTGCCGAACGACCTGCTCGAGGCGGCGCGAATCGATGGTCTCAGCGAGTTTCAGATCTTCCGCAAGGTGGCCATGCCCCTGGTCCGCCCGGCGCTGGCGAGCCTCGCCATCTTCACGTTCCTGGGCAACTACAACGCCTTTCTGTGGCCGCTGATCGTGATTCAGAATTCTGATCTGCGAACGCTGCCGTTGGGTGTGGCGCTCTTCAGTGGTGAGGCCGGAACGCAATGGGGGCTGATCATGGCGGCCAGCAGTCTCGCGGTGATTCCTGTGCTGATCGTCTTCGCTGTGTTCCAGAAGCAGATTATTGAGGGCATCGTGCTGACCGGCATGAAAGGCTGAGCCTTATTGCAATCGCTAGAAAGGGCAGCGCTCACCCGGGCGCTGTCTTTCTTCTGACGCACCGGTTGCGCGGTTGCTCTGCAGCGGTGTGTCGCTCTTCTTGAGCTCGGCGCGAGTCTGCATTGACCGGACTCCGAACAGAGGCACACGACGCTCTGGCTTCCACGCCTGTCAGCTGTCATCAGGGATCTCATAGCGCAGGAGGATACTGCTGGACCCTGGCCACCGGCGGGTGTCGGTCAGCCGTAACGATACCGCCGTCTTGAATGCAGCCGTTCCCTGGCCCAGCGCGAGGTGACCGACGAGCAGATGAATTTCGTCGACCAGCCTGTGCGCCAGCAGGTCGTTCCAGAGGGTGCTGCTGCCGGTGATCAGGATGTTTTTGCCTTCCTGTCGCCTGAGTTCAGCGAGACGCTGGTGAATTTCGTCTCGCCGGACGACGCTGACACCCTGCCACCGACCTTTCAGGGTGTCTGAGACGACGATGCCTCTCACAGCCTGACCGGCGTGATAAAGGTTGCGTTGTTCATCGGTGAACTCTTCCGACTCGGGCTGTTCGCCGACTCTCGGCCACGAGCCTTGGAACAACTCGAAGGAGGTACGGCCCATGAGGTGGATGTCGGCTGTGCGGAGCAACTCAGCGTTGTAAGCATCGAAAACATCACCCATCATCGGAAACATGACAGAGACGTCGTTGTCTAAGCCGGTGTGGAATCCGTCAAGCGAAACGGCGTTATACACAATAACTTTCCGCATCTTCACCTCGTCAACCTTTCGTCGCTTCACATGACACTTCGTTTCCGGAGCGGTCGAGCTTCTTCAAGTCCCCTGGCTCGCTTGAGATGGTGTCATGCTGCCTGGCCGCTCCGACCTGGGTGCATTCTGGCAACATTTGTCTGTCTCAACGCTTTGGCCTCCTGGACCAGAACGTGAACAGCCGACACCTATCTTCACTCCTTCGAAGATCGAGAAGCAGATGAAATCAGCTCAGGCATGAGGTCAGGCGTTGGAGACTGATACCACGCCGGGCAGGAGAATGGTGCGTGTCTGATTCGTCAGGACCACCGTCCTACGCCCCGGGGTGTGCGCATCTCCCACGGTGGATACTGAAACGAATCCCTGAGGCGTACTTTGAACCCACTCCCGGAGGCCCCATGACCATTTCATCCACCGACGTTCCCGTTCAGTCGACTTCTCAACTCGCTCGCCGCTGGCAGGCAACCTCCGGGCAGCACTTGATCACCCTGCTCGTCGGGTTCTGGCTGATGACCGGTCTGTTTGTAGATGGATGGGCACACACCCACCTGGGTGAGGCGTTGGAAACCTTCTTCACGCCCTGGCACGCCATTTTCTACAGCGGCTTCCTGGCCACCGCCTTGTGGGTCTTCCGGCTCGGTCAGCTGGGCCGCCTGAAGGGCTACCGTGGTCTGGCGGCCTTTCCGAACGGCTACGAACTCGGGGCCGTCGGCGTGGTGGTCTTCGCGCTGGGCGGCCTGGGTGACCTGACCTGGCACACCGTGTTCGGCATCGAAGTCGGAATCGACGCCCTGCTCTCGCCCACGCACCTGCTGCTCTTCCTGGGCGCAGAGTTGCTGGTGCTCTCTCCGCTGGTGGCCTGCTGGCGGGCCTCGACGTCCAGGCGCGCTCCTGCTGGGTTGGTGTGGCCGGCGGTGCTCTCGATGACGGCGTCGCTGAGTTTCGCCTCGTTCATGCACCTGTACGCCTGGGCCCTGGTCAATCTGCCGAATGCCGCGAGTTTCGACGGAGCCCGGTCGCTGCTGACGTCCATGCTGCTGACCGCCCTCATGCTGACCGCACCGGTGCTGCTGCTGCTTCGCCGCTGGCACCTGCCGTTCGGTGCCGTGGGCCTGATCTACCTGATCAACACCCTGCTGATGCGTGCCATGACCGCAGGACTCGGAAACATGCCGGTGCTGCTGCTGCTGGCGTTGCTGGCCGGTCTGGCGGCCGATCTGCTGATCATGTGGTGGCGGCCTTCACCGGGCCGGCCTGTGGCTTACCGGGCGTTCGCGGCCGCCCTGCCTTTGTTGCTGTGGGTGCCGTTCTTCGCCGGGGCGCAACGCCTGGACGCTTTCGGGACCAGCCTGGAACTGTGGACCGGCGCGTGCGTGATGGCGGCCCTGGGCGGTCTCGCGCTCAGCGCCCTGATCGTGCCGCCCGCCCTGCCCCCCGAGGCCCGGGAGCATCCGGAAACCGAAGAGTCTCGGTCAGAGGAGTTCCGGCAGGGCCTATAGGCTGAGAAACAGAGGCTGGGCCGGCTCAGCCGACGAGGTCTATAGCGACATACGCACTGTTCGCGCCCAAGTACAGCGGCGCCAGGTGCAGGCTGCGGCGGCCCTGCGGGTAGCCGCAGCGCCCGGCCTCCCAGCCGTGGTAGGCCAGACGCCACTCGCCCGTCGGCGTGCGGAACGCGTGGCTGTGTCCGGGGCCGGCCACCTCGCCGTAGGAGGAAAGTATCGGCGCTCCGCAGGTCTTGATGAACGGGCCGAGCGGGTGCTCGCTGCGGGCGTGACCGACGGCGTAGCTCTCGTTGCCGAAGTCGGCACAAGAGTACAGCAGGTGGTAGGTGCCGCCCTCCTCGATCACCTGCGGCGCTTCGACCAGGTCGTGCTCCCAGCTCTCGCTGGCGCTCAGCAGGGCCACGGGCGCAGAAGCCAGCTCCAGGCCGTCCTCGGTCAGCTCGGCGCCCCACAGTTGGGTGTGCTGCCCGACCGCATTGCCGTCGTTCTTCCAGTACAGGTAGCTCGTGCCGCAGGCACTGGTGTACACCGCCGGGTCGATGGCGCCCCCGAGTTCGAGCATGCGCACCAGCGGCTGCCGGGTCGCGGTGAATGGCCCTTGCGGGTGGCGGCTGGTGGCCACCCCGATCACCTGATACTGGGTGCGCCGCAGCCGGGCAGTGAAATACAGCCGGTATTCGCCCCCGGCGGCCGTCACGTCCGGGGCCCAGGTCAGCCCGCGCCGCGCCCAACGGGGCAGCACCGGCATGGCGTCTCCGAGGCACTGAAACTGTTCCAGGTCACTGCTGAAGATCACCGGAACGTTCACCGCCCCGTGGTTGGTGGTGTAGACGTAGTAGCCTCCCTCGACGGGCAGCACGTTGGGATCGGGGAGATCTTCGCGTTGAGGGAAGACGCTACGCGGGACAACAACAGGGCGACGCATGAAGGTATTCATAAGGGATGATGTAGCATACCCCCTCTGGTCTGACGTGAGTCTGACAACAGTGAGAGGTGATCTGGGCTGGGTCCTGAGCCACGCCGCCTGAGTATTGCCTGAGAAAAAGATCTGGTCGAAAAGTGCCTTCGACAAGGCGAGCCTGAAGACACGCCGCCTTCTGCCACCGGCCCAGCTACGGTAAACTGACGTCCTCTAGACCCCCCTCCGTTTTTCTGTCGTTCAGAGACGCAACTGACCCGGCAGAATAGGCAATCCCGATTCGGCAGCCGACCACCGCGTCCTGCCCCATGGAGACCAATGAAGACCTACACCAACCCTGTTTATCCGCTGAGCTTCGCCGACCCCTTCGTGCTCGAGCACGCGGGTCGGTATTACGCTTACGGCACGGGCCTGCCCTCACCGACTGCGACGCGCATCTTCGAGGTGCTGGTCTCGGACGACCTGGTGTCCTGGACTTCCGGTGGTGGCGTGCTGGAACCGCTCGACGATCCGGAGCGGACCGACTACTGGGCGCCCGAGGTGGCGTACGACGGGCAGCGGTTCTACATGTACTACTCGGCCGGCAGCGCCGACAAACACCATCAGTTGCGGGTGG